>Ga0315282_10000513_pt1 | contig 76429 bp, 63 predicted proteins | sample YL17G07_20_MG_FD_203693 | JGI IMG/M metagenome (GOLD analysis project Ga0315282, IMG submission 203693) | Sediment microbial communities from Yellowstone Lake, YNP, Wyoming, USA - YL17G07_20 | ecosystem: Environmental > Aquatic > Freshwater > Lake > Sediment | place: USA: Wyoming | collected... | reverse complement strand
AGGCCGTGCTGTCGCTGCGCTCGCATCCCCCCGTTTTCAACTGAGGGGGGCTGCTCGCTCGCGACACAAAACAAAGAACGGACAAAAACACTTGACTCCGCCGCCCCCTTCATAGATGCGCCACCCGGTGGGGGCTGGCGCAGGCTCTCAGACTGTCGTTCGCCCGGAATGATGCAGTCCGCTTGACCTCTCATGGGCAAATATGGTAGGCTACTTCGAGAAGTGACAAGTGACGAGTGACGAGCAGAAAAACGAGGAGTAAAAGGGCCGGAACGGGGAGTCAGGCGAATGGGGGCGAGAGAGCGGCGGGGCAGAAGAAAAAACTAAAATCTCGAGGAACGAAGCCAGAATGTTATAGAAAACAAAGCACAAGTACACAATGTCACTCACACAAAGAATCCGACAAATAGTCGCTTCAGCTTCACGAGCTTGGACTCCAATTGGAATTGGGGAAGGTCATAATACAGATGGGAACTGACAAGTGGTTAGGGGTGTTCTTCGCTTCAATCCTATCGGCGGGGTGTCTGATGGCGCAGAGCGCGGGGAAGATTCGGGTTTTGTACGTGGGCGACTCGGGCGTCACGATTGGCGCCGTGGGGGCCTCCAGCAACTTCACCTACGACCAGCGCGGGGTGGTGATCGAAAACGCCGCGCAGAAGATCATCGACGCCTGGCGCAAGAACCCGCGCTACGACGTCACTTACATGACGGGCTGGGACGCGCTGGCGAAATTTCCGGAGACGCCGGAGGCGCTGCGGGCCTACGACGTGGTCTTCCTCAGCGACGTAGACAGCGACTCGATTGTGCTCTATCCCACTGAGCGCTCAAACCGCGCCCCGATGGGGCCGAACCGGCTGAAGTCAATCCGCGATTACGTCTGGCAGGGCGGAGCGCTGGTGATGATTGGCGGCTATGCGACCTTCGTGGGACGGCACAACGCCGGCAACTGGCACGGCACGCCGGTCGAGGAAGCGTTGCCGGTGGACTGCCTCGCCGTGGACGACGACCGCGCCGAAACGCCGGAAGGCGTCACCGTGGAGGTGAAGGACGCGCGGCACCCCATCATGCAGGGCATCGAGTGGTCGCCTAGCCCCGTCTTCAACGGGTATAATCGAGTTACGGTAAAGAAGGCAGGGAAAGTCCTGGCAACCCTGAAGGAGAGCGGCGACCCGCTGATTGTGGTGTGGACTTTCGGCAAGGGCCGCGCCATGGCTTTTACCTCCGACATCGCGCCGCACTGGGGCGCGGGCTTTCAGGAGTGGAAGTACTACGAGCAGTTTTGGAGCCAGGCTCTGGACTGGCTGGGAACGCGTTAGACGTCGACGCACGGGCGCGACAAGACAAATTCCTTGGAGGAGGACCCGATGAAACGCACCATCAACGCAATCGTAGTCGCCGGCCTCATGCTTCTGGCGGCGCTACCTCTGGCGGCCCAGCGCAATCCGCGTGGCACCGCCAACCTCTCCCTGAACGGAAAGGCCGTTTCGGTTGAGTATGGCCGGCCGGCTCTGAAAGGGCGAACCGTGGATGCGCTGCTCGGTCAGTTGAAGCCCGGTGGCGTGTGGCGGATGGGGGCGGATAAGTCCACCACCTTCATGAGCGAGACCGATCTCTCGTTCGGCGCCGTCACGGTTCCCAAAGGGACTTACAGCCTTTGGGCGCGCCACGATGCCGACGGCTGGAAACTTGTCTTCAACAAACAGCACGGCCAATGGGGAACCGAGCATGACGCGGCGCAGGACCTGGCGTCGGCTCCCCTCAATCAGACCAAGCTCGGCAAAAGCGTCGAGGAGGTCACGATCTCCCTGGGCGAGTCGGCGGGTGGCGGTCTGTTTTCGCTCCAATGGGGTGATTTGGACCTCTCTGCCAAGTTCCAAGCGAAGTAGACAAGGCAGAGAAGAGACCCGGTCGCGCGCTCACTGCCCGGAAGCGGCGTGCGCGGCAGCTTCGATTTTGGGGGCGAAGTAGCCGGTGCGGGTGCGCACGGTGAGGCGGCCGCCGCGCGCGTGCTGGGCCTCGACGCGGACCGTGCGGAAGGTGCCGTCCTTCTTCGTGTTGGTGGGAGTGTAGGCCAGGGTGTACTGGCTGCGGATGTCGCGCGCGATGCCAACACAGGTGGACTCGACTTCCTCCACGGACTTGGGAAAGTAAGCTTGCCCGCCGCTGACCTCCGCGAGTTTCTCCAAGACTTTGGCCGCTCGCTTGGCTTCACCACCATGGATCTTGAACAACCCGCCCGGCTCTTCGGAGCCCAACAGCCCGATGGTGTACACGACCGTATTCCCCTTCTGCAGATAGCGGACGACCTCTTCCAGCGAGTAGCGGCTGGCGTTGTCGTCGCCATCGGTGATGACCAGGAGCACTTTCTTGTCGCGGTTGCCCAGCTTCATGTGGTCGAGCGAAAGGTTCACCGCATCACGCAGCGCCGTTCCTCCCCGCGAATCGATCTTGTCCAGGGCCGCCTTCAACTCTTCCATGTTGCTGGCGAAGTCTCCAGGTGTATCGAGGTAAGGGATGTCGTTGAAGTTGACCACGAAGACCTGGTCCTGGGGGTTGGAAGTCTTGACGAAGGTGACCGCCGCGGCGTTGACGGCGGCGCGCTTGTCCTTCATGCTGCCGCTGTCGTCGATGACGATTCCCATGGTGACCGGAATATCCGCGTGCGAGAAGACGGAGAGGGTCTGCGGAACGCCGTCTTCCAAGACCCGGAAGTTTTCTTTGCGGAGATCGTTGACCTGCCGGCCCTTCGGGTCGAGCACCGTGGCGTGAAGGACAACGAGGTTGACGTCCACATTGATCGTGTACTCGCGCGGAAGCTTCTGGGAGGCGGCGGACGGAGGCGCCTGGGCGTGGGCGTCCGTGGCGGCGGTCAAGACCGTGAATGCCGCACTGATGGCGAACATGGGCAGAAGGAGTGTCCTATTGCGTTGGGGCATAGTATCCGGTGCGGGCGTACACCTGGAGCGGCGGCAGACCCTTGGGTGGATTCAATTTTACTCTGATGCGGCGCCAGCGGCCGTCGCGCACAAGGTTCGACGGCTTGTAGGCGATCACGTACTGGTTGCGCAGTTCGATGGAAATCTTCTCGGTGATGTCGGGCAACTCGTTGGCGTCCTCGACGCTGAACATGCGGCCCCCTGAAACGTCGGCGAGTTCGGCGAGCAAGCTCGGTCCGCGGGCCTCTTCCGGGGTTCGCGTGCGCATGCTCACTGGTTCGAAGATTCCCACCGCATAGATCTGCGTGTTGGATTCCTGGACGGCCCGCTTCACGTCGCGCTCCGTGTACCGGCTGTGATTGTCGCCACCGTCGGAGATGACGAGCAGCGCCTTGCGATTGGTGACGGCCTTGCGGGATTCGCTCAGGCCCAGGTAGACGGCGTCGAGGAGCGCCGTCTTGCCGCCCGACTTGACGAAAAGCAGGCGGTCCTGAACGTTCTCAAACTTGGAGGTGAAAGCGGAGATCAAATTCGGTCGCTCGTTGAAGTTGATGAGCAGAAACTCGTCCTGGGGGTTGGACGTCTTGAAGAATTGCATCGCCGCCTCTTTGGCCTTCTGAATCTTTTCCCCCATCGAGCCGCTGGAATCAAAGATCAGGCCGACGGAAATCGGAGCATCCTCGGTCGAAAACGTGGCGATCTGCTGCTCCACCCTTTCGTCGTAGATCTGGAAGTTGCTCTGGTCGAGGCCGGTCACGATCCGGTCATACGGGTCGGTGACGGTGATGTTGACGACCACCAGATTGACGTCGACCTGGATGGGCGTCGTGTGAATCTGCTCCGGCTTGACCAGGACCTGGGCAGGGCGGCGTTGATCGGAAAGCGGCGAGGGATGGGCCTCCTCATCCCCATGCACCCGCGCGGCGGCCATGGCGCCCACAAGCACCAACCCTGCCGCTGTTCCGAGCAGCAAGACGCGGCGTGCAACCCGAGCGTTTCCGCCGGCGAATCTCTTCATGCGGCTTCCCCCCCGCGTAGGGGACACACCCTGCCCAACCTGATGTTGCCGAGGCACCCAAAGGCAATATTAGCACAGTCCGTTTTGCAAGGCGCGATGAAGTCGCGCTCGCGGCGGTGGCGCGGAGGCGAATCCAAATTGTCGTTGACAGCCGCTTCCGCTTGGGCGGATAATTGCCCGTACCGAATCCTTCCGAGTTACTTTCTGGTCGGTACAGTGAACGAACTCACAGCGTCCGCCATCGAGGCGCAACGCAACCGAACAGGCTTTTGGAACAACACCATCAACGGAATCTCAACGCACCAGGAGGCGTATGAGCGCCAAGTACATCTTCGTGACCGGGGGTGTAGTCAGTTCGCTCGGCAAGGGCATCGCGTCGGCGTCCATCGGATGCTTGCTCGAGGCGCGCGGGCTGAAAGTTTCGCTGCTCAAATTCGATCCTTATCTTAACGTCGATCCCGGCACGATGAGCCCATTCCAGCACGGCGAGGTTTTCGTTACCGACGACGGCGCCGAGACGGATCTGGACCTCGGCCATTACGAGCGCTTCACGCATTCGCGCATGAACCGCGACAGTAACTGCACGGCCGGGCGCATCTACGAGACCATCATCACCAAGGAGCGCCGCGGCGACTACCTGGGGAAGACCGTGCAGGTGATTCCCCACGTGACCAACGAAATCAAAGCAGCCATCCGCAAGATTTCCACCGACGTGGACGTGGTGATCGTAGAGGTGGGCGGCACCGTGGGCGACATCGAATCGCTGCCTTTCCTGGAGGCCATCCGCCAGATGCGCCAGGAGCAGGGAAGGGAAAACGCGCTCTTTGTGCACCTGACGCTGGTGCCCTATATCGGAGCTTCCGGAGAGCTGAAGACCAAGCCCACGCAGCACTCAGTGAAAGAGCTGCGCGAGATCGGCATTCAGCCCGACATCCTGCTCTGCCGGACGGAGCGCTTCCTCTCGCCTGACATCAAGGCGAAGATCGCGCTCTTCTGCAGTGTCGCTGAGGAAGCGGTCATCACGGCCAAGGACGTCGAAAACATCTACGAAGTGCCGCTGGTGCTGGCGAGCGAGGGTCTCGACACGCAAATCCTGCGCGGGCTCAACTTGCAGACGCCGGAGCGCAATATGCAGGCATGGGCCGATCTGGTGGACCGGCTGCGGCACCCGGCCGGGGAAGTCAACATCGGGATCGTGGGCAAGTACGTGGGCTATCAGGATTCTTATAAGAGCCTGAACGAGGCGTTGGCCCACGGCGGCATCGGCAACAACGTGAAGGTGAATCTGATCTGGGTGGAGGCCGAGGGCCTGGAGAGCGAGAACTGGGCCGAGCAGTTAGAGGGGCTCGATGCCATCCTGGTTCCGGGCGGGTTCGGCAAGCGCGGGATTCCCGGCATGCTGCGCGGCATCCAGTTCGCCCGCACGCGCAAGGTGCCCTACTTCGGGATTTGCCTCGGAATGCAGTGCGCGGTGATGGAGTTCGCGCGCAACGTCTGCGGGTTGGAAGGCGCCAACAGTTCGGAGTTCGATCCCTCCACCCCACACCGCGTCATCTACAAGTTGCGCGAACTGCGGGGGATTGACGAGCTGGGTGGCACCATGCGCCTGGGCGCCTGGACCTGCCGCTTGAAACCGGGCTCGTTCGGGCATCAGGCGTATGGCTCGCTGGAGATTTCCGAGCGCCACCGCCACCGCTACGAATTCAACCGCGAGTACGAGGAGGTTCTGGTCGCGCACGGGCTGGATATTGCCGGCGTGACGCCTGACAGCATCTACGTGGAGATCGTCGAGATCCGCGACCACCCCTGGTTCCTGGGGTGCCAGTTCCACCCCGAGTTCAAATCGCGGCCGCTCGAGCCGCATCCTCTCTTCAAGGCTTTCGTGGGCGCGGCCTGCCAGTACCGCAAACAGCGCCTCGCCCGAGCCGAGCGGGCGGGCACGGCGCCGGCCGGCCCCGCCGTGCCGGCGGCAGCCGCTGCCGATTGAGTCATATGTCACGAGGAGTCCGCATCGGAAAGTTCGAGATCGGGGCCGGGCGGCCGCTTTTCATCATCGCAGGCCCCTGCGTCATCGAAAGCGAACGCCACGCCTTGCGGTTGGCGGAGCGGCTGGCGGCGGCGGCGCGCGCTCTGCGGATTCCCTACGTGTTCAAGGCCTCTTACGACAAGGCCAACCGAACTTCCGGCGCGTCGTTTCGCGGGCCGGGCCTGCGGCGCGGGCTGGAAATCCTCGCGGCGATCAAGAAGCGGCTCGGCGTGCCCATCCTCACCGACGTCCACGAGGTTTCACACGTCGGTCCCGCCGCCGAGGTCTGCGATGTGATTCAGATTCCCGCCTTCCTGTCGCGGCAGACCGATCTCCTGGTGGAAGCGGGGCGCTCGGGGGCGGCGGTCAACATCAAGAAGGGCCAGTTCTTGTCCCCCTGGGAGATCCGCTACGCGATCGAGAAGGTTTCAAAAGGAGGTAACCATAACATTATTATAACTGAAAGAGGAAGCACCTTCGGTTATAATAATCTTGTGGTGGATTTCCGCGGCCTGGCGGTGATGCAGCAGTTTGGTTATCCGGTGGTTCTGGATGTGACCCATTCCTTGCAGCTGCCGGGCGGGCAGGGGGACCGGAGCGGCGGCCAGCCGCAGTACATCGAGCCGCTGGCGCGCGCCGGAGTCGCGGTGGGTGTGGACGGCGTCTTCATGGAGGTCCACGACCATCCGGGGCAGGCCCTTTCGGACGGAGCGAACGCGCTGGCGCTCGGCCGCTTCCAACCGCTTGCCGGAAGGTTGCGCGACCTGGGACGGTTCGTGCGCCAGAGGGGGCCGGGCAGGCGACGAGCCACCCACCGGCCGGCGGGCAGGGCAGGCGGCGCAAGATAGCATCGGGCGCAGCGCGCCCGGCGGCGAGGTATGGCTTTCACCATCCGCAGCATGAAAATCCGGCAGCAGATCCTGCTGGTGACGCTGCCCCCGCTGGCCGTCCTCCTCTGTGCTTTGGCGCTCCTTTTTTACGCTTACTGGATGGCAGTGCACGTCCACCGCAGTTCGCGGAGAGCACAGGAATGTGTGGCGCAGGGAGAGCAGATCCTTCGCCTCGTGACCGAGCTGCATATGGGCGTCCGGGGGTATCTCTTCACCCACGATCGCCAGTTGTTCAGCCCGCAGGAAGAGCTTCCCAGCCAGATTTTGGGCGGCCTGGGGATCTTACGTGATCTGGAGTCAGACAGCCCGGCGCAAATCGTCGACGTGGACAGCATCCAGCGCGGCTTGAATCGCTGGCAGTCGGAATGGGTGAACCCGACGATCAGCAATCTCGACCGGGGCATTTCGCTGGATACGGGGCGAGTGGCGGCCGACGGCGCGCGGCGGCTGGCTCCGGTTCGCAAGCAGCTGCTCGACCTCCTCGAGGCCGACCGGGCGGAGAGCCTGGCGGCGCTGCACGACACAGAACGGCAGATGCGGCGCATGCTGATCTTCGCGCTCGTCATCGCCCTGATGGTGGCGGGCGCGGTGCTGCTCGTCACGCGTGAGGTGACGCGCCTGCTCGAGCAGCCCGTGCGGCAGCTCATCGAGGCTTCCGAGCGGGTGAGCCGCGGGGAGTTTAATCTCACCCTGCCCCCGAAAGCGGACAACGAGTTCGGGATCCTGTCGCACAGTTTCGCGCACATGACCACGGCGCTGCGCCAAGAGCGGGAGGAACTGGCGGCCCTCAACCGCTTCTCCGAGGCGGTGACGCAATGCACCTCCGAGCAGGAAATCTACGAGCACGTTCTGTATTCCATCCGCGAGCGCTTCCGGCCGCGCCAAGTCATTATCTTCGCGCTCAATTCGGAGGAGAATTTTCTGGAAGCGGTCGCTACCCTGGTGCCGCTACCGGAAGAGATCCGCGAGTGGCCCATTATTCCCGAGCCGCACAACTGCAAGGCGGTTCGGATGGGCCGGCGCTTCCGGGTAAACGATGTCAGCGCCGAGCCGCTTTGCCCCTCGCGCTTCGTGGCGCCTACGGAAGGTTCTTACTACTGCGGTCCGTTGATTGCCGGCGGTGTGATCATCGGCGCCGTGCGCGTGGAGGGCCCCAAGGCGCTATGGACTCCCGAGCGCGAGAGCCTGCTGGAAAGCTACTTGAGCGGCGCCGCCACCGCCCTCTCCAACCTGCGGCTGCTTGAGGCCACCAAGCAGCAGGCCAACGTCGATGAGCTTACCGGCCTTTACAACCGCCGTTTCCTGGAAGAGTACGCGCGCAAGCTGCTGGCCATGGCGCGACGCAAAGACCAGCCTCTCGGCGTCATCATGATGGACCTCGACCACTTCAAGACTTTCAACGATGTCTATGGGCACGAAACCGGCGACCGCATTCTGCGCCATTTTGCCAAGACCGCCAGCCGCGCCATCCGCGAAGCCAACCTCGCGGCGCGTTACGGCGGCGAGGAATTTCTCGTGCTCCTGCCGGAAACCGGATCGGAATCCTGCATGCTCGTGGCGGAACGCATTCGCCACGCGGTCGAGCGCATGGTGGTCCCCTCCGGAACCGAAAAGCCGCTGCCGCAGGTGACGGTCAGCCTCGGAATTGCCATCTATCCCGAACACGGTCATGGCTTCGAAGAAGTCGTGCAGGCGGCGGACAAAGCCCTTTACGAATCCAAACGCGCCGGCCGCAATCGCAGCACGCTCTACGTCCCGCAGGAAGAACCCACGGTGTAGGCGCGTCGGACGCTCACCTGGCAGCGTGCCGGGCTGAATCGAGGCGCGGCGATGGGCACAGGCCGCCGCGAAGGGCGGTGCGGGAGCATCCTGTGCTATCATCCTGGATTCCGGACGCGTTGCCATGAGCCTCGAGACTGCGCGCAAGGTGCTCCAAATCGAAGCGCGGACGCTGGAGGAACTGGTCCAGCGGGTGGACGAGCAATTCGCCCGCGCCGTCGAGTTGCTTTTCTCATGCCGTGGCCGGGTGGTCGTGACGGGCATGGGCAAGTCCGGCATCATCGCCCAGAAGATCTCGGCAACCTTTTCGAGCACCGGCACGCCCTCGTATTTTCTGCATCCGGCGGAAGCGATTCACGGCGACCTGGGGCGGCTGGTTCCCCAGGACGTTGTGGTGGCGCTCTCCTACAGCGGCGAGACAGAGGAAATTCTGCGGTTGCTTGATTCCCTGAAGCGCCTGGCAATTCCGCTCATTACCCTCACGGGGAATCCTGGTTCTGTACTGGCCCAAACGAGCGACGTGGTGATCGACGTGAGCATTCGGGAAGAAGCTTGCCCGCTGGGACTTGCGCCGACGGCTTCCACCACCGCCATGGTGGCCATGGGTGATGCGCTGGCCATGGCGCTGCTCGAGAAGCGCGGATTCAAGGAGGAAGACTACGCGGCACTTCATCCGGGGGGCGGCCTGGGCGTGAAGCTGCGCCGCGTTGAAAACGTAATGCACACGGGCGAGCAGGCGCCGCGCGTCGGCCCGGCAACGAGCATCCCGGATGTAATCTACGAAATGAGCAAGAAGGGCCTGGGCGTCACGACCGTTGTCGAGAACGACGACCGCCTGGTGGGCTTCATCTCCGACGGCGACTTGCGCCGCTTCTTTCAGAGGGAGGGGAACCACGCACTGGGTATGAAGGCCGCCGACTGCATGACGCGCCACCCCTCGACCATCGGTGGGCGGGAGCTGGCGACCAAGGCGCTGAATCTCATGGAAGAGAAGAAGATTACCTCGCTGCCCGTGGTGGATGCGCACGGAAGACTCGAAGGCGTGGTGCACATCCATGATCTCTGGCGGACGGAGATGTTTTGAAAGGAGCAACCAGCGATCGGTTTGCAGTTTCGCTTTGTGGCGAACTGCTTGCTGAGGGCTGAGAGGTCAGTTACCGAAAACCATGCCACTTACTCGCAGACAGCTTCTGGCGCGCGCTCGCAAGATCAAGTTGCTGATCATGGACGTTGATGGCGTGATGACCGACGGCAACATCTACTACCTTCCCAATCCCCAAGGCGGGTTGTTTGAGACGAAGGGCTTCAACTCACGGGATGGGTTGGGATTGCGCATGGCCCACGCGGCGGGCCTAAAAACGGGGATTATCACGGGGCGCGGCTCACCGGTGATCGAACGCCGCGTGAAGGAACTGGGCATCGACTTCCTTCAGCAGAATGCTCTCGACAAGATTGCTCCCTATGAGAAGATCCGCCGCGCCGCCAGGCTGCGCGACGATGAAGTGGCTTACGTGGGGGACGACATCGTGGATGTGCCGATCCTGGAGAGGGTGGGCTTGGCCGTCGTCGTGGGCGATGGCGACCCCCTCTTGAGACCCTATGCTCACTTCTGGACGCGCCGCCGGGGAGGCATGGGCGCGGTTCGTGAGGCGATCGACCTCATCCTGACCGCGCAGGGCAGGCCGCCCATGAAAGCTCTGCGGACGCTTCTCTCCAGCCTCTGATCCCAGCAGCGCTCAATCGGATATCACGGATTCTACCATCCGCCGCCGCCTCCCCCACCTCCACCACCCCCGGAAGACCCTCCTCCTCCGCCCCCGGAGCTTGACCCCGGAGCGTGGGAAGATGAGGAGATCGCGCCCGAGATTGAACTGCCCATCGACGATGCGAAGCCAACCGCGCCCAGGTTTGTCCAGCCCGTGCCGGAGTACCAGGCGGGTGAGTAAGTCTTGCCGCTCTGACCGGCCTGGGCAAGTACGGAGGCGAACTGCTCTGACCAGGCTTGCTCGACGCCCAGCGCCAAGGCGTAGGGCAGGTACTTCTCGAAAAGCTCGGGTGTTCTTGAGGCGGGGTAGAGGATGTTCATCCGGTCCTCTTCCGTCGCCGCCAGGAACATCTTGAAACCTTCGATCTTGTCGAGCAGGGCGCGGCCGGAACGGGTGGGAGCTTTCATCAGATGATGAAAGAGGAAATTGGTGCCAGCAACGAGAAGTAAAATGACGATGACCGCTGGTGAGGTCGCTGTGGCCAGCACGTACAACCCAAATACTTCGCCGGCGAGGAAGGGAAGGGAAAACAGGGTAAGAAATATCGCTCCACCCGCCGAAACGATTCGCCGCCCCGTTCCTCCCGAGCCCACACCCCGCCAAGCCTGGATCACCTGCGAAAGCAGGAAGAGGACGCCCACACTCCAACCGGTCAGCCAAATCGTCATGAAGCCGGCGGTGATCTTCGATTCTCCCGGCGCGGCAAGAGCCACGGCCGCAAGCAGGAGAGTGGAGAAGGCGAGACCAGGGATCAGGTAACGCTGGTTGGTGAGGAAGTAGATCTTCTCGAGATGCAACCGCAGCCAAGTCTTGAGGCCCGCGATGGCGGCGGCGATCTGAGCGTGCTGCGTGTTCTGGAGCTCGATCCGATTGCGGTCGCCGAAGAGCTTGTCGGCCGCAGCCTTCTCCTCGGGCGAGAGTGTGGAACTGTCCGCGGAGCCGCGCACGAGCGTGAAAGCCCCGTTCTTTTCCTGGATACTCAAATACTTCTTGACCGCCATATTGATGATTGCCGCGCCGAAGACCCGCTGGTCGTAGCCCATCTCTGTAACGTAGCGAACGGCGGCGGGCGAGAAACCCGCGGGCGGCGCGTAGAGGGGCATGATGACGCCGCGCTCTGGGTCGCGGCCCACCATCACCCAGGCCACAAAGTAGTAGCCGAGCAGGAGAAGCAACCCCGCGAGCCCCACCAGCGTGCTGCGATTGTCCTCGAGAAACCATCGGATCTTCATCTCCCGCGTGGGTGGGGCGATGAAGCCTTTGGGCCAGGAGACGACGATGGTCAGCCCCTCGGCGGGACCGAGCGGCTGGGTGGTTGTGAATGTGGGACGTCCCTGAGGATCGATCGAGGCTTCAAACTCCTTGCCCAGGGAACCCTGGGGGCCCGTATAGCCCTCGAGCAGAATGGCGGCCGGTCGGATTCCCGCTGGCAGGTTCACGGCGGCTGCGGCCCCCTCGATGGGAAATGCCCACCCGTTGCCGGTCACGTTCCAATACAGCTCGTCATGGTCGGGGAAGAAGCCCAACTGGCGCGTCGTGCGGTAGGTGATCGAGTAGGTGTACTCGCCCGGGCTGAGCAAAACGCTCTTACGGCCCAGATAGACGCGCTTGCCGTTCTCCCGGCTCTCGACTCGGTAGTTCTCCGGTTGACCGTCACGCGTCGCCTCCAGCATCTCGAACCCGACTACGTAGCGGTTGCCCAGCCGGTCGCGATAGTCGGTGGGAAAGTCGCGGTAAATCCCGCGCCTGATCTGCTCGCCCGCCGCGCGCACCTTGATGGTTTCGTGCACCTGCATCGAGCCATCGGTGGAGACGGTGATCTCGCTCTGGAAACTCAGGATCCGCTCCGGACCAGACGGAAGGTCTTGCGCTGGGGAGGGCGAGAGCGTCAGAACGGCTGCACAAGCCAGCGTGAAACCAAGGGCGGCCAGGCGCGCGGAGGAGCGGGTCATTCAGACCTCGTCGTATCTGCGGAAGTATACCGACTGCAACTGCTGATGTGTAATGCAAGCGAAGGGGCTTCGTCAAGCGCGCTTCGCGTGGCGCAATGGTTCCGGAATCGGGCGGCGCAAAACCGCTTCTACCTTCGGGATGGGGAAGGGGATGGCTTGCGGGCCAGGATCGCCGTCACACTTCGAGGAAGGTAGGCGCGATTGACGTGCCGGGCGCCGGTCGCGATCAAGCGTTCCGCCGCCGCGCGCGTCGCGATACCGCCCCGTGCTCCCATGGCCGTGCAATTCAGCCCTGCCATAGCGTTCGCGAAGTCGAGCATTCGGCCCATCTCCCACCCGGCAAGCAGGCCGTAAATGAATGCGCCGTGGAAGACATCTCCGGCCCCCGTCGTATCGACGACCTCGACCACGAATCCCGGTGAGTAGTGAAACTTCCCCTGCCAATAGACCAGCGCTCCCTCGCGCCCCAGGGTCATGCCCGGGGCCCTCATGCCGTATTCGTTGGCCATTGATTCCAGTATCTGGAAAGGGTCGTCCTGGCCGGTGAAGGCGGGAAGGAAATTGGACGAGGCGATCAGGTAATCGACGTAGGGGAACAGGCGCTCGACCTTCTTGTAGACGGTATCGAGGTCGGCGACGACCGGAACGCCGGGCTCGCGGGCGCACCGCGCGGCCTTGAGGGCGGCCTCGACATCGCAGCCGTCGATATGCAGGACTCTCGCTCCCTGGATGACCCGCGGACTGATCTCTGAGGGGAGAACTGCCAGGCGTGTGTCGCGGTCCCAAAACACCGTGCGCTCGCCGGTAGCCTTATCGACAATGATGTAACCGTATTGCGTCGTCGCGCCGCGGGCCACTCGGACCGAGCGCAGGTCCATTCCTTCCCGGCGGAGGCTGGCCAGCTGGAACCGCCCCGCCTCGTCGTCGCCAACTTTTCCAATGTACCGTGCCCGAAGTCCCAGGCGGTGGCAGGTGACCAACGCCGTTGCCACCTGACCACCGGCTTGCCGGGTCATCGAGGCGACGCGCTCCTTGCCTCCCAGGGCAGGGAAGTCTCGAACCATCAAAACCGTGTCGGTGGCGTTCAGACCGATCCCGACAACATCAACCTGCGCGCCTGCCACGCTGGACCTCCCGCAGATGAGTGGCTGAAGAATGTACCTTGCCGGGGTGAAGTGGGCAACTGAATTGTTCGCTGGCAGGGCGGGGAGGCGCCCCTGGATGGTGGCCGAATGGCCGCGGTGCGGGTTGAACCACGGTTGCGGCGCGGCCGCAACCCAGCGGGGTTGTGTTGGCGACTGCGCGGCGGAGCGCGAGAGTTATCCACAGCATCGTCTGATAATATTTCATCCGAGACCAATTGTTAACATAATTCCTTTTCCACAGAGCAGGCGCCTTTTCCCACAGCCGTCGGAATTACTGTCACGCTGGAAGGCGAAGGCGGCGGCACTGTGCTGCCGTCGAAGGCGCATCCTGCGAGCACTTTTCGCTTCACGATCTGGGCCGGATGTGCTAACTTCAAGGGCTTTGTCGGCGCGTCGACATCGGCCTTGAGATGCCCCTGCGCGAAACCGAAGCCGTCGTCCTACGAACTCACCGCTTGGGAGAAGCCGACAAGATTGCATCGCTTCTCACGCGGCAGTTCGGACGACTGCGGGCGGTGGCGGGGGGCGCACAGCGCCCCAGGAGCCGCTACGGCGGAACGCTGGAACCGCTCAGCCACATACGGCTGTGGCTCTTCGAGCGTGAAAATCGGGACTTGCTGCGCATCAACTCCGTGGAGCTTGTCGAGTCCTTCTTCGATATGCAGAAGGACTACCGGGTGCAAGTTGCGGCGCAATATGTTGCCGAGGTTTCCGAACGGTTTCTGCCCGAGCGCGAGGTCAACGACCGGGCTTTCCGGCTGCTCGTCGCGGTGTTGCGGGCGCTGAAGCAGTCGCAAGAAGTGAGCCGGCCGCTGGTTTATTTCGACTATTGGCTGCTGCGGCTGGGTGGTTTCCTGCCGGAGTTTACGCACTGCGCGGCCTGTGGGAGCGAGTTGGGCGCGCAAGCATTCTATGGCCCAGGAGTTGAGGGGCTGCTGTGCGCGGCCTGCCGTCCGCTCCAGGGCGGCACGGCGCTGAGCGTTGAATCGCTCCTCAAGCTCGCGGCCGCCTGCCAGGGGACCCTCGAGCGCTGGTTTGCGGCAGAGAGGCCTCCCGCAGGCCTGCGCGAGGCGCGGCGATTCTTTGAGGAGTTGATCGAATCGCACCTCGAAAGGAAGCTGGTCACGCGCGAGTTGCTGGCGGAAGAAGCCTGACAATTTGGGGTGGTTGGTGGGGGCAAAGCGTAGGACCTCCGGGGATCCTGGAGAAGCAGTAATGCCAAAGTTAAAGAAAAACTTTAAGAAAAGAACTTCTGCCCGCGGGCTGAATTTCCAGGACATGATCCTGCGTTTAAGCCGGTTCTGGGCACGCCAGGGTTGTGTCTTGGCGCTGCCCTACGACCTGGAGGTCGGGGCGGGCACCATGACGCCGGACACCTTCCTACGAGTGCTGGGGCCGGACCCGGTGCGCGTGGCCTACATTCAGCCTTCGCGACGGCCCGCTGACGGTCGGTACGGCGAGAACCCCAATCGTCTACTCAAGCACACCCAGATGCAGGTTATCCTCAAGCCCCCCCCCGCCGATGTGCAGGAGATGTACCTCCGAAGCCTGGAAGACCTGGGCATCAGACTGCGCCACCACGATATTCGCTTCGAAGAGGATAACTGGGAGGCGCCGACGCTCGGGGCATGGGGAATCGGCTGGCAGGTGATGCTGGACGGCCTGGAGATTACCCAGTTTACTTACTTTCAGCAGTGTGGGGGATTTGACCTTGAGCCGATCAGCGTCGAGCTAACTTACGGCCTGGAGCGCATCGCCGCCTTCCTGCAGGGGGTGGACAACGTCTACCAGGTGCGGTGGAGCGAAACCACTTCCTACGGCGACATGCGCCAGGACGAAGAGCGCGAGCTTTCGGTCTACGATTTTGAGACGGCGTCGCGCGAGACCTGCCGTACGCTCTTGGAGCTCTACGAGGGCGAGGCGGCGCGGTTGATCGAATCCTATGACGGGGCGGCGGGCGACCGATACCCGCTGCGCAAGGTCTACGACCTCTGCCTGAAGTGCTCCCACCTCTTTAATATCCTCGACGCGCGCGGGGCCATCAGCGTGACCGAGCGTGTGGCCCTGATCGGCCGGGTGCGCGAGCTGGCCTGTGCGGTGGCGCGCATTTATCTCGACCGCAAGACCGTCGTGGTGGAGGTCGAACCCGCGTGAAGGAAGCCAAGACACAGCCGCTGCTAGTGGAAATTGGGTGTGAAGAGATTCCCGCCCGTTTCCTCACCGGTGCGCAGGACGATTTCGGGCGCAACCTGGTGAAAGCTCTCCAGGACGCTCGCCTGCTCCCGGCCGCGGCCGAATCCACCCCGCCCGCGCAATGGTATTCCACGCCGCGCCGCCTGGCGGTCTGGGTTCCCGCCGTTCTCAGCCGCCAGCCCGACCAGGTTGAGGAGATCGTCGGACCGCCCGTGAAGGTGGCTTTCGATGCGCAAGGGAAGCCCACCAGGGCGGCGCAGAGTTTTGCCGCCAAGAACTCCGTTACCGTGGACACGCTGGCACGCGTCACGACGCCCAAGGGCGAGTACTTGGCTCTACGCAAGACCCATCGCGGCCGCCAAGCCCTGCGCCTGTTACCGGCAATCCTCTCAAGCGTCATCACCGGACTCTCCTTCCCCAAGAGCATGTATTGGACGGACAAAGCCGGACCGCGCTTTGTGCGTCCGATTCGCTGGCTGCTGGCGCTTTGGGGGGAAGGGAGCAAAGCCCAGGTCATCCCCTTCGAGATTGCCGGGGTCAAGTCAGCCGCAACGACCGAAGGCCACCGCATTGTCGGCTGGGGAAGGATGCGTGTTTCCGGCTTCAATGAATACTTGAGGAAGCTCGCAAAAGCTTATGTCGAGTTGGATCCCGCGAAACGCCGCGCGAGAGTTGCGGAGCAGCTTAAAGTAGCGCTTGAAGGCCAGGCGGGCCGCATCGTGGAAGACAAAGGGTTGGAAGAATGGGTGGTGAATTCCTCCGAATGGCCCAGCGGCCTGCGGGGGGAATTCGACAAACGCTTCCTGCACCTGCCGCGCGAGATTCTCGTCACCGTCATGCGCGATCACCAGAAGTACTTTGCCGTGGAAGACCGGAAGGGCAACCTGCTGCCGACCTTCGTCACCCTTCTGAACCTGGACCGGGACCGCAGGGGATTGATTCGGGAAGGGCACGAGCGAGTGCTCACGGCGCGCTTCGCCGACGCGGAGTTTTTCTGGGATGCCGACCAGCAGCAACCTTTGAGCGAGCGGGCGGCTTCGCTGGCCCGGGTTACCTATCAGGCCGAGTTGGGCAGCTACGCCGACAAGGTCGAACGCGTTCGCCAGATTGCGCGCTTGATCGTCCAGACGCTTGCGGATGCGGGCGAGATGAGCCATGGCGAGGCTGAGCACGTCCTGCGCGCCATTGAGCTCTGCAAATGCGACCTCACCACCCAGATGGTCAAAGAGTTTACGGAACTCCAGGGCATTGTGGGGGGACTCTACGCCGCGGCGCAGGGCGAGCCCGAGGAAGTTCACCAGGCGATCTACGACCACTACAAGCCCGAAGGCTTGGAGGATACTTGCCCGCGGTCCAAAGTCGGGGCCGTGGTTTCACTGGCGGACAAACTCGATAGCGTGGTGGGCGGGTTCGCCACCGGGCATGAGCCTTCTGGTTCAAGTGACCCCTTCGCCTTGCGAAGGCAGGGCAATGGGATAGTTAAAGTGTTGGTTGAATGTGCGCTGCCACTCGCTCTGAGGCCGCTGGTTGAGCAGGGGATGAACGCGCTGACGGTGGAGTGGCAGAAGCCCCAGCCCGAAGTGTTCAGCTCCGTCTTGGGGTTCTTGGAAGACCGGCTTCGGTTCTACCTGGAAACAGGAAGAAAGATTCGCTACGACACGGTGCGCGCGGTGCTGGCTGCGGGATGGGAGAGCCCGCTGGACGTCGCGCGCCGCGCCGGGGCTCTGGAGGCAATTCGCGGCAGCGAGGATTCGGACGCATTGTCAGTGGCGGCCAAGCGCATCAAAAACATTTTGGGGAAATCTGCCACAGCGAGCGACTGGGAGCCGGGCGAGGTGGACGAGGGATTGCTGGAGGCAGGCCCGGAGAAAAAGCTCTACCGGGCTTTTGTGGCGACGGCCGATGAAGCAGGAAGTTTCGCCGTGGCCGGCAGTTTCGAAAAGGCGCTGGGAGTTATCGCCGGATTGCGCCCGGCCGTGGATTTGTTCTTCGACAAGGTGCTCGTGATGGCCGAGGACCGTGCGGTGCGGCAGAATCGCCTGCGTCTCCTTGGGAGGCTCGACGCGCTGTTTTCCGGCATCGCCCAATTTGCCGAAATCGTCCCCGGCCCGGCAGATGTCGACGCGTCGACATCGAAGAGCAGTGACGAGTAGATCTTCGTCCGCCTCGCTCGGGGTTTCAGTTTCCAATTGCGGTGGGCCGCAAGATGACGGCTGGCCGCTAAAAAAAGCAAAGGAGCAGCACCTATGGATAAGTTCGTATATTTTTTTGGTGGCGGGAAGGCCGATGGCCACGGCGATATGAAAGACGTGCTGGGCGGCAAGGGGGCAGGCTTGGCCGAAATGACCAACGCGGGATTGCCCGTCCCGCCCGGCTTCACCATCGCAACTTCAGGCTGCCGCCTCTACTTCCAGGCCGGGAACAAGACGCCGGATAACATCAAGGCCGAGGCTTTCCAGACCCTCGAAAAACTCGAGTCTCTTCTCGGGCAGAAGCTGGGCGACGCGTCAAAGCCGCTGCTGGTTTCGGTCCGCTCCGGCGGCAAATTCTCCATGCCGGGCATGATGGACACCATCCTCAACCTGGGCATGAACGACAAGATCGCGGAAGTCTTCGCCAAGAAAACTCAGAACCCGCGCTTTGCCTACGACAGCTATCGCCGCTTCATCCAGATGTTCGGCAACGTGGTGATGGAGATTCCCAAGGACAAGTTCGAGCACGTCTTTGATGGCCAGAAAAGGAAGAAGAAGATCAAGCTCGACACCGAGTTGACTGCTGAGGACTTGAAGGAGGTCATCGCCGAGTACAAGAAAGTGGTTCGCAAGGAAGCAGGGAAGGACTTCCCACAAGATCCTAAAGTGCAACTTGAAATGGCAATTGAGGCGGTCTTCCGCTCCTGGTACAACCCCCGCGCCAAAACCTACCGCCGCATGAACAAGATTTCTGACGACCTCGGGACCGCGGTCAATGTTCAGACGATGGTTTTCGGAAACATGGGCGACACATCCGGCACGGGCGTGGGTTTTACGCGCAATCCGGCGACCGGCGCCAAGGAGTTTTACGGCGAGTTCCTGATGAATGCCCAGGGGGAGGACGTGGTGGCCGGGGTTCGCACGCCCGTCCCCATTAACGAACTCGGGAAAATCATGCCGGACGTCTACAACCAGCTCCGCGAAATTACCACGCGCCTGGAGAAACACTATCGGGATGTTCAGGACTTCGAGTTCACCATTCAGGAAGGCAAGCTCTACATGCTGCAGACGCGCGGCGGCAAGCGCACCGGCCCGGCGGCGGTGAAGATCGCCGTGGAGATGGTTCAAGAAGGGCTGATCACGCCCCAGGAAGCCTTGCTCCGCGTCGATCCCGACCAGCTCAATCAATTGCTGCACCCGGTACTCGACGAATCCAAGCCTCTGAAGGTGCTGGCGACGGGTCTGCCCGCTTCGCCCGGGGCGGCAGTGGGCCGCATCGTGTTCACCGCGGACGAGGCGGTGAACCAAGGCAAGGCCCACCCGGTGATTCTGGTCCGTGCCGAGACCGTGCCGGACGACATTCACGGCATGGAAGTGGCGGTGGGGATTCTCACTTCGCGCGGCGGAATGACCTCGCACGCCGCGGTGGTGACGCGTGGCATGGGCAAGCCGTGCGTCGCGGGGGCGGGCGATGTGGATGTCGATGCCGCGAAGAAGCAGATCCGTGTGGCCGGGCAGACGCTCAAGGAAGGCGACTGGATTTCGCTCGATGGTTCGACGGGCCGCGTTGTCCTGGGCAAAGCGAATCTGGTCGAGCCCGATCCACACAGCGGCGTCTTCGCTGAATTTATGAAATGGGCGGACGAGAATCGTACACTGGGCGTGCGCGCCAATGCCGATATTCCCCGCGACGCACTTGTGGCGCGCAACTTTGGGGCCGAGGGCATCGGCCTCTGCCGCACCGAGCACATGTTCTTTGCTTCAGATCGGCTGCCTCACGTGCAGCGCATGATCATGGCCTGCAAGGACACCAACGATGCAAAGGAAGCCAAGCAGCTTGAGAAGGCGCGCCGCGCCGCCCTCGCCAAGCTCCTGCCCATGCAGCGCAGGGACTTCGTCGGATTGTTCAAGGCCATGGGCGGATTGCCGGTCACCATCCGAACGCTCGATCCGCCCCTGCACGAATTCCTGCCCAAGCGGGAAGAGCTGATGGTGGAGATCGCGCAACTCGAGATCAAGAAAAAGAAGAGCCCCAAACTCAGTCAGCTCAAGAAGATGCTGGCGGTAGTTGAAGGATTACATGAATTCAATCCCATGCTCGGGCTGCGCGGTTGCCGGCTCGGCATCATGTATCCGGAGATTACTGAGATGCAGGCGCGGGCCATCTTCGAGGCGGCGGCCGACTGCAAAAAGCAGGGAATTGACGCAAGACCGGAAGTCATGATCCCGCTTGTCGGTGACGTGAAGGAACTGGCACTCCAGAAAGAGATCGTCAACCGGGTTGCCGAAGAGGTCTTCGCGAAGAAGGGCGTAAAGGTCGAATACTTGGTCGGCACGATGATCGAGCTGCCGGCGGCGGCCCTCTCGGCCGGGGAAATCGCCCAAGAAGCGGAGTTCTTCAGCTTTGGGACCAACGATCTGACGCAGACCACCTTCGGCCTTTCGCGCGACGACTGCGGAAAGATCATCAATGCGTACACCAAACAGAAGATCTGGCCTGCCGATCCGTTTGCCCAGCTCGATCCGAAGCGCGTGGGCCGTCTGCTTAAGATTGCCACGTCGGAGGGCAGGGAAACGCGTGAGAAACTAAAAGTGGGGATCTGCGGCGAACATGGCGGCGATCCGTCCTCGATCGAAATCTGTGCCGAGGCAGGATTGAACTATGTGAGCTGCTCGCCCTATCGAGTTCCCATTGCTCGACTGGCGGCAGCCCAGGCAGCGGTCAAGAAGGCTGCGGCAAAAGTGTACACCACGGCATAGTATAGAGTGACGAGCCAATAGTTTGAGGCGGTTGCTTTTCACACGAGATCTACATAAGTTAAAGTGTTGCTTTAAGTTTTGTTTGGGCCGCAGGCTTAGCTGGAGCTTGCGGCCCTTCTATTCTGGGGTCTCCGCAGACCAGCTTTTGTCGCCGCATGGCGCCATCAACGGATTGCCTTGTCACTTTTCACTCGTCACCTATCACTGCACTGGCATGTCGACGCGTCGACATGCCAGTGCTCCCACCTAGGATGATCGAGAGGCAGCTCGTGTCTCGGTCTTTGCCCAACACTTGTCATCTGGCACTCGCCACTGCGATTCAGGTTCTGACGCGGAGCAGGAGATACACTCCGCCCAGGCCGAAGAGGAGGTCCGGCGACCAGGCGGCGACGATGGGGGGAAGCTGGTTGAGGTTCCCCATGGCCTCGAAGAGGCTGGAGACGGACCAATAGAGGATGGCAATTCCGATGCTGAGGGCAATCCCAGAAAGCGCTCCGCGGCTGCCAGTGGTCAGCGAGAAGGGAACGCCTATGAGGGCTACCACGAAGGCGATCAGCGGGAACGAGAATTTGCGGTAGAGCTGGACGGAGAGGCGCACGACGTCAAAGCCGCTTTGCGCCAACTCGTTAATGTATTGCCTTAACTCCAGCGCGCTCATCTGCGCCGAAGCCCTGACTTCCTTCTTGAAATAGGACGGTTCCTCAGTGAGTTCGTCGAACTTTGCCACCGAGAACGGCATGTAATTGGTCACGCGGTCGCCCTCCAAGTCTCTTACCCATCCGTTCTCAAGAACCCAGCCTTTGATGGGATCCTCCCAGAACGCCCGGCTGGCGTAAATGCGGCGCTTCATCCGCGAAGTCTTGGCGTCAAACTCGAAGACGGACAGGTCCGCAAAAACGTTGCGGTCGGGGTCGAAGAAGCGGTAGTTGAAAATACGCTCCCCCTGGCCGAAAATCCACTGCCGGTCGGGCCGGTAGTAGGTCTGCGGCGGTTTGCCCTTGATCTGGTTTCGCAGGGCGTCCTGGCGCTGGTTGGTTTCCGGCAGCGTGTAGTCGCCGAGGAGATACATGGCGGCACTGAGGGCGGCAGCGGCGATCAGGACGGGCAAGGAAGCGCGATAGATGCTGACTCCGGCTGATCGGATGGCTGTCATCTGATTGGTCTTCGTCAGCAGTCCGAAATTGACGAGCGTCGCCACCAGAACGGCAAGGGGCAACATGAAATAAATCACCTGCGGCAGCAGATAGCGGTAATAGTTGAAGACGACCAGTGCCGGAATGTGATTGCGAACCACGTCGCCCAGAATCTGGAAAAAATCAAAGATGACGAAGATGCCGCAGAAGGTGGCGAGCAGGGCGAGGAAATAGAAGACCCAGCCGCGGAGGACGTAGAGATCGAGGATTTGCAGAAGTCTATCTCCCGGCGCGCGAGGATCGACGACCAGCCTGGATTCCTGGCGGTGGAGTTCCACGGACTTGGGCTGATGTGGCCGGCGCAGCTTCTGCCAGGTTTCTTGAAGCCAGTCCTGAGCCGCCTGGATGTGCTGGCGCAGGGTTCGCAAGTTGGAGAACATCGCGAAGCCCGCCAGTGCGAAGATGACATTGGCCGTCCAGAGCCCCAGGATGGGGCTGATCCGCCCCTGCTTTGCAAACCCCAACCCAAACGCCATGAGGACGTAGTAGACAAACACCAGCAGGATGGTCAGGACCACACCTACGGCTTTGCCACCCTTGCGCGTGGAAAGCCCGAGCGGTATTCCTACCAAGGCCAAGACCAGCGAAGCGACAGGCAAAGCGAAGCGATAATGGAGCTCGACGCGCGCCGCGAGCCGTTCGGATTCGTCGCCGGAGGGGTTGAGAAGGCTCTCGAGGGGCAGCGCGGGCGGTGCCCGCCAATCCGCGACGGCCCCCTCGCTTCGTTCCATAGGGATGGGAATGTCAGTGTCGGTAAAAAGGCTGATCGAGTATCTTTCCGCATGACTGGGGTCCGTTTCGTGTGTTGTTCCTTTCTCCAGGTGCAGGGTCAGGCGGTGGTTGGCAGCGTCGTTGACAAGCATACCCCTTTCCGCTAACGTTACTTTCGGCGCGTCGCGCTGCGTCAAGTCCGCGATGAAGACGCCTTTCCACTGCGAGCGTGAGCCGGTCACATCCTGCAGGTAAAGCAGCAAGGTTGGGAACTGCTCGATGAAAACGCGCGGCTGAATTTCGTAGGGAACTTCGCTGGTCGTGATCTCCTGCTCCATGCGGTGCAGGCGGCGCAGCGACTGTGGCGAAAGGACCAGACTCATCCCCAGGGCAACGGCCCACGCGACGAAGGCCATCATCATCACCGGCCGGATGAACTGCCAGAGACCAATGCCGGAAGCCCGTGCGGCAATCACCTCTCCGTCCGCTGACATCCGGCTGAGCCCGATAAGGATTCCGACCAATACCGACATGGGGATGGTCAGAACCAAGATGCTGGGGAAAGGGAGCAGGAAAAGGGTCGCGATGCTGCGCGGCGGCAGGTTGTGCCGGACCATAGTTTCCAGCAAGTGGCCGACGTGGCGGACGAAGATTACGAAAGTGAAGACGAGCAGCCCGAGCAGCGAGTGCGTGAAGACTTCCTTGAAGATATAGCGCGTCAGAATTCGCATCGCAAGGCCCGGTGTGTGCGACGGCATAGTTCGTAAAGACGCCGCCGTGGGAATCTGATGCTACCACACTGGTTTTAGCGCCGTAAACAGGGGCCCTCCAACGCTCATGCCTCAGACCCACCTCATGCTCCTCTGGCATATGCACCAGCCCTTCTACAAGGACTTGGTGGAGGACTCTTACACCATGCCTTGGACGCGGCTGCACGCCTGGAAAGACTACTACGGAATGGTGGCGATGCTGCGCGAGTTTCCCTCGGTGCATGTCACGTTCAACTTTGTCCCGTCCCTCGTCGCCCAGCTGGAGGACTACGCCGAGGACCGGGCGCAGGAGGAGGCCTATCGGATCGCTTTCACTCCGGTCGGTCAATTGACGACCGAGGAACGAATCGGCCTTCTCGATTTCGCGTTTCACATCAATCGTGAGAACCTCCTGAACCGCCACGAACGATTCCGTGAACTTTTCGAGAAAGCGGAGGCGACGCGCCGCCAGGAGGAGTCTTATCGGCTGTTCACAGACCAGGATCTGCTCGATTTGCAGATTCTGTCCCAGCTTGCCTGGTTCGATGAAATCTACTTGGCCTCTGACCCGGTGACCAAATCCCTGGCGGAGAAAGGGCGCAGCTATTCCGAAAAGGACAAAGCAGCGTTGCGGGAAAAGGGAATTCAATTAATTAAAGGAATACTTGAAGAGTGCCGGGAAGGAATTCGGCGCGGCCAGATCGAGATTACCACCTCTCCCTTCTTTCACCCCATTCTTCCGCTTCTCTGCAATAGTGACGTGGCCGGTGAATCGCATCCCGGCGTCTCACTGCCCCGCCGGACCTTCCGTCATCCCGAAGACGCCCGAGGGCAGTTGCGGGCGGCCATCCAGTTTCACGAGCGCGTGTTCGGGGCGCGCCCGCGTGGCCTGTGGCCGAGCGAGGGAAGCGTATCTGACGAGGTCCTGCGGCTGGCCATCCAGGAAGGCTTCGAGTGGGCTGCCACTGACGAAGGTGTGCTGGGCCGTTCTCTGGGGTTGGGCTTCCACCGCCAAGCGGATGGAAGCGTGGCGGGCGGCCATGAACTCTACCGGCCGCATCGTTTTGCGGACGGGGACAAATCACTCTCTTTGTTCTTCCGTGACCACCAGTTCTCCGACCTTGTCGGGTTTGTCTATTCGCGTCTGGATCCCCAGGCCGCGGCGGCCGACCTCCACCACCGGATTCGAGCTGCGGGACGGAGCACGGGAGGCCGTCCGGCGGTGATTTCTGTCATCCTGGACGGTGAAAACGCCTGGGAGTACTTCCCGGGAAATGGCCGCGAATTTCTGAGAGCCTTTTACGGGCGTATCGCTTCTGATCCCGAACTGCGCGCCGTAACGGGCAGCGAAGCGCTCGGCATCACCGAGCCTGGAACGCTTTCGCACGTTGTGCCGGGGTCCTGGATCAACGCTAATTTCGATATCTGGCTGGGGGCCGAGGAAGACAATCGCGCCTGGGATCTGCTGAACGATGCCCGCGACTTCTTTGCGCTGCGGAGCGGCGACCCCAATCTCAAGTCCGAGGATGTGAAGCGGGCGGAACAGGAAGTCTGGATTGCGGAAGGCAGTGACTGGTGCTGGTGGTATGGCCCGGAGCATTCCAGCGCGCACGATCCCGAGTTTGACCTCCTTTTCCGCAAGCATCTCAGCAACATCTACCGCCTGCTGGGCGGCTCGCCCCCTGATGAACTGGCCGTCCCCATCAAGCGCCCTGCCGTTAAGGCAATCATTGCGGAGCCCACGGGGCGGATCGAGCCCATCGTGGATGGCAAAGTCACCAACTACTTCGAGTGGCTGGGTGCGGGCGTTTACTCGCCCGATTACCGCTCGGGCTCCATGCACGGCGGGACGGAGTGTGTTGAGGCGCTCTATTTTGGCCACAATGGCCACGCGCTCTATCTGCGGCTGGACCTCTATCCCAATTTCTGCCAGGAGTACCCACGCTTTGAGATCCGCATCAACGTGGAAGGCGGAAACGGCGCCAGTCTGCACGCCCTGGTGGAGCAGGGAAGGCTCGGCTTGGTGCAGCTCTGGCTCAAGGGCGAGCAGGTCCTGGTGCCGCTGGGAACGGGGAAGCAACTCCGCATTGCCTTTAACCGAATCCTGGAGGTGGGAATGGAGTACGCGCTCCTGGGCCTCGCGCCGGGCCGCAAGACGCGCTTCCAGATTTCCCTTTGGGCCGAAGATTTGCCCCTTCAGGTAGTCCCCCCCGAAGGCTGGCTCGCCCTGGAACTCACCGAAGACTTGGCAAGCTGGTAGGCTGGAAACCAGCGACAAGTGAAGAGTGGCGAGTGATGAGCCGGAACTGACCCCGTTTCTCGCCGTAGTCATTCCACGCGACGGTATTCACGCTCCAGATGTTAGGGACGAAAACCTCAAGTAGAACATCAAGGTTCGCGCCCAGAATCAATCCGGACCGGGCTCGACTCCGCGCAGACCGCCTTCGAAGCGTATCGCCCGCTGGCTTGTCACTCTTGATTTGCCTCGGCCCTTCTAACTTCCGGGGCGGATCTGGGAAAGGGCGGATTGGATCTGTGTGCGGAGCTGCGGGTCGGCGGTGGCCAGATTGGATTTCAGAACCTCAACGGCCTCGGAGGTTCCCACGCGCGCCAGCCCGCGGATGGCATCTTCACGCGCGGCGGGAGAGCCTTCCTTGAGGATGCGGGCCAGATAGGTCACGGCGAGCGGGTCAGTGACGTAACTGAGGGCAAACGAAGCCATAGTGGCTGCCTCGCCGGCGCTGGGATCGAGCGCGCTCGCCGCCAGTTTGGCGCAGGTCTCCTTGAGGCGCTCCGGGTCGTGCGGCGCCACCCGCACTCGCACGTCGTCAAAGAATTCCTTCTGCCACGAGACGTTCGCGGATGAGCTCAGAAGCACCGTTAACTGCACTTTGAGGAGGTATTCCCCGGGATTGCGAAACGTGTACCACTCATTGAAGACCAGCCGCCGGACCTGCGTTTCGTGGGGGGCCAATGTGACGGTGCTCTTGGGGCCCGGGCCATATTGTCGGTAAGGGGGGATCTCGGTGGCTGCGCCATCCGGACCCACCAGCATGAACTCGTAATTCCATTTGGCGTGTGGGCCCATGTTGACGCGGACAGTATCGGAGGAGGAGTTTTGCAGCTTGAGGTCCAGGAAGACGGGTCCTCCCACCTGAACCGCGGGTTCGGAGGGGAACTCGAACGTTACGTTCACGGTCCCTTGCGCCCACGCCGTCTCTTCCAGAGCCAGCAGCAGCACATAAATGGGCAGGACTCTCTTTGCCGAGTTCATTCCGCCAATCGACATTCCGCTTCCTGAAGTCACCTGATTGTAGCAGTGACGCCAGCAATGGTGTTGCGCTATTTGATTGCGCTGCACCATCTCAGGTTGCATGGTGTGTGGGAAAAGCAGCCTTAGCGCGACGGACGAGGAGAGCGAAAGTGGACACTTCTCCCATGGCATTGTCAGGGACAGAGAAGGAACGGCGGCATCAACTTCAAGCAATACTTTAAGTATCGGCCGAGGTTTCCACGGAGCTTCATGGACTTCCCTCTGCCTTACCGCGATGCGCCCCTGTGCTGAATATTCAAGAAGGTATTGAGAAATTGTCGGCGCGCCGACGGAGGGATCGCGGACAGTGGGAAGTGCGCGGCAGGAGGGACGCACGACCAGCCCTCAGCAAGCAAAGGGATTGAACGCCAGGCTGTCGCAGTGGGCCACGAGCGTTACTGTCCGAGCCAGTCTGGAATGAGGACGTCGACCGGGTCGGCACCCACAGGGATGGTCGTCACCAACGCAGAGCGGACACGGGCGAGGCGGGCCGGGTCGGCAATCAAAACCGCCAGGGTGGCCGTTCCCTCGTCGGCGACGGCGAGGAACCTCTCGTCGGGGGTCAGGGCTAGGGCGCCCGGCGCGCGGCCTATCGGAGTCGAGGCCAGCACGACGCGGTTCTGAACGTCCAGGATCATTATCGAGCCATCGCCGCCGTTGGCGACGTAGAGCAGGCTGGAGTCGCGTCGAAAGACCCCGGCCTGCGGATTGCGTCCGGTGGGGAGAGTCTGTGAGACGTTGTCGTGGAAGGCATCGACGATGGCCAGTGTGGAAGCCTGAGGGCACAGAACGAACAGTTCTCCGCCGTCGGGTTTGAGCAGGAGCAAACCCGGTCGCATGCCCAATTCGATGTGCGAGAGCACCTGGCGCGTCGTGGTGTCCAGGAGGGTGATCTTGTCCTCTTCCGTGTTGGAGACGAACGCCTTCGAGCCGGAAACCTGGATGGCCAACGGGCCCGCCCCCTTGCCCGCCGGCAGAGTGCCCAACGGCTTCCGCGCCGCGGCGTCGAACAGGTGCACGATGCTGGCCGCCGGGTCGCTGGCGAGCAGCGTCTTGCCATCGGACGTGATCGCCAGATGGCCGAGGTGGCCGCGAACGCTGATCAGACCCACCTCCGCGCCTGACTCGCATTCCAGGATTCCGATGTTGCTGAAGGCGGGGTGAGGCGGTTCTGCCGTTGCTTGCGGCGGTCCAGCGGGAGCCTCTTCGGGCTCCAGCAAGTAGTAGGCGAGCCGGCCGTCGGGCGAGAAGACCAGGCTACGGGGATGTTCACCGGTCCGGGAACTGAGCCGCACCTTCAGATCCGGAATGCTAATCCGGTCGATTCCCCCGGCCCCGGTAATGAAAATCTCCTGGCTCCGCGGGCGCAGCACTGCCGCCTCCGGTGTCCGCGAAACGGTAAGCGAGGCAACGACGCGGAGTTCGGACATGTTCACCACCGCCAAGGAATTTGTTCCACGTGAAACAATGAAAGCGCGGTAAGGAAGGGGCGGTGCCGGTCGACGCGAACATGAGTTTGAGAAGAGTGCCAAGCAGAGCATGCCGGCTATGGCAACAAATCCCTGCGAGTGCGGCCTGACAACTGAGGATCGTGGATTGAAGATCGCCAAGGTCGGTCCTATGGTAAATCTGGAATCGACAATCGGCAATGACTTTGAGATCATGCGGTGCACCCCCTGGGGAAGCAGAATGGCACGGGAACCGCTGGTGGTTCATTGTCGTATGCTGTAAGGGAAAAGGTCGCAGGTTCGAGTCGGCTCACGAATCTCCGTCCTGCACGTCCAATGTCCTGAGTCTCAGGAGGCAACATCTTCATGTACAACTTTAAGTTTTGGATTTCGGCGCCCCTGCTGCTGGCGGCCACCCTGGGAATTGCCCGTCCTGCCGGCAAGCTGGCAGAGGCAGGGTTTGACCCCGCTAACCTCGATCCGACCTGCAAGCCTTGCGCGGATTTCAACCAGTACGTGAACGGTGGCTGGATCGCCAAAAACCCGATTCCGCCAGCTTATCCCAGTTGGGGGTTCGCCTACATCGTGAACGAAAGCAATCGCGAACACCTGCACGAAATCTTGGAAGAGGCCGCTAGGAACACGGCGGCACCCAAGGGGTCGGTGGATCAGAAGATTGGTGACTACTACGCGGCCTGCATGGACGAGTCCGGAATTGAAGCCGCGGGTCTCCAACCCCTCGAAGAGGAATTCCGGCGCATCGCGAAGGTGAAAAATCTCAAGGGCCTTCGCGACGAAGTGCTACGGCTCCAGGGTTACGGCGTCGGGGCTCTGTTCAATCTCGACTCGACCCAGGACTTCAAGGACAGTACGCAGGTCATTGGCGAAGTCGACCAGGGCGGCCTGGGGCTGCCCGACCGCGACTACTACACGAAGGACGACGAGAAGTCGAAGCAGACCCGCGACGAGTACGTAAGGCACGTCGCCAAGATGTTCGAGTTGATGGGCGATGACGCCGCCCGGGCCGCGGCCAACGCCCAGACGGTGATGAGCATCGAAACTCGGCTCGCAAGGGCCTCGCTGACCAATGTCGAGCGACGCGATCCCCAGAACGTCTATCACCGCATGAGTGTGGCGCAGGTGAAAAAACTCGCGCCCGACTATCCCTGGGACGGCTACCTGCGCAGCGCCGGGCTCTCCGCGCGGGGTGACTTGAACGTCGCGACGCCGGAGTTCTTCAAGGAAGCGAACCGCATGCTCAAGAGCGTGCCGATGCCCGACTGGCGGACCTATCTGCGCTGGCATCTGATCGACGCTTCCGCCCCGCGCCTGGCCAAGAAGTTTGTGGATGAGGATTTCAACTTCAGCGGACGAATCCTGCAGGGAACGAAAGAAATCCTGCCGCGCTGGAAGCGCTGCGTGACCCGGACGAACGGCGCGCTCGGTGAGGCGCTCGGCCAGGCCTATGTGAGGAAATACTTCAAGCCCGAGGCGAAGGCGCGGGCTCTGGAGCTGGTTCACAACCTGGAGGCCGCCTTGCGAGAGGATATCCAGGGGCTGCCCTGGATGAGCGATGAAACCAAGAAACAGGCGCTCGTCAAGCTCGACGCCATCAACAACAAGATTGGCTATCCCGACAAGTGGCGCGACTACTCGGCGCTGGAAGTGGACCGCGGCTCTTATGCGATCAATGCCTTTCGCGCCCAGCGGTTTGAGTTCAACCGCCAGCTCGCCAAAGTGGGGAAGCCCGTGGACCGCACCGAATGGCTGATGTCGCCGCCCACCGTCAACGCCTACTACAACCCGCAGTTGAACGAGATCGTCTTTCCCGCCGGCATCCTGCAACCGCCGTTCTTCGGCGCCGCCGCCGATGATGCCTTCAACTACGGCGCCATCGGCTCGGTCATTGGCCACGAGCTGACGCACGGTTTTGACGACGAGGGCAGCAAGTTCGACGCCCAAGGCAACCTGCGTGACTGGTGGACCGCGGAGGACCGCAAGAACTTCGATGCCCGCGCCGAGTGCGTGGTGAAACAGTTCGACGGCTTCGAGGTCGAAAAGGGCCTCCATCAGAACGGCAAACTGGTGCTGGGCGAAAGCATCGCTGACCTCGGCGGACTGCGAATCGCCTTCGCCGCCTATCAGAAATCGCTGGAAGGGAAACCCCGGCCTGTCGAGATCGAGGGCTTCACTCCCGAGGAGCGCTTTTTTCTGGGGTACGGGCAAGCTTGGGCGAATAGTATTCGCCCCGAGTTCGCTCGCTTGCTCACCAACACCGATCCGCACCCGCTGGCGCGTTTCCGCGTGATCGGTCCCCTATCGAATCTCCCGGATTTTGCCCAGGCGTTTTCCTGCAAGGCGGGTGATCCGATGGTGCGCAGCGAAGAGCAACGTTGCCGCATCTGGTAAGCGGAACTCGGGATTTCAACTTCCGTATCTCCGCCGGGCAGGGAGTTCGCCGGGCGGGGTCTGATGAGTAACGTGATCGGCCATCATACGGATGAGCTCTTCAAAACTCATCGGCATCCAGCCGTGGCCTTTCATGGGGCGGCCGTACTCGAACGTGGCGTCGGGGGTGGGATTCTGAAATTTCTTCAAGGAATCCTCGAAGAGGTAAACCGCCAGGTTGAGATAGTAGTTGTCCATGTCGCCGCAATAGAGGTGGATCCTGCCTGCGAGCTGCGGCCCGAGCGTCGGCCAGTTCTTCTCCGTGTAGACGCGTAAATCGTAGCCGTGGTCGCGCATGTATTCGGCAACGCTACGGTCGATCACGCCCGTTTGCTTGTCCCAGAGCGGCTTGGGGTACCCCTCGGGGTCCGTTGGGCCGTAGGCAGCTTCCCAAGCGTCCAGTTGCTGCCCGGACCGTCCCTTGCTGCCTAGGACCTCGTCTAGCCGGCTGAACGCCCGCACCGTGATGAGCGGCTGACCGTTGGAGGCGCGCATCATGAAGCGCTCGACCTTGGTCCACTCGTGTCCCGGCTCGCAAAAGGCGTTCTCGTCCTCGTAGATGTTCGTCAGTTGGTAGCGGCGGAAATCGATGGGATCGGGGAAGAAGGTCCACGTCCCGCCGAAAAAATCGGGATGGTAGAGCTGCAACGCCAGTGATTCCCACCCGCCCGTCGACCCGCCCATCAGCACGCGCGCGTAGGGCTTCTGAATCATGCGGAAATGCTGCTCGAGATAGGGGACGAGCTCAGTCAGCAGTGCATCGCCATAGGGACCGTTGTTAGCGGAGTTGACTGCATAAGAATCGTCGAAATACGGCGTGGGGTGGAGGAAGCTCACGACAATCATGCGCGGAAAGCTGTCCGAGTTCCAGGCGCTGTAGAAATCGTAGCCCACTTGCCCCCCCTGACCGTCGTCTTGCCCCGGCGGCTCGGTGCGAAAGGGAAGCGGCGCGCCAAGGTTAAAGTGGTCCTGCACGTAAACGGTCGGATAGAAAACCTCCGGGTGCGCGTCGTACCCCTTCGGCAGCAGCACGACCGCGCCGAGGTACATGGGCCGGCCCCAGAACTGCGTCAGCAACTTGCTTCGAATCTTGACGTGCTTCACCCAAAGCGTGTCGGGAGGGACCTGGACGGGCGGAATCACCTTATCCAGGCTAAGGCGCACCTGGTAGCCTTTGGCGGGGTCGAGGTGGAGCTTCACGGGCTTGCTATAGAGATTTCCGGGCGATGTGTTGAACTGCTGGCCTTCCCACTGGTCCATGTGTGCCCAGATGACATGACCGTCAGAGCGATGGAACTCTGTGTAGACGTTGAACAGCCCTTGGACGCAGTAATCTCCGGCGGGAATCGCGGCCAGGCTTTCGACTGGATAGCCGGGAGTCTTCGCGTCGATCAGGGCCGTTGCGCCGGGCTTGAGGTGACTGACATCCACCCCGAACAACGGTGCTGCGTCACCCCAATAACCCACCTGCAGCCGAGGCTCGGACTTCTGCGAGCGGGTGAGCACTACAAACGCCCGGCCGGTGATAGATTCGCTGTGCGCTGCGGCGGGGAAGGTGACGAGGAATTGCAAGCGCGGGTGGCGGGCCGCGGCGCAGTTCGCCGGCGCCAGTAGTAGCGCGCAAAGGAGCAGCCCTGCGAAACAGAATCTCTGTTGAAACCTAGCGCCGACCGGTTCTCTCACCACAAGCATGTTCCTTTCTCCCCGGGGTCCAGTTGCGTGCCCATGGCGCAAGCCCCGTGCCGTGGCTACAGACTGCCCTGCTTGGTTCGGAGTGGCGCTTGCGTCGGCGATCCCGGGTGGTTTCTGCAAGTCTGTTGCGGAAAATCCGAAAACGAATCTTGCCCAAAAAGCTGGTCAAAACCGCGTTCATCTGCCTGATTCCTGAGGAGTTAAGTTCTTTCGGTTCGTTTTTGCGGACATTTTATGCAAATCACTCATTCTATGGTACTTTCTCGGTTCGACCTTGCCCTATATAAGGGCCGAAACGCCTTGATGCTCTCGTATTGCAAGTGCCCATCTGGGATTGGCATTTCGGCGCCCGATTCGCATCAACTGTCTGTCCCGCCAGCGCATCGATCACCGCCTCGCTCTCTCTTTCTGCCCTGCCGCAGCGAGAAGTCTCGGCTAGCTTCGCCGACCCTTAGGCTACAATTGTACCACGAAGGGTCCAAAAGTCAAGCCGCAGAGTCTCTGAGACGCGAAACTCTGCGCTACCCCGCTCGAGCGCGGGACCGAGCCCCAAAGCCGCGGATTCAGAAGACAGAGTTAGTCTCCAGATCGCATCCGAGCCGGTGAAGCGCCGCTCTAAGAGCGGCGGGTAGGGGAGCCCCCCAACTGGCGGGCTCCCGCGGGAGGGCAGAGCCCTCCCCTACAGAACATATCAGGAGGGTCGCGCCGTGGCTACGGCTGTCAAGGCGCTTGGGCGGCGGGGGCGACGACGTAGACGTATTCCAGCAACTCCGTCCCGGTATTCACGACGTTGTGCCGCGAGGCGGTTGGGACATAGACAAGTGCCGGTGCGGTAAAAGGAATCGGGGGATGGCCCTCGATACGCGCCTCGCCCTGGCCGTGCAGGATCACGAGCGACTCTTCGTTTTTGCCGGTGGTGTGTTCGCCGATGGACTCTCCGGCCTTCAGCCGCACCATGCCGCTCCGCATGCCTGAGGTCTGCGGCGCTCCCTGGAGGAGCGTGCAATAGCCCCCGGGGCATTGGAGAGGCAGCATCAGAGGCTGAGGCTTTGGCGCTTGAGAAAAGAGCGCGAGACCAGCGCAGCCCAGCAAAGCCACGCTGCCCGCGGAAACCAAGAACGCGATAAGTTTCATTTCAAAACCTCCTCGTCAGATTCAGAACTTCAGATCGATGCCACCGGCGGCGTTGGTGCCCGGCATGACGTAACCCGAGATCACTTCATAACGGCGGTTGAAGAGGTTGTCCACGATCACGAAAAGGCTCGTATGCTCGCCGACGGGCGCCGTGCACTTGAAGCTAGCAATGGTATACCCGCTCACTGGTTGAGTTTGCTTGGTCCCACTGTAGGTCCGGCCCACGGTCGTTCCTCCCAGCGAGAAGAACAGCCGCTTCGCATCGAGGTCGAGAGAATAGATCAACCGATTCTCGGGCGAATAGGGCGCGAGATTGGTGGAATGCAGATAAGCGTACGCCGCATTGAAGCTCGCCCTTCGCAGAGGCTGCCATCGAGCGTGCGCCTCCAACCCTTTGTTAACAGTCCTGCCGGAGTTTTCCAGTCGCAGGTTCGGATAGAAGCCTGTCGTCAGAATCAGATTGTCGGCATTGGCGTAATAGCCCGTCACCCAGGCGAGCAACGTTCGCGCCGGGCGCACCTGGAAGGTGGTCTGATAGTTCCACATGCGTTCCGGCTCCAGGGTCGGCGTGGGCGCAGGGAAAAGATAAAGTTCCCGGATGGTGGGGTTGCGGAAGCCCCGCGTGACCGATGCCGAGACGGCAAAGGCCTCCGCAAAACGGTAAGTGGCGCCGAATTCCGGGACGGTGATGCCACCGGCATGGGAGTTGTAGTCGTAGCGCAACCCGGCGTTCAGTTGCAGCTTCCTTGACGCGGCGTAACGCGCGCGCGCAAAGCCTGCCTCGTCATGGATATGGAACTCACCGTAATTGTAGTAGCTTGGGCTGATATCGCGGGCTCGCCCTCCGTAGCGGACAAGGTCAGTCCCTGCGTCGAGCGTGACCCGCGGCCCGACCATGAAGCTCTGCTGAATGCGCGCTCCGACGGCACTGTCCACGGAGCGGAATCCGTCATAAAGCATGTGGTGGCCAACGCTGGAGAAGACCCGCGCCATACCCCAGGTGCGGCTGCCGCTGTTGTCGAGATCCCAGCTAAACCCACCGCGCCCGACGCGCGACCAGTTTCCGGACACTGGCGCTTGTACCTTGCCAGGGTCCTCCACGTAGAAGTGTCCGAAGCGCCCGTGCAGGGAGGTTCGCCAGGTAGGAGATATCTCGTAGCCCAGCGCCAGCGTGCCGTCTTGATTGCGAAACGCGGCTTCGGGGCGGGCACCGTTGGTGTGTGCGACGCCGGCGGTCAGGTTGTAGAACCAGCGGCCCCACTGCGCGCCATTGGTCAGCCGGTACTGCCCCGTGTAGTAAGAACCGAGGCTGGCGACGAGTGACGTGTGCATCCCGGGGAGAGGCCGGCTGGGCTTGACTTCGATGGCTCCGCCCATCGCGTTGCTGCCGTAGAGAACGGAGGCCGGCCCCTCGGTGACGCTCAGGCTGCCGACATCCGTCAGGGTGTAGCAATCGGCCAGTGGGTGGCCCATCAGCCCCATGAAGTCGGGCCGCCCGTCAACGACGACCAGAAGTTGAGTGGTTGGCGAACCTCCCAATCCACGCAGCGTGAAGGTTCCCGACTGCCCCAACCCGAAGCCGATAACGCCTCGTCGTGTGACGTAGGCGCTGGGGACAAGCTTCTCGACAGCATCAAAAACCGTCCGGGCACCGGTGCGATCGATTTCCAGCGCCGTCTGCTCGACCGTGGCGGTTGCCGCCGGCGAGTCGTGGACGACCACATCAATGGTTGTGTGCAGCGTCGCCGGAGTCAGCGACAACAAAACAGCATCCGCCGTCAGGTTTTCCACTTTGCTGCGCAGCGGCTCGAAACCCGGCGCCGTGACCCGAACCTCCGCCGGCAAATCCATCTTGACGGTCCACATCCCCTGCGCGTTGGTAGCGCCGGAGGCAAGTTGAGTAGGAGCGCTGAGAGTACGGACTTCCAAGGTGGCGCCCGGGACGGCCGCGCCCTGAGAATCTACAACATGCAACGTGATCTCCTGCGGGGCAGCTCCCACTAAAGCGAAAGGCACTATGGCGATCAACAAAAACGCACGGCCAATCATTCCGACCTCCTAATCTCTGGTGGTAACACGAATCAAATAATCGTAACACCGCGCACTCTATCAGGTTTTCCCTGGAATGCCTAGAGACAAGTTGTCCAAGGGCAAGATCGCGCAAAGGACGGCTTCACTGGTAGTATGGGAACGATTGCGGGTCTGGACGCCCGCCTTTAAGGAGATGCCATGTCGACTCTGATTCGTACAGGGATTTCACTCGATAGCGAGTTGCTCGCGCGTTTCGACCGTGCCATTGCGAAGAAGGGATATGGAAGCCGCTCGGAGGCGATCCGCGACCTGGTACGCGACCACTCGGTGGCATCGGATATGGCTGTAAACCGCGTGATTGTGGGAACGATCACCTTGGTCTATGACCACCATCAGCCCAAGCTATCGGCTCGCCTCATTGAAGCTCAGCATCACTACCATGGCAAAGTGCTGGCCGTGACTCACGTTCACCTCGATCATCGGAACTGCCTGGAAGTGATCATCGCGAAAGGTCGCGGCACCGAGGTCCAACAACTCGCCGACCAACTCCTGAGCTTGCGCGGCGTGAAACACGGTAAGCTCGTGATTACCACGACCGGTAGGCGGCTGCAGTAAATCATCCCACTCCCAATGGGGCGATTCGCGAAACGCCCTCATCGGTACTGTGCTCGGCTGCGGTATTCGTTGGCGAGGCGTTCGAGGAGGGATTCGGACTGGCGGCGGTCTTCCGGCGCGATTTGGAGTTTTTCGGCGAGACGGTCGGCGATCTGGCGGGCCATCTTGTAGCGCACCTCCGGGTCGAGTTGATATCGCCGCAGCAGAAAGGTCTCAATCAACTGGAATTCCTCGGGTGAAATCCGCCCGATATCGTAGCCCGTGGGCGGCCCGGCGGGGGCGGGATTCCAGGAGATTTTGGCCTGCGTGGAGAGCGGCTTCTCGAGCACCACGACCGTACCCGCCACGTGGTCTCCCAGTCGCTGGTTCTTCGCGCTGAGCAGGATGGAGAGGATACCGATGCCGTAACCCGGAATGCTGTCGACGATACGCAGCAGGTTGCGAGTCACGGCTTCGTAGGTGGTGATGGGGCGGCCCGAAGCCTTGATAACGCGCAGGTGAAGCTGACGCTTGCCGGGCGTCTGGCCGTTCCAGACGGCTTCAAAAAAAGCGAAGTACCCAAATTGGAGCAGAAAGATTACGAGAATGAATCCCGCAAAAGCCCACAGGCCTGCGGTCGCCGAAGACGAGGAAAGGCCAAGGACAAATAGCAGCCCCAACACGATCAAAACGATCGATATCGCCGTTTGAATGAGGGTATCGACCAGGACGGCGAGGAAACGGCTTCCGATGCCCGCAAGGGGAAATTCCAGGGGAATCTGTTCCGGCGTTTCGATGGTAAGCTTGTCTTCCACTGGACCTCCATGCTCTCCGCGCGCTGGCTCGACAAACGCAAGTCTCACTGGACCCGCCTGGAAGAGATTGTCGAGCGGGCAGGGCGCGGCGGCATTGCTGTGCTCTCCTACCGTGAGCTGCAGGAGTTGGGGCAATTGTACCGCCAAGTGGCGGCGGATTTGGCGGCAGCTCGTGAAGACCCGCTGAGCCGGCATCTGGCGGACTACCTCAATCAACTTCTTGGCCGGGCGCATAACCTGATTTACATGGGCCGGCAGGTTCGCCCCAAGGGAATTCTCTATTTCTATCAGCGAACTTTTCCGGAGGTATTCCGCGCTACATTTAACTACACCACGCTGGCATTTGCGATCTTCGCCGCCGGGGCCGTGGCAGGACTGCTTGCCAGCCTGGCCGACCCGGGCTTCCAGCGCTACTTCCTCGGCCCGAGAATGACGGAAACCATCGAGCGGCACGAGATGTGGACGCACTCGATCGTCAGCATCAAACCGCTGGCATCGAGCGCGATCATGACCAACAACCTCTCCGTCTCGTTCGTCGTCTTCGCGCTGGGCATCACGGGCGGCCTGGGAACCGTCTTCATGCTCTTGCAGAACGGTTTGCTGATGGGCGTCATCAGCGCGGCGTGCTGGCAGGCCGGCATGAGCCGGCAACTGGCGGAATTCGTGACCCCTCACGGAGTGCTGGAGCTGCCCGCTATTTTCATCGCCGGCGGCGCGGGGCTGCTGCTCGCGCGCGGGCTCCTTTTTCCGGGGCAACGGGCGCGGCGCGATGCGCTCGTCTTCTACGGCCGCCAGGCCATTCGGCTGATACTTGGGATTATCCCCTGGCTGGTGGTGGCAGGAATTGTGGAAGGATTCGTTTCACCCACGCCGCTACCCGCCGTGAGCAAATTCCTCCTCGCCGCGGGACTGGCGGGCGTGGCCGCACTCTACGTCACGCAGGCAGGCAAAGGCACGCGTAGCGCCGGGCTTTAGAGTGTGTGTGATAAGTGCCATCTGTGGCGCTGGCTTATGATGGGCGGTCTCGACGTGGCACGGGCGTCTCGCCCGTGGTTCACGCGCAGGATGCTCGTGCCACGCCGCTCATAGGGCGGCGCTACAGCAAACTTCGCTCCTTCACCTGCAAGTATTGATTGACGAGGCCTGTCGCGAGCCGCCCGGGTTCGATTTCGAGCGCCAGTGCACCCTGCTGGCGCAGGCGGCGGAGCAGCACTTCGCGCCGGTGGACGAGCTCCAGGCCCGCGACGTAGCGGTACATTCCCGTTGGTGTTTCCGGTCGCCGGCTGAGCAGATTCTCCAGGTCAGGCTGGCCAAGAGCGACAAAGAGCACCAGGTGATGCATCGCCAGGCGTGAGGCGCTTTCGATCACGTCCGGCGTGGCGGCGGTCTCGGCGAGGTCGGTAATCCAAACCACCAAGCTGCGTCGACGTTGTCGGGAGAGAAGCGTGTCAGTAGCGCGGCTGTGATCGGCTTCGAGGAATTCGCCGTGAACCAGCGCCAGCCGGTCGAGCATCTCGCGCAGGTGGGAAGCGCCGCGCGCCGGCGCCAACCGTGCCTGCACGTCCCTTCCGTAAGCGAGCAGCCCGACCATGTCGCCGCCCGCAATCGCCACCTGGGCGAGGCTCAGGGCTGCGGTGGCGGCATAATCGAGCTTGGTCAAGGCGCCCAGCCGCGCCAGCATCAAGCGTCCGGCGTCGAGCACCACCTGCACGGTCTGGCTGCGTTCGGCTCGATAAACCTTGGTAATCAGCTTGCCGCGGCGCGCCGCAGCGGTCCAGCAGATGTCGCGCAGATCGTCGCCATCACGATAATCACGCAGGTTCTCGAACTCGCGCCCGCGCTCCGGGCGATGTTGCAAGCGTTTCTCGAGTTCGATTTGCCGGCTGCGAATCAGATAGAGGGAAAGCTTCTTCGCTTCCTGAAGATTGGGATAGACGCGCACCGTCTGGGGGAGGTCGGCCAAGGCGCGCCGCTCAGCGAATTGCAGCCCACTGCGATAACGAATGAAAACCCGGCCCAGGGAATGGTCCCCGCGCGCCTGGGGGAAGAGCGTGTAAGGGGCCTGCGCGGAAGCGTTCGGCGCCGCCCGCGCGGTGACGGCCGGCGGCGGTGTCCGCAGGGCCGGTGAGACCTCGTCCTCGAGGCTGCAGTGGATGGCGACCCGGCCGCGGTTCGTCACTTCCAGGCACACCGTGGCATCGTTGGCCAGCGCCACGGGCGCCGACCAGACACGGGCGATTTCTAATTCTTCCGGCCGGGGCAGGCGCCACCAGTCGCTCCACCACAGGACGGCCACCAACACATCCCACGCCATCATCGCGTAGGCGAAGCGCGGCTCCCACCAGGCTGGGCCGAGCCACACCAGGCCCACGACCAACGCCATGAAGAAACGGGCCGAAAACGCCCCGGGCCAGCGCCCTAAGCCGCGGGCGGGTCGTGCAATGCGCGGAGGGATCAGCCGGGGCTGCTCCGTCACTTCGGCACCTCAACGCTCGTGAGGACTTCCGCGATGACGCGGTCCGGAGTGACGCCTTCCAGGTCCGCCTCGGGCTTTACGAGCAGGCGATGACGCAGGACGGCGGGGGCGGCGTGCTTGACATCATCCGGCACCAGGTAGTCGCGGCCGTCGAGCGCCGCCAGAGCTTTCGCGGCCTGCATCAGGCTGACGGTGGCGCGCGGGCTGCCGCCGAGCGTCAGGGCTGGCAAGTCGCGCGTGCGGCGCACGATGAGAGTGATGTATTTGAAGAGGGTGGCCTCGACGGTCACCGCCGCGCTCTCGCGCCGTGCGGCGACGAGCAGTTCGCTCTCCATGGACTGCAATCCCAGCGCGCCCAAATCGCGCGGGTCGAAACCGCCTTGATAGCGGTTCAGGATTTCGATCTCGTGATCGGTCTCGGGGTACCCGATGTGAATTTTCATCAGGAAGCGGTCGAGCTGCGCCTCGGGCAGGGGGTATGTCCCCTCGAATTCGACGGGATTCTGGGTGGCGAAGACGGTGAAGAAGTTGGAGAGTGGATAGCGCGTGCCGTCGAGCGTGACCTGGTGCTCTTCCATGCATTCGAGCAGCGCCGCCTGGGTGCGGGGTGGCATGCGGTTCACTTCATCCACGAGCAGCAGATCGGTAAAGACCGGGCCGCGGCGGAAGGAAAACGCCCCGCTCGCTGCGCTGTACACGTTCACACCCAGAATATCAGCGGGCATCAGGTCGGGCGTGCACTGCACACGCTGAAAGTCCAGGTGGCAAAGGTGCGCCAGAGCCTTGACGGCCAGAGTCTTGGCGATGCCGGGCACCCCTTCGAGCAGGGCGTGGCCGCCCGCCAGCAGCACGGCAAGCAGCTGGCTGATGACGTCCTCCTGGCCGACGATCACCTTGCCGAGCTCCGTCCGGGCCTGACGCGCAAATTGCGCCGCAGCTTCTCCCATAAATCATCCTCCCATTTTCCCCAAACGCAGACGGCGCGTGTGGTCATGCAGCGATTGGACCAGCGCCATGGCCTGTGGTCCTGTCACCCGGCCGCCCCGCAGGACTTGGTCGCATAGGCGGAGCGTCTGGATCAGCCCTGCCTCCTGCCGGCCGCTCACGGCGCGCTCCAGGGTTTCGATACTCGCTGGTGATGCGAGCCCCAGCCGGCGCTCGAGCAGTGTGCGAAAGCGCCGGAATGCCACCTCGACCGCGCCTGCCGGGGCGCGCTTTCGCTCATAAAGGTCGCCCATCGTCTCGACGAATTCGAGCGGCGATAGCCTGGATTCCTCGCGCTGCACCGCGACCGGGCCGCTCCGGCGACCGTAGGTCAGCAGAATACACAGAAACAGAACCCCGAGCTGGCCGAGCGCCCAGGGCACGGGGGTCCGCCCCAGGTAGTCCCAAAACCCTGCCCGGACGCCGTGGAAATATTCGTCCCAAAGAACGTGCGTTCCGGCGGGAGGGCCGACGGAGTTCAACAGGAGCTGCAGATTGGCAGCGCGAGTCAGCCCGTAATTGGTGAGTGGGCCGGGACTCGCCCACCAGATCACCTCGCCTTGCCCGAGCCGCGCAGCGGCCACTACCGCTCCGTGCTCATCGCCGAAGTAGGGGACGTAAGCGGGAAGCTTATTTCCCCAGCGCGCCCCGGTTTTCATGGAGACGGCCATCGCTTGCTGCGACAGACGCCCGGGCTGCTGGGCGCGAAAATCCTGCCACGCGAGGTTCGGATCGTAGCGGTTGTCGATATCCGTCGCTGGCAACAGGGAAGAAGCGAGCCAGCCGGTCATGACAACCCGCCCGCCACGACGAACGAACCGCTCAATCTGCAACCTCTCCTCTCCCGAAGCTGGCATGAGCGGGTCGGCGAGGACGAGGACCGTCCCTCGGGCGTGCTCGGGAAGCTCGCCGGGCGCGCTGGTCGAGCGTTCGACTCGATACCCCATCTCGCTGAGGAGCAGGTACGCCGCCTTCGCTCCATCGTTGGCTGTGGAATAGCTGGAGGGATACCCCAGGGATTGCGCCTCGGGACTGTGGGGCGAGACTACCACCGCCGCGAGTGACATGGCGACCAGGAGAAAACCGGCAACGATCACGAGGGTCCGGTCGCCGGCCTCGAGGGGAATACGCATCCCATCCTCTCTAGATTCTTGACGACCGCGCCAAAACGGTCCGCCGAGATTTCGCGCTTGGCGTACCAAGCGAGTTCGAAATGGCGGGTGATTTCGGAAAAGGTGTTGTGCTGCGGATGGTTGGATGGAAGCAGCCGCAGGTATTCGCGATGCGTCCGCGTGCGGTCAGTCTTCCACAGGCCCAACTCTTCTAACCGATAAACCCCTGCCCAGTAGGCGAGGCGGGTGGCCTCGCGATAATCACCGCGCGCCGCAGCCGCAAAGGCTTCGCGTGCCCGCTCCTGCCAGGTCTTGGCGGTTTGCCGGCCGGCCTCGAGTGTCAGCGCCAGCGGCGACTGGCCCGCGAGGAGCCGTCGGACCATCCAGACGACCGGTACGAGGCCCAACGCCGCGATGAGCGACCAGAAGATGATCCTCCCGGTCATAGGGTGGCTCTGCATGCCGCCGAAGAGCTTGTTCGCCATCTCGTCCACCCACTGCCTGATTCGCTCGCGGAGTTGATCTAACCGTGTGGGGCCGTGAACGGTGCGAAACTCCGGGCGCTGCAGGATGGTGTCGAGTTTGGCGCGTGCGTCCACTCCGGGTGGCGGAGGCAGGCCGCTCAGGCGCAGAGCTTCGGCACGAAGTGCCTGAAGGTGTTGCTGGATCTCATCACAATCCCGGCCGGACTTTGGATTCTTCTTGACGGCTTCGAGTCGAGCTCGCAGCCAGATGGTTGACACGTCGTAACGCCGACCCTCCACACGCACGGCCCAGCTTGGCGGAAGCTCTCTCCTCAAAGCTTCGGCTTCCAGCGGAGCTTGCCTAAGTCCGGCAATAGCCGCGTCCCAGCGGTCGAGTTCGGCGATATAGCCGGGTAGATCGAGTTCGGTTTTGGGCTCGGCGGCGGAGCCCGCGCGGGCAGGGAACAGCGTGATGGCGGCAAGCAAGACAGCGGGGAATCGCATCCAGGTGGATCTCAAGACTGGTTTGGCTTGGCTCCTTGCTGTTCAATCGACTCCAACATGTGCTGGAGATCAAACCCCTCTTTCCGTACTCGGGCATCGTAGTAAATCAGGGCTAGGCCAATCATCAGCAGCGGCGCGCCCAGGGCCCGGCCGACTCCCGCCGCGACATCCCCCGGCACGCTCACCCACATCGGAACCACGCCTCTTGACTTGATGGCCAGCACCGCGGCGAGAACCATGAAGGGCCCCTGACAGATCGCCGAGGCGGTCCAACTTACCATGCTCATCAGGAAGCTCATCAGGAAGATACGACCGAGATTGCCGCGCGCCAGGAAAACGCTCCTCCGGATAGCCTCCCCGGCTTTCAAGTTCTCCAGCAGCAGGGCTGGCGTGGACAGGGAATACCGCAGAGCCAACAGGAAGAAAAGCACGATGGAGGCCAATATCGCCAAAATGCCGAGGAAAATCCCCAGAGCGCCCGCGAGGCCGTTCGACGATACCAGGCCGACAGCAACTGCGATAGCGGCGATGCCGCCGATGAAGAGCATTGCCACTCCGGCCAGCCGCAGGCAGATTACATTGATTAGCAGGAATAGACGCCAGAGGTGCCGCTTCATCTCCTGATAGGACCCGCGGATGGTGGCCGCTCGTCCCAGGTGGACGTCCGACAGGGCCAGGGCGGTGGCCCCTTGCGCGAAAAGGTAAACGACGGAAAAGATGGTGAGAAACAAGATGATTCCGACGGCGATGCCGATGATCAATTGCGGAGTCAGCCAGTCGGTGCCCGTTGCCGTGGGACCAGCTCGGCCGATCTGCTGGACTTCTTCGAACAGGATGCTCATGGCGACAACAAACAACTGGGGAATTGCCATGATGCCGACGAAGAGCCAGAAATTTCGGCGGTAATACGTAAAGGTCCGGTCCAGCAACTCGCTGAGGCTCCGGGGCCGTAGATCGGGAATTTGGGGAGCAGTCGCCATCTATGGATGCAGGAAGTCAAACCCTGGCTGGGGTGATTCTAACCCACCGGGGCTGAATTGCAACCGCGGCAACCGGCGGCCGACGACGGAGGGATGGGGCACGGGATCAGTTTGTTGACGTGGCGGCGAGTTCACCTCGCCAGTTAACTGCCTGATGTCCCCAAAACGCAGATCGTGCTCACCGGTGGAGCCGGCGTTTTGTTGACGCTCTTCAAAGCGCTTTGCTAACATGGTTGGTTAGACTTCTGGAGAAATCCCTTTGAGAGTGGGCGTGCATACATCGATAGCCGGCGGGCTTGAAAATGCCGCTCACCATGCCCACCGGATCGGCTGCGACACATTTCAGATGTTTTCGGCAAATCCCCGCGGATGGAAGGCGGTGGAGCCGACGCCGCAAGACTACGAGCGCTTCCAGGCCGCCCGAAAGAAACACGGTCTGCGGCCGGTGGTCATCCACGACAACTATCTCATCAATCTCGCTGCGAGTGATCCGGTCATTCGCGCGAGATCGATCGCAGCGTTTCGCAAGGAGCTCGAACGGGCAGTATTGCTGCAAGCGGACTACCTGGTCACCCATCCCGGCAGCGCCAAGGGGAGCACGCCGCGCGCGGCGATCGCGGCCTGCGTGGAGTCCCTGAAGCAGGCAGCGAACGGCCTGAGTTTGGACGGGCTGACGGTCCTGATTGAGAACACGGCGGGTCAGGGTTCAGTCATCGGCAGGACATTCGAGGAAGTTGCCGAGATTATCGCCCGTGCCGAAGGCGAGTTGCCCATGGGTGCCTGCATCGATACGGCGCACAGTTTTGAGGCGGGATACCCGATCCACACCGCGGAAGGTCTGCGGGAGGTTGTGAAGACGCTCGACGCGTCGCTTGGAATCGGTCGCGTGCGCGTGATTCATGCTAACGACTCCAAGACCGCCTTTGGCTCTCACGCCGACCGACACGAGCACATCGGCAGAGGTTTTGTCGGGCGTGAAGCGTTTGGCCGGATCGTCCGCCATCCCAAGCTTCGCGCGATTCCTTTTATTTGTGAAACGCCCATCGACCGGCCGGGCGACGACAAGCGCAATATCCGGATGATACGCGTGCTTGCCGGGGAGATTCGTACCTGCAGGTGAGGGACTACACTTAAAGGGAAGGGGGAATGGTGAGTAGTGAATCGTGAATGGTAAATGATCAGGCCTCACGCCCAGCGCAAGCCGGGCGGCATTAGGAATTCACCATTCACAATTCAGAATTCGTCCATGGACGCCAACTACGACCCGCAACAAATCGAAGCCAAGTGGCAGAAGCGCTGGAATGAACTTCAGCTCTTCAACGTCGAAGAAGCGCCCGGGCGGAAGAAGTACTACGTCTTGGAGATGTTGCCCTATCCTTCCGGCGACATTCACATGGGCCACGTGCGCAATTATTCCATTGGCGACGCGCTGGCGCGCTACATGTGGATGAAGGGATACAACGTTCTGCACCCCATCGGCTGGGACGCCTTCGGCTTGCCCGCCGAAAACGCCGCCATCAAGAACCAGCGGCACCCGTCGGAATTCACGTTCAGTTACATCGACCGGATGCGCGGGCAACTGAAGCGGCTGGGCGTGAGCTACGACTGGCGGCGCGAGATCACCACTTGCGTGCCGGAGTACTACCGCTGGAACCAGTGGTTCTTTCTCAAGATGTATGAGCGCGGCCTCGCTTATCGCAAGAAGAGCCGCGTCAACTGGTGCCCGTTGTGCAACACCGTCCTCGCCAACGAGCAGGTCGTGGACGGCTGCTGCTGGCGGCACGAGGAGACGCCTGTCGTCGAGCGCGAGCTCGACCAGTGGTTCCTGAAGATCACGGCCTACGCCGAGCGACTGCTCGACGATATGAAGCATCTGGTCCGCTGGCCCGAGCGCGTGCTGACCATGCAGCAGAACTGGATCGGGAAATCGCTTGGAACCTTTGCGGATTTCCGCGTGGAAGGTCTGGGCGAGCTGCTCCGGGTTTTCACGACGCGGGTGGACACCATCTTCGGCTGCACGGCGGTCTTCATTGCGCCGGAGCACCCGCTGATCGAGAAGCTCATCGCGCAGTCTCCGGATCCGACCAAGCTGCGGGCCGAAGTCGAGCGCGTGAAGGCCTCCGCCGTGCGCGCGCGTGTGGAAGTGAATCTGGAGAAGATGGGAGTGGACACGGGCTTCCGGGCGCGCAATCCGTACAACGGCGACCCGGTTCCCGTGTGGGTGGCCAACTTCGTCCTGCTGGAGTACGGCACCGGCGCGGTGATGGCTGTTCCCGCCCACGATCAGCGCGATTTCGAGTTTTGCACGGCCTACGGGCTGCCGATTCGGACGGTCATCGTGCCGGGGGACGTAGGGGCGGGGCTTGTCCCGCCCTCCGAGGGCGTCCGTCAGCCGACGGACAGCGCCCCTACAGGGGCATTCGTTGACTACGGCAGACTTGTGAACTCTGGCCCGTACAATGGCCTCACGTCCGAGCAGGCGATCGAGCGTATGATGCGCGATGCCGAGGCGCAGGGTTTCGGGCAAGGGACCGTCCAGTACCGCATCAAAGATTGGGGTGTCTCCCGCCAGCGCTACTGGGGGACGCCCATCCCGATGGTCTATTGCGGGGGCTGCGGAATCGTGCCCGTGCCCGAGAAGGACCTGCCCGTGATTCTTCCTGCCGGAGTGAAACTGACCGGGCAGGGGCAGTCGCCGCTCGCCAACGTTCCCGAGTTCGTCGTGACGGCCTGCCCCCGCTGCGGCGGAGCGGCGCGCCGCGAAACCGACACCATGGACACGTTTGTCGATTCCTCCTGGTACTTCTATCGCTACACTGACCCGAAGATTGCGACCGCACCCGTCAATCGCGAGGCGGTCCGCTACTGGTTCGCGGTGGACCAGTACATCGGGGGCATCGAGCACGCCATCCTGCATCTGATCTACATGCGCTTCTTTAGCAAGGTGATGCAAGACATCGGCCTGGTCGATTTCCCCGAACCCGTGGCGCGGCTCTTCACCCAGGGTATGGTGATCAAGGACGGCGCGAAGATGTCGAAGTCCAAGGGCAACGTCGTCGATCCCACGGAAATGTGCGCCAAGTACGGTGCCGACACCGTGCGGCTTTACATGCTCTTTGCCGCACCGCCCGAGAAGGATCTGGAGTGGAGCGACGCCGGCATCGAGGGCGCGTCGCGATTCCTGAATCGCGTGTACCGCCTGGTGGCCCGGCACGCCGAGCGGTTGCGCGCCGTCGCGGCCTGGAAGAGCGATGGCGACCTGGGCGGGCTCGGCGCGGAGGAGCGCCGCCTGCTGCGCAAGTCGCACCAGACTCTCCGCCACGTCACCGAGGACATGGAGGAGCGCTGGCACTACAACACCGACATCGCCATGACCATGGAGCTCATCAACGAGCTGGGTGACCTCGACAGCGCCATCGAGGGGGGGAAGGTCCGACCGGAGATCCTGAAGAGCGCCCTGGAGCACCTGATGGTGATTCTCTCCCTCTTCTCGCCGCACATCGCCGATGAGCTGTGGGAAGCGCTGGGACACGACACGCCTCTGCTGCGCGCGTCCTGGCCCGCCTTCAGCGCGGAATTGGCGGCGGAAGAGGAGATCGAAATCCCGGTGCAGGTTAATGGTAGGCTGCGCGGGCGGATTCGCGTGGCGGTGACCGCCACGGAGGAGGAAATCCGAACGCGCGCCCTAGCGGAGGAGAAAGTCGCACTGCACATTGCGGGTAAGCAGATCGTCAAATTCATCATCGTCCCGCAGAAGCTGGTGAATATTGTCGTGAGGTAGGCTGGGCCTTGTCCCCGCAGTAGTGTGCAGTACTTGGACGGCGTACCCTTATGAACATGGAAACCCATCGTCCTATCGTCGTTCTCGATTTTGGTTCACAGTACACGCAACTCATTGCCCGACGCATTCGGGAGATGAACGTGTACTCGGTGATCGTTCCGTGCAACATCGCCTTCGACCGGCTTGTCCAGATGTCCCCGCAGGCGCTGATCCTTTCCGGCGGGCCCTCTTCGGTCTACGACCCTGGTTCTCCAGTCTGCGACGAGCGCGTGTTGAAGATGAATCTTCCGGTGCTGGGTATCTGCTACGGCTTGCAGTGGATGAGCCACAAGCTGGGCGGGAAGGTCGAGCCGGCTACCCGGCGCGAGTATGGCTTTGCCCAACTGGACGCTGCCGGGCCGGGCGAGATCTTGAGGGGAATTCCCACTCCCTTGCGCGTCTGGAACAGCCACGGCGACCACGTGACGGCCGTGCCGCCGGGTTTCGAGATTACCGGGCGGACGGAGAACGCGGTTTCCGTCATCGAGAATCCGCAACTGAAGCAATACGCGGTCGAATTCCATCCCGAAGTCCGGCACACCGACCGTGGCAGCCAGATCCTGAAGAACTTCGTGCAGGGCATTTGCGGCATCCAGCCCAACTGGTTCCCGCGTTCGTTTATCGAGGAGACGGTGGAGCGCGTGCGGGCGCAGGTGGGGAGTGGCACGGCGCTCTGCGCGCTTTCGGGCGGGGTCGATTCCGCCGTGGCGGCGACGCTGGTGGGGCGCGCACTGGGAGACCGCCTGACCTGTGTTTTTGTCGATAACGGCGTGTTGCGCCTGAACGAATTCCAGCGCGTCACCGCCAAGCTGCGCGAGCAGGCGCATTTGATCGTGCGCGCCGTGGACCGCTCGCAGCGCTTCCTGGAGCGGTTGCGCGGGGTCACCGACCCGGAGCGCAAACGCAAGATCATTGGGGAAGAATTCATTCGCGTTTTTGAGGAGGAAGCGCGCAGCGTCGGCCATCCTGAGTTTCTGGTGCAGGGAACCCTTTACCCCGACGTGATCGAATCCGTCTCGGTGAAAGGTCCGGCGGCCACCATCAAGAGTCACCACAACGTTGGCGGCCTGCCAGAGGATTTGCAGTTCAAGCTCATCGAGCCGTTGCGCGAGTTGTTTAAGGACGAGGTCCGGGTGGTGGGCAGGGAACTCGGTTTAGATGAGGAAATTGTCAGCCGCCAGCCGTTTCCCGGGCCCGGCTTGGCGGTGAGAATTGTGGGCGAAGTCACGGAAGAGCGCTTGCGGATGGTGCGTGAGGCCGATGCCATTGTGGTGGAGGAGGTGCGTGCGGCAGGGGTCTACACGCGCCTTTGGCAGTGCTTCGCCGTCCTGCTCCCGGTTTCGAGTGTGGGGGTAATGGGCGACGCGCGCACTTACGCATCGACGATTGCTGTGCGCGCCGTGGAATCGGAAGACGGAATGACTGCGGACTGGGCGAAACTCCCTCCTGCGTTGCTGGAACGGATATCGACGCGCATCGTTAACGAAGTAAAAGGCGTGAACCGGGTAGTACTCGATATTACTTCCAAGCCCCCCGGCACCATCGAATGGGAGTGATCATCCCTTGCCGGTGGGGAGAACCCTTGCGGCTTCTCCCCACCGAGCCAAGGCTCAAGCGAAGGTTTAGCGACTCGCCAACTTCTGAGCCATATAGAGAATGATCTGGCGGTCCCGGTCGTCGGAAACCTTGGTGAGCAAACGCCTGACCTTCTCGAAGAAGCGGTTTTGCTTCAATGTTTCTGCGTCCATCTCCAGATCTTCAGTGCTGGTTCTCTTGCTCAGGTTGGGTAGCGGAGGCGGCTCTTCACCCTCGTAGAAGAGTTGATAGAGGGGGATTTCGAGCGCCGCCGCCAGCTTTTCCAAGGTATCAATGGACGGAACAGTATGACCATTTTCGACCCGGGAAATGTAGCAGCGCAATAAGCCTGTACGCTTTTCAATATCGCCTTGGGAGAGCTTCCGCTCTTCGCGCAAGGATCTGAGACGTGTTCCGATGATCATACCAGTATTCTTTCATAACTATTTCCGGGGGGTCAATGGAAAACAACCATTATTTCGTTACTGTCCGAAAGGGGATGCGGCGTCGAGTTCGCCCTGGCGGGTGTCACTTCGAGGGGCGGCGCTCTCCCCGAGTGTGGTTCGCCATCACCTATCTGAAGAGATTGGACGGCTTTAATCGCTGTAACCCCGGGAACGCCTCCTTCGTCTCCCTTGATAAGGGCGAGGCGTTCTGGCAGCAGGCCCATGACTAATCCCGCCGAACAGGACGCCCAGGAGGTGGCTTGGATCAAGCGCGCGCAACACGGCGACCACGAGGCCTTCGGCTTCCTGGTCGAGCGCTTCCAGCGCCGCGTTTTGGCGCTGATCTTCCGCCTCGTCGGGCATCGCGATGCGGCCGAGGATTTGGCGCAGGAGGTCTTTATTAAAGCATTTCGGTCGCTGGGCAGCTATAGTTTCGCTTCGCCATTCGGCTCCTGGCTGTCGCGTGTTACCGTCAATCATTGTTACGATTTCTTGCGCCGTCAACGAGCCGTGGGAAGCCGGGAAGAGCCTCTGGTCCAGACGTTGGGAGGAATTGAGACAACGCGCGAATTGCCCTCGAGGGGCGAGCCGGACCCGGAACGGCGGGTGGTGATGGGGGATCTGGTCGAGAAGTTGCTAGGACGTGCTCCCGCCGACGATCGGGTCTTGCTCGTGCTAAAGGAAATGGAGGGCCTGTCAGTCGAAGAAATCGGGCGCGCGCTGGGAGTAAGAGCCGCTACGGTGAAAGTTCGACTGCACCGGGCGCGCAAGCGGATGCTGGAGGATTTTCGCCGTCTCCAGCAAAGGAGTTGATAGGCCGTGCGATGTAAGAATGCGCAGGACATTCTGATTTCCGGCGGGGCCGATGCACGGGTGACAGAGCACCTCCAGGTGTGCCCCGTGTGCCGGGGTTTCGCGCGCGACTACGAGAATCTGCAGGAGGGCTGGCACGCACTGGCGGCGCGTCCGGCGCCGGAGCCTTCCTGGGGTTTTGCGCAGCGCGTGCTTCGCCGTCTGGAAGAACTTCCTGCCCGTGCCGGGGCAGAGGAGAACTTCTTCGAGCGCGTGGGCCGACGGGTGGTTTATGCGACAGGCGTTCTGGCGTTTATTCTGCTCATCGCTCTGGCGCTGCCCTCATCAGGTCCCTTACGCGGACCCATGCCGACGGAGGTCTTTGTGGCGCAATCCGACAGGCTCGTCACCACATTTCCTGAGTTCTCCGCGGACTCCGAGGACATCCAGACAGTGAATCCCACGCCCGTCGATCCGAAAGGAGGGACGAACTCGCGATGACGCGGCGCGCCTACCTCTATTTTGCCTTGACTTTTCTGCTCGGCGCGGTTGTGGGGGGCGCCGGATTCTTCTTTTTCGGCTGGTATACAGGCCATTGGCATCGCGGCTTCAACAAAGACCGGGTTGTCCGTCACATGTCGCGGGATCTGAAACTCAGCCCTGCACAGACCGAACAGCTGAGTGGCATCATGGACGATTCGATGCAGAAGTTCCGGGCCCTGCGGGAACAGGGCAAGCCGCAGTTTGATGCTCTGCAAGCGGAGACCCGCGACCGCATCCGGCAGATTCTGACTCCCGAGCAAGTTATAAGATTCAACGAAATGGTCCGACGTCTCGACGAAGCCCAGAAGAGACGCCGCCCGCCCGGAGACCCCTAGCTCGCCGTAAGCCCTGCTTGCGCGGAATAGGCAAAAGCTGGACAATCGATGGCGATGGGAAACCGCTTCGGAAAGCCGTCGCTTTTGGCAGGGGGGGTTGTTACGGCCATCCTGACATTGGGGATGGCGTCGCAAGCGGGCCAGGCGAGTTTCCGTTATTCCACCGCACAAGTTCAACAGGGCGAGATTACGTCCGTTGTCTACGCGGCCGGAGCCGTCCAGCCCGTGGCGACCGTTCCCGTCGGCACCAAGGTTGCGGGGACGGTCGCGCGCGTGGAGGTCATTCTCCTGACACGCGTGCGCTCCGGCGACGTGCTGGCGCAGTTGGATCCAGCGCCGTTTGAGGCCCGGGTCAACGAGGCGCGCCAGGCGCTGGCGGAGGCGGAATCCCGCTGCAAGACTCTGCAGGCGAGACTCGTGACATTGCAGGCCGCTGTTGAGACCGGGCAAACCAATCTGGCACGCCTGCAAGCTGTTGCGGACGAATCGCAGCAGAGCGCGGCGCGCGCGGCAAACCTACTGCAGCAGGGAGTTCTGCCCCAGGATCAACACGACCTCATCCAGGCCAACTTGCAGACGACCAGGGCGAAACTCCGCGACGGCGAAGAGCAGCTTCGCGAAGCGCAGCAGCAGCTCGATCAGGGGCGCAAATGGTTGGAGGAATCTCGGGCGCGCGCCGCGGATGCCCGCGAAACGCTGGAGCAGGCCCAGGCCAACCTTCGCGCCACCGCCCTTCGCGCGCCCATCGACGGGGTCGTTGTGGCTTGTAATATCCGTGCAGGCCAGGCGGTGACTGGGCCGGGAGACCGTCCACTGTTTCATCTCGCGGAAGATCTGAAACGCATACGATTGTCCGCGCCGTTGGAAGGGCCGAACGCGGCCAAGATTAAGGTTGAGGCCGAGGTGACGGTCGAGGCCGACACTTTCCCATCCGAGGAGTTTCGTGGGCGAATCGTTGCGGTTCGAGAAATCACGGAAACCGCTCCTCCGTCGTCCTCCTTCGCGGCAATCATCGAAGTTGAAAACCCCGAAGAACGTCTCTCACCGGGCGAGACGGCATTCGTCACGATCCCCACGAGTCATGTCAACGGGGCATTGAAGATACCTAATGCTGCGTTGCGTTTCACTCCCACGCTACCCAGCCGCCTGCTGAAGTCCCTCTACGAGAAGAATCAGATTGCTTCTTCATCCGCTCTTGCGGAGGCGCGCGACCGGCGAGTTGTCTGGAGGCTGACGCGACCGAAGGATCTCGAGCCGGTCGCTGTCCGGACCGGGATCACGGATCACAGCTTCACGGAGCTTCTGGACGGGGATCTCAAAGAGGGGGATACGCTGATCATCGCAGAGTCGAACCGACCACGCACCCTGCCCAGGACAGCAACTCCCCCCCTTGGGGCGCAGCCCGGCAGAAAGCAACCATAGCGAAAGGCGCGCCGCGAGGCACAAGCTGGCCCGCCTCCTCACGTCGATTAGAAGGGAATGTCTTCGTCGGTGATCTCGGATCCCGCCGGGGGCTCGGGCTCAGCCGCAGAGGGTGCGGGCCGTTCCGGCGCCACGCGCTCGGAATCGCCCTTCGATCCCAGCATCTGCATGGTTCGCGCAACGATTTCGTACGCGGTCTTCTTATTGCCGGCTTGGTCTTCATACTGCCGGCTGCGGATGCTGCCTTCGATATAGACCTGCTTGCCTTTGGTCAGGAACTCGCCGCAAATCTCAGCGAGCCTCTTCCAAGCCACGATGTTATGCCATTCCGTGCGCTTCTGTTGTTCGCCGGATTGGTCCTTGTACACTTCGTCGGTGGCGAGTGAGAACTTGGCCACCGCCGTGCCGTTGGGTGTGTACTTGAGTTCCGGGTCTTTTCCCAGACGGCCGATAAGAATCACTTTGTTGACGGAACCCGCCATAGAGTCCTCACGGAAGATCGGTTTCTGATTTACTCGCCGCGCCGGCCCGAGGTGCTGACGCCGAGTTTCTTCAGCCGCTGCCGTGCCAAATCGGCCTCGCGCGAATTCGGAAACCGCTGCACCAGCGACCGAAGTTCGCGAATGCCCGAGCTTTCCTTGTCCTGAGCCAGGAGGGAATAGCCTTTTTTCAGCTGGGCGGCGGCGGCCTTGTTCCCCTTGGGGTATTGCTCGATGCACTTATTGTATTCGTCGATCGCCTTGGCGTAGTCGCCTTGGCTGTAGTAACACTCGCCGATGTAGAACTGCGCGTTGGAGGCCAAATCGGTATTGCCATAGTATTGCAGGTATTCCTGGAAGGATTGCACGGCCAGTTGATACTGTCCGCCGCTGAAGGCGCTCAGCCCCGACTTGTATAGGGTGTCGGCATCGGGAACCGGGGGAGTCGCAACGCCGGGCTGTGCGGGGCCTCCGGCGCCTGGCGTGGCGGCTCCCGCCGGAGGCGTATTGAGCGTCTGAATAGTGTTCTGCATTTGCGCAATCTGATCGCTCAGCTTGGCCATGCGCGCCTGCGTTTCCTCCAGGCTAGCCCCGAGACTCTGAATCTGGCTGGTCATTGAATCGAACCGCGCGTTGTTGTTCGCCAGATTCTGCCCCGTTGCCTTTCGCAACTCATCGACCGAGGCCTTCATGGAATTGACGTTGTCGTTAGCCTGCTCGACCAGCGTTTTGAGGACCGCCGTTTGCGAGTCGACGGTCTTCTGAAGGTTGATGAGCATTTGCTGCATGGTGTCGAGCCGCTGCATCAAGAGCAGAGTGTCCTTCTTCTGCGCCCGGGCGGGCACGACCCACAATCCCCAGAGCACGGCTGAACACAACCCAATGCTGGCCAGCTTCTTCAACGCTTGCTCCTTAGGCGAGAAAATGAGAACCCTTGCCACTGTACCCTCGCCTGGAGAGCAGGGTCAACTGGCAAGGGCCAGGAAAAGATCATGAACGTGCTGTCCGTCGCCGTCCCTTGGGTGCAACTCCAGCGACTACCGGCGGCGCACACTAAGCGGGACGCGAGAGTCCCCTCGGGCGGGGCGACCAGGAGGCTGCCGGGAGCCTTGCAGGCTCCCGGCGGGCGCTTCCGGAGTTCAAATTACTTCCCGTACTTGAAGTGAGCGCGGCGGTTCTTCTGCCAGCAATCCTCGGTGGATTCCGTGCAGACTGGCCGGCTCTTGCCGTACGAGATCGTGCTGATGCGGTCGCCAGAGATTCCCAGGTTCACCAGGAAGTTCTTGGCGGCGTTGGCGCGACGGTCGCCGAGGCCGAGGTTGTACTCCTCGCTGCCGCGCTCGTCACAGTGCCCCTCGATCGTGAAGGCTGCGTTCGGATGCGCCTTCAGGAAGTCGGCGTCGGAGGTCAGAACCTGCTGCGCATCGGAACGGATGTCGGCTTTATCGAAGTCAAAGTAGGCATCCCTCACGTTCTGCCCGAACAGGTCTTCCTCGCTCACTTCTACCGGTTTGGGGGGCGGGGGGGGCGGGGGGGGCGGCGGAAGCGTGACGGTCACGCGCGCGGTGGCGGTGACGCTGCCTCCGGGACCCTTGGCGGTCAGAGTATAGGTGGTGGAATCGCTCGGCGTGACCGAGGTCGAACCAGTGGCCTGAACCGAGCCAGGGCCGGGCTGCAAGTCGAGACTGGTGGCGTTCTCCGAGCTCCAGCTCAACGTCACCGAGTTGCCCTTCTCAACTGTGCTTGGTTCAGCCGTCAACGTCGCTGTCGGTGCCGGGGGCGGCGGGGGCGGCGGGGGCGGTGGCGGGGGAGGCGCCACTTTCTTCTTGCAGGCTCCCGCCAGCAGCACCAGTCCCAGAACGGTGATAAGAACTGCCAACCAGCGCTTCTTATCTCGCATGCTTGATCCTCCTTAATCGGAAAGAAAATCCTGTGGTGTGGTTACGGTACGCATTCAAAAACTGGTCAATCTCCGCTAACGAAACTAAGGGCACCCCCCAAAAAGACGAAGATGCAGGCTGTCAAGGGGAGCCATACTATCACCAAATCCGAAACAAAAACAAGAAAATCCGGCTTGCGGCAAGAACTCCGGCTAGAACTTTGATCCCAGCGATTTCCCCAAGCGACTTCTAGTTCGACCAATTGGGTCCCCAGTTCTGACCGTCTTGCGTCAACTGCTTGGGGTTACTGCCGTCGGCTAGCATCGTCCAAATCTGGCGCGTCCCGGAGCGCGTGGACTCGAAGGCGATGTGGCGGCCGTCCGGCGACCATACGGGATGCTCGTTGCGTCTTGCGTCGTGCGTGAGCTGGATGATCTTCCCAGTGGCGATCTCGATGACGTAGATGTCGTAGGTCCCGGTTTCCGAGACCCGCCAGTGGTAGGCCATGAACAGACCGTTGGGGGACCAGGAGGGCGAACTGGCATCGCCCCCGACCGAAACCAGGCGCCGAAGGTTCGTCCCGTCCACCGACATCACATAGATCTGGGGCGAGCCGCTGCGGTCCGATACATAGGCGATTTCGTTTCCCGTCTTGGGATTCCACACCGGAGAGATGTCGACTCCCGGTGAAAAGGTGAGGCGCTGCAGGTTCAGGCCGCTGGGATCGGAAACGTAGATTTCCGGATCACCGCTCATACTGGAACAGAAGGCCACCTTGCTCCCGTCGGGCGACCAGGCTGGCGTGGTGTTCAAGCCCTTGTAGGTCGGGAAGGGAATGCGGTGGTTGGTGAGCAGTGAAAACATATAGATTTGCGGCGTCCCCCCTGCGTAGCTAGTGAAGGCCAGACGCGAGTTGTCCGGCGACCAGCGCGGTGTGGTCGAGTAGGAGCCGTAACTGGTGATGGGGCGTTGGCCGAAGCTGTCGTAATCCATCACCCAGATCTCCGGGTGGCCGGTGCGCGTGCTGACGAAAGCAATGCGGGTCAGACTGATGCCTGGCACCCCGCCGCCTAACGCCTGGATGATCTCGTTGGCGAAGCGGTGCGCGGCTTCACGCGTGGAGATTTCGTTCATCGTCGCGACGTAGCGCTTGCCCAGGACGCTGGGATTGGAGTTGCTTCGAACGTCGAACAGGCGGGCGGTAATCACCAAGCTGCCATTGACGTTTTCCGTCTTTCCGAAGGCCAGCATCTGGGCCGAAGCGGGAGGCTCGCTCCAGTTCTTGAATACCACCTCCTCGGGCTCGGCGGGAGTTTTCTCCGGAAACATGCTCTTGCTGACTACGTCGAAGATCCCAGCGCTATCAAGGTCGTTCCAGAGCGTCTGATTGAAGACCTGCGTGAGGCTGACTTGCTGCTGCTCGACCGAGCGCGGCTGAAATTCCGCCACCGCTAAGCGAATGCGCGGCGCACCCAGATTGATGCCCGTTTTGAACCAGTCGTCCTGGCTGCGGCCCGGCTCCCGGACCACCAACATGGAAGGTACGGCCAGCGCCAGCGCGAGCAGGATCAGTTTCAGTTTTCTTCGCATTACGTACTGAAGCTCCTGTTGTTCAGATGTAATCAGCCCCGTTTCCAGTTGTATCAGCGCTTGGGTATTCCCCAATCGGCTTGCCGGCGGAGGCAGGTCCTGTCGCCATCACCGGCGATGGAAATCAAAGTAAAACTCCACGGAAACCTTGCTGCTGGGGTAGTCCGCGGGAAGCGGACCCAGCGGATTCGAGGCGAGCACGGCGCGCAACGCGGAGCGGTCCACTTCCGGAATGCCACTCGATTGCACGATCTTCACGTCATCGATGCGCCCATCGCGCAGAATGCTAAACGTGACGTAAACACGTGGCGCGGTCATGATGCCGGGGCTGATCATGGCCAGCAGCCAGTTGCTGCTGATGCGATTGCGCACCGCGCCCACGTACCATCCGTAGCGGTCGCCGAATTCTCCCAGGTTGAGGCCCCCCTCGCCCGCCGAGGAGACGAACTGGCCGTAGGTCATTGAGGGCTTTCCGCCCAGGCCGTAAGGGACGGCGTTGTCCGGCGTTTCAAGCTCCTCTTTCTGGATACGCTTGTTGACCCGCTCCGCCCTCTCGCGCGCCACGGAGTCTTTGAACTTGGGGATTTCCTTGGCTTCCGGCTTGGGCTCGGGCTTCACTTCCTCGGTCTTGTAGAGGCCCGGATTCTGCGTGGCAAGGGTGCTGCGCGTGGCGAGCATAGGCGCGGGCAGCGGCACGCCGGGAAGGGAAGTCACCGCCCCGACTCGAACCGCGCTGCCGTTGCCTCCCCAGCTGCTCCCCCAGCGCCCGCCCAGGTGCGGCCCGATGACCGCGTAGCCCAGCGCCGAGATGAACAGCAGGGCATGAAGGGCCAGCGAGAGCAGCAACGTTTGCCGCAGGCTTTCGCGCTGGCCAAAGTGAATCTGGTAAGTAATGCCGTCCATGACTTGCTTCTCGGCCCCCCGTAAGTCCTGCGTCCGGCGCGGGCAGCCGTCGATGGGCCCGGCCAGGATGGCCGTGCTACGGCGAGCCTTTGGTGGAAAGCGGCTCCGTCACAATGCTGATGTTTGTGACGTTTGCCTGCTTGAGCGCGTCTACCACCTGGGCAAAGGCGCCAAAGGGCACGCTCTCATCACAACGGATGAAGACCGGCGCGTTGGCTTCGCCGCGCATGTGGTCGAGCACGGAGGTTGCCAGCCGGTGAATGTTCACTGGGTCGTTGCCCACGTAGATGGTCTGCCGCTTGTCGATGGTGACCACCACTTTTTCGTCGGTCACCACTTTCACGGTTTTGGTTTTGGGCAGATCAACTTCGATGCCGGATTCGAGCAGGGGGGCGGTGATCATGAAGATGACGAGCAGCACCATCATGACGTCAACGAACGGCGTGATGTTGATGTCCGCAAGCGAGGTGTGCGTCCGACCCTTGGGAGTTGTGAAGGCCATGGCAATGGGTTCGTGGTCGGTTGTCCGTCCTCAGTGGGTGCTAGCACCGGACGAGTGGGCGCGGACAACGGACCGGATTACATGAAATGTCGCTCGGTCATGTTCAGAAACTCCAGCGAGAAGTCATCCATCATCGCCCCGAATTCCTTGATGCGCTGGAGGTACTGGTTGTAAGCCATGACCGCCGGGATGGCGGCAAAGAGCCCCGCGGCGGTGGTGATGAGTGCCTCCGCAATGCCCGGCGCCACGCTGCGCAGCGAGGCCGTGCCGGCCGCGCCGAGGCCGCGGAACGCGTCGATGATTCCCCACACCGTCCCGAACAGACCCACGAAAGGCATCGTCGATCCGGTGGTTGCCAGCCAGCTCAGCCACTGCTCCATGCGCGTCAGTTCGGCGGAGGAAGCAATCTGCAGGCTGCGCTGCACCGAGTCGAAGCTCCGCACGCGCAAGCGTCCCGGATTCTCGCTGGGGACCGCCTGGGTTTCGATCTCGCGGTACCCGGCCAGAAACACTTCCACCAGCGGACTGGCCTTCAGGGCATGGCAGGAGGCCCGAATATCCGAGAGCTTTTTGCTCTGACGGAAAACGCGCAGAAATTCGCGCGAGGACTTCTGCGCTTCCCTGAAGCTCCTGTGTTTCTTGAAAATGATCGCCCAGGAGAAAACCGAGAAGAACAACAACAGAAACAGAATGATCCGTGCTACCAGCCCCGTTTGAGCAACGAGGTGCCAGACTTCACCTTGAAACCACAGCAGCGCGACCGCCAACTAACCTCCTTGTGAGTCGAGAGTCACCAGAACTTGGCTCCTACCGTCAAGCTAACACAGCCCTCCAGACCAGTCAATGAAACAGCGGGGCGGAGCGGACAAAAGACGAGGCCGGATTTGCTATAATCGCCCCGCTGCGCGCTCGAGGTATCCTGATGTTTCCACTCCGCCCACCCTGGTGGATGTACCTGGTTGCGGCATCCTACCTCGGTTACCTTATCTTCCTCCCCTATACAGTTTTCACGGGCCCTGACCTCCCGCCGGGATTTGAATTCGGATTCACGGGCGGAGGAATTCAGGTGAAGACTGTAGTGCCCGGCTCATTCTGGCAGATGGCGGGGCTTTCGGCGGGCGATCGTGTTGTGGCGGTTGATGGCCTGAGCGTTCGAAACATTCATGAGTGGCAGGCCATGCGCGCCAATACGGAGGCGCAAAAGCCGCAGAACTGGGAGCTGGTCCGGAGAGACAAGCCCTTGGTGGTCAGTTTGAGTCTGCCAAAAGGGTTCTGGTCTGCCTGGCGAGTGGGCCCGGCGGTGGTCGGTTTCATTCTGGTCAGTTTCTGCTTGGCTCTCTTGATCGCTTTTCGCCGCCCCTTCGATTCCACGGCCCGGTGGGGAGCCTGGTTGCTGGCTACGACTCCCTACGCCTTCGGCGTTTGGGATGGCTGGGCGGTCACCTGGCGACACTTGCCGTCTTTTCTCAGTACGCTGTTGTGGGTCCCGCAGATCAGCCGGCTCATTCTCGACGGCATCGCGCTGACGTTCTTCACCGTCTTTCCCACCAAGTTGTTCAAAACCCGCTGGCCGTGGGTGCTGATATGGATTCCCGTCCTCGTCCCGCTCCCTTGGCGAGTTTTGGGAATCTACTCCGTGATCTACCAGCCACACCATCCAATGGGCGCCCCCGAATGGGTCTTCTCCGCGAGCTCGCTGAGGAGCGTCGTCTATATGGCGGGCGCCGTGGCAGCTCTGGCGGTGAATTACTGGCGGCTCGAGGATCTCAACGAACGGCGCCGACTCCGCTTCATGGCGCTGGGCATGGCAGTGAGTTTGTTGTCGGCGATGGGGTTCATTTTCCTTCAGTCGCGGGGAGTGCTGCTGAGTTCCATCTGGCTGGCGACATTAGGGGTCCCCCTGCAACTGCTCAGCATGTCTTTTCCATTGTCAACGGCCTACGCGATCTTGAGGCATCGTTTCTTCGACATCCGAGTCATGATCCGCCAGGGCCTGCAGTATGCCCTGGCGCGGGGGCTGCTGATCTCGCTGGTGCCGGCGCTGGGAATCGTCGCCGTGGCGGATCTGCTGGTTCACGGCGATCAGCCCCTGGTCAGTATTCTGAGCACCCGGGGGTGGGTGTACGCGGCGCTGGGAGGGCTCGCGTTCGTCGCTTATACACGGCGGCGAGGCTGGATGGAGGCGCTCGACCGGCGCTTCTTCCGCGAGCACTATGATGCGCAGCGCTTGCTCCGTGAAATTGCCCAAGAGGCTCGCCAAGGCGGGAGCCTGGAGCGCGCCGCGCCGCGCGTCGTCGCACGCATCGAGGCGGCTCTGCATCCTGAGTTTGCGGCCATTATGTTCCGAGCGTCGCAGGGCACGCATTTTGGCGCGGTAGCCTGTTCCCCTTCCGGCCGGACTCCGCCCCCGTTTCCGGCCGAGGGCAAGCTGATCGGGCTGTTGCGCTTGCTGGGTAGACCGCTGGAGGTGACACTCGGGGCGGGGGGCTGGCTTCAGGAGCAGTTGCCGCACCAAGACACCGACTTCCTGCGCCGGGCGCGTTTTGACCTGCTGGTGCCCATCGCCATAACGCCGCCGGACGCCGAGGCTTTGCTGGCGCTGGGCGTCAAGCGCTCGGAAGAACCGTACACCCGCGAAGACCAGGACCTGCTCGCGGCCATCGCTTCCAGCCTGGCTCTGCTTCTCGAAAGGCCGCAGGAGGCTCCCGCGCGTGTGAGCGAGGCCTTCCAGGAATGTCCCGAATGCGGTTCCTGCTATGACACTGGGGCGCCAAACTGCGCGCAGGAGGGATCGAGCTTGGTCCCCGTCCGGCTTCCGCGGCTGCTGGCGGGGCGCTATCGCCTGGACCGGCGACGCGGGCGGGGAGGCATGGGCGCGGTCTACGAGGCCACGGACACCGCCCTCGAACGGCGTGTCGCCGTCAAGTTGGTTCGCGAAGATCTTGTGGGGAGCGCTGGAGCTGCCGAACGCTTCCGGAAGGAAGCGCGCGCGACCGCCAGCTTTGCCCATCCCAATGTCGTCACCGTGTATGATTTCGGCGTCACGGCTGAAACTCACGCCTTCCTCGTCATGGAGCTTCTGGAGGGCGGCACCTTGCGGGAAGAGCTCGTTCGCGATCGGCGGGTCGCCCCCGGGCGGACGCTCGAGATTCTCCGCAGCGTCTGCTCGGCGATTGACGCGGCGCATCGACGAAACTTGATCCACCGCGACCTGAAGCCGGAAAACATCTTCCTGGCGTGGCAGGAATCGGGGGAAGTTGTGAAAGTGCTCGACTTCGGGATCGCGAAGTTTCTCCCCACGACAACACGGGATACGGCGGACACCGGCGGCGTGCTGATGGGAACTCTGCCGTACACGTGCCCGGAGCAACTGTGTGGCGAAACGGTCCACCCTGGCTGGGATTTGTGGGCTCTGGCGGTAGTCGCCTATGAAATGCTTACCGGGGCGCGGCCGTTTCCCGGCTCAAGTCCCATGGAGTGGCACCGTGCGATACTCGCGGGGCAGGTCAGCCCGGTTTCCATACACTCGCCCGATGCTCCGGAAAGCTGGCAGGAGTTTTTCGACCGCGCCATCGCTCTCGACCCCTCGTGCCGCCCCAACTCTGCCGCCGCCTTCCTGACCGATCTCGAACGGGCATTGTCCTAGAAGGTCCAGAATGTGGTAGTTTGTGTGGGAAGTGTTCCGCAGTCGTTGCGATGCTCCAAGAGATTCACATTCAGAATTACGCCGTGATCGAAAGGCTGAGCGTGGAATTCGCCGCCGGCCTTAACGTGTTGTCGGGCGAGACGGGCTCCGGCAAATCGATTCTGATCGACGCACTCGGTCTGGCGCTGGGCGGACGCGCTTCCGCGGAGGTGATTCGCACCGGCCAGGAGCGCGCCACGGTGACCGCGGTTTTCCGTACCGAACGAAAGCCCGCCTGGGCTGCGTGGCTGGAGGAATACGGGCTCGGCGGGGGCGACAATTCTGAGATCATTCTGCGCCGCGAAATCCAGGCCGGCGGCCGCAGCCGCCTGCTGGTGAACGACCAGCCGATGACGGTCGCGGCGGTGAAGGCGCTTCAGCCGTTTCTGCTGGAGGTCCACGGCCAGAGCGAGCACGTCGCGCTGCTCGAAACGTCCGCCCAGCTCGATCTTCTTGACCAGTTTGCGGGAGCGGATGAATTGCTGGAGCAAGTGGGCGCCCTTTTTGCGCGCCGCCGCCAGCTCGAACGCGAGGTGGAGAGTCTCAGCCAGAACGAGCAAGACCGCCTGCGCACGATCGACCTGTTGCGTTTTCAAGCGCAGGAACTGGCGAACGCAGCACTCGAAGCCGGCGAAGACACTCGGCTGGAGGACGAAAAGCGCGTCCTGGCAAATCTGGAGAAGATCCGAGCGGCGGCCGCGGCTGCGTTCGGAAACCTCTACGAGGAGGAAGGATCGGCCTGCTCGCGGCTGGCGGTCGTCGGGCGGGCGCTTGAAGAGCTCGCGCGTTTTGACGTGACGGCGGCCCAGTATGCCGAGCCCTTGGCGGGGGCACGCGCCACGCTTGACGATCTGGCCTACTTTCTACGTGACTACCTTGGCAGGCTGCAGGCGAACCCTGAGCGACTGGCGGAGATCGAAGACCGCCTGGCGCGGATCGACCGTCTGAAACGCAAGTACGGGAAGAGTATCGAGGAAATACTCGCCTACAGCGACGAAATCCAGCAGCAACTCTCAAAACTGGAGCATGCGGACGAGCGCCGCGGTGAAGTGGCCCGCGAGCTGGAAAAGGCTTCGGCCGATTACCAGAAGGCCGCGAGCAAGCTTTCCGTCGAACGCCGCGAGGCGGCCAGAAAACTCGAGAAGCTCGTCCGGGAGGAGTTAGCCCAGCTCGGCATGGAGAAGGCGCGCTTCCAGATTCATTTTGCCCCGCCGTCGGCGGAGGGCGCGAACCCTGCCGGGCGCACAAGCGCCGGCGGCGCGCGGGGAATTGACGACGTCGAGTTCCGCATCTCGCCCAATCCGGGAGAAGAGCTGCGCCCGCTCGAAAAGATTGCGTCGGGTGGCGAGCTCTCCCGCCTGATGTTGGCGCTCAAAACCGTCGTCGGCGGTACGCGGTCCGCGAACAGTTCCAGGACGGCGCGCCCCGGCGTCCCCACTTTCATCTTCGACGAGATTGACGCCGGCATCGGCGGGCGGATCGCAGAGGCGGTGGGCCGGCGTCTGAAACGCTTGGCGCGTGAGGCGCAAGTTCTCTGCGTTACCCACCAGGCACAGATCGCCTGCTTTGCCGACCATCACCTTTATGTCGAGAAGCTGGAGCGTTCTGGCCGAACCCTGACCGCCATTCAAGCGTTGCAGGGCGAGAAGGACCGCGCCACCGAGCTCGCCCGCATGCTCTCCGGCGCCCGGATCACCGACACGGCGCTCAAACACGCCGCAGCCCTGCTCAAACAAGCCGCAGGCGCGTAGCGTCGCGTGCTATACTGGTTTCGCGGGGCACTGCTCTCCGATGGGAACCGATCTCGTTCAAATCAGCGCGGCGGCGAATGTGCCGCCTGAGGAAACTCCGGCAGGGACGAGGCCTGTCCCTGCGAAGAGTGGCGCGAGGGGCAAGACCTTTTACATCGAAACCTTCGGCTGCGCGATGAACGTGCACGACTCGGAGAAGGTTGCAGGGACGCTTGTGGCGCGCGGTTACCAGCCTGTCGAGAGCCACGAAGAAGCCGACCTGGTCCTTTACAATACTTGCAGCATTCGCGAAAAGGCGGCGGAGAAGGTCTTCTCACGTCTCGGCGCGTTGAAGAAGGCCTACCGGAGTAATCCCAAGATCATCGGCGTCCTCGGCTGCGTCGCGCAACAGGAAGGCAAGGAGATTTTCGAGCGCGCACCGCAGGTCAGCCTCGTTTGTGGCTCGGCGAGCTACACCAAGCTACCCGAACTTCTGGGAGAAATCGAATCCGGCCAGCGCCGCGTCGTGGGGCTCGATCTTGACACCGACGAATGCTTTGAGACCGAACTGACACGCCGCGACAATCCCTTTCGCGCCCATTTGACGATCATCGAAGGCTGCGACCAGCGCTGCTCGTTTTGCGTCGTGCCTGGCACGCGCGGCCCGGAGCGCAGCCGTCCGAGCGACCGGATTCTCGCCGAATGCCGCCGCCTGGCCGGCGAGGGTTACTCGGAGGTCCAGCTTCTCGGCCAGATCGTCAATGCCTGGGAAGATCCCGCGCCCGCGCGGCGGAGCTTTGCGGAACTCCTCGCCCGCGTCGCGGAGACGCCCGGGCTTCGCCGCGTGCGCTTTGCGACTTCGCACCCGCGCTATTTCACGCCTGATATCGTGCAGGCGATTGATTCGCACCCGGCGCTCTGCGATCACATCCATCTTCCCGTGCAGTCGGGATCGACGCGGGTTCTGGCGTGCATGTTGCGGGGTTACACTCGCGATGAATACCTGGAAAAAATCGATTGCATCCGCCGAGCGAGGCGTGCTATTAGCATTTCAACGGACATCATTGTCGGGTTTTGCGGTGAAACGCCTGAAGACTTTGAGCAGACCATGACCCTGCTCGACGCGGTTGAATACGACCAGGTTTTCTCGTTCAAGTATTCACGCCGGCCGAATACCGCGGCGGCGGGCTGGGACGATTCTTTGGCCGAGGAAGAGAAGGGAAGGCGGCTGGCGCAGGTGCAGGAGCGGCAGCGGCAGATTCAGCTTCACCGCCATCAAGCCCTGATCGGGCAGGAATACGAAGTTTTGGTGGAGTCTTACCAGCTGCGGCTGGGGCAGGCAGTGGGACGGACCTCGAGCAATCGCATCGTGAATTTCCCCGGCGCTCCCGATGACTCGGGGAAATACCTCAGAGTGCGAGTCACGAGTGCCGGCCCCAACAGCCTGGTTGGGGTGAGGTGCGATGGGGCGCCTCAGCAGGTCGGATTGCCTTGTGGCACGACGCCCGGCACGAGATAGAATCGAGCTGGGCCTGGCCGGGGGGAGGACGGAATGGAAATTGAGATGAAAATCCGAGGCCTGATGATGGACCCGGTCACCAACATGCCCATCGTTATCCTCAAGGATGTGGACGGCAACGCGGTGCTGCCCATTTGGGTCGGAATTTACGAAGCCAACGCCATCGCCCTGGAGATCGAAAAGGTCGCGACTCCCCGCCCCATGACCCACGACCTGCTCAGAAATCTGGTGCACGGACTGGACGCGCGGGTCAGCAAGGTGGTGGTCTGTGATCTCCGCGACGACACGTTTTATGCGCTCATCTGGCTGGAGCGGGATGGACAGACGATTTCGGTGGATTCGCGGCCGAGCGACGCGCTGGCGCTGGCGTTGCGAGTCGATTGCCCGATCTATGTCGAGGACCTGGTTCTGAAGAATTCCAAGATCGCGAACGCCTCATCGGACAAGGTCTCCAGCGAAGAACTTCGCAAGTGGCTCGAGAACCTCAACGACGAGGATATCGGCCGATACAAAATGTGAGGGCCCGGGAGGCGGATGCGGGCCGGAGCGCTGAGTGGCGATCATCGCAATTGCAAACCAAAAAGGCGGGGTCGGAAAAACCACCACCGCCATCAACCTCGCCGCTGCTTTCGCCCAGAAACAAAGGCGCACCCTTCTGGTAGACCTGGATCCGCAGGCCCACAGCACCCTAAGCTTCCTCCCTCCGCAGGAGATCACCCACTCGATTTATGACGTCCTCTCAGACCACCACCTCAGCCTCGTGGAGGTCATCAAGCCCACCCAATGCGCGAATTTGTGCCTGGTACCTTCGAAGATTGCCCTGGCGAAACTGGAGGCCAACCTGGTAGGCGAGTTCGATGCGCCTTTCCGTCTGCGGGACGCGCTCGCGCCGGGGCGAAAAGACTTCGACATGATCGTGATTGATACCGCGCCGACGCTGGGCATCATGACGGTAAATGCTCTGGTGGCAGCGACGCACCTCCTGGTGCCCGTCCAGTCCTCTTACTATGCCCTGGAAGGAACCGACGACTTGCTGGAAACATTGGAGCGAATCCGGGCGCGCCCGAACCCGGACCTGCAGTTGCTGGGCGTGCTCGTCACGATGTTTGACAAGCGCACCAATCTCTCTCGCGACATACGCAAGCAGGTGCGCCTGGTCTTTGGCGACAAGGTGTTCCGGACGGTTATTGGCAAGAGCGTCCGCCTGGAAGAGAGCCCGGCCTATAAGGAAACGATCTTTACCTATGCCCCCGGCTCTTCGGGCGCTGAGGCGTACGAACACTTGGCGCGGGAGGTTCTGCATCGTGTCGCTTAGACGAATCGGCTTGCCCATTGCCATCAAGATGCGGCACAACGCCCACTATGTGGAGGAGATCATCTCCCGCAGCGGCGCCGCCATCGGCCGCATGCTCCCCATCGAAGATGTGCACCCCAACGCCGGCCAGCCGCGCAAGGATCGCGGTGATCTTTCGGGATTGGTCTCCTCGGTGCGCGACAAAGGAGTGCTCGAACCGCTCCTGGTGCGGCACCTGCCCGAGACCGGCAAGTACATGATTATCGCCGGCGAGCGCCGCTACCACGCCGCCAAAGCCGCGGGCCTGCGCGAGTTGCCCTGCATTGAAAAGGACGCCGGCGAGAACGAGACCCTCGAACTCGCGCTCATCGAAAACCTGCAGCGCAAGGACCTGACGCCTTTTGAAGAGGCCGATGGCGTGCACGCCCTCGGTGATCGCTTGGGCCTCACCCACGACGACATCGCCCGGCGCATCGGAAAGTCACGCTCCACGGTTACCGAGCTCTTCACGCTGCGCGCTATTCCCGATGAGGTCAAGGCCCTCTGCATCGAAAAAGGAATCCTCTCCAAGTCGCAGCTTCTCCAGGTGGCGCGCCAGCCGAACGAGTCGAAAATGCGCAATCTGGTCCGGCTCTTCGCCCTGGGCATGATGAACCGCGAGCGGGCGCGCGAGGAGCGCCAGCCCGACAAGAAACCCAAGCCCGTCGTTTTCCGCTTTGTGCCGCCCGCCAAGGAATTCAAGCTGACGCTGCAGTTCCGCAAGAACAGCGTCCAGCGGGAAGAGATCATTCAGGCTCTCAAACGCATCATCGAAGCGTTGGAGTCAGAGGCGTGACCGGACTGCAAGTCTGAAGCCGCCAACGAAACCGCGGATGGGTTGGCAATTCAGAATTTGATATTCACAATTCCAATCGCTATGACAGATCTTCCGTCCGCGCCATTGACGCCCGGGCAGATTTCCACGTTGGAGAAGTTGTTGCACACGGGCTTCAAGTTTGTGACCTTCGAGCACTATGCGCGCTATCTGGCGGTGGAAAAGGACGGCTTCGTGGCGTTGCTCGACCCGGCCGGCGGCAAGCTGGCGCTCTTCAGCCAGGCTGGTTACCTGATGGGTGAAGGTATTGGAATGCTCGTCGAGAAGCCGGGAGGGAAGGCCTTCGTCTTTCACCAGCAGTCTGTTCCTGCCACGCCCGAGCTACTCGCCGCCTACGAGCAGTTCAAGAGGCAACTGGGCGAGATCCTGAGGCCAGTCTAACCCAAGACCCATTTCAGTATTCCCAGCAGGTTGCTGTAATCGTCCGTCCATAGCCGGAAGGTGGAGGCTCGCGGCAGCGGCACCCCGGCTGGGCGAATCTCCGGCGAGGCCAGAAACTCCGGCTGCGCAGCGATCAGAATCCACCTCGAGCGGTAGACGCCGTTGTCCGGGTCGTCTTCGTTGACGACGCTGACGGCGGGCTTCCCGAAGTATGCTGCGGCGCGCTCGACCACCGGTTGAAGGTTGAGGTAGCTGTTCGAGATGTGAACGGCGAGCACGCCGTCGGCTTTAAGGTGGCGGAAGTAGAGCTGGAACGCCTCACGCGTGAGCAAGTGCACCGGAATGGCGTCGCCCGAGAAGGCATCGACCGCCAGCACATCAAAGTTCTGCGCCGGTTGAGCCTCGAGCGCCAGGCGCGCGTCACCGGAGACAATCACGACCTGCGCCGCCGAATCGCGCAGGAATGTGAAGTCCCTGCCGGCGAGTTCGATCACCTGAGGATTGATCTCGTAGAACGTGTAACGGTCGCCCGCTCGGCCGTAGGCGGAGAGGGTCCCCACTCCCAGTCCGACAACCCCCACACGCAGCGGGCCGCGTTGGTTCGCCGCCTGGATCGCCAGTCCCACGCCGGATTGCCGGCCGTAGTATGCGGTGGGCTCGCGACGACGCTCGGCGGTGAGAAACTGCACGCCGTGCTGGATGGGGCCGTTAATCAGTTGACGCCGCGCCATCGCCTGGAGCGGCGCGGGCGATGACGGCCGGTTGGAGTCTGATGGCGTGAAATCAACGTCGGCCTCACGCAGCGTGCCGAAGAAGCTTCGCACCATGAGGCGCGACCGGGAACTTTGCTTGATGACCGCCGCCAACAAGCTGGCGTTGATGCCCAAGGCGATGAGCACGACTACAAGCCAGGCGGGTTGCCAGCGGGCTCTATAGAACGGACTTTGCGGATCGCGATGCAGAACTGCCAGCACCAACAACGCGCAGGCGCCGAGCGCGACGGGCAGCTCGAAGTACCCCTTGAACACCACGGGCGCCAGCAGCGCGACGAACAGCCCGCCCACTGCGCCGCCCAGCGAGACCATCAGGTAGAACTCAGTGAGGTGTTGCGGCAGCGGCTTCAACCGCGCCAACTCCCCGTGGCAGACCATACAGCAGACGAACAGCCCCACGCAGTACAGCGGCACCAGCAGAAGCAGGCTGACGCTCGTGAATTCCGGCTGCAGCGCGTAGGCCATCGCTCCCAGCGCCACCGCCAGCAGGCGCAGGAATAGACGGCGCTGATACCAGCCTCGGCCCTCAAAACAGAGGATGAAGCTCAGCAGATAGAGGCTGAGCGGGATGACCCAGAGGAGCGGAATCGCCGTCAAGTCTTGTGAGAGATGGTTGGTGATGGAGAGCAGCAATGCCGAGCCGCAGGCCGGAAGCGCCAGCCAGAGGGCACGCGTGGTCCACGAAATGGGACTCGCTGCCTCGGGCAAGGTTTCGCGCCCCCCGCCCGGCTGGCGCAGAATCGCCACAACGGCGAGCGCCAGGCAGGCCAAGACGTAAGCCGCCGACCAGCCCTGGGCTTGATGGCGGAGGGAGAAGTTCGGTTCGAATAATACCGGGTAACTCAGCACGGCGAGGAGCGAGCCGGCATTTGAAAGCGCGTAGAAGCGATAAGGTGAATGGCCGCGGCGCTCCTCCGCGTACCAGGCCTGCAAGAGGGGACTCGTCGAGGTGAGGAGGAAGTAGGGCAGGCCGGTGGTGAGCGTCAGCAGGAGCAGTACACGCAGGGCAGGCGCCACGGCTGCGGCGGTCTTCAATGCCGGATTCGGGATGATGGGCAGGGCCAGCAGGCTCGCAGCCAGCAGCACGATGTGAACCCATCCTTGGAGGGCGGGGCGAAGCCAGCGCGTGAGCGCGTGCGCGTAGCTGTAACCGAACAGCAGCACGACTTGAAAGAAGAGCAGGGACGTCGTCCACACCGCCGCGGCGCCGCCGAACCACGGCAGAATGAGCTTGGCGATCAGGGGCTGGACCTGAAAAGAGAGGAAGGCGCTCAGGAAGATGGCGAAGCCGTAGAGGACTTTCCGATTCCACTCTCCGCCGGTCGCACCGGGCGCCTCGCCGGCCCTATCCGTGTCGAGATTTCGTTCGGGCTGTGACGGCATTGTTCGCACCGAATGAAGAAGACCCGCATCTTACCAGAATCGTCCCTGGGTCATGCCGAGCTCTTGTCTCTGGCCCACTGCTTCCTGCATACTGCCTTCTGACGTCTTTTGGGTTACGGGGGGTTTGACTGCCGCGATGGGTGAACTGCTGGATCTAGTCGTAGTGGGCGCGGGGCCGACAGGTCTGGCCTGCGCGATCGAGGCGACGCGGGCCGGCCTGAATGTCCTGGTGATCGAGAAGGGCTGTCTGGTCAATTCGCTCTTCCACTATCCCGCTGGCATGACCTTCTTCACCACGCGCGAGCGGCTGGAGATCGGCGACATCCCCTTCGCCAGCGTCAACCTGAAACCCACGCGCGCCGAGGCGCTCGAGTATTACCGCCGCGCCGCGGAGCATTACCGCTTGCTCGTCCACTATTTCGAGCGGGTGCTGGGAGTCGAGGGTGCGGACGGAGCTTTCCGCGTCCTCACCGAAGCGCGCAACGGAAAAGGGAAGAGCTACGCCACTCGCAAGGTCGTCCTGGCCACCGGCTACTACGATCTGCCCAACCTGCTCGGCATTCCGGGTGAAGACCTGCCCAAGGTCTCCCACTACTATTCCGAGGCCCACGAGTTCTTCGGCCTCAAGGTGGCGGTCATCGGGGGCGGCAATTCGGCCACGATTGCCGCGCTCGACCTCTGCCGTCACGGCGCCGAAGTCACGATGATCGTGCGCGAGCCGGAGTTGAGCCGCCACATCAAGTATTGGATCCGCCCTGACATCGAGAACCGCATCAAAGAGGGATCGATCAAGGCGTTCTTTCAAGCGGAATTGAAGGAGATCGCGCCGGGCTGGGTCGTTATCCAACACGCGGGCCTGGGGCACCAGCGAATCGAGAACGACTACGTCTTCGCCCTGACCGGCTATCACCCCGACTTCGATCTGCTGCGCAGCGTGGGCATCGAGGTCAATCCGCAGACGCTGCGCCCCGCTTGCCATCCCGAAACCCTGGAGAGCAACGTGCCGGGTATTTACCTGGCGGGAGTGGTCATCGCGGGCATGGACACCAACGAGATCTTCATCGAGAACGGGCGCTTCCACAGCAGGCAGATTGTGGGCGATATCCGGCGAAAACTGTGAGGCGCGCCGGCATGGCGCTCAGGGATTGTCGGTTGCGGGCGGTTCTCCCTTGGCAGGCTCCGCGGCCGCAGCCGGTGCGGCATCGCCTTCCGAACTCACCGAGCGGTTGATGATGAAGGTTAACTCTGCGCCCTGCACCAGGATGATGTGCTTGTTGTGCTTGAAGAGGCTGTAAATGAGCGCCGTCCCCGCGCCCAGACCCGCTCCGTACATCACATCCGTTCCAACGCCGGGTCCGCTGCTGGGATAGCAGCCGTAATAGTAGCTGCACCCCCCGCGCGTGGCCATGCCCACCATCAGGCCTCCCGCTGCCCCGGCGCCCGCGCCGATGGCGGTGTTCTTGAGCATGTTCTTGGCGCTCTTGCCGCAGCCTTTGATCTTGCCTTCTTCCGCGTTGGCGACCTTGAGGCAATCGCTGCCCTGCGCATCGTCGAGGCTGGCGGCAAGGTTGTAGTGGGCGTCGCCTTCCGGCAGGGTGATGGTGTCCGCCACCAGGCGCATCTCAGCCACGCCCTTCACGCGGCCCGACTCCTTGACGAAGGCTACGTGGCCGGTCACCATGCTGCCGGCGGGGAGCACTTCCTCGCCGTTGGCCGCGACCGGCTCGAAGAGCATGGCGGTGAACGGGTCACCGTTCTTGTTGGTCTTGTCGCTGAGGGTGGTCTTCAGGCGGACGCGGAGAAGGCTGCCGGCCGGGAGCATGGGGCGCTGGACGGCCTCTTCGGCGAAGGTGCCCGTTGCGAGGCAGGCGAGGATAGCCACTCCAACAATAATCCTAAAGTTCATAAGGTCCTCTTCACGCATTACTGTTGCGAGGAACTGTGCGCCTCGCCTCAATGCTCGGGGGGCGCGGGCGCCGGGGCGGAGGGTTTGGCGGGCTGCGCCACGGAGTCGCGCGAAATCACAAAGGTCAGCTCGGTGCCTTGGGGCAGGGTCACGTCCCTGCCGCGCTTGGCGATGGCGTGAATGGTGGAGGCAAGTAATCCCACCCCAGCGCCGTAGAGGCTGCCCTTGCCGCCGGCGGCAATCGCTCCCACGCCGGCGCCGATTCCCGTGGCGATCCCGGCTTCCTTCGCCGCCGCCTTCTTGTCCTTGCCCGCGCCTTGGATGGTCCCTTCTTTGTCCTTCACGGTCGCGCCGCCCGCGCCGTGTGTGTCCTCAAGCGCCGCAACGATCGTGTACTTCACATTCTGGGGCGTCGTGATGCTTTCGGCCAGCAGACGCATCTGCGCTTTGCCCGTGACGTGACCGGGATCCTTCACGAAAGTCACCCGGCCTTCCAGCGTGCTCCCGACAGGAATAGCTTCCTCACCGTTGGCGAAAAACGGCTCCACAATCCGGCCGGTGAAGGGATCGCCCTCCTCGTTGGTCCGCGTGCTGAGCGTATTCATCAGGCGGACCTCCAAGGTGGCCCCGGCGGGGAGCTTGAACGAGGAGTCGTCCCCCTGGCCCCGCCCCCCAGAAGGGAAGAGCAACAAGAGTAGAACACCGACCGATATGACACGCTTGACCATCTCGTCCACTCACCCGCAGGGGGCAATCCCTGAGATGACTTTACCCCTTTGGACTGCCCACGGCAAGCCCTTCCGACACCTCCTCAGACTGCCGTTCCAGCGAGCTCTCTTTCGGGTTCCAGAACCTTAAATCCACCCCTTACTGCTCGTCACTCGTCACCAGGCACTCGTCACAGTCTCCCAAGTCCGATCCTTTATTATCAACAACATTCTGGCTTCGTTCCTCGATATTTTGTTTTTTCGCGGTTTTTGCTTTCGGGCAAATTGCCCCAGGCAAAAGAAACCATAGGATATTCTCCTTACTCCTGACTCCAGCCCCTTCGTCTCGCCCGTCTCAGCTCAGGGCAGAATGTCCGAGACATGGAAAGCACCGTCCCAGGGTGCTTTCGATCGATGTCGGCATGGCCCGATCAAGAGATCCTAGGCTAACATAATGGGCCACATTTGTCAAGGGGATGGTAGCCGCCACGGGCCAGGATTCTGAGGCCGAACTCCCGACCGGAAACGGGCGATTGACCGCCCTTCCGGCCTCGAATATACTTCCTGACAGGGTTTATGGGAAACATCATCAAAGAGATGGCCAATTCCGCCGCCGCACTTGCCAAGGGCTTTGCCATCACCTTCAAGACCATGGTGGGGCCGACGGTAACGGAGAATTATCCCGACGAGCCGGTCCACTTCGAAGATCGTTACCGCGGCGTGCACGTTCTGCGGCGGGACGAGGCGGGCCTCGAAAAGTGCGTGGCCTGCTTCCTGTGCGCGGCGGCCTGTCCGTCGAACTGTATCTACATCGAGGCCGCCGAAAACACGTCTGACCACCGCATCAGCGCCGCCGAGCGTTACGCCAAGGTCTACAACATCGATTACAACCGCTGCATCTTCTGTGGGTACTGCGTCGAGGCCTGTCCCTGCGATGCCATCACCCACGGCCACGAGTTCGAAATCGCGGCTTACAACACCAACGAGCTCGTCTATCGCAAAGAGCAGCTTTTGGAGCCCGCACCTGCCGGCAAGGAAAAAGGGTAGGAGCGACATCAGACCGTCACAATTCTGCTTGCGAGGTGATACATCCATGGCAACGACGAAGAAACGAGCGAAAAGTTCCGACCCGATACCGGAACGGGAAACGACGCGGCGCGAATTTTTGAAAGGCGCGACGGTCGTCACCGCCGGCGCGCTGGCCGCCACGCCGCGCGCGCGGGCGGAAGGGGCTGGCGCCCCTCTGCCCACCGTGGCGCTAGGTTCTCATCGGGTCACGCGGTTGATTGTGGGCAGCAATCCCATATACGGGTATTCGCACTTCAACCGCCAGTACGACCAGCATATGCGCGAGTGGTTCACGGACGAACGCATTGTGAAGCTGCTCGTAGACTGCGAAAAGGCGGGGATCAACACTTGGCAGGCCAGTTTCAACTACGAGATGAAGCGGCAGTTCCCCAAGATTCGCGGGGCGGGATGCAAGATCCAATTCATCTGCCTGGCGGCCTCTTGGCACTACGACGAAAAGATGGGCCGGACGCCGGAAGACGTTCTGGATGGAACCATCAAATGCGCGCAAGCCGCAGCGGAGTTCAAACCCATCGGCATCGCCTTCCACGGCGCCGCCACCGACATTCTCTACCGGGCGGGGAAGATCGATCTGCTCAAAACCTACATCGACAAGGTTCACGACATGGGGATCCCCGCCGGCATCTCCACGCATAATCCCAAAATCCTGGAGACGCTCCACGAGAAGGGATTCGCGAACGACTTCTACATGGCGGGGCTGCACTACCTCACCCGCCATCCGGAAGAGTGGATGAATGAAATCGGCACGCTTCCCCTCGACGAGGGCTGGATCGCCTCCGATCCGCCCAAGATGGCCGCAGCCGTGCGCAAAGTCGACAAGCCGGTGCTGGTATACAAGGTCCTGGGGGCGGGCCGCAAATGCGCATCCGAAGAACAGAAGCGCAAAGCCATCGAATGGGCATACACGAACATCAAGCCCATTGACGCCACCATCATCGGCCTCTACCCCCGCTATTCCGACCAGGTCACCGAGACCACCAAGATGGTGCGCGAGATTCTGGCGTAACGGCCCGATTGGAGCGGCGCTCTGTGAGCGCTGGTTCCCTCACCCCGACCCTCTCACTGAGGGAGAGGGTGTCCGTCAGCCGACGGACGGGTGAGGGCGGCAATTGACAATCCCGACCGAATGAGCAAGGATTGCCCACCCGAAGGCTCCTCTCGCCCAAGAGGAGGAATCCGTGTCACGCTCTGACCTACACCCCAACTCCCTTACCAATTCCAGGAAAATCAGCCGGCGCCAAGTCCTGAGAGGTGCTGCTCTGGCCTTTGGCGCCCTGGCTGCGCCCGTGGGCAAAGCGGAATCCGCCGGGTCCCTTCCCACGGTGACGATCGCCGGGCGCAGAGTGTCGCGACTCATTTCTGGGGGCAATCCTCTTTTTGGATATTCTCACTTCAACGGGATCCTCGACCGCCACATGCGCGAGTACTTCACGGAGGAGCAAACAACACGATACATGCTCGCCTGCGAGAAGGCAGGCATTACGGCCTGGCAAAGCAATTACCCCTCGCCCTTGGAGCGACTTTACCCACGCCTCCGAGACGCCGGCTGCAAGCTGGACTGGTTCGCGCTCGCCGACACGTTTGACGTCGAGCGGAATGATCTCAGCGCCGACCGGGTCTCGCCCCTGGCGCGGAAATGTGTGGAGCGGGCCGCCAAGCTAAAACCCGTGGCCATTGCCTTCCGCGGCGAGGAGACCGACCGCTTGCTCCGGCAGGGCCGTATGGATGTGGTGCGCGACTTCTTGAACTGCGCCCACGACGCGGGGCTCCCCGCTGGCATCTCGGCCCATAATCCCGCCGTGCTGGAGCACGTCGAGGAGCAGGGCTGGCCGGCGGATTACTTCATGGCCTGCTTCTACCGGCTGACACGCACCACTGAGGAATTCCAGAAGGAATTTGGCTTTACCCCGGTGGGCGAAACCTACGCGGCTTCCGACCCGGAACGCATGTGCCAGACCATTCGCCAAGTCAAGAAGCCCTGCTTCGGCTTCAAGATTCTCGCTGCAGGGCGGCGGTGTGGTTCGGCCCAGCAAGTCCGGCAAAGCTTTGAGTTCGCGTTGAAGAACATCAAGCCCACCGACGCCCTCATCGTCGGCATGTACCCGCGCTTTACGGATCAAATCAGCGAGAATGCGGGCTACGTGCGAGAACTCGCCGCCTGAAGCCGGCGCGCCAAGCAGACGAGCGCGCCTCGGGCGACGTCTCTCCGCGGCCCCGTTGACAAAGCCTCCGGAAAAGAGTATCGATTCTTCCACCCGAGAGTCCCTCTTGCCCCAGAGGAGGAACTCGTGTGCAAGCAAAGCCTTATTCCCGGTCATTCGTCATCTTCTTCCACGCGCCGTGATTTTCTAAAGGGCGCGAGCGTCGCCGCCGCCGGTCTGGCGGCCATGCCCCGGGCGGAGGCCGCCGGGGGAGGACCGCTGCCCACGGTCGATCTGGGCGGGAAAAGGATCACCCGGCTGATCACCGGTGGAAATCCGCTCTACGGCTATTCGCACTTCAACGGCATTCTCGACAAGCTCATGGTGGAGTATTTCACCGACGAGCAGTTGATCAAGTTTCTTCTCGACTGCCAGAAGGCGGGCATCAACACCTGGCAGAGCAACTTCAAGGAGCGCACGCGCCGCCAGTATCCCAAGGTCCGCGACGCGGGCTGCACGATGAACTGGCTGTGCCTTTCCGATCCCTGGGACGTCAATCGGCGCGCCAAGACTCCGGAGGAGATTCACGATGCCATGATGAAGTGCGTGGACATCGCCGCGCCCGCCAAGCCCATCGGTATGGCCCACCACGGCGGCGGGACCGATTTGCTCTTCCGGGAAGGGAAGTTCGACCTCATCAAGGATTTTATCAACAAGGTCCACGACCTGGGCTTTCCGGCGGGGATTTCCACCCATAACCCCGCGGTCGTCGAAGTTGTGGAGGAGAAAGGTTGGAAGAACGACTACTACATGAACTGCTTCTACCGCGTTTCGCGCGAGCCGGAGGATTTCCAGAAAGAGATCGGCGTCCTGCCGGTGGGCGAAACCTATCTCTCGAGCGACCCGCCGCGTATGTGCAAGAGGATTCGGCAAACCAAGAAGACCTGCCTCGGCTTTAAGATCCTGGCCGCGGGGCGGAAGTGTGAGTCGTCCCAGGAGGTTCGCGGGGCGTTCGACTTCGCGTTCAAGAACATCAAGCCGTCCGACGCGGTGATCGTCGGAATGTTCCCCAAGTTCTCCGACCAGGTTACTGAAAACGCGCAAATTGTGAGGGAGGTTGGCGCGTAACACTGTCCTCAGGGTCAGGGCGGGGCGTTGCCTCGCCCTGCGTCCCGCCGCGCTTGTTCGAACGCCGCCGCTATTTGAATGCCAACCCATGCCACTCGCCGCTGTTGTTAGCACGTGAAAGTGTCCGGTTTTTGTAGCACATGATCTGTCCGGTTGTATAGTTTCATGTTCTGGCCGTTGGGGCGCTAAGCGAGGGAGCCCGTAGGGCGACTGAGGTTAGCGCCCCC
>Ga0315282_10000512_pt1 | contig 76456 bp, 65 predicted proteins | sample YL17G07_20_MG_FD_203693 | JGI IMG/M metagenome (GOLD analysis project Ga0315282, IMG submission 203693) | Sediment microbial communities from Yellowstone Lake, YNP, Wyoming, USA - YL17G07_20 | ecosystem: Environmental > Aquatic > Freshwater > Lake > Sediment | place: USA: Wyoming | collected... | reverse complement strand
ACTACCGAATTTGGACACAGGAAGAGTGAAACTCATGAGCGACGCTATAGAGTCAGTTCCAGTATTCGTTATAGTAACAGAGAACGGAATCGCAACATCATTATCATCAACATCAGTCTGATCTATGCCAATAGTCGCGTCAAGATTGTGTATCGTAACCGAGCTGTCGGTTGCAATGTCATTGACAATCGCCGGTGAGTGTACTGAGTTGACGTAAAGAGTCCAAGTCGGGCTGAATGTCGGGACAGCTATCTCGTTCGAGTCTAACGTGACTGTAAAGGTCAAAGTGTCTCCGGCACCAAGGTTTTGGTTCGGTCCAGCACTACTCTCCAGGGTTATATCTCCTCCCGGGTTTGTGCCGATTGTGGGGGTCCAGACGTCAAGATCGCCGGAATCTACTACTGCGCCAACACCCGTGACATCAAATTCCGCCGGAACGTCTATGACTACGCCTAAACCGGCCGCTCCTGAAATGTCATCAGTTCCTGTGTTGGTCACGACAAAACTTGTTATGGTAAAAACTGTGTCGTCATCGTCGACTTCAGTGGCAGGGATGGTGAGTGTCGCGTCAAGGTCGTGTACCGTGGTGTTTTGGGCTTCCCTTGTCGTGTTGGAGTCCCATATTTTTCCGTCAGTTGCCTCAAGAAGCCAGCGGGCGTTAACGTCTCCTGCGCCCTGCGGCACTGAATCTGCGGCTATGCTGAGCACTAGACTGTTGCTTCCTGACAGGACATCGTCACCAGTTCCGCCCGTTATATAATAGGTGATGGTGTTGACGACCGTGCTCTTCACTCCCCAAATATCCCCGTCCGCCTCGACGTAGGTGTCAGCGTCCGCAACGCTTGAAAGCTCCCCTGCCGTTCCTGCGGTTATATTGAACTCGGTGATGCAGTCCGTTCCGTTGTTCTGGACTGTGACTGTGAACGTTGTCGAATCGTGGTCGTCAACGTCCGTCTGAACTACTGAAAGCGTTGCGTCAATCACGTTTAGTGAATCAGTAGTTGGACGCGTAATGCTTGCGTCAGTGAAGTAGAAGTCCGAAACGTGGACGTCGTAAAGGACGTTGTCCACTGCGAATGCGGTTGAGTTGGAGATGTTGAGCTTGATGTCTTCCTGTCCGCTGAGACTGCCGTTGGTCAAGCCGTTTCCGGAAACATCCTCGTCCCAATTGCCGTTGGCAGTTCCGGTGCCGTTGGCTCCGACATCAACTCTCATCATGCTGAAGTCGTCGTCGGTGTCATCGTTCATTGTGGCTGGTTTGTAAGTATATATTATGGCCCGTGTCGGGCTCGTCGTGCTGTCCAGGTCAACGAACTTGAATTCATTGAATGTTCCGGTCCAGTTGCCCCACGCAAAGACCTCCCCCGGACTAACTATTGCATCGTCACCGCTGTAGTTGCCGTACTCATTAGTGAATTCGGTTCCGGTGTACTCGCCGTAATTGACGTTGTCCATGCTGACGTATATCTTGTTGAAGACGTTGTCTGACAACGGGTCGTCAACCGCGAAATACATCGTTCCTGAAGGATATGCCGGCGTTGACCCGTAATACCAATCACTGTCGGATGTGGAAAGACCTGTTGGTTCCAAACTCGTCTGTAGTGAAAGCAGTACGTTTTCTGTCCTTATTGGGACGAATGTGTTGTAGAAGTCGTTGGTTACGACCTCGCTCGTTCCGGTGAATGATGCGGGCTCGGCGCTCTTGTTGTAATAACTTGAAGTCGCGCCCGTGACTGTGAATTTTGATGGAGATGAAGTGCTGTCAACCTTGAGCTCGAATTCCTTGCCGTTAACCTGCACGAAGCACTTATTGTTTGAGGACGAGATATTAAGGCAAGTGACATCATCATTTGCACCGGCACCGGATCGTCCTTCCTTGAGGCCGCCGGCATCCCCGTCCTCATTGTAAGTCTGCGGTCCAGTGTCGTCCAAGTCAAGGTAAAGGTCGTCGAACACGTTGTCATTATTATCGTCATTCAGTGCCACGTTCACGCTCTGGCTGTCAATGCTTAAGGATGCGTGATACCAATCCCAGCCGCCGTCAGCAACGACACCGGTCGGTTCAACTGTACTCTGTAGCGTCAATGTCTTGTTGCTGAATACGCGGAGTATGCGCGGTGAATCCGTGTCATCAACTGAGCAGTAGAACGTGCGTGCGCCTATGCCTGTTGTCCACGTAATTGTGAATGGCGTGACGCCATCGCATGGCGCGTTGATGTCATTGTTGGTGTCGAATGGCGGGTTCACGTTGCCTTGAAGCAGTCCATTAGCAGCGTCGTCCTCGTCCCAAGTCTCGCTTCCAGCGGTATCGTCAAGGTTCAAGTGGAGGCTTAAGAAAACCCCGTCACTTCCTTGTCCTGTCTTGTTGTCGTCGTTCAGTACGAAGTTGAATGTTGAGTTCTGGAGGTCTATAGTGCCCAAATACCAGTCCCCATCGGTTGCCGCAGTCTCGCCATAGGTGGTCGCGTCTATTCCGGGAAGGCTCGTATCCTCAGTCCCACCGTACTGATAAACGAGCATCGTCTTCAAGTCAAACGGATCAGTTCCGACTGGCAATGAGACAGATGTCGCCAGTGCTCCTGAGAGCACCATCATTGTCGCTACAAATCCAACTACAAATCCTAATACTACTCTTTTCGTTTCCATAAATTAGAGATTCGGAGAAAAAGATAAACGTCCTAATATATAAATCCTTACCCAATTCTTATGAAAAAGTGAGAAAAAGGGGTCCTTAACAACCAACAAACCCCTTAAAAAAGTCGCAAACTGCCAGTCGGGCGTCTTCTTCGGGTTCAGCGTTTTCAGCGTTTTTTGGCCTTTTTGGCGCCGTGGTGGTGAACTTTTGACTTCTTTGCGCGCGTGGTCCCGCCGGACGCGAGCTTATGGATTTCAGCCTCAAGTTCCTTTAACTCTTTCCTCGTGACAACGTCAAGCCTGGTCAGTGCGTCCCTGACCTGCTTGTCGAGCTGTTTTTGTATTTTCTCGCTCTCCCGCTTGGATTCCTCAATGACTTTATTCACGAGAACCTTCCCGTCCTTGGAATCGAGCTTTCCCTGCGCGACCAATTCCTTCACTAACTTGTCCGTTGCCTCTATAGTGAGCGCTGCGGCGCCAAGCCCTAAAAGGTATGCTTTCTTAATCGTGTCTTCCATTGTTTTAATTTAAGTCCCTCAAGGCGAAGGAATGCATCGCTGGTTTTTATGCTTTGCCGGACTAATCGCCGGACTAATCTTTCCTTCCAGTGCCGCCGTAAGGATGACTATTCGTGGCGGCGGTCCTGCCGCCAAAAGTCCTCTGCGCCGAAAGCTTAATAGGCATTTTATTAACTAGGCTGGATATTGTCAGTTCGCCTCCGGGATTATCCTGTGTTTCAGGGAATTCAAAAACTCCCTTGCGTACCATTCCTTTATGTTCCAGAGGTCTGCGAAGACAAGCGGGTCTGGAGCCATTCCTTGGTTATCTTCCTTGCCGGTGATCATCCTTTTGAGTTTTTGGTCTAGTTTGAGCACGAATAAATTCGGCGCTCCTGCCTCATCATTCTTGGGGAATCTTTTCAGTATTTCCTGCAATGTCTTCCCGTCTGCATAAACGTAGACTTCCGAGTAGTCTGCAGGGACGTCACCGTGCCTGAACCTGTACGCGGTGTACGCCGTGAAAACGGTTCCGGAAGGCATGTTTTTTTCTGTGTCCTGTACAGTTTTCTTTTCAACTCTTGTGCTGTAAATTATGTCTTTGGCGAGGTTTCTGTTGCTTGCAAGAAGGAGCAGCGCCTTTTCCGCGTCTACGACGCGCAGGCTTCTTGGAAGGACCGCGACCGCCCCCATCCTTCTTAGGGGTTTTATTGCGGCATTCACTGTGCTTAATGATATCCCGAGCCGTCTCGCTATGTCTGCCTGTGTCGTCTCCCGTCGTAAAAGGAGTTCCAAGTGCACCAGCTTAGTCCAGTTCATGGTCCTGCGCCATTTCTATTTTTTAATCATCATATTCAAATATCTTTCGATAAAAATAGAAAGAAGTTCGGGCGGGGGTGCGAAATAATTTCCGGACACGACACACGCCCGTCCGGGAACAAACTATTTATACCACGTGAATACATCATTCACACCACATGAAAATCACCAGCCTGTTCTCGACTCCTGAGAGAGAAAAAATAATCGGTCATCTTTTGAGACATCCTTCCGAGAAAATAAACATGAATGCGATTTCAAGAAAACTCAGCGTAAGCGTCGGGCAGGTCCACAAGTACGTAAGCATACTCAGGAAAGAAAAACTCGTGATAGCGGACCGGCTTCAGGATTCACCAATCACGCGCGCCTTGCGCGTTTTGTGGAATCTCGATGAAATAGAATCCGCGGGACTGACTGGGATAATAACGAAAGAACTCCCGAACGCGAAGGGGATCGGCATTTACGGCAGCTGGGCCAGCGGGGCCAACATGGAAGATGCCGACATTGACGTTTGGATAAAACTTGGGAAAGAACCTTCAGACCTTAAGGTGGCTGGAGTAAGAAAGAAACTGGAGCGCGCTCTCGGCGTGCCAGTTGACATTGCGATAATAACACCCGAGCGGCTGGAACACTTCATGGAGAAAAGCGATTCGTTCTATTTCTCGCTTTATCACGGGATAATACTCTGGGGGGAAGAAATTTAGTGAATGATAAGTCTTGGGAACTGCATTGAGCTCGGTTTCTTGAGAAGAATTCCCCCCTCGAAAAGGCAGTCTGATGAACAATTAAAAAAGGCCCTGGTTCTTTTGGAAGAAGCCAAAAAAGCGGTCCGCTCCGACTCGCCGAATTCCGCCGTAATCTCGGGTTATGCCGCAATGCTTGACGCAGCACGGGCCGTGCTGTTTCGGGACGGTTATCGCGAGAAAAGCCATGCGTGCGTTGTGAGGTACCTGGAAGCGAAGTATTCGGACAAGATCGGGTCGTCGCTTGTGGACATGTTCGACGAGTACCGAGATAAAAGACACAAGACAATGTATTCCGGAGAATATTATCCTACACTCGAGGAAGCGCAAAGGACAATTCAGTTCGCAGAAAAATTTGTAAAGAAAATTGAAGACGTCTTGAAAAAAGAGTAGGTCTATGCGACAGGGAGCCTGCGCGCCGGACACTGGGGTTCGCCTAATTCAGTCGGTCACCAGTCTTCTCGCCGGCCCGGGTTCGTAGAAAAATCAAAAGTCAGATTCTTGTAAAAGTTCCTAAATCACATATTATAGACGCTGTAAATATTGAAGTCTCACTTCCCGTCAATGAGCCTTCCGCTTCGCATTATCGAGACAACAAGCCACAATCCCAAAACGCCGCTCAAGATGAAGCCAGTAACCCCGAGCAATGGGAATCCCAGAAACTGCACTCCCTTGTTGGTCTGCATTATGAGAGCCGATCCCACGATTATGGCTGCGATTATGAAGCTCACAGATAGCCTGTTGCTGGCCTGGTTTATGGAATTGACGAGGCTCGAGAGATTCGTGTGCTCGAGCTCTATCTTGAATTTGCCCTGCTCAAGGAGCCTCACTATCTGCCTTAACCCTTCAGGAATCGTGTGAATGAGCGACTCCACGTCGTAATACGCCTGGCGTACCGCTTTGGATATCGCTGCGGCGCTGAACTGCTTCTTGACCAGGGACATTGAAAGAGGCTCTGCTGTAGTCGCGAAATTGAATTCCGGATCAAGCTTCCTGCACACTCCCTCCATGATAAGGAGTGCTCGTCCGAGCATGACCAGGTCTTTTGGCACTTTGACTTTGTATTTGGTGAACAGCTTGAATACTTGGTTTATGAATTCCCCTACTTGTATGTTCTTGAGCGAGACATCGTAATAGCGGTCCATAAGAAGCATCACGTCCTGGCGAAGTGATTTGGTGTCTATGGTCGTATCGACCCAGCGGCTGTTCGCGAGCTGGTGGACTAGTGATTCAGTGTCCTGAGTAACTATCGCGTCGAACATCCTTGCGAAATCCATGAGTACCTCAGCGCTCAGGTGGCCCATCATGCCGAAATCTATGAATGCTACTTGCGCTTTTTTTCCGGTGCTTATGATCCTGATGTTGCTCGGGTGCGGATCCGCGTGATAGAATCCGTGTATCAGTATTTGTTTTGCGAAAAGCGATGAGATCGCGTCTGAAATGTTCTTTTTCTCGATTGTGGTCGTGGCTATCTTGCCGTCGGTTATGCTCTTGAGGTTCACGCCTCCTACGTACTCCATTGTGAGCACGCGCTTAGTGGTCAAGTCCCAGAATACTTTTGGGACCACGAGTTTTCCTTCCCTTATTTCCGGCTCGAACTGCTTTCTGAATCTCTGGATGTTGCGTGCCTCGAAGAAGTAGTCCATCTCGAGGTGTATGGATTTCTCGAATTCCTCGACAGCCCCAACGAGATTGAAGTACTGCATTTCCTTGAATCTCCTGTTGAGAAGGTGCGCCAGTACGTATAATGCCTGGATGTCAGCGTGTATTACCGGACGGATGTTCGGGCGCTGCACTTTCACAACGACATCCTCCCCGGTCTTCTTGAGCCTCGCGTGATGCACTTGTCCTATTGATGCTGCAGCGATCGGCGTGTCCTCGAAGTGCGAGAATATCGAGCTTATCGGAGCGCCTAGCTCAGTCTCGATTTCGGCGCGGATCTGGTTTATCGGTACGGGTTTCACGTCGTCCTGCAGTTTCTCGAGCTCTCCTATGTAGCGCGGCGGGAGTAAGTCGTAGCGAGTGCTTAGCATCTGTCCGAACTTGACGAACGTGGGACCCAACTCCTGCAGTGTCTTTCGCAATCTTGCCGGGAGTCTTGCTGCTGTCTGCTCGTCTGTCTCGCAATCCTGCACGGTCAATGCCTTGTGTATCTGGCTTTTCCTGCGGTTCGCCCTGGCCCGCTCTATGAGGAATCCGAGTCCGTTTCTTCCCACTATCCTGAAAAGATGCATGAGGTAGGAAGGCTTGACCCTGTAAGTGTGGGATTCTATTCCGCTGTCTTTCTCTCCTTTGCTCAATACTTCCTCGTCAAGTGTCTCTACTGATGATTCGATGTCGCAGGCGTCCCCTGTATCGTGAGTGAGGTTCTTCGGATTGGGGGCGGCGCGGTGAGGTGCTGCATTCTGGTTTTTGCTTTTGGACTTTCTTCTTGCTGATGATGCTGCGGGTTTAGGTGCCATAAGAATTGATTATCACTGAAACAACAATGTAGTGTGTTGTTTTTGTTTTATAAGTTTGTGATAAGTTTGGGCAAAAACTCAAGCGTGCGACTTGGTGGATAATGGAGTTGTGGACGACATTTTAAAAACAGGAAGGAGAAGGGTTAATGCTGTAACCGTATGGATCGCGAGCTTGCGCTGGAATTCGTGAGAGTAACCGAGGCAGCCGCAATAATGGCGGCAAGATGGACCGGGAGAGGCGATAAGGAAGCTGCGGACCTCGCTGCAGTTGAGGCCATAAGGGACGGCTTTGCGAGCGTAAACGTGAACGGGCTCGTGGTGATAGGGGAAGGAAAGAAGGACAAGGCCCCTATGCTATACATAGGCGAGCACGTGGGATGCGCTGACAGTCCTAAAGTTGATATCGCGGTCGACCCAGTTGAGGGCACAAACATTGTGGCATCAGGCCAGCCTAACGCCATAAGCGTCATAGCAATAGGAGAGCACGGATGCCTCTTCAGGGCTCCGGAAAGCCTTGTGTACATGAACAAGATAGCTGCAGGGCCTGATGCTGAAGGTTCCATAAACATCGAGGCTCCGGTCATTGAGAACTTGAGGGCTGTCGCCAGGGCCAAGGGAAAAAGGATAGGAGACCTCATGGTTGTCGTTCTTGACAGGGATAGGAATGCAGAAACAATACGCGATGTCAGGCGCGCCGGAGCGAGGATCAGGCTGATTCCGGGAGGAGACGTCAATGCGGTTGTTGCGACCGCGCTTCCAGAATCAGGTGTTGACCTGTGTCTTGGAATCGGCGGAAGCCCTGAGGGAGTGATTGCCGCTGCGGCACTGCGTTGTCTTGGCGGTGAGATGCAATGCAAATTCTGGCCTAGAAGCGATGAGGACTTCGATGATGCGGTTGATGGTGAGGGATTCAGTGAGGAAAGCGTAAAGAAAGTCTACTCGACTGAGGATTTGGCATCTGGCGAGGACGTGTTCTTCGCCGCTACAGGGATAACTGACGGGGACTACCTTCACGGAGTGCGATTCGAAGGGAATATTGCCAGGACCCATTCAATAGTGATGCGCGCGAAGACGGGAACTATAAGGTTCATAGACGCGGTGCACCGATTGGACAAGAAGATGATACTCAACACTGCGACAATAGAAGTCTGAAGTTTTCATTATTGGTTAATCAGGTGCACATCAGAAAGCGCGATGCCATATTTCGTTTACATTCTCGAATGCAGTGACGGCACTTACTATTCTGGGAGCACCAATAATCTGAAAAAAAGGATTGAATCCCATAATTGCGGTCGCGGCGCAAGATACACCCGGGCGAGGCGCCCCGTGATGCTTGCGTGGTTTGCTGAATGCGCAACAAGGCGCGAGGCGATGCGGAGGGAAAGGGAATTGAAGCGCATGACTGCTTCGGAGAAAATGAAACTCGCGCACCTGAACCACAAAAAAATATGAATCTCCATACGGGGAGGGAAACACCACAATCATCATGATTTCGATAATAATCTGCTTGTATGACGAGGAAGAAAACGTTGAAGAGCTCACTAGGAGGATTTATACCTCGGTGAAATCCCCTTTTGAATTGATTTACGCGGTGGACGGGGAGGACGGAACGCGTGATCTGATTATAAAAAAAATGAATAACAGCAAAAACAAAATCAAGATATCGTATTCCCGGAAAAGGCGTGGTTTCAAGAATGCATTTATGGCTGGTTACAAGTTAGTCGATAAAAAAAGCGACAGAATCGTGACATTGGATGGGGACCTCAACCACCGGCCAGAGGAAATCAAAAAACTATTGCGTGCAGTAATGAAAAACACTGACATCGTCATAGGCTCGAGATACCTCGTGGAGGAAAGCAAAAAAGTCCTAAAGAACCGCGCATCATCGAGCCATTGTAAGCGGGCGATAAGCGTATTTGCCAACAGGATGCTGAACGGACTGTTCAGAACGAACATCGAAGACAACACTAGCGGTTTCAGGGCTTACAAGAAGAAGAAATTGGACGGCATAATCTCTGGATGCAACGAGTCTGAAAACTTTGAATTCCTGTTCGAGTTATTGCTATTGGCACGCAGGAATGACTACAAGATAATCGAGGTGCCCATAACATTTAAGCCCAGGACGAAAGGCAAAAGCAAATTTGGACTGTTGGAAACAATGACTGGCTACGCAAGGCTGACTTGCAGGTACTTGTGTCGTGACTGATTAATTTCTCAATAGCGGGTCTCGTTGAATCTGTGGAAGAATTTCGAGGATACGGGCGAGAGCCGTATGATTTGAGTCTCATTACAGGATGACGGAACCTCAAGCGTTCCTGAGTACTTCCTGAAGCCGATTGCGCTAACGCTCACGTTCAGTATTCTGGAACTTTTCTGCTGGGGGAATACGAACAGATCAATGATACCGTCGTTTCCTGAAATGTATGGAATGCTCTGGCTGGCGTTCGCATCCTCAACCCTTAATCGCGCCTGTTTTGCCGTACTGCCGTTCGGTCCTTCTATCCTGATCCTGCCTGCGCACTCAAGACCTAATGATGAGGCAAGAAGGGTCTTGTTGACTCGATAAACTACTGCGGATTTTGCGTACCATGCTGGCGGCACGTGGAATGAAGTGAATCGTTTAAGATAAACCGGAACGTCTTCAGCCATAAGCGGTCCTAAGTGAATATAATAGTCAACGCCGACTGAGAGGAAGAAACCGGGATCCGGCTTTGCGTACGGGAAGTAATCGGCATAAGCTTTGTTGAATACATCAATCAATGAATACCAGTCACCCATGGCTATAGTGTCGGCGGGAGTAAGCCCGTCCAGGAACTTCCTTGAATCTTCTGTGGTGAATGAGCCTGCAGGCATGGTGAGCTCTTGCACTTTCACTGAAGACATGATTACTGCGCAGAGAATGAGCGCCGCGAAAAGCAACCCCCTTATGTAACCGCTTCCGGTCAAGTTTTCCTTACCGAAAACCAGGCCTGCAGAGAGTATCGGAAGCGGCGTGAATGCGAAGAAATACACATGGAGGTCTGCGACCCTAAGGCCTAGAGTCACGAAGAGAATGGAGAGCAGTGCCGCGCAGAACAACGCCCATAAAGCCGGCTCGTGAGCAACTGACTTCCTGAATGATTTAAGCTTGATCACGAAAAATAGTATGACGCATGAAAACATCACGGGCCAGCCCGTAAACAACTCTGAAACGACTTGGTACACTGGTTGTTTTCCACTAGGGGTGCCCCATGGGATATTCCCGGTCACTTCCACGATGTGTGTCGTCCAAGGCATCGGAAGGCCGTTCGCATAGAGATAGAAAAGCCACGGCGCATAGACTAGAATCGAGATGCCTGCGGCGATGAGGCCGAGCTTCAGCAAGTTTATCTTTGTATTTTTTTCGTTATTGGTGAATTTCAGGAAAACCAGGAAATGAACAACGAGAGCCGCTCCGAGGAACGCGAATGATTCCTTCGCAAGCAATGAGAGGCCGAACGCCGATCCTGTGAATGTTGTGGTAGCAATTGAGGGTTTGCGCAGGAATTCTATGTACGCGTAAATCACGAAAGCGGAAAAGAAAAACACCACAGAATAATACCGCACTGCTGAAGCGTAAAGGGAAGTCCAAGTGAATCCTCCTGAGAGTATGAATGCGAGTACTGCAGCCTTCCTGCTTTCGAATACTTTGTACGTGATGAGATAAACGAAAATCGCCCCCCCGAAAAACATGAGAAGCTCGAGCAGTTTTACCGTGAAGTAATCGAATCCGAAGAAATGCATCGGGATCGCGTGAATAATATAATATAGCGGGGGATTGCCGACGAACGCTCGGTTAAGAAGCGACTGTATGCCTGTTTCCGAAAGCCCCCTCGCGATGAGTATGTTGCGGTCGTGGTCGTACGCGGTCTTGAACTGCACTATCTGCGTCTGGAAGAACAATTGCGCGAGAAAGCACGCAATAAAAATCAGGATGACCCACCATGGGAAAAGTGCCGCGCGTTTTTGCGCTTTATTCACTTCCGCTCCAGCTTCCACTCGAAAAAAACACCTTTGGCGTGTCTGGTTGCTTTTCCCCGTCTAGCGTATCCTGTAAGTGCTTATCTCGAAAGGCTTGAGTGTCGCGTCAAGGAGTGAATAACACCCATTGCGAGTACCACCGCTATTCCTGAGGTAATCCAAACGCTCGATTCCCAGCGCTTCCTTCTCCATGAGGTCGGCTGGGATGTATTTCGTGAAATTCCTTCCCGGAATGTTGAACGCTATACGCGCTGCAGCAGCTCCCTCGTGTAGCGCTCCATCTGTTTCCACAACTCTCGCGACGAGGTCGCGTCCGTCCTCGGAAATCTTGAGCACGGGAACGTCGAATCCCTCTCCGTAGGTTTTGAGGAACGAATGCTTCTCCCTGAGGAACGGCTTCCCGATTAATTTATTGGGCGTTACTGCATAAAGGCCGTTGTTGGTTTCCGCTCCAGCCTTGTATGCTTCCGTTTCCTTGTCGAATATCATTGAATAATTGAAGTCAAATTTCCCCTTTTCCCCACTCACCCTAAGCGGCATTGCAGTGAAGTTCTTGAGCTTGTAGAAATCGTTTGCAAGCAAACCGACGCTCCGAAGCAAAGTCAATTCTAGCTTCTGCGATTTTTCGTCGTCTCCCTTCGTGATCTCGTGCGCAGGGAGTCCTTGATTTGTTATCGTTATTCCTGCATCAGGGAACTGGATGTAATTCTGCACGGGAACCGGTCCTCCAGCAGTCGTGTTAGTCCTTATCCTGCCGTAAGGTATCTCGTGATATACTGCATCGGTTTTTGGGAGCTCGAATTCGGTCTTGAGTGTCCTTCTCCTTTTGCCGTCATAATCTGCGTGAATGGAGAAATCAATCCTTCCGCACGAATCATAGAATGTGACTTGCTCAGTGACCTTTGCGTGCCTCCCGAGTTTCCCGTTGACGATCAATCTTTTTCCGACACCCGGAAGCACTTCTTCCTCTATTGACTGCACTTCCAGATATTCCTTGCATCCGGTGGGCTTCGTGTGATAAGTGTCCCCTTTTTCTTTCTGGATGAATAATCTGTTGAGCGGTCCCGTGATGGCGCTCCTGTCACCGCGTCTGGTTGCGGTGGAGAGCGAGGTTATTGCCCCGGTCTTGCAGTCTATTTCGGCGCTCGCGGTGTTGGTATTGAGGCGCACTGTCATGTCCTTGTTCTTGGCATTGCTGTTGCGATAGAGCGTTCTCATTGCATTGGTTGTGGCGGTTCTGGTTGATGCAGATGCTGACGATGCGGCGCCATCGCTTATTGAAGCTGCGGATGAGACATAGTATGTTTCGTAGCCGAGTGATGGAGCCGTTGCTGCGAACTCTACTTCGACCGTTCCTTTCTCATCCGGCCCTGACGTTATCCTGCAATAGTCGGCGCGTCTCCCTTTTGAATCGGAAACCTGCAGGACTCCTGATGATGCGGGAAGAGGCACTTTCGCGCGAACTATGCGCGGCCTTGAAACGTCCCATGAGAGCGGATTGAATACGACGACCGGGGTTCCTGAATCCTTCTTGCATTTCACTGCGGACGCGATTTCATTCAGTGAATCATTGAGTATTTTCGAGAATCCCGCGCTTGCCGATGCGTATCGTGACATCGTGCGCTTGTAGACGACGTCAGTATGGCATCCAGATATCACGTCGTGGAACTGGTTGTAGAGCACTTTCTTCCACGAGTCCTCTATTTCGTTTGAGCGATTAGGCCCCGTCCCTATGGCACGTGAAAGTGTCGCGAATTTCTCGGAAGCCAAAGCCGCGCTCTCGCACTTGCGGTTCTCCTGCTTGATCTTTATCCTGCTGCTGTAGCAGCCCTGGAATGTAGGATTGAATTCCCTCAATAAGGTGTCCAGTTCATCGGTACTTACCGTTTCAAAAATATGCAGGAAACCCTCATCCCCCACCGCCTTGAAGAACTCGGTTGGGGTCGCGAATCGCGCATTAAGCCTCCCTTCCTCGTTGAGCTTGCGCACTACTTCCTGGGTTTTCAGTCCCTGCGCCCTGAAGTCAGAACCCATCGGTATCAGCACGTTTCCAGTTGCGGCCCTTGGCGAGAGCTTCCTGAATGCGTCTATTATTTTTTTTCCTTGTTTTTTATTCCTGTAAGCGTAGCCTGCATCGTAATGCTCGGACATCCAGTGGGTTAGTATGCTCGTGCCGTCGGCTCCCTGCCAGAGGAATTCGGATTTCAGGTCTTGTGGGTTTTCGTCGCTTTTGTGCTTCTTCGCGCCACGCGTGAATGCGTAATAATCGTATCCGCTTTTCGCGAGTATTTGCGGGAGTTGCGCGCTCTGGCCGAATACGTCTATGTTCCAGACCACTCTAGGCTCGACCCCGAATTCTTTCTGGAAGTATTTCTTGCCGTAGAGAGACTGCCTCACGAGGCTTTCGCCGGCAGGTATGTTCGTGTCCGGCTGGACGTACATGCCGCTTCCGATTTCGATTCTTCCTGCCTTGATTAATTCCTTGAGCCTCTCGAAATCCGACCTCTGATCTTCGTCCTTTTTCTTGCTTGAGAAGTGCTTGCGGTTCAGCCTGCACCAGAGGTTGAAAAATAATTGTGTGGGCCCTTGTCCTGCGGATTCAAGAAGTGGTATGGGTTCGGTTCCGTTCTTGACTGCCTCGAACAATGGGACCTGGTCGAGCACGAATTTCCGTTCAGGGTTTTCCTCCAAAACTCGCAATGTCCTGGAAACGACTCCCCGCATCATCGCTGCGTAGTTCTCGTAAACAGTGCACCATTCGGCGTCGTAGTGAGAATGCTCGACGAGGAATGCTTTCTTCCCGTGGGCGTCCCCTTGCCTTTTTGCATTCCTCTTGTTCATGTTTCGGGTCTGTACCCTCTTCTGGACTACATTTTCGGCGCGTTATCCTTTTTCTTCTTCCTGCCGCTAACGAAGAAGGATTTTTTTTTAATTTGGTAACTATGCCTTTATTGATGCCTTCAATTGCATAGCCTTCTTTTCCTGCCGTTCAACATACCACATGAGGAGCGGCGTGTTCTGGAACCACGTGTTCAGTATGTCTGCGGATTCCCCGAGCATGAATAGGAGGGCGATTTCGCGGATCATCGGGACGCTTGACACTATGTAAAGGACGGAAAGCGCCGCGACGAATGAAACCCAGATCATGAAGCTCGTCCTCATGCCGTCGTAGGCGTTGTCCACCGCTTCGCGTTTCTTCTGTTTCAGTAGTTTCGTGGCTATGAGGACGTTGTCATCTACCGAGTACGCGATTATGCCAAGAAGTGCCGTGAACGTGCCGAGCGACAGCTTCATGCCTAGGATGTTTATGAATGCGAACGCCTCGAATACGTTGAGGAAGACGCACGAGATTGTAAGAACAGAAAGGAGCGTGTTGCGGAACACGAAAAACACCACGATCCCCAAAAGAAGGAATGCGCACGCTATCTGCCACATTGCGCCTGAGAAGAACGCGTTCCCGAGCACGGGTTTAACGAAGCGTGTCGAATATTCGTCTGGGCTGATGCTTACTCCTTCCGGCAATTTCTTGAGAATTGACGCAGTCATCGCGTCTATTAACTGTGATGAATTCACGTCCGAACTGCTTTCGGCTACAACCGCAATGGTTGCCCCCCCTGTATATTCCTTAAGTTCCCTTACGGAAACTCCGGAACCGAGTGCTGCTGAAACTTCAGCCTCGGTTGTGTCAGTGTCCGGACTCCCCCACGCGTGGTTCCAGTTGAGAGTCACTATGGTTCCCCCGCTGAAGTCTATGTCCTTGTCTACGAAACTCCCTGTGGTCTTGTAGTGGTATCCGAATGAAAAGCATGCGAGAATGAACAGGATTATCGGAACGGCAAGTGTCTTCATGTAATTCTTGCCGAACCATTCCTTGAACTTGCGCTCGAACGATGATGGTCCCTTAGTCTTCGGAAGTTGTTGATTATCGTGCTCCATTTTTGCGGATGCTGATGCTGATGCTGATGACGCTGATGCAGATGCAGTCTCGTTTTCCATCTTCTTCTATATGTTCCCCTCCGAAGCAAGACCGTCAAGAATCCTGGCAAAAGCCGGTCTTGTTATTATGAATCCTGTTGCTGCGCCGATTATGGTGGTTATCGCGAAACCCCTTATCGCCCCGAAGCTCCCGAATAACAATGGCAGCATCGCGACTATGAGTGCGCCAAATGTTGTTATCAGCACGAACATCGCTTTCTTCAGGCGCGTCTTGAGATGCCTGCCCGTCACTTTCTCGTCCTCGCCCTCGGGATTCTCCTTGTTCTTCACCTCGTCGACCATTATTATTATTGAATCGACTCCCACTCCTATCGAGATTATTATTCCGGCGATTGAGGCAAGATCAAGAGTCCACTTTATGAGTGCGGCGACTCCCAGCGTCAGTATTATTTCAGAAAGCGAGTTCGCGATTGCGGGAAATACTATGTGTAGGTTGCGGTAGCGTATGAAGATGATCACGCAAACTGCGAGTATTGTGAGGAGCGTGGCCAACAGGATATTGTTCAGGAAGGCGCTTCCTAGTTTCGGAGAGACACGCTCGATGCTCACGACCTCGAGGCTCACTGGAAGGGCACCGGTCCGGAGTAGCGTTTCCATACGCTTCATGCTCGTTTCGGCTTCCTGCCGCGTTGCCGCCCCTCCATCGATTGAGGCGGAGTTTATTATGCGTCCTTTAAGGTCTGCTGCGATGTTCAGGGAATCGACATTCTTGCCGTCCATGAACAGGTCTAGCTTCTCACTCAAGTACTGGCTCTCGCCGGTGAGCGTGGAGTTTACTGGAATGTTTTTGGTCACGTCCGCGAACTTCTGCATCGCGGTGTAATTCACTATCTGGACCGATATGTAGTAGCGGTAGCCCTTGCCGGCGCTCGCGGTCTGCTGTTGCATTCCGCTCTTGTAGGTGTCGACGAGTATGTCGCCGCCAGTGAATATGGTTTCATTTCCTATCTTTGCCTCGAAGTTCCCCTGTTTTGATAAGAAGTCCTCGACGTCTGAACTCGTGAGTCCGGCTGCCTCGATTATTATGTAGTTCTCGCCTTCGCTTCCGGAAGCGCTCCTTACCGCGACGTTCCGAAGCCCGGTGTAGTCAAGCCGTTCCTGCAGTATTTCGACGACATATTGCACTGTCTGCTCGCTCATCGCGGCGCCTGAATTGTATTCGAGTAGGCTTTCGTTGCTTATTTGATTCTGGCTCAGGTTGGCTATCTCTTCTGCAGTCGCGTTAGGCGGAATCATGAATGACGTGTTCAGCGAGCGGTTAATGGGTATGGGCTTGAGCACCGCCCGAACGCCACCTGATATGTCAAAACCTGTGGTAAGGCCCACTGTCCAGCCGTCCTTGGTGTATTGCGGTCGCATCAAGACTATGGATGCAGCAAGCAACGCGAGTACCAGGTAAACTTGCCAGTTCTTGTAAGGACGCCAGCTCCAAACCATCTTTCCAAGCCCAAGAGCACGGGTGGTTTCCCATTTAAAGATTTTTACCCGTCCCCGGGCTTAACTTGGGGAAAAACTGAAAAAGACCTGCTCCATTAAGACGTTTGGATAAGGAGGAAGTCCTGATGAGCGCCTTAATAGTAGTCGGGGGTGTAGTGATCGTCCTTACCCTCATAATCGGTTTCGGATTCACGATAACGAGCGGTCTCGCCATAGAACTCATAGGAATCCTGATTTTCGCCGGACTCATCGGAGCCATACTCGCCTCGCGCGACCCGCTATTCATACTGCTTCTAGTCTTCCTGTTCCTCGTAAAGTTCACTGAGAAGCCGAAAAAAGGCGGCCCGTATTCCGAAAGGTCGGCTTCATGGGGATTCCTCAGGAGTCCCTAATGAACGCCGTATTTAAGTGATGGTGGTGGTGCGACGACATAGTGCTGGGGGACGTTCGGCGCGCCAATACTGCTTCTTATTCTGGCAAAGGCTCAACTTCATCATTATCTAGCGCAATCAGGATAAGTCCCCGCTTGAGCCGCTTAAGCGTAATCTTCGCCCTGATTGTTTGGTTCGTTCTCGTGATGCTCGTCTTGTCATGGAAGAGTTTGAGCGACGCCGGATCACTGCTTTTCGTTGTGGTATTGAGTTTCCTCATACTGCCTTTCCCTTACTACGCCTGGAGGGCGAGTTTTGAGTTCGCGTCCGAGAACGTGAATGAATCCTTGGAGCCTGTATTCAAGGCGTACGAAGCCGAGGCAAAACTTAGGGCAAAAAAGTGATTAGTTAAGTTAAGGATAGCGATTAGCTGATTAGCGGCATGCTGGTGTCTTGCCCTGCTTTTAAACAGAAAACCCTGAATCTAGATAGAAAATAAATAACGGGCCGGGGCGGAACCGGCACAACCAACATTCCCGGCATCCCGGGACAAAGTGCTTCCGCCCCGCTTGCTCGGCTTCTTCTGAACTGCCCATAGTAAAGTAGCGGAAATCCTCCCCCTCAAGGGGGATTCCTCCCTGCGGGAATCTCGTTGACATTTGTATCACATTCCTGCATCCCAACAGGAAGTTCCCTCCAGGAAAAATACCTACGGCCTGCGTGACACGATGTTGGCGCCGGGACTGAAAGTTGGTGGATAAATGTGGTGCTCGCGCATATTGGAGTTAGAGATGCCCCGTGCGCAAAAAGGTTTTTCAGGTTTTATAATAAAGGACTTACATCATTTTCGAGGATTTGTCTGCGCCTGCTTTTATGTTCCAAGGAAATACCATGCAGTTGTCGAATCGCCTGCACGAGTAGTCTGCCTTGCCTGCATAGACAAACGTCCTTATCTCTCCCGCCCCGGCTTTGACCAATGCCTTTTTCACCATGGAGAGCGTTTTGCCAGTTTTGGAGATATCGTCCACCAAAAGTATCCGTTTGCCATTCACCCCTGGTGGCATGATTCCCTTGAGTTTCGGCTGCACATAGAGCTTCTTTGCAGGTTTTGAGTCATCATAAAATGAAACGGACACTGATTCCAGCCTTGCCCCTACAACACCGCTGGCTACCAATGCCGCCAGAACGAGGCCGCCCCGCGCGATACCTACGACAACATCGGGAGAATAAGCATTCAGTCCAGCCCAAGGAACCTCCTTCATCAATTCGTTAAAACCCACTCGAATAACCGGTTTCATGGAGAACCCCCTAAAAGTCATTATCGCTTAATTTCGTTTGCAATCGCATTCGTGATCTTCCATGCCACCATTCCGCTGAGCAGATTGCTTGCGAGAAGTGCTATCGAAACCAGCCCGACCGCACTGATGGGCATTCCCGCAAAATATACGTCTGTAACGAATAGGTATGGAAGTTGCAATGCATAAGCTGCCAGGACCGCCTCGAGCGGGCGCATTCTTTTGTATAGAAAAGCTGCGGATAGTCCAAGCAGCGCATTTCCCCCGATTACCCACGGATTATGCAGAACGAAAAGCGCATTGTACGAGGATATGACTGCGCCTGCCAGCGCACCATAAAGCGGCCCGAATAGGAAACCTATCATGAAAATGCCCGTTTGGTATACGTGTACATGTATCTGAAAAATAGGAATAACAATGAAACTAAGGGCTACTGATACAAGCGAGATGCTCGCTAAGATAAAAAAACGACTCATTAATAACTTTAGTTTTATTTCACTATGCATGTTTTGTAGTTCCATAAAATCCCCGCATCTTCATTTGCATACTCAGATTTTTTTAAGCGTTTCCGAAATTGGCGAAAAAGAAGTCAAACCTGACTTTAGTTACAAGATTTAATAAGCCACTACTGGAATTCAATCGCAAGTTTCTGATGTTGGATATGGCGGCGAGCGCAGAGGAAGAAAATGTCATCCGCGAAAACTTGGATGCCATAAATGAAATGATAGAATCCGTTCGCTCCCCTTCACGTCGCGTTCTCCTCGTTGCCGTGAGCAAGCAGGCGACCGTCGACCAGATGCTAGTTGCCGCACGGCTTGGCGTTCATTGTTTCGGCGAGAACCGCGTCAAGGATGGGATCGCCAAGAAGGAGGAATTCCTGAAGCAGTGTCCCCCTGAAATCGATAAGAAGAAAATAGAGTGGCACTTGATCGGCCACTTGCAGTCCAACAAGGCACGGATTGCCGTGGAAAATTTTGATGTCATCCACTCTCTTGACTCCGTGAAGCTCGCTGAAAAGATAGAAGACGCGTGCATAAGTCTCGGGAAACGCCAGATGGAGGTGCTTATTGAAGTCAATGTTTCCGGTGAGGAAAGCAAGTACGGCATGCCTCCTCTTGAGGTAAAGGCGTTCATCGGCTGCGTTGCGGAATCGTGCCCGCACATCGATGTCCTTGGGCTCATGACTGTAGCTCCGGAAGCCTCGGATCCCGAACTTGTCCGTCCTGTTTTCAGGGAATTGAAAAAGTTATCTTGCGAGAACGGCGGCCTTCGTGAGTTGTCGATGGGGATGACTGACGACTGGCGCGTGGCTCTCGATGAGGGCGCGACGATGCTGCGCATTGGACGCGGCATATTTGGAACGACGAAATGCGAAATGAATAAATGAATTTATTCTATTATTCATGCAGCTCCTTTGGAAAGGAACGAATCTAGTTGCGATTGTTTCTCTTTTCCGAACATCGCTTCAACCCTTTTCTGGAGTATGCGCAATTCCTGCTTGAGGTACGGGGGGACGTCGTACTCTTCGCATATCTTGATTGACGGGATCAGGTACTTCTCTATGGTTCCCTGATGGACAGTGAGGACCACGTTTGCGCCTCCGCACTTCCTGCATCTTCCGCTTAATGGTATGCGCCTGTGGATCTCGTTGCACGAGCTGCACCTGAATGTCTGCGCGCAGAAAGTCCTGATGTTCCCTTTTATGTCCTTGAGGAAGTGTGTCGAGACTATTGTGGCGGCAACATCGTCCGCGTTCACCGCCCGGATGCTCCTTCCGAGCCGAAGTTGCGTGTCTACTTTCTCTAGCATAGGCCCCAGGCTCTTGTATGCAGTGACTAGAGGCCCTGCCTGGATGTCGGATGTCCTGTGCGTGAAATGCATATTCTCGAACTGGTCTGGAGTGTTGTCCTTTATGCGCGCGCCGAGCAATTGTATTTTCTTCTTCAATGCTTGCGGGCGCTCCATCTTGGAAGCGTACTCATAGAATTCTGCTGGATAGCTTTCTGAAACGTCGAGATTGCGCACTTCATCATCGACCTCGCTCGGGTCGAGTGTTGTTGTTAGTACTAGCGGCGCATCCATAGTGCTCGAGCCCCTGCTCGTTGATAGGAAATTCCTTGAGAAATTGATGAGCGCATCAAGGAGCAGCATGACTGAGTCCTCGTCACCGTCGCAGTTGCGCTTCTTCGCTGAGTGGAATACGGGATGGGCGTATCCTACTCTTGCATTCGTGAAACCGATTATCCTTCCCACGACTCCTGCGCTCGTGTGCGGCGCGAGACCCACGACGTAATGGCCCACGAGATCCTCCTTTGATTTCAGGTTATAGAACGGCTTGAGTCCGTAGAATTTCGCGAGAAGGTCGTCTATGAATTGCGCTATGCGCAAAAGATAATCTCCGCCGCTCGTGAGCTTCCCGGACTTGTCGATGTAGTCAGAGATGAGTATGTCCTGTATCTTGAGCTCGAGCAACTGATCCTCCCTCTCCAATGGCTTTCCCTCGGAGTCGTGAGTGTATCCGAGCTTCCGCAGTTTCGCGACCGTGACCTTCACTTCTTTCGGCGTGAAGTGCGTGAGTGGGCTGTCAGTCAAGTCGAAGCGCACTGTCCCGTCCTTGTTCACGAAGAGGTTGTGCTTTGCGCGCAGGAATCCCTTCTCGAGCCGCTCGGGTATCTTGCAGTCGCTCACAAGACCCCTTACCCCTTTTATCAGGTCTGGAGTCGGTTCGTTGAATCTCCTGCTTATGTCCTCAAGATACGCTTGGAGGAAATCTATGGAATATGAATCGTATTGGTTCGTTGGCGCTCCGCACTTCGAGTTCAGGCAGCTCTTGTGTGACGGATCGAACACTTTTCCGCACTTCGGGCACACCGCGTTCTGAACCGTCTTCCCGCCGCATGAATCGCACTTGATGAAAATGCTCCTCTTGCCGCACGAGATACAGGTCCTGTGAGACAGGTCCATGGGATAGTTGTTCTTCGCCGCTTCGTTTACGCTTCGCATCCTTCCTCCAGCGAATCCAACGGGGAAAAGGGATTGCGGCCTTCCCTTAAGGAGCCTTCTTTCGGCTTTTTCCGGACGTCCGAGCCGGGAACCTATGTAAGTTCCTGCTTTGTCCTCTACTTGGACTGGAGAAAGCAAACGCACAAGATCAAGACCTGAATCGAGAGTTTCGTGGATTTCTGTCTGCGCCTGCATCCGCTTGATCGCATCCTGGAAGTCGTCTATGGACGTAAGCCCTAGCGATAATCGTAATGCGTGCGCATGGCCGTCCTCTAGCGTTATCTTTCCGTTCACGAGCTTGTGCGGTACGCATAGAAGCTCGAGAGTTTCCTTAAGCTTCGGGTCGTTCGCAAGCTCGAGCCTGGTTGTTATCTTAGTTCCTGGGATGACGTCTAGATATAGCGGTTTTGAAATCATTTCTGCGGCAGATAACAGTTGTTGCGCTGGAATGTCTGAGTAGAAGTAAGTGAATCTCGGATGCAATGGTACTTTTAGTTTCTCGCAGATAAGCACTGCCTCTTCTATGGTTGTTGCTGCTCTCTGATTTGTGTCGAGAAATTCCCGAAGGCGAAGTGAAGGAATCCCTGCGAATGCTGCGGCTTTCTCTATAGCGTTTTCATTCTCATGACCCTCATCGAAAGAGGATACTGCTTTGGAAAGCTGTGTCGCCCATAATTCCTCGCAATAGCCCGCCATCACTGGGTCCTTGCCGTTCTGCACGAACTCACCGAATCCTATGAGTATGTCTCCGACGAAGAGAATGCGCTTTATCCTTCCTGAAATCTCGTGAGCCTGCTTCTCGCTTTCGACGTTCAATACCTCGCCCGAGTCAAGAAGGACTGTCGGCCCGAGTATCGAATCGACAGGGCTTGCCGCTCCGGCTTTTCCCGGCCGCTCGAGCCTCAGCTGGGTTCCAACTGCGATGAAATCACCGAGAACAGCCATGGTCGCCGGATGAACTCCCACTGCAGCGAATCCGGTGTTCCTCGCGCGGCCATACCTTAACCTGAATCCGCCTGCAGCGGAAGGATACGCGAAAACAGGACGACCGCCCGGTATTTCCTCGAGGAATGTGGTGTTCGGCATGACTCTTGATTTCTTGCCTCCCCAAACCTCGAACTGGCCTGCGGCAGCTGACGATGAATCGGCCATTGTGGAGGATTCCCTCTCCTTGTGCAGTGTCTTCTGCAATTTCAGGTATTCATCGAACCACGCCCAGTCCTCGACGAGATTAAGTTCTTCACCGAATGATTTTATCCTGGAGTAAAGCTTGGCTGCCTTGAGTCCTATCATGCTTATGGTGAGGCACATCCCGCCGCGAATCCTGTTAGTCTCGATTCGCGGCAGGTCCTTGAAGCTTAAGACCTCGATTTTTTCAGTGGGCTCGCCTGTGATTTCCACAGGGAGTCTTGACGTGATGAATGCCACTTCCTCGGCGCGAATCCTGTACTGCAGGTTCGTGACTCTCGTATCGTAATCATCCACTTCCCCTGTGTATCTTTGGACTTCGGTATCGGTCGGATCGTACGGCCGAAGCCCTGCGAGTTTCCTCAAGTAATCAGCGATCAGGACTGCGAATGCGTTAGCGGTTCCTCCCGCGCTCCTTATGGGTCCTGAGAAATAGACCGCAAGGTAGTCAGAGCCGTCTGTTCTTTTCTTTATCTTGACTCGCGATATTCCCTCAAGAGGGGCCGTCACTATCCCTAAAGTCATGTAGGCCAAGCCGACTCTCAGGCCTCCTTCTATCCGCTCCTCTATCGTATTGAATTCTACGAACTTGTTCTCGAATACTTCGCGAGCAGCCTTGAATGCTACCATCTCGCTTCCCTTCCCTGATTCGGCCTCAAGCTCCCTCAGCCTTTGCGCAAGGCCTGATCCGAGAAGCGCCGGGATCAATGTCGAGACTAGTCCTTCAACCCTTGCGCAGACATCCTCTGCGAGCGGAACTTCAACGTGATCAGTTGGATCAAGCAGTCTTGAGCGCGCTTCCCGCGCTATCTCATAGATTATTGAAACGTCGGATTTTATGGTGTTGAAGTAGCTTTTCATTTCTGGACTGCAGTTGGTCTCGGTCTTGACCGCTGTGCGCGATGGAGTTGGCGGTGATGATGCTGATGTTGGCTGTGGTGGTGGTGTCATGTTAATTCAGTATCATCATCCTCCTTGCGCTATTTCCTTAGCCTCTTCTGCTGTTGTTAAAGGAGATGGCGATTCGTTTTCTCTTGAAGAAAAGTCCATTACCCCAACGCGGCCGGTCCTTAAATCCATGAACGGGATCCTGCCCGGAGTCGGATGATGTCCTACCTTGACCTGGAAGTTGGTTCGTCCCTGGAACGTGCTGGAGTTGAGAACGCGTATGCCGCGATAATTCTGGAAGCCGAATGAATGAACGTGGCCTGCGTGGAAGACGTTCGGAACGTCCTTGATAACCAGGCCGTCGGTCATTTCAGGGAATGTCTTGTTCTTCTCCCCATAGACCGGCATGAGGTGGCGCTTCTTGAGAAGCTGGATCATTGCCTGCTCTGGGCGGTCGTAACCTATCCGCCTCAGGCCCGGCATCGCGTCTATTATTCCGTCAAGGCTCGTTCCGTGACTCATGAGTACGGTAGCCCCGTCTACCTTGATGAGCGATGGGGATGAAGTCATGACTAGGTTTTCTATTTCATAAAGCGGCTTCGCGAATTCCTCAGGAACTGGTGGCTGCGGTTCGCTGTCCCGGCTTGCGTCGTGATTTCCCGGACAGGCAAACATGGTTATCCTTTTCGGGACTTTGCGCAATAGCTTTGCAAGCTCGCCGTATTGCTCGATGATGTCGGTTATCTCGAGTTCCTTCTGCTGTCCCTTGTAGACTCCTACGCCGTCAACGAGGTCTCCTGCTATGAAAAGGTACTTCACCCTTCTTGCTGTCGGATTGTTCTCGTCCCCTATCCACTCGAGGAAATTCTCGAATACGTCCTTGAGGAATACCTTGCTTCCGACGTGTATGTCCGATATGAATACCGCGTTGGATGCTGAAGTGATTGAAGGCCAGGGAACGTCCACCGGTACGTCCGGGACTATCACGTCTGTTGCGAAGATCGCCCCGCCGTCCTTGCTCATGCCGCCGCATACCCCCACTACTTCGTCGAAAACGAGCTGGTCCGACATCTTCGTGAAGACGTCCCGGTCCTTGAGCAGTATCACATTTACGCTTCCGGTAGGATCCTCTAACTCCACTATGAGGTGGCCTGCCTTGCTCTGCCTCTTGTTGTAGACCATCCCGATTACTGATACCTTGTTGTTTTCCCCGCTGCCCCCGTTCTCCCTGTCGGAAGAAGAATACCTTCTTTTGGAAGATGATGAATTAAGGTGCATGCAGGAAGTGATGTTCGAGAGTTCCGGACGCGACTTGAGAAGCGATGCGAGCTGGTCATACCTGCTTGAGAAGTACTCTATGAAGTCCGCCACTTTTCCGCGATGATGTGCGAATGATTCTTTGTATTCGCAAAGGATCCTCACTCCTGCGTCGGTGGCGAATTGCGAAGTTATAGGCATTCCTCCCTGATCCTGAAGTGGTGATGAGCGGGAAGAAATGGCGTCGTCAGTGGTCTTGCGGTTGGGATTCAATGATTCTAGGAAATCAAGTGTGACGAATTCGACGTCCTTATTGAGCGTCTGGAGTTCTGTTATAATTGAAGGATATTTCCTCAAGTACTCCACGGCTTTGGGCTCAATCATTACTCCTCTTGAGAGAAGGTTCCTGATGAGACCCTCTGGGTCCAAAGTCGTTTTCTGCCTCCAAATAAAGTTGATTATTATTATTATAATTTTTCATTCAGGTGGTTTGGACGTGTTTTTCAATGTTTTGCGTGCCTTGCCGGTTCAGTAACCGAAGTCCTCCTCAAGTACTGCAATTGCCTTATTGAGCGCTTCATTGTCTATCGCGAGAACTATCTCCCTAGTCCTTCCGCCCCTCCCCTTGCTAACTACCTTGGATTTTATTATGCCCATTACTTCGAGTTCTGAAATCAGTCCCGAAACCCTTCTTTGGGTCAGTGGCTTGTAAGTCATTCTTTGACACAACTGCCTGTAAGAGCTGAAGACGTCTCCAGTGTCCGTTCCCGCTCCTTCCTTGTTTCTTTCACCTTCATTGAGTTTTATTATCGAATAGAGCACTGCCCTGGACTGCTGCGGTTGCACCTTGAGTATCTCGGTTATGGCTTCTTGTTCAATCTTCGTCTGGGCGTCCTCTACCTGTTTTTCGACCAAACGAAGCGCTCCCTCACGCTCGGCTATCTCACCCGCAACACGCAAAAGATCAAGCGCTCTCCTTGCATCCCCGTGCTCCTTTGCCGCATGTGCGGCGCATAGCTTTATGACTCCTTCACCCACTACTCCTTCCCTAAAAGCGCTGTCTGCTCTCATCTGCAGGATGTTGAACAGCTGGTCGGCGTTGTATGGTTTGAAGAAAAGCCGCTCCTCCCCCAGACTGCTTTTGACTCTCGGATCGATGTTGTCAAGCAGTTTCAGGTCGTTCGTTATCCCTATTACGTTGAGTTTGGATTTCTTGAGTTCGGCATTCATTCGCGTTATGTAGTATAAAACCTCGTCTCCTGCCCTGTTTATCAGACGGTCAACCTCATCAATTATCAGTATTATCTTTTGGCTCTTGCTGTCCGCCGCTTCGGAGAAGTAATCGTAAATCCTGCTAGTGGCAAGACCTGTTTTGGGGAGATTTGTCAGCCCCATCTCTTCGCACATCTTTGAAATCAGCCTATTCTCAGTGTCCGCTACCTTGCGCAGTTTCGCGTTTATGTAGATGAATTTGAGTGGTGTTTTGACATCGGCGCGCTTGGCTGCAAGCTCTAGTTCATTGCAGACGTGACGGACAGTCAGTGTCTTTCCCACACCGGTTTTCCCGTAAATGAAGACGTTCGAGACCTGTTCGCCGCGAAGTAAGGGCGCCAGAATCTTCGCAAGCTGCACCAGCTCTGCCTCCCTATGGAGAAGGACGTCTGGGCAGTAGCCGGACTGCAAAACGTTCTTGTCCTTGAACAATGACTCCCTGCTCAAGAACGAGTCAAGCATTTCATGAAGCATGCTTGTCGTGCCTGCGGGCTTAACCTCATCAGGATTGTCACTGCCGCAAGTGGTGCTATCGTCGTGTTGGTGACGCTTGTGGTAGTCAGCATATGCTTCTGACAATACAACCCTATCACGAGATTTGTTAACTAGCTTGGACAGTTCCATGAAGAACTATCACTCACCCCCAACTAATTTCATCATACTCTGTAAATCGTTTATATGTATTGTTGTGATTTGAAGGACTGTTTCCAATGCAACGCTCCTATTGTTTCTATTGGAAAACCTAGAATCATTCCAGACACCCCCCTTCATTTCCTATGGAAGAACTTATTTCATTATTATTCATTATTTTTCCATATAGAAAAAATAGTAAAGTAACTAAAAGTTTGCCGAAAAGTACTAGATCTCCAAGGGAAGACGAGGGGTGTGTGAAAATTTAGCAAAATAGTCTGCGCAGAGGGAAAAGGTAGGCTCCACAGGAAACGGAGCCAAGTTCCAAGGGAAGTACTCCCTCTAGTGAGAATCTTTCCATATGGAAAGATTTTTATTTAAGTTGCACCTAAAAGTCCCGAAACAAACGAAATGTTCGATAGAGTAGTAATCGGCGGCACTTTCGACGTACTCCACAAAGGACACAAGAATTTCATCGAAACAGCATTCAGGGTCGGGAAAGTGGTAGACATCGGGATAACTTCCGACACCTTCGCCAAGAGTCTCTCGAACAAGGTTCTCCCCCAAAACATCAGTCCCTACGAGAAAAGATTGGATGATATCAAGACATTCGTGACCGGCGTTTTGGACAAGAAAGTAGGCCAGGACGTGCGCTTCCTCACGATCAAGGAATGGAGCGGGGACGCAATAACCAACAAGGAATACCAGGCGATAATAGTCACCAGCGAAACGAAGTCGAACGCCTCGAGGATAAACGAGCAGAGAATAAAGAAAGGATTGTTGCCGTTGGTGACTGTGGAATGCCCATTCGTTCTTGCGGAGGACGGAAAGCCGATAACTTCCTCGAGAATAAGGGCAGGAATCATCGACAGGGATGGAAAAGTGCAGTCGTCTTCGAGAAAGACCAAAAGCGTCATCCGCAGGAACTTCCTGACGATCATAAGGGAATCGGGAGGCGCGTACGGTTATCAGATACGAAAGGAATACGAGAAACGATTTGGCAAGAAACTGTCATTGAGGCTCACTTATTATCACCTGAGGAAAGGCCGCGAGGAAGGGCTATTCAAAATCAAGGAAGTTGTGAAGCACGAGGGAGGATTCAGCTGGGGCACTCACACTGAAAGGGTTTACTACGAGCCGGTTCAGGACTGAAGAAATGCATTAAGGTCTATATCTATCCTGCTTCATTTTACCCCTTCGCTGGCGAAAGCTCTGAGCTTCAGCTCAGGGATGAAGCCAGCCTGTAAAATACGGGTCAAGATAGGTGAAGCTGCGGGCTTAAGCCCGCAGAGGCTTCACTGATTCAGCGAACCTTCCCCTGCCAACATCAATCAATACTTCGCCGGGTTTCCACTTCCCCCGGTCGACCTCCGCATTCACCACGCGTCCTACGAATATCACGTGGTCCCCCGTTTCGATCTCGCTTTCGAGAACGCACTCCAGGCGGGCGGGGCATTCAAGGATTCCAGCGGGTTTTACTTTTTTTGAAGCAGTCTCATGAAGTCCTGCCTCCCTGAACTTGTTGCAGTTCCTTCCACTTTTTGTCCCGCACAACAGGACTGCATTCTCCAATGACTTCACAGGGATGTTGACAACGAATTCCCTCCCATCACTGATGCATCCATAAGAGTGACGCGTCTTCCCGACCGATATCGCGACCAGGAACGGCTTAATGCTGGTAGGCATGCTCCAGTCAAGAGTTATTATGTTGGTTCTCCCATTATTATTCGTCCCATCCCACGATGTCACGAGAACGGTCTGTCTCGGATAAAGCAGTTCATACTTAGGCGGCATGCGGCATCATCATGCATCAACCCATAAATCAAGAATATTTAAACTAAACTACGAGATCCAATAATAATGGCACAACGCCCGCAGTATCTTCTTTATAAATTCCCGAAAGCAAGAATATGACGGGCAAGAATGTCACAGGCGTTCGATAAATCAACCACGATGGACACGAAATTCAAAGATGCAGCCAAAGCAATACTCGCCGCAATAACACAAAAACAAAAAATACTGATCATAACCCACATAGACGCCGACGGCATCACCGCGGCATCGATACTCGTAAGCGCTCTCCGTTCTCTCGGTTTTTCTCCTGAAGTGCTTGCGTTAAGGCAACTGGACGAGCACACTGCATTGGAAGTTTCAAAAAAAGCAAAAGCAGGAGGAACCGGAGGAGAAACAGCACTGATATTCACGGACATGGGTTCGGGCCAGCCCAAACATTCGGACGTTCCGGGAGCTGTGATAATAGACCATCACACTCCAGTTGGCGATTACGAATTCAAGAACGCCTCATGCCACCTGAATGCCCACCTATTAGGCATTGACGGATCCAGGGAGGCTTCCGCTTCAACACTCTCGTTTTTCGTGGCCAAGGAACTATTGTTAATCAACGGAAAGTCAGAAGAAGAATCGGCGGCATTGATTCCGCTCGCGGTAACGGGCGCAGTGGGGGACATGCAGTGCGAAAGCACAGGCCTTACTGGATTCAACAGGGAATTGCTATCACAGGAAGGCGCCGCAAACCACATAAGAACGATGACCGGACTCGGTTTTTTCGGAAGGGAAACACGGCCCTTAAACATCTTCCTGGAATACGCGAGCGACCCTTACATTCCAGGCCTTTCAGGACAGATCGATGCATGCAATGAATTCATCAAGAATGAATTGGCAATAACGACGACCACAGAAAGTCATTCAGCGTCAGATAAAAGAGGAACACTGCCAGCATATCATGACTTGAGCGCTGAACAACAGAAACGCCTGATAACTGCACTGCACATTCAAGCAATAAGACAGGGACTTCATCCGGCCGAAATCAAGGAATTGATCAAGGAATACTACATATTCCCGCGCGAAGCCACTCATACGGAAATGAGGGATGCGACTGAATTTTCCACACTACTTAACGCCTGCGCAAGGAATGACGCGGCAGGACTCGCCATAAGGCTCTGTTTGGGAGAGCGCGGAGTGGTATATGAAGAGGCATCAATGCTCCTCGCCAGGCACAGGGCGGCATTAAGGGACGGAATGATCGAGGCACAGGACGGCATAATCCAATTTGGAATCAACCTGCAATACTATCTCACACTGAAGCTCAATCCCGCAATAGTCGGAGTCGTCATAGGAATGCTTCTCGGTGCAAGGATAGCGGATCCCGCGCGAGTGATCCTGGGTGTGGCAGTACAGGACGAGGACTTCTTCAAGATATCAGCAAGGACTACGCGGGCGCAAGTCGCAAGGGGAGTGAACTTGAGCGCGGCGATGAGGGAAGCGGCGGAAAAGGAAGGGGGGGAAGGAGGAGGTCACAACATAGCTGCAGGAGCGAGAATACCTAGGGAACGCTTGCAGAAATTCCTTTCAGCAGTAGACCATCTGATATCGCACCAATTGATGTGATGGCGCATCATGTTGAGGATAACGGGAGCAGAACGAAACCACTCATCATTCATCCTTTGGATTGAGCCGCATTATCGCCCCGGCTATATCCCCTTCACATTCCTCAAGTGCTTTCCTGGCTTCATTTTCACCGACACCGGCCTGTGATGACACTATGGAAACGTCGTCCTCATTGTAAGAGCCCTCAGCCTTTTTCTCTTCCTGTTTGACTGCAGTCCCGACTACCTGGTATGATTCCTGCCCCATCATCTTCATCCGCACCACCTGGTCGGGCCCGGAAATGACCAGTCTGGAGCCGTCATTTAATTCAAAAATAACAGACTTCACGTCCAAAGGTTCGGCATTCATCTGCTGCATGACTTTCTTCAACTGGCTCTGGCTGAACACGGTTATCAGGACTCCAATACCATCTTTCTATTTTTGTTATAATTGCCAGACATCCCTTAATAAAATTATATAAATAACTTTCCAGGAAAGAAGACTCGCGTGCGAAGTGATGACTCAGCGCGTCCGACAAGTCCCACAATAATAAGGGGCCTAAGATGAAGACGATAAATGAGTGCTGATCGCACGCAACATTTTTTTCCACAAACGGGGCGGAATGCAGGGAAAGGCACGATTAGGCTTTTATACACGCAGTCTCTTCCAGGACATGACACTATATGGCATCCATGTCCCTCTCGAGGTCGGCATCATACGGCTTCCTGAAATTATTCGTGGGAGGAGTGGTCTTCGGGTTCAGCGTCCCGGCAGTGGTCACGACCCAGAATCCATTATACATCGCGGGCCTGCTTGCAGGCCTTCTGTGCATACTTAAAGGAGGCGTTCCAATACCGAGAAATGATGCAGTTTTTTGATTTGCCCTACCCCGAAAGCCAACAGAGGCCGGCGCCGAGAAAGCAGGAGAAAGCAATACAAGAGCCTGAAGTCAAAATCGGCAGGAGATACCGTTCCGACCGCCTGCGCGCAAGCGTCATTGACAGAACTTCCGGAACAAGGAAGCGTTCTCCCTCCATGAACGCTCGAGAGGGAGGCAAGCATCCTTTCTTCTTCCTGAATCTAGTTGGCATACTAATTCTTGCAGCAGGATTGTGCATTGGATTCCTGGCATTCATGAAGGGTTCTCATAACGCATTCATCCCGTGCCTGATTGCCTGCCTGATCCTCTTATACCTTAACTGAGATGACCAAGTACCTGACTGAAGGGCTCGCCGGAACTGGCGGCAGGATCAAGGACAGTCTGCAGGATTTTCTGGTGCGGGAGATTCCACTCTATCCCGCAAGCGGTTCCGGGACTCACACATTCTTCATGATACGTAAGGAGGGAATGACGACATTCCAGGCCGTCGAACGAATATCTTCAGAACTCGGCGTTCATCCGAAATCAATAGGCATCGCCGGAATAAAGGACGCGAACGCAGTGTCATGGCAGGTTCTATCAGTTTCAGGAATCCCTCCTGAGCGCCTGATGCAGCTGTCACTTCCGGGAATAAGTGTCGAGTGGGCGAAGCCTCACAATCACAAACTGAGGATAGGACACCTGTCAGGAAATTCATTCACCATAAAAATATACGGAACCGCCTCCGGCGCGCTTTCATCATGTCAGGAAATACTGCGAGTCCTTTCAGAACGCGGCGTACCGAACTATTACGGACTCCAGAGGTTCGGCGGAACCCATTCACGTTCCATTGAAGTGGGCAAGGCGATGCTGGTTCACGGACCCGAACAATTCAAGCAATTGATTGATGCATTCCTTGGCGCGATTCCGGGAAAGGAAGAATCTGAAGATGTGCGTGCCTTAAGGGAGCTTTATGATGCGGGAAAATACAATGAAGCGTTAAGAGCGATGCCGCACGGCCTTTCCTACGAGAGGAACGCGCTTTCCGCACTGATAGAGTCCCCCGACGATTTCAAGCGTGCATGGATGAGCATCCCGAAGCGCCTGAAACTATTTTTCATATCCGCATTACAGTCCCATCTCTTCAACAAAGTGCTTGATGAGCGAATAACGACAATTGATCAAGTATTCGATGGCGAGATCGCCATGAAGAACGACAACGGCGCCTGCTTCAAGGTCACGAACCAGGAAGAGGAATCAGCAAGAGTCAAGCGTTTCGAGATAAGCCCGACCGGCCCCATTTTCGGCTACAAGATGTTGCAGCCTGAAGGAATGCAGGGAGAACTCGAACGCAGGGCGCTCGCTTCCGAGGGAATAGGGGGCCTGGATGCATTCAAGATAGGATACGGACTATCAAACAAGGGAGCGCGCCGTCCGCTCAGATTCCAACTGAAGGACACAACGATTTCCGAATCCAATGAGGGAGAACTCGTTTTGTCGTTCACGCTTCCCTCAGGATGCTATGCTACGACCGTGCTTGCAGAAGTGATGAAAACCGCGACAAAATCTCAATAGGGACTTATCAGCAGCAAGGGGTAATTACGTGGCATTCAAGGATTTGCCGTCGTATTAGTAAGTATACTCCCCAAGCGGTCCTTGTCAACGAAGCCAGGGTACTTAACCCCATTTACCACTATGGTCGGTACCTCAGCTATTCCAAATGTGCCTCTGAGTGACTGTATTATGGGGAGATTGACATTCAAATCAATTGGGAAAACCATGAGTTTGTCCTTCATCGACTGCTTGAAGTAGGTTAGTACTACGCCCTGCTCCCTGCAATCAGGGCAAGCGTTATTGGAATAAAAGTATACGACAGTCGTAGCGTTGGTATGGCACGCGCCTTTGACCTTCTCGAAGTAGAGCCATTCCCGTATCAACACGCTCATATAGTCTTCCTTGGTGGTGTTGATTGGTTCGTCTAATTTTCTTGACGCGTCATAGGATGACAGTAGAGCCCCCATTCTATCGGCTTCGTTTCCTACAAGTATGACCTGATTGTTCAAGTACTCACATGAGAGTTCCTTCCCAAAGACATCAATGAAGAGAAATTCTAGTTCGAGACTATCAACATGGTTTCTTACGCTTTGCACCTCATTCTCGAATAGCCGCACCTTCTCATTGCTGAGAAGGAGACCAGTCTGGATCCCTACCATGAATATGAGTAATGAGATGAACCCTGCCAGGAAGTACTTGTAATCAACCAACTACCTTTTCACCCTTCCATTTCAGTTTCCGTCTTTTAAAAACTACTGAACAATACTGGATAAGCGAAAGTGTCCAGAAAAGTGCGATGAGTTGGAAATAGACGAATATGTAAAGCGCGTATCGCCTTAAGTTCAGGAGTATCCTTTTTTCCCGAGCATTCTTGAGTGCGATGAAGAACACTACAACTCCAAGGGCGAGAAACACCATGAAGAAGATTAACATCAAGTCGGTCTTGTAGAATGCAGCCTGCAGAGAATTTTCCTGTAGATTTTTTAAGAAATAACCGATGTATCCCCCCTTCAGTGTTACGACGTCTATGAGCGCGTTATATATCAATGCGGCATAATTGGCTATCATAAGGTAGACGAAGAATGTCATAGCAGCCACCCAGAACAGGTCAAACGGCATAAGGAACATTCCCAAGGTTCCAACGTCTTTATTGAAGAGCAGTTCTTTGTGTTTCCTTATGTTGTCGAGGTAGCCTTCATACCATCTCATGCGTTGGGCAGTGAGTTTTCCGAATGTCTTAGGCACGTCAGTCACCACCTTGGCGTTTACCGAAACTGCGAGTTTGTATCCGGCTTTCTGGATTCTTAGCGCTATGTCCATGTCCTCAGTGAGGTTGTTCTCGTCAAAACCTCTCAGTTTTTCCAACACGTTCTTACGATACACACTTCCTGCACCAGGAACGACATAGAGCGCGTTTATGAAAGTCATGAGCTTACGCAGCGATACTGCGAAGAGGTATTCAGTCCACTGAATTTTTTGCAAGAGCCCTCTCGCGCTTCTTGCCTTGATGTTTGGGACGACCGCTCCAACCATTTCGTCTTCAAAATATCCAATCAGATGTTTGAACGCGGAGGGCGCGTAAGAAGAATCATCATCAAGGCAAGCGACGAGTTCGCCTTGAGCTTTTTTCAGAGCAAGGTTGAGTGCAGCGGCTTTCCCGAAATTTACGTTCCGGTTGATCAACACTATCTTTTTTGTACGTACATACGGTTCACAGACCCTTCGAGTATCGTCAGTCGACCCGTCATTCACGACGATTATTTCGAGCTTCTCCTTAGGATAGTCAAGTCTAAGGCAGGACATTATCGCACGCTCAACACTCGCCGTCCCATTGTATACCGGGATGATTATACTTACCTTAGGAAACCGCTTCAGCCGCGGTTCCTTGCTTATCTGGCTAATGTTTTCAAGAAACACGAGTAAGTAGAACACGGCGCCGTAAAGCATTACGTAGTACGCCGTTAGTAGGATGATTATCGAAACTTTCACTCCGAAATTGCAAACTCCTGATAGCAAGAACCGTTTGAACGAATATATAATACTTAAGCCATTCGAAACGAACTAAGCATCCTAAAGCGCACTAATATAAAAATCGTTTTAATTGCGTCTTTTTTTTAATTCATCGTGCTGGAATACAAACGCAAGATCGTGCACATCCTCGGCGGATTGCTCATCGCGCTAATCGTTTTGGACTCGCCAAAGAGCGTGTCATTGCTTTTCATATCGTTCATTCTGGTTTTCCTGTCAGTGCTCTCGCTTCTAAGCATACAACCGAAGACAAGGGAGCTCGCGGACCTTATCCTTCCGCACTTCGACAGGGAACACGACCGTGCGGTTTTTCCCTGCAAGGGCGCATTCAAGTTCTTCACTGGAATGATATTCCCTATAGTGCTTTTTGATGCAAGGACTGCTGCTGCAGGGATAATCGTTTTGGCGGTGGGTGATGGTCTCGCAGGACTAGTGGGTCACTATGCGGGAAAGCACAAGTTGTACAAGCGCAAAACAATTGAAGGGACACTGGCGTTCTTTTCATCGTCATTCTTTTGTCTTCTTCTTTTCTCCGAAGGACACATAGCGCCACTCTGGATTCTGGCAGTAAGCGCGATAATGGCGTTATGGGAGGCAGTATCGCCAGTGGATGACAACATCTCGATACCCATTCTCGCCTCAAGCTTACTGTTCCTTGCTCAAAGCTTTTAAAGAACAGAGAAATTATTTTACACAATCATAAGATGTCCAAGACCTCTCACCCATGGAAGAAGCGGAAGGGAAAGAAGAGCCGCTGGAAGTGGAGAAAAAAGCGCCGCCGCCGTATGAAGCGGGAGAAGAAGCAGCGCTTGGGCAAGTAATAGGTTTTTATATATCCTCATACCGCTCCAGTGAAACCTGAAGAGGAAACCACCACCACACATGTCCAGCCCGAGCGAACTCTGCATTGTAGGAATAATCGGGGGATCCGGATTCGAGGACCTGATCTCCGGAGACGGGGGCAGGTGGAAAACGCACGGCAGAATAAAGGTTTTCATTGGAAAAACCGAATGCGGAAAGAAAGTGATATTCCTCCCAAGACACGGTCCCGGACACGAATTGCTCCCGCACGAGCTTGATCACGCACGAAACATCGCAGCACTCAAAGCCGAAGGAGTAAGCGTGGTGATTGCATCGACTGCAGTAGGCTCCATGAATCCGAAGATGCGTCCAGGGGATTTGGTACTGCTTGATCAATTCATCGACCTTTCAAAGTCGCATCATACCACCATTTTCGGCTGCGCAAGGCACATAGACATGACTTATCCTTTCTGTGATGAATTGAGAAAGCTAATGCTGGAGTCCGCAAGGTCGTTGCGGCAGGTAAAGCTTCACCCCAAGGGTACTTACGTTTGCGTTTCAGGACCAAGATATGAAACGACTGCAGAGATTCAGGCATTCAGGCGTTTGGGCGGGGACGTTGTCGGAATGACTGTAGCTCCGGAGGCGATAATCGCAAGGGAAGAAGGATTATGCTACGCGCCTCTTGCGACAGTCACGAATCTCGCGGCAGGAATCTCCAAGGATAAGCTATCGCACGATGAAGTAGTCCGAATAATGGGTGAAAACAAGGAAAAAGTGAAACACATCTTCAAGGACGTCGTGAACCGGATTCCGATAGATTGGAATTGCGGCACTTGTCATCGTTGAGGCGATACTGAACGGCTATGGCGAACAAGAAACGCATCACTGAACACGGCAATTCCGGATTATTGCTCAACATCATCATAGGCATCGCGACTTTCGGGCTTTTCTGCCTATTGTTTCCGAACGGAGCGGTTTCTACACTGATGCACTCAGTACTCCATCTTCCAGGACCGGGTGCAGGGATAGGAATGATTTACGCGCAACTGCTTGCTGCAGGACTATTGGTATCAGCACTCTTCATACCCCGGCACGAACGCAGGCTCCCGCCAGTCCTTTTCTCAGCGCTAGTGGTTTCCGCTTCGCTTATAGTATTCTCATCTTTTGGAGGAAGTCAGGCAAGGAATGCAGAGCCATTGTTAGGTCTTCCACTCCTTGTCGCCGTCGCAGTGCTCATTAGCGCTTTGCTTGTCGAGGTCTTTTCATTCGCATTCATCGAGCGCGCCTGCATGAAGGGCGGGCCGTGCTTTCCGGGAATATTCGCAACACAATTCATCGGGGCGTTTTCCTGCCTTTTCTTGTACTGGTTCTTCATATTACCAGAAGTTACAGTAAGGAGCATGCCACGGCTTAATTTGGTGAATGCATTGATCATAACCGGACTCACCATCGTCGCATCACTGATATTTTCAGCCATCATTCATGTAGGCCGGAGACTGTTCGTTAAGTGAGAAGCCGCTCTCGGCCTGAAAGAATTTATATACCGCACTTTGCGCTAGTCTCTTGAAATGTGCGGTACGAACGCAGCGGATTACATGGCATTGCAGGAAGCGCTGGTCCGCATCCTGGTAATAATGGCATCAATCCTCGTCGCGAAAGCGATGTTGTTTGCAGCGTCACCTGCGGCAGCACTTCGCAAATCAACAGTCATTTGATTTCGTGATAATTTCATCTTTGTTTATGAGTGGAAGAATACCTAATACTCAAAGATATCTTCTCCGCGCCGCGCCCGAACACATTCATCCCGCCGCCCTGCGATATTATCTCAAGAACTTTCCCGCTAGATATGATCCTGACACCACCCAGGAATGTGACGCCATGCTTCCCAAGAACTTCCGGCGCAAGCGGGGTAGTTGGACCAACGATTGCTATCTCGCGCGCCTTCCCGGCGCAGGCCGAAAGCAGTTGATCTAAAGTCCTATTAACTATGGTGCTCGCGGTGATTATCGCCACATCGCATTCCGAGAGGACTTCTTCCCAAGCCCAGTCAGGACAGTATTTCACGAATTCGTCCATCGCTCCGGCTGCGCATCCTTTAGGTCTCCCCGCGTCCATTGGTTTGCGCTCCAACACCCGCACGCGACTCACTCTTCCTTCAAGGCGTCTTACTATTGGCGCGAAGTTCCCGACCATTCCCACAACGTCGTCATCCTTGAGCTTCAAGCAGTCCACCACGTCCCCCTTCACGACCCCGCGCAGCCTTCCCATGTGCTCCGAAAAAACCGCGTTAATGGTCGCGATGCCAATCGATGGAAGAAGCGGGTCGGATTCAAGGAGCAATACAGCAAGCTCTGATGCATTCTTCCCGATCATGGGGTAGAGCCCTTCCGCAGCGAAGCAATGAGCAGGGAGTTCCGAGCGCAATACGTGGCCGACACCGCAGCACGAATCACTTCCGGAAAGCTTTACTGCAACATAAGTGAGTCCGACCCTTACGTCTTCTACAGTCTTTTCATTCAAGCCGATTTTTTCGGCATTCTTGATGAGTTCTCTTGCAATTGTGCCGGAACGCGCTGTCATTTAGTGCAATCATCACTTCATTCCTATTCTTTTCACGAGCTCTCTAGCCAAAACTTGAGCGCGCTCCTTTGTCTTTTCGATGTCAATCCCGTGCAGTAATAGCTTCCAGTCCCTCATTATGATTTTCCCGCCAGCAATCACAGTACGCACGTCAGTGCCCTTGGCGGAATAAATAAGGTTGGCAAGCGGGTCGATGACTGGAGTCGTGTGCGGTCCGCTCAAATCAACGAGCACCAAGTCCGCGCGCTTCTCTGACTCAATGCTTCCTATGGAGCGCTCCAAACCCATGTTTCTTGCGGCATTTATCGTGATCGTTTCCAGAGTTTCCTTCATCGGCATGGCTTTAGGGTCCTTGAGATGCGCCTTCTGGAGCATGGTGCAGAAGCGCATCGCCTCTATTATGTCCATGTCATTGTTGCTTGCCGGGCCGTCAGTTGCGACAGCGACATTGATGCCGGCATCCATCATCTTTACAACAGGCGCGATACCTGATGCCAGGAAGCAGTTCGCTTCAGGATTGTGCACTGCATGAGTCCCTGATTTCGCGAGGACCTTTATGTCTGAATCATCAACCTGCACCAGGTGAGCTAGAGACAATTCCTTTCCCAAAAATCCTATATCTGAAAGAAGCTGAACCGGGCTTTTCCCATGCTCATCCAGAACTTCCTTCGCGTCCTTCACGCTTTCCGCGCAATGAGAATGAATTCTTAACCCGTGCTTCATGCAGTACTCCTTTTGGGACAGAAGCATCTCTGACGAATTGCTGAAAGTCGCGTGAGGTCCTGCCTCGATCAACACGGTCTTCCCGTTGTGGTATTCCTTCCTCAATCCATCAAGGCGTCTCAAAGCGGTTTTCGGTGTCTCGAGAAGCGAGTCATCCACAGCGAGATCCTCAGACCCGACAGCGAAGACACCGCGGATTCCTGCCTTACCGCACGACTCTATGCTTTCCGGAACGTGGTATTTCGCGAAATTGCATGCATGATCCCTGAATGTAGTTATCCCGAAGCGCACCGATTCCATCATGGACAGATCATAAGCCACCTCGAATGGAGTCCTTCCCCCGAGTATTGATTTGAATTCAGTTTCGCATTCATGAAGCATCCTTGAAGTCGGGTGTATGTATTTGTCCAGCCATTCTATGAGCTCGGTGTCCACGCCCAACCCGCGCTGCACGACTTCACGCAAGTGCGTGTGCGAGTTCACGAATCCGGGAAGGAGAACGCATTTTTTTCCGTCAATGAATTCATCAGCCGTCGACTTGATGTCTTTCGGAGCGCGCTTCCACAGTCCAGTCTCGGTTATGACTCCGTCCTTTATCAGCACGAATCCGTCATTGAATGGTTTTCCCGAAACAGGAATTACATAATCAGCCCGCACCAGCAAAGATGAGTCCGCCATCGTTGTCGTCCTGACGATTGAGCGGCGATTCGCATAATAAAGTCTTTTCCCCCTTGAAGGGTCAAATTTTATAATTCATCACGGTATCGCTTCCCTGGCAGCTCATGGGTTTTGACGAAGTAATCAAGGCAGTGTCCGGGCTCTCGCAAAAGGGAGACTCATTCGCATTAGGGACCGTGATAGAGACAGACGGTTCCACTCCTGCGAAAGTCGGCGCCAAAATAGTTGTGACTGGTTCAGGAAGGATTGCCGGAACTGTGGGCGGTGGCAGAATAGAGAACGAGCTCATAAAGGACGCGCAGGCAGACCTCTCGGCGGGAACGTCCAGGACTCATTCATACAAGCTCGGGGACGTGGTCGGAGCTCCAACAACCTATGATAGTGCAAAACAACTCGGTTCTTTCTGCGGCGGAGCGATGAAGATATTCGTAGAAATCGTGACTATGCACGCCAAGAGACTGATAATATTCGGCGGGGGGCACGTTTCGCTGCCGCTTTCGAGGATGGCGAAACTCCTCAGCTTCCGTACGACCATAATAGACCCGAGGCCTGAGTTCGCGAACAGGGAGCGATTCCCTGATTCCGAGATAATATGCGACGACTTCGTCAAGACATCTGAAAAGATGGAATTCACTAAGGACTCATTCATCGTGATAATGACGCCGGACCACATGTTCGACCTCGATGTGCTCGAGAACGTCGCAAGAAGAGGACAGCAGGCGGCCTATATCGGCATGATAGGAAGCAGGAAGAAAGTGAATACCGTATTCCACATCCTTAAGGACCGCGGGATGCCGACTGCGGATCTTGCTCGCGTCAGGACGCCGATAGGCCTGGACATAGGGGCAGTTACTCCGGAAGAAATAGCTTTAAGCATAATCTCGGAGATAATAATGTCGGAGAATGAGGGAACAGGCATGCCGATGTCGGCAGTCAATGAAAAAATCTTCAAGGAAGAGTGATGAAAGAACTAATGGTCGTTCCACTGATTGATTCTTCACGCCGCTATTATTACGAGCGTCCCTCATCACTCGACGAAGCCATAGCCTTGCTGGACAAGCACAAGACAGGAAGGGTGCTAGCAGGAGGAACTGATTTGTTCACAGCGATAAAACGCGGGAAGACGCCGATGCCTGATTCGTTTATCGACTTGTGGGATTTAAGGGAACTTAGGGAAATAGGCGAAAAGAAGGGACGAATCTCGATAGGTTCGATGGTCACTGCTTCACAGATAATCGAATCAAAACGCCTGAAGGACGAGTGCACTGCTTTGCATACCGCGGCATGCCTTATGGCTGGACCGCAAATCCGGAATCGCGCGACGATTGGGGGAAACGTCGCCAACGCCAGTCCGGCAGCGGACCTCGCGATCGCGCTTCTAGGTCTCGGTGCATCAGTTTGGATCGCAGGACCGGATGGTTCCAGGGAAGTGTCTCTCGATAACTTTTTCACAGGACTGGGGAAGACGTGCCTCAAGAGGTCTGAGCTCATCGTGGAATTCCTCGTGCCAAAAGGAATAACTTCAAGCTTTTGCAAGCTGAGGAAGCGCAATGCTATGACGATAGCGGTCGTCTCAGCAGCGGCATGCCTCAAAGTCGGAAGTGATGGACTGATAAACGATGCACGCATATCCCTCGGGGCAGTCGCGCCAACGCCGGTAAGAGCGCGGGCGTGCGAGAAGCACCTTATCGGAAAAAGACTCGATGACATCATCGCAAGTGAGGATTCATTGCGTGCCGCAGGAGCGCTTGCGGCAGAGAATTGTTGTCCGATAACCGACGTCAGGGCTTCATCAGGTTACAGGAAGGCAGTAGTCTCCTCCGTCGTTATGACTGCGCTCGAGGGATTATCATCATCGTCATCAACATCAACAGAAAAACAGGAGGTAAACTAATGCATAAATGGCGGCTTCCACTGACAGATTCCTGCTGAAACTCAAAATCAACGGCAAGGACATCGAGACTGATGCCGGAGTGCATGAAAGGCTCCTTGACGTATTGAGACGATTGGGTTTTACTGGGGTGAAGGAAGGGTGCGGTGGAGGCGAGTGCGGCGCCTGCACGGTGATACTGGACGGGATTGCTACGTGCTCGTGCATAATCTACGCTCCGCAAGCGCATGGAAGAAGCGTCGTTACGATCGAGGGCGTGGAAGGCCCGGACGGAAAACTTCACCCGATACAAGAGGCATTCATGAAAGAGGGGGCAGTGCAGTGCGGATTCTGCACTCCAGGCATGATACTTTCGGCAAAGGCATTATTGGACCGGAATCCTGACCCGACTGAGGAGGAAATCAGGGAAGCGATTTCAGGAAATTTCTGCAGATGCACTGGCTACGCGAAAATAGTTTCCGCAATAAAGGCCGCGGCAAAGGAATTGAACGGGGTGAAACCGGATGACGCTCGCTAATGAAGCATTCGTTGGAAAGCGCGTGACCCGAGTCGATGCGCTTGAAAAAGTGCGCGGAAAGGCAGCATTCGTCGCGGACATGGACTGCGCAGGAATGCTTTACACAAAGGCCGCAAGAAGCAGTCATGCTCACTCAAGAATCACCAGACTGAATTTCGACGAGGCATTAAAGGTTCCGGGAGTTGTGCGGATAATAACTGCCAAGGACATTCCGGGAGATAACGTGATTCCTGTGGTCAATGATGACCAGCCGCTCCTTGCGGACGGCATCACAAACTTTTACGGCGAAGCGATCGCATTGGCAGTTGCTGAGACCCCTGAAGCAGCAGAGCGCGCAGCATCACTGATCAAGATAGATTACGAGAAACTGGCTCCAGTACTCTCGATTGAGGAAGCAAGGACTGCTACTCCGATTCATGAAGGCAAGGAGAACAACATAGTCTCGGAATGCCGCGTGCTTAAAGGAAACGTTGAGGAAGGATTCTCCAAGTCTGATTTGATAATCGAGGGGGAATACCGCGTAGGCTATCAGGAGCACGCCTACATCGAGACTCAAGGCGCTATCGCGATACCAGGGATGTCCGGAAACGACATGCTGGTTTACAGTTCCACGCAGTGCCCGTTCTACGTGCAGGAAGGAGTGTCCCGTGTTTTGGGTTTGGGTCTTGATTCCGTGCGCGTAGTGCAGGCCGTGACTGGAGGAGGGTTCGGCGGTAAGGAGGACGTTCCATCAATAATCGCGGGATTCGCAGCAGTAGCCGCACGACTCACAAAGCATCCTGTCAAGGTGATATACTCGCGTCAGGAGGACATAATGACGACAAGCAAGAGGCATCCCGCGATAATACGTCACAAGACTGGAGTCGCAAAAGACGGAACGCTTCTCGCAGCAGTCATAACATACGAGACCGATGCAGGAGCGTACACAACCCTCAGCCCTATAGTGCTTTTCAGGGGCACGGTTCACGCACTAGGCCCTTACAAGTGCCAGAACGTTGAGATACGCGGCACTAGTTATTTCACCAATAAAGTCCCATGCGGCGCATTCCGCGGATTCGGTTCGCCCCAAGTGATTTTCGCAGCGGAATCCCACATGGACTTGATAGCGGGAAAGCTCGGTATGAGTCCTGTCGAAATACGCAGGAAGAATCTCTTGGATGTCGGTGACGAAACCGCAACAGGCCACAGGCTTCGTTCGAGCGTCGGTCTAAAAGAAACATTCGAGAAGGCAGTGAAAGCATCAGGATGGGATGAGAAATATTCACCGACAGGCACATCAGTTGGGCGAGCATCTAAAAACGGGATGGGCATCGCTTCAGTCTTTTATGGTGCAGGCCTCGGAGCTGCAGGAACCGCTCTCGACAAGTCGGCGGCGGTAGTCAAGATCAACAAGGATGGCACAGTAAACCTGATGCTTGGTGTGACCGAGATGGGTCAGGGAGCCATAACCGTCTTTGCCCAGATGGCAGCGGAATCACTCGGTTTCGACATTGCATCCATAAACGTTTCCAACCCGGACACGGGCATTGTTCCTGACAGCGGTCCAACAGTTGCGTCCAGGGCGACAATGGTTGGTGGCCGCGCCATAATGGATGCATGCGCCACGCTGCGTCTCGTCATGACTTGGCGTGCGTCAAAAATGCTAGGCGTTCCTCCAGAGGCCGTGAAGTTCAGGAATGGCGAAGTGCTTGTCAATGGGAGTACTGCAGTGATCACGGTAAAGGACGTGGTCAAGTCCTGTCATGCTAACGGCGAGAAGCTTTCAGGAATAGGCTGGTACGTTCCGCAAAGGCTCGTCTGGGACGCGAATACGGGAACTGGCGAGGCTTACATCACGTATTCTTTCGCAACGCAAGTCGCAGAAGTCAAGGTCGATATGGAAACGGGCCGCACTGAAGTCTTGAACTTTTGGGCAGCTCACGATGTTGGCCGCGCGATAAATCCAACAGGAGTCGAAGGGCAAATCGAGGGAGGAGTGGTTCAGGGAATGGGTTACGGGATGATGGAGGAACTCGTTCACGATTCCGAAGGTAGAATGATGAACCTTGACTTCGTGGACTATATCATACCAACATCGAAGGACGCTCCGAAAATCGAATCGATAATCGTGGAAGCGCCTTTCCCTGACGGACCATACGGCGCCAAAGGATTGGGCGAGCCTTCACTCATGCCGGCACCGGCTGCGGTTGCGAACGCGATATCAAACGCCATAGGAAAGCGACTGCACGAGCTTCCAGCAACTCCCGAACGGGTCTTCAAGATGCTCAATGAAGAAGAAGCTGAAAAGAATGCCTGAAGTGTGTTTTATGTGGTGATGGGCGAAGGAAGCGAAGGAAGAATTTTCGCAGTAGTGCTTGCGGCAGGAAAGTCAGAGCGCTTCAGCAAGAACAAGGATAACAAACTATTCACGAAGTTCCAAGACGGAAAGACAATGCTCGAGAAAGTAGTTGATGTAGTGAAAGACACGGATGTCACTGGAGTCATAATAGTGACTAACGGCAACATCAAGGAACGCGTGCGTGACATTTTTTCAGGAAATAGCAGTATGCCTGAGTGGGTCGAGAACAACACTGGGGAAATGACGTCATCATTCATGAAAGGAGTGGCTCGAGCGAAAGAACTCGATGCCGACGCGGTAATACTTCTCCTGGGAGACCAGCCATTCATAAGCCCGAAAACAATAAGGGCAGTGATCAACGCGTGGCGCAAGACTGATGCCTTGATCATTCATCCGATATTCAGCGGCAGGCCTGTGCATCCTGTGATTTTCTCCAAGGAATTATTCGACCAGATATTGAACATAAGTCTCGAGGGAACGCTCAAGGAATTCGTGAGGGCCCACGCCCAGGACGCTATTTTCCTAAGCGTTGATAATGTAGTTTCTTCAGGTCGCGAGTTCGCTGACGTTGACGTCCAGGCTGATTTGGAAAACGCGAGCTCATCAGGACGATAGTTTTATCGCATTTTGCGGGCAAACGCTAACGCACAGTCCGCATCCAGAACACTTTTTTGCGTCCAGTTCGGGTTTTTCGCCTTTCTTCCCTGATTTCTTCAAGGCTCCGTAAACGCATGACTCAGTGCAGAGATTGCACGCAGAACAGAGAGAACTATCAACCATCACCGCGGTGACGGGTCCGGCATTTTTCTTTGCGGAAACGTCTCCCTCATAATCCAGCGCAATCCCCCTGAAGTCTTCTATTGACGTATAACCGTGCTTTTTCATGAATTCACCAATTTGTGCTGCGATTATGCCATGAATTTTTGGTCCCTTAAGTATTCCCGCAGTGCATACCTGCACGAGTGATGCTCCCGCCATTATGTGTTCAACTGCGTCAGCGCCATTCATTATTCCACCGACACCAATCACCGGGATTTTTTTCACTGAAGCAGAAATCTCTGCCACGCGCCTGACTGCTAAGGCTTTTATTGGGCTTCCAGAAAGCCATGCCTTCCCTCCGAGAACTGCGGCGCCGCTTTCGATATTCACCTTCATGCAGGGCCCTAACGAATTTATTGCAGCAATAGCTGACGCTCCTGCCTTCTCGGCGGCCCTGGCGTAAGCCGCGACGTCATAGCCGTGCGGGCTCAATTTTATTATGACAGGGAGCCTGCTGTTCTTCCTGACTGCGCGCACTATTTCCACAACCGCTTTCTCGCCTTGCGCTTCAGGAACGTAATGGACCGAGCACTCGATGGCATCGACCACGCCTGTTGCTTCTATTTTTGCGGCGAGCATGCCGACATCCCGGGCAAGGTATCCAATGCTTGCAATAAGCGGCAGTCCAGTTTCCTTCTTGGCTCGCGCATATTCAGTACTTATCCATTCGCTTGCAGGAATTTCGGACCAGGATTCAACATTCAAGAGCCCACCGCCGCCCACCGAATACATGTTCGGTTTCGGAACTATAGCGGGAGTAATGCTTATGGTCTTGGAAACAAGACCGCCTGCACCACCTTTTGCCACCGCAATCAACGCGTCAGCATCCCTGCCGGTCGGTCCAGCGGCGTTAAGAACTGGATTCCTGAAATTGATTCCAAAAACTTCAGCCTTAAGATCCATGATATTGATGAGTCACTACACTATAGGAAATGCCAACGCATATTATTAAAATAGTGCTTATCGGTTAATGAAAATACACACATATATGCGCGAGAATGTGCTAATCAAGGACGCCAGCGTGATAGTACTGCCTGGCGACAGGCTCTTGCGGAATGCAAGCATCGTCTTGCGCAATGGCGTTATCGAAAAAGTGGGGAAAGGCACGCTCACTGCCGCAGCCGATACGAAGATAGACGCGCGCGGAAGGATGGTGATGCCCGCGCTTTCCTGCACTCATACGCATCTTTACAGTTTCCTCGCCAGAGGAATGAATCTCAAGACTTTCGTTCCGCCAAACAATTTCGTCCAGATACTCGAGAACTTATGGTGGCGCCTGGACGAGGAGTTGACTCTCAAGGATGTATCGGTATCCGCTCAGGGCGCATTGGCAGAATTCGCCAGATGCGGGGTAGTCTCATTTGCGGATCATCACGCAAGCCCTTCTGCCATCAAGGGGAGTCTGGATGTCATTGCGAAGGAGGTCGAGCGATTCGGTCTTCGCGCGAGACTCGCATACGAGGTAACCGACAGGCACGGTACTGACGGTGCGAGACAAGGCATAACCGAGAACGCTTCATTCATCAAGAAACATAAGTCTCATCCGAGCGTCCGGGGCGATTTCGGTCTTCACGCGTCACTAACTCTCTCTGACGAGACATTGGAAAGATGTGTCGATTCCGTGAAGGATGTTGGGTGCGGATTCCACGTGCACGTCGCCGAGGACGCTGCAGACCAGGATGATTGCGTGAAAAAGCACCACGGCTTGCGGATTGTGGAAAGATTCAACAAAGCAGGAATTCTCGGTCCGAGAACCATTGCAGCGCACTGCGTCCACGTGAGCGACAAAGAAATCGGCATCCTCTCAAAGACCGGAACGAATGTCGTTCACAATCCGCAAAGCAACATGAATAACGCGGTCGGTGTCGCACCGATTCCGGCAATGCTCTCGACAGGGATTCGCGTGGGGTTAGGCACTGACGGCTTTACGTCTGACATGTTCCAGGAATCGAAGGCTGCGTTCACGGTACACAAGCTCGCATTGCGCGACCTCAAGGCAATGCCTCCGCGGGATGTCTATGACATGCTCTTCCGCGCCAATCCGGAAATACTGGGTTTCGGAAACGGTCTGATAACCGCAGGGGCTCCAGCGGACATTATGGTTTTGGACTACAATCCCCCGACTCCGCTTACTTCTGAAAATCTCGCTTCGCACTTCATTTTCGGTATGAATTCTGCCAACATCGAGCACGTATTATGCAACGGCAAACAGATAGTCCGCGACAGGAAATTAGTGACTATGGATTCCGAAAAAATAATCAATTCCTGCACTAAGCACGCTGAATCGCTCTGGAAACGGATTGACGCCAATTCAGGCTGATAATTTCTTCTCGACTTCCCGGAAATCGCCAACGACTGTCGCGCGATTCGCGAATGATTCTATCGAAGCCGGTTGCTTGTATCCGCTTCCGGTGAGTATCGCGAGAGTAGTCTCGTTTCCCTTTATTACACCCAGATTCCTCAATTTTTTCGCTCCTGCAACACCAACGCTTGCAGTGGGGCAAGGGAATAGTCCAGTTGTTTTTGAGATCATCCCTTGAGCTTCCACTATTTCATCGTCAGTCACGGTAATGGCGGTTCCTCCTGTGCGGAATAATCCCTCAATGCAGTACTGGTAATCGTAAGTCACGTCATCAAGTATTCCTTCTGCAATGCCGTGCGGTCCTTCCCACGCATGCATCAATGTCGCGTCCATCGAGAGGAGTTCCCTTGCAGCCTTCAGGTTCTTCGGCTTCTTCCCTGAGAATCGCTCCCATGCCGCGACCAATGGTGCGCAACCTTCTCCCTGCACTGCATGAATCTTTGGAAGCCTGTTTATGAGTCCTAATTCCTTGAATTCAATGAATCCCTTTATTACGCCGTTGAGCAAGCCTCCGCCGCCCACTTGCACCACTACGTGGTCCGGGACTTTGAAATTCATTTGTTCGATGGCCTCAAAACTTATCGACTTCCCGCCTTCTATCTGCGCGCAATTATCGAGCCCGCTGCTCGGAACCGGAATCCAGCCGTGCTTGGCCACTCCCTCGCGCATCAACTTGTAAGTCGGGTCCCCCAGTTCTCCCGGATTCCGTTTCACCCTGAAAACCGAAGCCCCCTTAAGGATGAGCGGGGCGATTCGTGATGCCGCCGCATCCTCTGGAACGAATATGACGAGTTTTTCTCCTGCGCGCGCAGCAAGGCTTGCCAGCGCATCAGCTGCATTGCCGCAGCTCGCTATAGTGAATGTCCGTGGCGGCTTGCGATTCTCGATTCCATAATTGAATCCGACACTCAAAGGTCGTATCTTGAAAGTGCCTGTAGGATTAGTCATCTCGTTCTTGAGCACCATGCGCGATCCGCAATAACGCGACAATGAAGTATTCTCGGAAACAAGGGGAGTCCGCGATAGGCCCACGTCAATGATTCCTTCTTTACGGGTCAGCGGATAGAAATCGAAATACCTAAGAAGCGGGTTCAGTTCATGCGATGACCGAAGCTTCTCACGAGTGATTCTTATCCTATCGAGATTGATCCTTACATCAAGCTTTCCACCGCACTTCGGGCAGGAAAACAGTGATTCTTCCTGTAAAAATTGGGAGCGGCAGGACAAACAACTGAAAGAGTACTTTATTGTCCTGCCAGCCACGCGTTCTCTAATCCACGCTTTTTGTTTGCCTACATGGTGAGTGCCATTATGGCCTTCTCGGCGTGCAACCGGTTCTCTGCCTCATCGAAGATTATGGACTGCGGTCCATCCATGACTTCATTAGTCACTTCCATACCGCGGTCTGCAGGGAGGCAATGCATGTATTTCGCTCCCTTGTTGCACAAGTCCATCTTCGCCTGATCGCATATCCAGCTCTTGTTGGCTTCGAACAGTTTCTTCGCAGCGTCATGATCTGGTTTGCTCGTTACAGGAGGCATGCATTTGGCAGATGTCCAGCTCTTCGGGTAAACGAAGTCAGCTCCCTCGAATGCCTCGTCCATGTCGTTGCTTATCTCGAATGAACCTCCAGACTTTTTGGCGTTGTCTGTAGCCCACTTTATCACGTTCGGGTCAAGCTCGAATCCCTTAGGATGAGCCAAAACCACGTCCATGCCGAACCTGCTCGGAGGCAGGATGCAGCTTTGTGGAACGCTCAATGGCTTGTGAGTGCTTCCGCTGTAAGCCCATGACATCACGAATTTCTTTCCTTTCAAGTTCTTGCCACTATAGTCCTTACCAGTGTGCTCCATCATAGCCATTATGTCAGCCATTGCCTGGCACGGATGGTACATGTCGCACTCCATGTTGATTACAGGAATCTTGGACCAGCGAGCGAAGTTGCGCACTATCTCGTTTCCTTTTCCATAAATCCAGCCTACCGGGTCCCCGTAAATCCTTATGGAAATGCCGTCTCCCATCCGGTCAAGCACGCGCGCGACGTCACTCACTCTCTCGGTTGAGTACGCCTTCTCGTCACCCTCAAGTGCCGGTGTGTATATCTCGCCAGGCTTAAGGTAATGGGCGTGCCCTCCCAGCTGCGTCATTCCGGCCTCGAAGCTGTTACGGGTCCGAAGCGAGCTGTTATAGAATATCATGAAGAGAGTCTTCCCCTTCAGAAGCTCGTGCGGCGTTCTCGCCTTGTACTTCTTCTTCAAGTCCCCTGCCACCTTGAGGATCCCAAGGATCTCCTCGTCGGTGAACTCTTGCGTTTCTATAAAATCACGACCTCTTATGTCGATTGCATTAGCCATTGTGTATTAGGTATTCACCAAATAAGTGCGAACAAATAGCGCTTTTTTAATCATTTCGGCAAATAGTGCCATTCCCACGCACGGTTTTTCAAAGACTTGAAATGCCGTTCTTTTTACTAAAAGACCGCGTTTTGACGCAATCAGTAATCACTTGTTTTTTTTTAAAAAGAGAAGAAGGCGAGCGGCATCCATTATGGCGCGCCCGCCTCAACACATAACTTTCGTTATATGCCTAGAGCACTATCTTCGTCCCGACAGCTTCCTTCTTTAGCGCATCCCCTGCAAGTGTAGGAGTGGTTATGATCACTATCCCCTCGGGGTTGGACTTTTCCAGGAATTTGATTGCAGCAATGATTTTCGGCTTCATGCTTCCCGGCTTGAAGTGCCCTTCATCCACGTACCGCTTTGCGGCCTTAGCGTCCATGCAGTCTATGGCCTGCTGGTTCGGTTTCCCGAAATTAAGACACACCTTATCAACTGCAGTGAGTATCATGAACAAGTCTGCTCCGACATCTCCCGCGAGAACTTGTCCTGCATAATCCTTGTCTATCACTGCCTCTATTCCCTTGAGCACTCCGTTCTCCCTCACTACAGGGATCCCGCCGCCTCCAGAAGCGATGACGACACATCCAGCGGCAATCAGCGCTTTTATTGCATCCTTCTCGATTATGCCAATCGGTATCGGACTCGGCACTACACGCCTCCAGCCGCGTCCCGCATCCTCGACAACAGTCCATCCTTTCTCAGCCCTTTGCGATTCGGCACTCTCCTTAGTGTAGAACGGCCCTACAGGCTTAGTGGGATTCTGGAATGCAGGATCATTCGCGTCAACCAAGACTTGTGTCACGACCGTCGCAACGCACAAGTCCTTCATGCCTGCAGCGTCAAGCATGTTCCGAAGGGTGTTCTGGAGCATGTAGCCTATGAATCCCTGGCTCTCAGCTCCGCAAACATCCATAGGCATAGGAGCGGCAACAGCCTTTCCAGCCTCCTGCTGGAGGAGGATGTTACCCACCTGGGGACCGTTACCGTGAGTTATGATTATCTTATGACCCTGCTTGATCATGTCCACCATGTGCTCGCAGGTGATCCTCACATTCCTCATCTGTTCTTCGAAAGTTCCCCTCTCCCCAGGAAGGTTGAGGGCATTCCCGCCTAGTGCGATTACGATTTTTGACATACGAATTTGCAGAAAGTGATTCCTATTTTTATGTATTACAGTATCCTAACCGCATTTGTGTGCAGAATCAGGCACTTCAGGTGCAGACGTCTTTATCCAACTTTCCGGGAAGACGCAAATTTAAATACGCCTGAAGTCCGCATATAGGCTTGTCGGGACACATAATCGCCGACCCGGTGAGATGGAGATGAGTGAACTCAAGGACGTGAAACGTGTCACTTTTATCCTGAATGGAAAAAAGCGCACGGTCTCGTACGAGGAAGGGATGACTTTTCTCGATGTCTTGCGCGAGAATTGCGGAATCAAGAGCGCAAAGGACGGTTGCTCATCACAGGGTTTTTGCGGTGCATGCACGATACTGGTCGATGGTATTGCGATGCTTGCCTGCGTGCAGAAACCCAATAACATGTCCGGGCTGAAGATAGTTACGCTTGAGGGGATTCCTGAAAGGGAAAAAAAGATACTTGCAGAATCTTTCGTAAAGGAAGGAGCGATACAGTGCGGTTTCTGCACGCCGGGCATCATGATGAGGACCAAATCGTTCCTGGATAAGAATGCCGGAAGGAGCAGCAGCCGTGAAGAGAAGGCAAAAGCGATATCAGGTCATCTGTGCAGATGCACGGGGTATCTTCGCATCATTGATGCAATGGAGACTGCTGAAGAGCACTGGAAGAGTGGCAATTCAGCAGGAGTTCTTAGTAATGGAAAAACGCCAAGACGCGGGGATTTCTTCGGAGAAAAATATGGTCTCAAGAGGCGTGTTTTCTCTGATGGCGCAAATAAAACTGGCGTGGGCAGCAATCTTTCCAGATACAAAGGTATTGAGATGGCTTTGGGCAAGAAGCCTTACATCGCAGACATGGAAACGAAAGGAATGCTGCATGGAGCATTATTATTGAGCAAGTATCCTCGCGCGAAAATCCTGAAGATAGACTCTTCGGATGCCGAGAAATCGGAAGGCGTCACGAGGGTATTCACGGCGGAAGACGTACCGGGTGAACGGGTTATAGGTCACATAATCAATGATTGGCCAATATTCATCGCAGTAGGCGAGACTACACGCTGTGTTGGGGATGTAGTTGCAATGGTTGTTGCGGATTCCATGCTTCACGCGCGCAATGCGCTTTCCAGGATACGAGTAGATTACGATGAATTAGTTCCTGTCTGCGATCCTGAGAAAGCATTGCTTCCGGATTCTGCGAAGATCCATGATAGGGGAAACCTGCTTGAGACGACAGTATTTTCGCGAGGAAACGTCGATAAGGCTTTTACTGATTCCAGATACATCGTGAAGCAGAAATTCAGGACTGGAAGGATTGAGCACGCTTTCATGGAGGTCGAAAGCTGCCTTGCGGTTCCGAAGAAAAGCGGGGTTCACGTGTATAGTCAGGGACAGGGAGTGCATGAGGACCAGAGGCAGATAGCAGCAGTTCTCGGCGTACCTATCGATAAGGTCACTGTTGAACTCGTCTCTAATGGCGGTGCTTTCGGCGGGAAAGAGGACCTGTCAGTACAGGCGCAGACTGCTATGGCAGCATTCTTATTGAAGAAACCGGTAAGGACAGTTCTCACCAGGCAGCAATCGATGCTCTTGCATCCGAAACGCCATCCGATGATGATGGAGTACGAAGTCGGAGCAGATGCGAGCGGAAAACTGCTTGGAGCCCGCATAAGAATCATCGGAGATAATGGCGCGTATGCTTCTGTAGGCGCGAAAGTAGTAGAGCGGGCGGCAGGACATTCATGCGGTCCGTATTATATACCGTCAGTGGACGTGAATGCCAAGGCGGTTTACACTAACAATCCAATAAGCGGCGCAATGCGCGGATTCGGAGTGAACCAGACTTCTTTCGCCATAGAAACAATCCTAAACATGATAGCCGAGAAGATGAGGACCGATGGCATTGCAATAGACGAGTATGACATACGCGAGAGGAACATACTCCGTCCAGGTCTTGCATTCGGTACTGGCCAGATAATGACTGATACGTGCATAGGTCTCGAGAAATGCTTGTCTGCAGTAAAGGACGTGTACAAAAACTCAAAAGCCCCTGTTGGAATAGCATGCGGCATCAAGAATACGGGAGTAGGGAATGGTCTTGAGGATACTGGCCGCGTGGTGATAAAAGTATTGCCCGGAGGAAGGCTCGACATACTCACTGGATTCACTGAGATGGGCCAGGGTCTTTTCACCATTCTGCAGCAGGTCGTTTCCGAAATTACCGGAATTTCCCCGTCAAAGATGGATGTCAAGTCAATAAGTTATCCTGATACGAAGTGCGGCATGACTACTGCATCAAGGGCGACTGCACTTGATTCGATGGCAGCGAAGTTCGCAGCAGAGAAATTGCTTGCGGCAATGAAGAAGACTCCATTGGCAAAACTGGCTGGAAAAGAATTCCTAGGAGAATATGTCACTAATGTGACTGTGAAGCCAGGCGCCAATGTGGACAATCCGGTCACGCATCTTGCATTCAGCTATTCCACACAGGTCGCCTTATTGGACAAGACCGGACGCGTCAAGAAGATAATAGTCGCACAGGATGTCGGAAGAGCGATGAACCCGCTTTCTTGCGCAGGACAGATTGAGGGAGGAGTGCACATGGGTTTGGGGCATGCGCTAACTGAGGAGTTTCCGACCACGAAAGGTGTTCCTGATTCGCTTCTCATGAGGGATCTCGGCATAGTGAAGGCACGCGATATGCCTGAAGTTGACGTGATATTGATTGAGGAACCTGAGGTGATAGGGGGATTCGGTTCCAAAGGCGTTGGCGAGCTGTGCCTTGTCCCGACAGCTGCGGCAGTAACAGGAGCATTATTCCATCTGGACGGTAAGCGTAGATTCGAACTGCCTATTGCTAGAAAAACAATCCTCCGATAACGTCGCTCCATATCGAGTTTATGTGCACTGCCGGTTTTACCGCAAGTTTTTTATCCGGAATGGCTCATTCTGGCTTTTTGAGGATATCAAAAGCACATGTCACATGCAGATCTTTTTGGGAAGGATTTGATAACGACTCAGGAATGGACTCTTGAGGAGTTAAAGACGGTTCTCGATTACGCGAAGGACTTGAAGAACCAGTATCATACCGGCACACTGCCGCCAATACTGGACCGCAAGACTTTATTCATGCTCTTCTACTCGAGCTCGACCCGGACCAGGTGTTCTTTCGAGTCCGCGATGACGTGTCTCGGCGGTCATGCCCAGATGCTCTCACCAGACACCATGCGTCTCAAGGAAGGAGAAGCAATAGGGGATACCGGAAAGATGTTCGACCGATACGGCCACGCTTTGGGCATAAGAATCCTCGAGAAGGCAGTGGGATACATCTACGGCCAGGGAAACAAGGTGCTTCGCGATTACGCCAAAGCATGCAGGATTCCAGTGATAAACATGGCTGACGACATGTATCATCCCTGTCAGGCCCTAACGGACATCATGACCATACAGGAAAAGCTCCCTAATTATGAGGGAAAGAAATTCGTATTCAGCTGGGCTTACTCCAAGCACGCCCGCTCATGGTGCTCAGTACAGGAAGCCATACTGGCATCAACGAGATTCGGCATGGACACCGTTCTTGCCTATCCTGAGGGTTTCGACATAGACCCGCAAGTTATCGAATGGTGCAAGCAGAATGCTGCTGACGCAGGACAGGACTTCGAGATAACTCATGACGTTAAGGAAGCGTACAAGGGCGCTCACGTCGTCTACCCGCGATGTTGGACCAGCACTGCGTGCATAAACGTGGGAATGGACAAGTTCGGCGAGGCGAACGAGCAGAAACTACACGACCAGCACAAGGACTGGATATGCAATCAGGAACTAATGGACTTGACTGCCAGAAACTCGCTCTACATGCACTGCCTACCAGTCTTCAGAGGAGAGGAAGCGACAGACGAGGTAGTGGACGGACCGCACTCGGTAGTGATAGACGAGGCAGAGAACCGCCTTCACACCCAGATGGCCATAATGGCACTCACCATGGCAGGAAAGCTATAAGAAAAACTAAAGAACTGGTTTATTATTATTCATGGGGACGAAGCGTCCCCTGTCTTTTTTATTCTGAATCTGTCTATCATCCTGCAGGACTGCCACTCTACCGCGAACTATGGTCGCATCAGGAAAACCAGACAGCATCCTTCCTTCAAAAGGAGTCCAACCGCACTTAGAATGAAGCTCATCCCCTCGAACACGGTGTTTTGTCTTGATATCAAGAACCACGAGGTCCGCATCCATTCCGGGCTTGATTGCACCCTTGCAGTAATCCAGACCAAAAATTCGGGCAGGAGCAGTACACGCCACTTCAATCATCCGTTGCAGAGTGATCCTTTTTCTCATGACTCCGTACGTGTAGAGCGCCGGAATCATGGTTTCTATGCCCGGAACTCCCCCCCACGAATCCCATATGCCTTTGCTTTTTTCCTCACGAGTTCCGGGAGCGTGCTCGCTTGTGACAATGTCCAACAATCCGTTCTGCAACGCATTCCACAGTCCTGCCACGTCCTTTTTGGAGCGTAATGGAGGATTCATCTTCAGGTATGCATCTTTCATGTCATCCCTAGTGAATACCAGGTAATGCGGACAGGTCTCCCCAGTCATTCCCTTAGTTTCACCGATAATCCTTGCGCCTATCGCGGTGCTCACGTGTGAAATGTGAGTATGGCACTTGTTAAGACCAGTCAATTGCGAAATCCGGTGTATCGCCTCTATTTCAGCGATTGCGGGACGCGAATCAGGATGCGCTTTCGCGTCAGTCCTTCCGGAAGCCTTTACTTTCATCGTCGCGCGGTCTATTATTGTTTCGTTCTCAGCGTGAAAATTGGCGACACACCCGTCGTTCTTCCTGCATGCATCCAGCACGCGAATAATTTCCCCATCGCTTTCCATGTAAGGCCTGCACGTGAAATTCTTAAATGAACGAACACCCAAGCGCGAGATTGCGCCAACATTCTTCACGTTCCTCCCGTTCATCATTCCGGCGTGAAGCGAGAAATCAGCAAATGCATTCCTGTTCCCAGAACGTATGCTTTCCGAAACGCGTGCAGGAGAATCAATGAGAGTAGTCAAGACCATGTTTATGACAGTCGTCACCCCTCCGAACAATGCGGACTCAGTCCCGCTTCCCCAATCCTCCCTGTAAGTGAAATTCTTGTCGAAAATGTGAGCGTGAGCATCCACTCCTCCAGGAATCACAGGAAGGCCGCGTGCATCAACGATGTGTGATCCATGAAGCGATTGCTTGCTTATCCTCGAGATTTTTTCCCCATCAATGCCTACATCCGCGCGGATTTTCTTACTATCAGGGAGGAATACCAATCCATTCCTGACCACGAGATCGTAATCCAAATCGTTCCAATTCACCCGCCGCTTACCGGAGGAAAAATCTGTATGACATCATCATTCCCTATCTTCGTGCTCAAAGGCATTCCCGCCCTGCCGTCAACAAGGATTATGACGTAAGGCTTGAGGCTGCCGTCGTTCTTCTTGTCCAAGATCATCCACTCCAGCCCGTCTCCGTATTTCTTGCCTATTTCGTGAATCAATGAGCGCAGAGTCATCCCATCAACGTGCTCTATCTCAGGAGTCTTTATCCCTCCCGCCTTCTCGCGAAATGCCCCCCAGAGATTGACTTTGACTTTAGTCATTTTATTCCCTTCAATTCATTTCGTGATTTTTATGCGGCATGCGGAGGAAAGTGGGGCTGCAGGGATTCGGACCCTGGTCTGAAGCTCCGCAAGCTTCCATTCTATCCAAGCTATACTACAGCCCCGCTCGATTGTTTTTCAGTCGCTATGTTTATAAACCATTCAGATAAAACTCTTTTCCGTTAAAAAAATGGCGACTGAAAAGAAGTGCTTATCGTGCGGCGTCAACATCTCAACAATAAAGGGAAGCGTGAGCTTCAAATGCCCGAAATGCAGCGAAGCTGAAGTCAACAGATGCCTCAAGTGCAGGACTTCAGGAAAGGAATACACGTGCCTCTCCTGCGGCTTCGTCGGCCCTTAAGGACATCTCACTCCAGGAAGGTGTATTTTCTGCAAGCACATGTGCGCTTCAAACGTAATAATAGTCATAAGGGTAATGCCTGAAGGACTCGAAACCGACCTCGGACTGATTTCCACCGAATTGAGGAATCTCGGAGCAAAAGACATCAAGAAAGAACCAGTAGCATTCGGGCTCTCCTGCCTCGAAACAGTATTCTCCATACCAGACCAGGAAGGGGGAATGGACAAGCTCGAGAAAAGCGTTTCCGAAATCCCGGGAGTAAGCAGCGCTGAAGTGATAAGCATGGGCCGGGAAATAGACGGAAAACTCTAAAACCCGAAAGATTCATCATTGAATCTCATGGATGAATCCCATCAAGTGCCATTCTCAAGGCTCAAGAAAATAGCAGGAAACGTACTCACAAACTGCATAAGCCTCAAGAAAAAAGAATCACTACTAGTGCAATTCCGCACGCGAAGAACGGACCACAACATAGATTCCGGATTCATGATCTCACAGGCATTCCTGCGAGCGGCGCTCGATATGGGCTCAACTGCCAATTTCATATTCGCCGAATCAGTTGATGACCCGAACGCGGCACAGGACCGCCTCTTCAACGCATTAAGCTCAAGCTGGGCGATGCACCAGTCATTCAGGGACTTCAGGTCCGTAGTCACGAAGAAGAAGGCGGAGGAAATATTCGCCAACCCGCCTGATGTATTCATGGTGGTTGCAGGAAAAGGATACATGGGAAAGGACGTTGTCGGACGCGAAGTAGGCTACCCAATACCTGGCTCCAGGATGAAATGGAATTCAGCACTGCCTGTTCTCGAGAAATTCAAGTGGAACATCCAGTCCGAATTCGACAGGAGGAAACCATTATCCCGTGCGGCACTCACTTATGCAATGCCTCTTTCGAAATTCGCAAACTCGACTGACATTGATTACAAGGCACTAGCGCAAAGGACGAACAGGCTTTTCGAGATAATAGACGCTGCAGGAGTGGTGCACGTCGAGGGAACGAAATCAGTGACGATTCACGGGAAAAAACACAAGACCTGCATGGATTTCCAGGTGCGCCGTGACTGGATTGAAGTGGATGACGGAAAGTGCGAAAGACCCGGGGACTACGTGAACATACCTGCAGGAGAAGTCTATCTCACTCCGAAATCATGCGACGGCACTTACATAGCCGACGGCTCGATACATCTTGACAATTCATACATCATAAGGAAACCGCTGTTAATAGAAATCAAGGACGGAAGATACACGAACGTGCAAACAGATGACCCACTGCTTTCAGCGGCAGTAAAAAGGCATTTCATCAGTTCCAAGAAGACTCTTGAACTGCTCAAGAACTCGAAATCAACACCTAAAAAACTGTTGAGGATCTATAAGGGGAACTTCACGAGGATAGGGGAACTCGGCATAGGAACCAACCCCAAGGCGGTATTGAGCGAGTTCTTGATAGAGGCCGAGAAAATAAGCGGTACAGTGCACATTGCGCTCGGCTCGGGATACGCGAAAGGAACAGACAGCGTGCATCACGACGACGCAGTGGGCGGTTGTGTCACCCCGATAAACGTCTGGGCAGGAAAAAAGCAGATAATACGGAAAAGCCGCCTTATCGTTTGAGTTCAAACTGTCTGCCGGAATAAGCGGACGTTGCCGGCAGTATTTGTGGCATTCCATAGTGTAAATGCTTAAAAACCATTGTAACAAAATTGTTACATATGTCACAAACTTGTTACAAAGAACAGATTGTCGAAAACCTACTTCAGACAGGAGGAAACCACGTGCGCGGCCTCGCGAAAGCGCTTTCCGCAAACCAGATGACAATCTCAAGGAAGATCGAGGAATTATACGAGGAAAACGTAGTGGACTATAGGCGCGAGGGCAGGAACAAAGTCTTTTTCCTTAAGAAAACGCTCGAATCAAAGCAATGGGCATGCATGGCAGAGTCCAGAAAGCAGCTCGACATCATAAGAAAATACCCTCGCTTGAGAGTGATATTCGAGAAAATAAGGCAAAACCCGGGAGTGACACTGGCAGTCCTTTTCGGCTCTTATGCGAATGGAACCGCCACTGATGAAAGCGACATAGACGTCTACATAGACACCAAAGAAAAACGGATAAAGAACGATATAGGATTGATAGATACGAAACTCAACGTGAAAATCGGAAGTTATGATAGGGAGAACCTTCTGATCCGGGAGATAGAGAAGAATCACGTCATAATCAAAGGAGCAGATGAATATTATGAAAAAAATAAATTTTTTGATTAAATTGCATCAGGAAGGCAAACTCAAAGCAGTAGAGCCGAGCGAGGAGATGAAGAAGGCATACTTCGAGCGCGCTGATGAATCGCTCTCGTCCGCAAAAGCGCTGCTGAAGATGGGAAACCTGAAGGACGCAGTGGCGCTCTCATATTACGCGATGTATCACGCGTTGCTCGCGCTCCTGTTCCGAACAGGAATAAAGTGTGAAAATCACGCGGCATCGATAATACTCCTTTCAGAAGTGTTCGGCATAGACAACGCATCCATATCAAAAGCCAAATCCGAGAGGGTGGACAAGCAGTATTACGTCGATTTCAGCGTGACGCGTGATGAAGTATCCAACTCCATAAGGACCGCTGAGGAATTCATAGCCGACGTGACCGATTACGCTGAAAGACTGAACGAAGACAAGATAAAAGAGTGCCAGCGCAAAGCGCTAAGCCTCATCATGGACGAATCGCCAAAGTGAAGGCGAAATCAGCCAAGAATTGTATCAGCCCAAGCTTAACGACGCGGCGTATACGTCCGGCCGTTTTCTTACCTGTATAACGACGGATACTGCTTGTCTGTATCGCCTTGCGCCTTGGTCTGCTCGACCAGCATATCGACCCTCGCGCGAATACGATCCGACGCGGTCCTTAATGGAGTCGTGTCGAGTTCGAGGTTCAGGTTCTTCTTCAATATGTCAAGAACCGCTGCAGCAGCAAGAGGGTCAGGGATATTCGGGTCAGCGTCAGCGAGGAAGCCGTAAGACTTTATGTTCTTCTCCTGGCACTTGAGCATGAGTATCCCGAAAGTTCCGCTAAGGAATCCGAGCTTTATGGTAGGAACGCCTGCATCAGTCAGTTCCTTGAGTGTCGCCTCATTGCTCGCTATTCCGAAAACGGTAGGTTCCTTTTTCTTCTTCTCGATCTGGTGCGCGATTCCACCGAGCGAGATTACTTGTTTCGCGTCATGAGCCACGCTCCACTCAACTATCCTGTCAGCTATCTCGTAAGTGAGCTCTGGCGGAACTGCCGAATCCGAAACTATAACGACCAGGTTCCCCTTAGCGTAAAACCTGATAGGGCTTTTCGGGATGCCGTCCTTTATGATGGTCACAGGAGGTAGCCTCGTGGACTCAAGAAACCCGATCTCAACCATCCCAAGCTGTGTCGCAAGATACTCAGTGGCAATGGCTCCGACGAGGCCTATGCTCGGTGAGCCCTCGATTATCGTGGGCCGGTCAAGAGCCACGAACGCCTTCTCAACTATTTTTCCGGTAATCGCCATATAGATTCACAATGACCTCTCTTTGAAATGCAATTACCATACTCTGGACGTTGCGCATTATAATATTTGGGAAAGAAATATATAGAGGAAACGGAAAGCCCCAGCTGACGGCACGCAAGCGGGGTCGTCGTATAACTAGGCATTACGGCAGGCTCCAGATGGAGCGATGATTCCTTCCTGAAAAGGGGAAGATGATTAAGCGTTCACAAGAAGAAACCTGCTTATCAGGGTTCAAATCCCTGCGACCCCACCCGTATTCCGTTTATTCGGCTTCACCACCCAAACCTTTTTTTAAGTGAAAGGACAAAATAAGGGCTGATGTGAGCAATAATTAATGGCATTCATGAATAATAAAGAAGATGAAGAACCGAGCAAGACGCGCTGGACTCCTGTAGGACAAGCCACGCAAACACAAGAGCAACAGGCGATGATGATTGCGGCATTGCGGCCCCAGCCGCAGGGATGGGTTCCGCCAACGGTTTCAGAGGCAGCACAACCATCACCACAGCAGGAGGTCCAGTCACAACAACCACCAACAAGCGCTCCTGCAGCGGCAGTCCAGTCTCCTCATCATTCCCTAGAGAATATGCCTCTTTTCGTGAAGATAGACGAGTACGACACCCTAGTCGAGGAGGTCGCGAAAATAAAGTCCAACATAGGAAGGCTCGGGAAGATGGTAAGCTTCCTCAGGGATTTGAGCGACGTATGCGAGGAAGCATCCGAAACCGTTCACGACATCGAGGAGAGCCTGGAGGATTCCCAGTCCGCTCTTGAGGGAATATTCGTGAAGCTCGAGGACGTTGAAAGCGTTCTCTCGGAAAACAAGAACGTCCCTGGGCAAGCCGAGTCTGTGAAAAAAGAGGTCGAACTCCAACTCGACAAGAAGGAAGAGGACATCGAGCTTAAGATAGCGAAACTCCGAGAGCAACTCAAGGAGTAATAAACAAATCATTATTTGCGAGAGTGGCGGAGGGGTCAAACCAGCAGGTTTCCAAATCTGAAAAAGAAGAGACCTTCCGGGACTAAACGCGCGAGACTCAAGATCTCGTCCCGCAGGGGTTCGCCGGTTCGAATCCGGCCTCTCGCACCTTCTATTCATTACTGATTTTTCACACCACCACAAAACACACAAACACCGAGATGGCAAACACGGATAACAATACTAAAGAGAAGAAACCGAACCCGCTACTTCGCGGAATAATGCTGATGGCAGTGGGCATTGTCTTGATCGTCCTTTACGTTCTGGGACTTCTCAGTCCGGAATGGCGTTTCGTAACAATCGCCGTTCCGGTATCAATCATAGTTCTTGGTCTTCTCGCTTTCACAGTCTTGGTCGGTTTCGAGACTACCCGGATGAAATGAAAATTGAGTAGACTTTTGTATAAAAAAAAGGTTTTCCACTGCACCTTCAACAATAATCTCTCGTCTACTATGCCGTAAGCTGTAAGGTATAAAAAATCCCGAGCCAAAATTATTTTTGTAAAATGAAGAGCGTCAGCAGGTGAAAGTGCCTTTATTCGCGCCGCAGGCATTATTGGTGTTGGCAGGTACTTCGTTTAGGGTTCCCGGAGCGGAGCCTGAAACTATGTAACCGGAGTACTCGCTCTGGATCTCAATCCATCCCGCGGTCAGGTGTTTTACATAAATCCCGTTCTGTGAAAGTACCAACCCGACGTTCTGCGATAACGTACAGTCCTCGCTGTAGCAATAAGTTAAAACCGGCCTTCCCTGCAAAAGCCCTTTGAAAGCCGATACCAGTTGCTCGGCGCTCATGTTCTGCGCCGGGATATTCACCGCCCCAACGAAGTGGGACGCGTCGTATTCGCTTTTGATCCTCAGGTCGACGAGAAGCACTTTCGTCTCGTTGCCCTGCAGGTTATTCAGGTAGTCGACCGGGCTCATGGTTGCGGCGTTTTCCGTGGTGTAAAACTCGCCGATTAGCTGCTGCTCGCTTTTAGGGACAAACTGCGGTGCAATAAATCCGGCAAGTGCGCCAAATGTTGCGCTAACGACTATGCAGATGATAATAAGAATCCTAAAATCGAATTCCAAGTTTTTCATAAATAACACTATCCTGCTTCATGTTTCTGTAAAGACGGTGCAGGCCTGTTTTTATTTTTTGAGTGCTCCCAATACCGTGCCTCCGGCAATCGCGCTCAGCCCCTCACTGACCGACCATGCCAGAATCACGATGAGCGGGAAGGCGAAGGTGCCGATATATGCGAAGAACAGTGGTACTGTCATAATCACTCCCAACGCCACTCCGAATTCCAGGCCGCTTTTCCACATCTTCCTTGTTTTCTCCCAGAGCCAGGCCAGTCCGAAACCTAGAAGTATCGGTTCGAGGAAGAACAGTGGCATCACAGGAGTGAAAACAGGGTTTGCATATGCTGCATTAATGGACGGGAAGATTGCGCTAAAAGAAACGAAAACTATTTTCCCTACAACAAACATCGTTATTCCGGTTATCAGACCTTTCAGGTAAAAGTCCATACCATTCTTAATGCGGATTGGGCTATAAGTATTTTACCCATTCACTGGCTAAAGCTCTGAGATTCAGCTCGAAAGGGGAAGCCCGTCGAGCTTCACTTACTGACATTCCTGCCTTAACGAGCAGGCAATATTTATTAACCAGTAAACCCGCTTAAGTGTTAGATATTCAAATGGAAATATTTCCAGTGATAAGCCTTTTTGCCGAAGTATTGATTATCGTAATCGCATCAGTCATAGCGTTAAAGAAGAAAAAAGCTTATGGCTGGTTGTTTGCGGTCTCTTATGCAGTGTTCCTCTTTTATGATGTCTTGCATTTCCTCAAAATCGCCATGAATGGGGTTCTCATGGATTTCGTACTCCTTGTCGGTGCAGTCTTGTCTCTGGTGGCCGTTTGGCAGATTTACAAGGAAAAATAAGAGGTGGTGGTGCTTCAGATGGACATTCTATGGTTGTTGCTTGATATTATCGAAGCGATTGTTGGATTCGTAGGACTTGCTATTGCATTAAAGAAGAAAAAAACTGTCGGCTATGTCATCGCTATTTCCTATCTGCTCTACGTATTCTCGGATGCAATTCGGGTTATGAATATCGGATCCAAAAACTTATGGAACGCGTTACTCCAGCTCGCGCCTATTGTCGCCCTAGTGGCGTTCTGGATGCTGTACAAGGAAAAGAAGAAGCGAAGATAATAAGGACAGTCAGTCTTTGACACGTGGGAATTTCTTCCCGCCACAGTCTTATTTCTCGATAGGAGAAGGCACGCCGCTCTTTGAGCACTTGACAAGCAGTTCCTAGACGATTCATTCATCAACTCGCAGGCGTTTCGAGGTGCTCGTGGGATTCGAGACCGCCAGGATGAAATAAGAGATTTTTAGGCCGTAAAGTCACGATGCAGCAGTTCGCACGAAAAAATACCGGCAGGTAATACTGGGCGCCTTATTAAGTTCCGGACGTCAACATTAACTGATGATACAAAATGCGGAAAAAAGCAGTTCCTGAGAAACGGACGCATAATTACTGGGAGGGGTGTCACTTCCATGAGTTTATGGAATCAAACCCATGCGATGCACATAAATGTACATTTAAGTCCATAAAAATCATGAGATGAAACATAGCACGCATGTTTAATGTTACAACAGTAAACTATCCGTTAAAGTTTAACGTCATAACCGGAAACTTAGCATTCTTGACTGCGCGGTTTATGACTGTCTCGAGACCTTCAGCGGCCATTTTGGGATAAAACTGCTCGCCCATTAAGACGGCCAATATTGGCAAGCTCCTCCGCCTTGTTTTTAATCCAAGTGGTTTACTATTTATTTTGATTGTAATGATAGCACGGGACTTATTTTTGGAGTTTGAACGTCACATTTTCTTAAAGAAAATACTGAAACAAAATGGATTCAAGGGCACGTCTCAAACTGACAATTCAACAGTCATGACCAAATGCGAGTCTAAGTTTACATTTTCGAAGAACGGAAACATCAATATGCACGTAGTCGACGATGAACTATCCTGCATAAAGCTTGCAGTAGCGGACAACCCGCAAATCTTTGAGTTCGAGTCCTATTTAGGCGTGGACGAGGTTGGACTAAGCGACGAGAACGATACGATCGTGGTGTCCGCAGTTGCCTGCACGAAGAAGCAAGCAACCGAACTGTTTTTCAGCGGGGTAATGGACTCAAAAAGCGGTCTGCTAAAGACGCACCCCCAACAGGGCATAGAGCCGCTTGCAAAAAAGATAGATGAAAACACCATAGACTCAGAAACACTCATCAAACCACCTGAGAAAGTAAAAGAACTGGTTGATCTGGGCTGGACTAAGAAACAGATTCTTGCAAGCATGACGCATTTTTGCTTGAATCAAGTGCTAAGTCGAACGCACGTCACCCAAGTCGGCATGGACAAGTTCGACGACATCCATTCAAACGCCATAAGGGATGAACTGGGTAAACAATATCCTAGTGTGAACGTACTTTGCGAGCCCAAGTGTGAACAGCGGTCTATTGCGGTTGCGGCAGCAAGCATTGCGGCAACCCAAAAGCGACTGGAGTACATAGCCAAGAACGAACAGCACGAAGAGTCATCCAACGTGCCTGAATTCGAGTATGTTCATTTCGACTCCGTGAAGGAGGAGCACTACCCACAGATAAAACGGATTCTTGAGAATCTGGAACAATTTTATCCAGACATCCTGAAATGGTTTGAGACCAAAATCGTCAAGAGCGGGAATGACTCCGGCAGGGGCCTGGTCTGTCTTGTGGACAAGAATGTTGTCGGAGTAATATTGACAAAAGAGGAAGACAAGCAGAACGCGAAAATACGGAATCTGTACATCCTGCCAGGGTATCGGCGTCACGGAATAGGCGATGCATTGATGCAGTCTGAAATGAACCATTACAAGCGCCAACAGATTAGTCGGATTAATTGTACGGTTGCGCAGGAAAACCGTTATCTACTCGAGTTTTTCGTAACGTACGGTTTCGGATTTGTCGGGTTCAATCCAGACCTATACCGGGAGTCGGCTAGCGAATTAATGCTTGTCAAGCAGAATGTTTATCAAATTCTGGATTGGGACCACTTTGAGATCGTTGTTTTGGACCGCCTCTTCAAGAAGCGCGGCCATAACGTGACACGAGTGAGTAAGGGCGTGTATCGCATCACACCTCTTGTTTCTTTTCTTAAGTTCCAGGACGCTTTCGAACCGATCGACTACTGTGTTTTCTTTTTCAGGGATGCCGATGAATTCCAGAAGTCAGGAGGTTTCAAGAACGTTGTCGAGTTGAGTCGGGAATACGAAGCGATACCCGTGCTCATCATCCCGTACACAGAAGAAATCGGCAGGTATGAAAACGTGCGAATAATAGACTTGTTCGAGCTAAAACGCATGTTCTCCATGGAGTACGTGACTGATGATCCTGGCTCAGCCATTATCGTTCCAATAAGGGGACAGTACGCGAATCGCCTGTTTCTGGACGTTAGTCAAGCACGGTTTATGCTGGACAAGACCCAATTAAGGAAGGATAACGTCTATTATCGTGACGCTAAGGATTTTGACAGTTTCAAGCGGGGCATGACGTTGTTCTTTTATGACTCGGACAAGAAGCGGATCTCCGGCAGGGCCGTTCTTGCAAGAAAAGAGCAAGGAGAGCCGGACTATCTTGTAAGGCTTTTTGGTCCATTAGGCTGTTGGAGTAAGGATGACCTCCAGGAACACTTACAGGGCAAAACGCAGGGGATGGCATTCCAGTTCGACTTTTTCGAACCAGCCCCAAAGCCATTAACCCTCCGTCGTTTGAGGACTCTCGTTCCGAAATTCAATCCCATAACAATCTTTAAAATTCCGAAAAACCAACATATAAGCATCACTCAAGCGTGCGGTTACACCCACAATAATGACTAAACTCGTCTCAATCAAGAAAAAGTACTCCGACCTGATTTATTCAAGGAAAAAGAAGGTCGAGTACCGTAGGCAGAACGTCAATGTGCAGTCTGGGGAGCGTTTTTACGTTTACACTTCGTCTCCAGCGCGAGCCATAACCGGGTATTTCGTGGTTGAAAAGAAACTGAGACTGCCGCTTCAAGCCTTGTGGAATGCGACCAAACGAGTGGCTGGAATCGCCCGGAAAGAGTTTTTCGAGTATTTCGCGGGATGCACGCACGGCACGGCATTGGTTTTTTCTGCAGTGAAACGCTTTATTGAGGCGCTCCCATTGGAATGCTTAAGGGAACGGTTCGGCCACAACGGACGCTTTTCGCCGCCGCAGTCCTATTTCTCGATAGGAGAAGACACGCCGCTTTTCGAGCACTTGGAAGAATTAAGGAGCAGTTCTTAAGACGAAGCAGTCGCTTCCTCACAAGCGTTTCGCGGCGGACGTAGTGCTCGTTGGATTCGAAACTGCGAGAATGAAATGAGAAACCTACAAGGGGCAGTAGTCTTAACTATTCAACTGCTTTAATCCAGCGTTCAATGTAACCTAAATTGATGACATATTTGAGTGGTTCAGAATATTTTTTAAAAGTTTCTTTTAAGGTGCCTAAATGGTCAAACTCCTTGTTGAACTGATTAACTTCTCTAGAACGGCAGATGATATAATGAGACATCAAATCATTACGGCTCAGGTTTTCTTTGTTACAATAACCACAGTCACAATTCATCAATTCAGGCGCATTTTTCTTCAAATAGTCTATTTCAGTTGGTGAAAACCTTTTTTTTAAAGGAGGAACATAATATCTGAAAAATTGACGTTTTCCGAACCCTCCAGAAGCGATCTTGAGCCTATCGCCCGTATCAACTCCATGAACTATTGCGTCCAGCTTTCTGTCTTTCAATAAAAGCTCAAAGAAGCTTGCATGTAACGACCAAATTGGTTTTCCAATTTTTGTCAGTTCGGTAACGAAATTTTTGAACCCCACTAAGTACTCTAAAGATATAGTATATGCATCAAAATCGTCTACCGCAATACAAAAACCATCCACGTTAGGGTTGGCATACGCATCACAAATTCGCTTTATGGAATCCGATTCGATTAGGATATCTTTTGTTATGAATATGGGCGCATAAGCTTTCGAGGTCGGTCTAAGTTCCTTAACGTCTAGAATAAACTGAACGTTCTGGGCTAACGTATCACTGCTGCAGTCGTCAATGAATTTATACGGGGGGATCAAAAACTCAGGAGTGAATCGTTCAGTTATATCTTCAATAGGGTCTTCTGATAGGGTTTCATTAATTTCGTTCTCTTGAAAACCCACGAACTTATTTACGAAGTTAAGTCGATCTTCTTTACGCTTCGGGACATCATCTAGATTTTCAATACTGAGTTTTGACACATATTTTTCATGAGACCTTTTTTCGTCTACTAAGTGGAATGTGTGCGGATCTATTACAAACGACTTTTTAGTACTAAGAACTAATTGGGACGCAGCGGCTTTGAAATATTCGAGATTGGGCGCACCGAAAAAATAACCATCAAACTGTGTGTTTATGGTTTCAGTAACTTTACCTTCTTGTGCGTTGTAACGAATGTAAAACTTCATTCTTCCACCTTTTTTTTATTGGACAAAAAAACCGCGATTTAATGTTCACGCTACATACATCCTTTTCTATACTCAAGATGCCAACACCCATTTTTCTAAAAACGTCTTTGTCAAGATTAGGTATCACGGCCGATGGTACAGCAACATAACAAAAGTGACAATAAGATGAGTCTAATAATGCTTGTCGTAAAGCCCGTTTCCAGTTCGATACCTTCGCTTCTACAGCAGTAAATCTCCCGGTCTTTTTGTGTCGGAATAACAAATCTACGCGCTTTGTATATGTTTTACATTCAGGATATACCTTAGCTTCTTCGAACAGCTCATACTTATCGCCGAATCGTTTGATTATAGAGGTATAAAGAGTCTTTTCCGGAATCACGACGTATTTTAACACAACCTAAATAAATACCTTTTTCATAAAGTGGACACGATAAAGATGGCAGATGTTACAAAGAACATGAGACCCGCGATCCTCTTGTTCTTACTCTCAAAAACACCGTGTAAAGATGAAAGTAAGCTAGGAAATACACGCTTACAAAAGTTAATATTTCTAGTACAAAAAGAGAGTCCTAAACCAATCGAAAACGGGTTCAGTTTTGCCCCATACAAATACGGTCCATATAGTGACGAACTGGTTGACATCTTGCTCTCGTTATCGGATCGCAAAATGGTTGACCTAAAGCTGGATGAAAACGAAAATATCGTTTCGTGTAAGATAACCGATACGGGGGTCGAAACGGTAAAAAAATTGAAAGATAAATACCCCGACCTGGACGCAACAGTATCAAAAATAGTTTCAGATTATGGAGTACTAAACCTTGATTTACTTTTACTTTATGTTTATACTAAATACCCCGATTTTACTAAACGGTCTGAGATAAAAAAAGAAATAATTGCAATCGCAGAACGAAACTTTTCTATTTTGCAAAAAAAAGCCAAAGAGTTTGGATTCAAGGAAGAAGAGTTAACTGTGGTGGGAATCTAATTGCTACGAGTCGTTGCCGACACGAACATAATAATTTCAGGTCTCTTTTTTGATAAGCGTCCACAGAGGCTACTTCAGCTTGCAATTGATGGTAAGATAAAGCTCATACTTCCAGATCTGATAATTAAAGAAGTAAACGATAAAATTTCAGAAAAGTTCGGCGAACATGAAAACCTAGATACAGCTAAGGACTTTTGGTTCGTTTTACAAAGAGCTTTTGCCGAAACAAAAGAAGACAGTTTATCGGAAGAAAGCACTTCGGTTGATTGCGCTGATTCAGACGATAAGGCTATTATCGAACATACTGCGATGATACTGCCCAATTATTTCATTTCAGGCGACACTGATGTGTTGACTATTGAGAACAAACCGTTTCCAATCGTTAAACTAGTTGATTTCCTAAAAACCGAGTTTCCAAGTGAATCTGAACCTGGAAGTTAGAGCTCCTGCAAAGAATAAAAATCCCCACTGCTTTTGAAAAAGTCAGATAAACTGACACTTCAGCAAGTATGTTTTATGATTAAATTTGGCTTAACCGTATTATCAAAGAGGACACAATGTATACGTTAGCATAGAGTTATTAATTCAGTGTGTACGTCTACAAACATGGCTGTCGACAAACAAGTAGTATTAACTCGTGTTCAGGAACTCATTAAAGATCTTCCCGATGCGCAGAGACGCGACATCTCTGAACGTGATGTATGTAGGCATTTTATAGAACCCTTATTTGAGGTACTCGGTTGGAAAATACGTTCACTGGACGAGGTAAGAGAACAAAAAGGTCAGCCTTCAGGTAGACCGGATTATATCTTTTTTATCAACGGAAGAATTGCTTTTTACTTAGAAAGTAAAAACCTAGATCAAATTAGTGATGTCGACATAAAACAAGCCGTTAATTATGGAAGAAATAATGGGCACCGTTGGGTTATTCTTTCTAATTTTCAAGAAACTTTTGTATTAATCTGTGACACGAAAGAAAAAGGGATTAGGGGACATATTTTTCTACAAATTCCTGCCGATAAAATAGAAGAACGTCTTGACAGTCTGTTACTCTTATCAAACGAGAGTTTTAGATCTGGGTCTCTAGACAGCAAAGCTCAAGAACTTGGGCGCGTAAAACAAACTGTAAGTATCGGTGACGAACTTCTCGAGGACTTACAAATTTGGAGAAAAAAACTAATAGCGTCAATCAAAGAGAATAATACTAAACAGTATTCCAAAGACGAGTTGGAAGAGATTGTACAAACAATTCTTAATCGGATAATATTCATAAGAACGGTTGAAGATAGAAAACACGAAGCTTACGCCGACGAAACTATAGAAAGAATGCTTACTGAGTTTAAGGCAGGACGTATTACGCATTTATACGAACGCCTAAACAAGCTGTTTAGAGAATATGATGAAACTTATGACAGCCAATTATTCACACATGATGAGACCGACCCTAAGAGAAGGTACGAATGTGAACGGGTACAATTAGGGGATGACGTATTATTCAAGATACTGAAAGGGACGTACGAAAAGAACGAGATTTATACGTACAACTTCAAAGACATAAACGCTGACGTATTAGGCGCTATGTACGAGAAGTATCTCGGAAGTCTCCGAGCGCAAAAAGAACACGGTAGCTACTACACGCACACGTACATTGTTGAGTATATTATTCGCAATACAGTTGGAGAACTTTTGAAAAACAAGAAGCAAGCGGAAGTTGATAAAATTAAGATATTGGATCCGGCGTGTGGTTCCGGTTCCTTCCTCATCAAAGCCTTCGACGCCATTGATGACTACTACATACAAAAGGACCCGAATTATGTTCAGTCAGAACTCGTCCCGGAAGACGAGTCGGCTAAAAAAACACGTAAAACAAAGATTCTTACGAACAACATATACGGCATAGACTTGGACGAAACCGCCGTTGAAATAACACAACTTAATCTCTTACTAAAAGCAGCCGAAACAAAGTATCGTTTACCAAATATACGTGAGAACATCCCGCAGGGGAATTCTCTTATCGATGATGTCACAGTTGCGGGAGACAGTGCGTTTAAGTGGGAAGAAAAATTTCAAAATATAATACAATTCAATGAAGACGGGGGACTAAAAGAAGGGCACGGATTTGATGTAATAATCGGAAACCCGCCGTGGGTGAGTTTCGGATTGCGTGGCACAGAAAAAATCGATAAGAAGGAAAATGACTTTTACAGATTACATTATTCATCTGCAGAATATAAACTGAGCACTTATGCATTATTCGTTGAACGCGCAATACGATCTTTGAAAATCAATGGTCTCTTTTCATTTATTTTACCAGATAGTTTTTTGCTCGGTCGTTATTTTTCAAAGCTTAGACGATACATATTGGATAACTGTGAAATAAAAAAGATACTACTCACCAACTACGATGTATTTTCCAAGAAGGCCACTACCGGCAGAAATGTAATACTCGTTCTGAAAAAACGGCAGCCATTAACTGGTAAAAAAATTGGACGCGACGTTGAAATTATACGCGCCGACACCGAAGAGGATTTTAGGAATGTCCATTTTGAAACGTTCACATATTCTCAAAACTATTTTGAGAAAACCATTTACAACCGATTTAGGTTATTCTTTAACGAGGGCGATAAAAAATTTGTTGAAAACGTGGAGACAGATTCTGAACTACTTGAGAAGTTTATGACGGGCCATACGGGCGTGCGTTCACTCATTGGTCAAAAGAAAATCATTGCTAAAGCCGCACGAGGCAAAACGTGGATGTCCGGATTAATTTCAGGGTCTCAGATAGGACGATATTGGCTAAGATATGAAGGGGACTACATAAATATCGATCCAAAACTCCTAAACAAAGGGGGGTGGGATCCAACAGTGATTTTAAATGACAAACTAATGATCCGTCAGACAGGAGATCAAATATACGCAACGCTGGACACAGATAAATATTATCATCTCAATAATATCCATTCTTTTAATTTAAAAAACAGAATTTTGGACATAAAGTATATCCTTGCATTGTTGAACTCCAAAATGATGTCCGCCTATTATCTTCTTGTAACGTTAGAAAAAGGACGGGTTATGGCACAAACAGATATCGAAACCTTAGAAAAGTTACCGATTAAGGAAATATCATCTGATTTGCAGAAACCATTCATTGAACTCGTTGATCGAATAATCGTACTCAATAGATGTTTGGTCCAATTAGGAGATAAACAAACAGGTGAACAGAGCAAGCTGAAAAAAGAAATTACCGAAATCGGCTGCAAGATTGACGAACTCGTCTACGACTTGTATGGTTTAACTGCCGAGGAGCGCATGATAGTCAGAAAAGCGATAAAAACTAAGCACGAGCTTCATACAGACACGTTAAACGTATAGGCCCCCGGCTGGGAACAATTTTATATATAGACCCGCAAACCAACTCTTCAGCCGTCCTCGATTATTAGTAAAACATGGCCGGGATAGGTTAGTGGTAAACTGGGGGACTGTGGATCCCCAGAGCCGGGTTCGATCCCCGGTCTCGGCCCCATATTTTCAAGGCATTCAGGCCCCAAACCTTGCCATTTTCACCGGCGCAATCTTTTTAAAGCCGAACTCTTCTTTGTGCCTCTTGTCGCTTGGTTTGCGAAGCGGAATGGCGTTCGGAGGACGTTGCCCCCGACAGTAAAAAATTACACACAGATGCATATACGCCATCTCCATTCGAAAATACACACCGGCGTTGCGCCCAGAGCATGCGTGCCCAGTGTTGCACGCGAAAAGAAGAATATCCTGATAAGATATTGAGTTAGATAATCTAAAATGCGGTGAAGGGAATTCGCAACATTCCACCAGGCGGTACAGAAGATGTTAATCCGAAAAACCTCACGAATATTAGAATCGGATTAGAAGTATATGCAGGAATGTGTAAATTAAAACGTGTCATGTGCACAATATTACACACACGAAATTGATTTTGCTGAGAGTATAGTTCTACGCAAAATTCGTGCAAGAATTAATAGCAGAAATGGGAGTTTCAATAAAGGAAAAAAGCAAGAAAACTAAATGCCAATTCCAGTTCTGGTTTATCCCGCCAGAGGTCACTGCTATCAGATTCCGCCTAAGCCATGCAAGTCATCCCCCGCAAGGGGGAGGCGAACAGCTCAGTAACATATGGTGAATGTGCCGCAAGGACAGGAATAACCTCGGGAAACTGAGGATAATGCCTGATATGTGGTCCGTGCTGGAATGCTAGACCGCTTAAAGGCGCAAGTCGCCTTACGATCGCACCATAGCTCATCAGGCTGTTGGCGGGGTAACGGCCCACCAAACCTACAACGAGTACGGGTTGTGAGAGCAAGAGCCCGGAGATGGGGACTGAGACAATGCCCCAGGCCCTACGGGGCGCAGCAGGCGCGAAAACTTTGCAATGCGCGAAAGCGTGACAAGGGGAATCTGAGTGTTCAGGCTTTGCTTGAACTTTTCTTAAGACTAAAAACCTTGAGGAATAAAGGCCGGGCAAGACCGGTGCCAGCAGCCGCGGTAACACCGGCGGCCTGAGTGGTGGCCACACTTACTGGGTTTGAAGGGTTCGTAGTCGGACTAGCAAATCTTGGGTGAAATCCTGGGGCTCAACCCCAGGGCGCGCCTTGGACACTACTAGTCTTGGGACCGGGAGAGGAGAAGGGAACTCTATGGGTAGGGGCTAAATCCTATAATCCATGGATGACCACCGGTAGCGAAGGCGCTTCTCTGGAACGGGTCCGACGGTGAAGAACGAAGCCCAAGGGAGCGAACGGGATTAGATACCCCGGTAGTCTTGGGTGTAAACGATGTAGGCTAACTGTTGCTGTTGCCATGAGTGACAGCAGTGGTGAAGGGAAACCGGTAAGCCTACCACCTGGGGAGTACGGTCGCAAGACTGAAACTTAAAGGAATTGGCGGGGGGGCACCACAAGGGGTGAAGCTTGCGGTTCAATTGGATTCAACGCCGGGAAACTCACCAGGAGCGACGGCAGAATGAAGGTCAGACTAATGATCTTACTAGACAAGCCGAGAGGAGGCGCATGGCCGCCGACAGCTCGTGCCGTGAGGTGTCCAGTTAAGTCTGGCAACGAGCGAGACCCACACTTCTAGTTGCAACCTGTTCCTTCGGGGACAGGGCACACTAGCGGGACTGCTCCTGATAAAGGAGAGGAAGGAGTGGGCGACGGTAGGTCAGTATGCCCCGAATCCCCTGGGCCACACGCGAGCTGCAATGGTTGGGACAATGAGACGCAACTCCGAAAGGAGGAGCAAATCCCCTAAACCCAATCTTAGTCCGGATCGAGGGCTGTAACTCGACCTCGTGAAGATGGAATCCCCAGTAATCGGACTTTATCAGGGTCCGGTGAAAACGTCCCTGCTCCTTGCACACACCGCCCGTCAAGCCACTCGAGTAGGCTTTACGCGAGGTGTGGGTTAATTACTCACAACGAACGTAAGGTTTGCGAGAGGGGCTAAGTCGTAACAAGGTAGCCGTAGGGGAACCTGCGGCTGGATCACCTCCAAGAAACTTTCATTTAGAGTTTTGCGCAGAACGCTCAAATCAGCAAGTCAGAACAGAAAGAAAAAACATTCCTGCATATATTGTTAAATAAGTGGTTGTTGTGGGCTTGGATTCAAAGAAAAGCCCCCATGGGCTGGTAGTTCAGCGGTAGAACGTCGCGTTTGCATCGCGAAGGCCATGGGTTCAATTCCCATCCAGTCCACCAAGCCTAAAAAGGCTTGACCGTTTCGCGCCATCTTCGTCCCTCATTGGGACTCGATGGCGCAGAATGAATGAAGAAAGAAAAAATATCAAAAACCGAATCGCCAATTTCCCGTGAAATACCGGGAAGTTCAGGCGCTTGCAAAAAGATGATGTCCGTGGTATCTATGTATCGCGGCCTGACAAGAATGCATAGTGAGCGAGAAAAGTATATCATCAGATAACATCACGCTCATGATGACGCCGCACGAAAAAGAATTTGGAAGAAGATAAGTCCAGAGACAACAATATACAATACATACAGAAATGATGCAGATTCCATAGTTAGAAAGGGAGTCGTGAGAGAATACGCTGTTAGATGGATGGATTGGCTCAGATAGCTTATGAAGGACGCGGCAAGCTGCGATAAGCCCGGGGTAGGTGCAAGCACCCGTTGATCCCGGGATTTCCGAATGTGACTTCACACCCCGCAAGGGGATTTCCGTGAGGAAGAGAATACGCGGAGAATTGAAACATCCTAGTACCCGCAGGAAGAGAAACCAATTGGGATGCCGTTAGTAGGGGCGATCGAAAGCGGCAGAGGTCAAACCGAACCCTCCACGGTAACGTGGCGGGGATGTGGTGTTTTGGACTGGGAGCACAAGCTCAAATCACAAGTCGAAGTAGGCTGGAACGCCGTATCTTAGAGGGTGATAGTCCCGTAGGCGAGTGATGAGGGGTTGATTTCCCAAGTTCCCGATTAGGGTCGGTTGGTATTCCGGCCCGAATACCGGAGGCATTAACTCCGAAACCTAAACACTAACTGAGACCGATAGCGCAATAGTAACGCGAGTGAAAGCTGAAAAGTATCCAGAAATGGAGGTTAAACGAGTGCCTGAAGTCTAGCAGCTACAGTCTGTTGCGGCATGAAAGAGTCTTCTGCAAAGGTAACGAGCGGAAGATAGTCGATGTTGCAACGTGAGTTTCGAATAACTTTGTGGAGAGTTTGCAGTAGTGGCGAGGCTAACTCCGGAGGCGGAGGTAACCGAAGCGAAAGCGACATGCGCGCAATCCCGGTCAACCGGGATGAGGCGCGTGATTGATGAAGTCAGGAGTCACTACTGCAACACCTGAAGCCAGGCGATCTAGTCTTGGGCAGGATGAAGCCTCACCAAAAGTGGGGTGGAAGTCCGTAGGGGTAGTGCAGTCAAAGCCTTCCTCAGACCTGTGATTAGTGGCGAAAGACCAATCGAGCTTGGCGATAGCTGGTTCCTTCCGAAATATCCCGTAGGATAATCCCTGTCGAGTTAGTTTTCGGGGTAGAGCTACGGATTGGGCTGTACGGGTTCGAAAGAACCTCCAGTCCTGTCCAACTCCGAACTCGGAGACGATGTAGACACAGGGGGACAGGTCGTGGGGTAAACTTGTAGACCAAAAGGGGAACATCCCAGACCGGGGTTAAGGTCCTAAAGTACTGATTGAGTGTTAACGGTACAAGATTGTCTTCAACCTAAAACAGCCGGGAGGTAGGCTCAGAAGCAGCCATCCTCTAAGAAGTGCGTAAAAGCTTACCGGCCGAGGTTGAGGGCGTCGAAGATGGACGGGGCTAAACCAGTCACCGATACCCCGGACGCCGAAAGGCGTGGTAGGAAGGCAAGGATAATGCGCAGAAGCGCGGGTGTGAATTCGCGTGGAGCGTTGTCCTAAGAGAATTCCACACTTAGTAGCATCAAAGTCGGGTTAGAATCCCGACCGCCGAAAGGACAAGGGTTCCTCAACAATGTTCGTCAATTGAGGGTTAGTCGATCCTAAATGCGCCATTAACGCGAGCGCGTGAACAGGGAAGCTGGTTAATATTCCAGCACCATTAGGATTAGGAATTCCGTTCGCGGAAAAGGTATGCTGGCGCTTCCGGATAGGCCGAGTGTCACCGTCGTGGCATTTAAGCGGAACAGGAGATGGGAGTACTGTAATGGTGAGAACATCTCCAAGCCGTTATGGGGCTGGGCGCAAGCCTGGCTTCGGCTGAGTCCAGGAGCCCGTGAAAGACAGCATGCAACAAGTCCTAATGTTCGTACCGAGATCCGGCACAGGTGTTCCTGCCCGAGTAGGGTAAGGCGTGTCTGGGACAATCAAGGCGAAGG
>Ga0315282_10000511_pt1 | contig 76475 bp, 56 predicted proteins | sample YL17G07_20_MG_FD_203693 | JGI IMG/M metagenome (GOLD analysis project Ga0315282, IMG submission 203693) | Sediment microbial communities from Yellowstone Lake, YNP, Wyoming, USA - YL17G07_20 | ecosystem: Environmental > Aquatic > Freshwater > Lake > Sediment | place: USA: Wyoming | collected... | reverse complement strand
ATTGTATGGGGCGGTCGCAGGTTCGTTGCGTAACCAGCGTGGTCAAAAAAAATTGTTGCGTTCGTTTTTCCATCATGCACAATTAAGAATATGATGTGTTCTATTATTTATTCAAAACTCAATAAATCGTCAGTATACTTTTATTGCTTCCTATTTTATATGTCCAGTCCCATTTATACACCTTTATGGCGTCAAGATCTGTCAAGACAGGGCCGTTATCGGCAACCAGAATGTTCGAATGTTTCAGGTCGCCGTGAATGATGCGATATTTCCGCAGTTTATCGAGCATCTCTTTAATTTGCCGGGCTGCTTTTGAACGTTTATCTTCGGTAGTATGAATGTCCCGAAGAAAATCAGACAAATTTTGTCCGTCAACATATTCGGTTATAAAGTAAGATTTCCATACAAGCGGACCGCGATATTCTTCAATAAAAGCAAGCGGTTTCGGTGTGTCTATGCCCAGCATCAAAAGCCGATGGCCGTTCAGCCAGCATCGGTGTGCACGGGACCTTTTTATCGTATGCCGCAGCGAATGAATCAACCCCTTATGATTATATCGTTTGACTACTATATCCTTCCCAGCCCAGTTTGTCCGTGACACATAGCAGGTATTTCCTTTTTTAAGAATCTGTCCCTTGTCCATCAGCGAATCTATTTGTTTTATTAAATCGTCCGGCTCCGCACCCTGGCAAAATTCCCTGTCGAAGACGGCAAGGTATTTATTCGTGCTGATTCGCAAACATTTTTTGCCTGTTCGCAGACGTTTTTTTAGCCCCTTTTCGGCTCCTTTTATCCTGTGTAAAATCAGCCGTTTCTGGAATAAAGCCTTATCCTGCCCGTTGAATTGCCATTGTCGCGCAAGTGCATATTCTTCACAAAGTTCCTCAGCAGCTCCGGTATCGCTGTCAATGTCTCCAAAGGAAAGCGCCAGCAGCGCCAACTGTGAGATACTTTTCTTTCGCAGGATTTCCGACAGGAAAAAGTGCATTTGGCCGCAATCAAGTGCAAATACCTTGCCATTTGCCAGCAGAAAATTTCCGAGGTGCAGGTCTTTCTGCAGGACGCCATTTTTATGCTGTTCCGCCAGCTCCCTGCAAACCAGTTTCAGCAGCTTTAGTTTTTCTCCTTTTTCAACTAATCTCTTGAATAGCTCCAGAGCAGTTGATGAGTCAGCTATTTTCTCCACCACCATAGCCCATCGGCCATCCTCAGTTCTACCGTAGAACAAAGGCTTGGGTGCGCTTAATCCTTTTGACCGCAGCAGGTTCAGTCCCCGCCATTCTCTTTTGAGATGATATTTTGCGAGTATTTTATGCGAGAATATCTTTATAATTACGTCTTTGTCGCCCCAGCGGGCGTCATAAACTTCTCGCCTGCCGGCAATTTCCCTCAAGAGGGCCTTACAGGTTAAAGTTTCTGTTTGTTGCTCGGGCAAATCACACTTAATAGAAAGTTGAAATGGCAAATTTGTCATTGATGATTCAGAGCCCCAGCACAACGACGCCGAGTTCATCGGCCAGCTTTATCGTTTGCGGCCTGTCAATAATTATCGTTTTTTCCGCTTCCACAACGAGGCATTTGGCGCCATTTTCAGCCAGGCTCCTGATAGTATCAGGCCCGATGCAGGGCACATCGAACCGCATATCCTGATTTGCTTTTGAAGCTTTGCAGAGCGTCCAGCCGCCCGATTTGCATAGCTCGCCCGCACGTTCAATCATTTTCGCCGTTCCCTCTATCGCTTCAACGGCGATTATCTCTCTTTCTTTTACTGCGATTGCCTGGCCTATATCCAGCTCAACAAGTTTTTTGACCGTCTGCCAGCCGAATTCTATATCGTTTTTAGTCGATGCACTCGGCTCGCTTTTCGTCATCACTCCCCTTGTCGCCAGATGTTCTTTGCAATACATTGTCGAGTTCTCCAGCACTATTCCGCCGCTGGCCAGCTCATCTGCAAGAGCGGCCAGAAGCGTCTGATTTTGTTTATTTTTGCCTCGCAGCCGCCAGTACCATATTCGCACCGCCCGCCAGTCAGGCAGGTATCGCAGGATTCGCCACGGCGTAAAGATTCGGCCTTTATAGACCCGCCCGACCATTATCGTTTCGGTCACGCCGTGCTTCTTTAGTTTGCGTATCCAGTGGCCGGGTCTGGCAAGCGGCACATCGTAAAATATATCGACCTCATCAGCCAGCGAGGCTTCCGCATTTTCCGCCAGCCCGGCACATACAACTTTCAGTCCCGCTTTTCTGGCACCTTCGGCAACCAGAAACGGCAAACGCCCTTCACCGGCAATCAACCCTATTACATTTTCACTCATTGTGTTCAGCGGGTTTTTCCTGATTTGCCAGACGTTTCTCAATCTGCCGGATGCTTTTTCGCATTTCAGGCAGGTATTGTATAAGGCTGTATACACGTCTTGCCTGGCTTGCGTCGATTGCCGGTATCCCTGCGAGCGTCTGTCCGTCCGGCACACTATTGATTACCGCCGAGCGTGCTGCTATCGTTACAAGGTTGCCTATGTCGATGTGGCCTACGATGCCCGCCTGCCCGCCGACCACGCAATGATGGCCAAGTGTTGCCGAGCCTGCAATACCGACCTGTGCCACAAGCAGACAATACGGCCCGACCTTTGTGCCGTGGCCTATCGCAATCAAATCGCCCAGCTTGCTCCCCTTGCCTATGATGGTATCGTCGAGAGTGCCGCGTTCAATGCCGCAGCCGGCGCCAATCTCAACATCGTCCTCAATTACTGTTCTGCCGATATGCGGAATCTTATGATGCTCGCCCTTATGCGTTGCAAAGCCAAAGCCGTCCTCGCCGATAGTCGCATTGGCCTGAATAATGACCCTGCTGCCTATTTTACACCTGTCATAGACCACGACATTGGGATACAGGATGCAATCATCGCCGATTTCGGTTTCCGGGCCGATGAACACGCCGGGATAAAGCACGCATCTACTGCCGATTTTGACATTGTCGCTGATGGTTACGAAATCGCAAATATTGCAGTCGACGCCGAGTTTTGCGGTTTTGGCTATCGATGCCTTTTTACTGACGCCGGCTTTCCCGTGCCGACGATGGCCGTGCAGCAGCACTACAATCTGGCGGAAGGCATAATACGGGTCGCCTGCTATCAGCAACGCTGCGGAGCTGTCGGTCTCTTTGGCCACCACAATGGCAGCGGCTTTAGTGGTTTTAAGCAGATTTGCGTATCTTGGGTTGCTGAGGAAACTAATGTCGCCGGCGGAGGCGCTTTCGAGCGTGGCTGCTGATTTAATCTTGATATTCGGGTCTCCGCAGACCCGTCCGCCGACGTATTCGGCCAATTCTCCGAGAGTTTTTTGCATAAAAAAGCCTTTTTTCTATACGCTAAACGCGATTGAAACAAACATTATACCAGAGATGGAGGTCCGGTCAATTGGCCGGGTGAGAATAAGAGGCTTTTATGATGCGATGCTTATAGAACACAGGTTTTGTTAATATGGGTAAGATTTAACGATTGTAGGGGCGGGAAAAATGGTGAAAAAGTGAGAAAAAATGCGAAAAATTTCGAAATTTTGCGAAAAATGTATGCGATTTTGCGAAAAAAAGTATGGTTTTTGCGAAATTTTTGTGCGTTTTGCGAGTTGAAAAAAGTTTGTAGAAAAGATGAAAATTTTGGGATTTTTTCAAAAAGGGAGCTGCGTAAGTGATTGATTATCAGTTAGTTATGATTGATTCGTAGTGCGTTGTGCGGGGTGCATTGTGCGAAGCGGGGAGCGAACGGCAGACAAACAAGCGGCAACGTAAAATAAGGACTTATGGCAAATCATACCACTTAGTGGTATGGTTTTTCGGGGTAAAAGTGTGTTTTCAGGGTAAAAATGCGGGTGTCGGGGTGTGGGCAAGACGCAAGACTTCAGACCTAAGACCAAAGACTTAAGACCAAAGAATTGTCGATTGCCGAATGATGCCTACGGCACATAAATGTCGATTGTCGAGTGAAAGAGTTCGTAGTTCATTGTAAAGATGTTTTAATCGCGGATTGCGCTGATTACACAGATTTTGTAAGTGCATAGTGTTTTGTTCTCCGTAAAGAGTCCTTACGGACATTGTTTTTAACTACGAACTATCAACAAAAAACTCAGAACTAAAAATGGTATCCCCAGATTTCAACAACTAATTCTACCACAGAGGTCACAGAGATATCAAATATCAAAATACAAAATGACCGATTAGGCAACGAAGCCGATTATTTCTAAATAAATAAGTATACGTCCCGAATGGCACTAAGTTAAGAGAATTTTGGTCAAAAGAACAGGTCTGTTTGCCGGTGAAATCTCCAAAATTGCCTGTCAAAAGGCTATTAAATATGCTTAACTGCGAATTCCTCAAGTTAAAAGTTCTTAGCTTTCAGATTAATTTTTGCACAAGACAGACTTATGCCAATCGAGATTAGAAAATGCGCTTGGTGTCATTGCGATTGCAGCGAAGCAATCTGGCTTTTTAGATTGCCACGGCCTAAACGGCAGGCCTCGCAATGACGCCCCCCTTTCAAAAGCGCATATATTTAACGCAATCGGTATTACTCAATATACGTTTCGAATGCTGAAACTGCAACAGAGCAGAAAAAAAGAGGCAGGATGTGCCTGCCTCTCAAACACTGTCAAGCATAAGACCAGATAGAAAGACTTTTTCCATTCTACTAAGGGATAATCGGTTCAAACCTCCAGATATTTAAAACACCTCCTCTATTAGACCTGAAATAGATAAAATGCCCTGTTCTATCCCAGCAGGGGTATTCATCTGCTGAACCATTCGTTGTTAATTGCGTTTTCTTCGAGCCATCTGAAGCCATTATCCAAATATCAAAGTTTTGAAGTTTTTTGGAATCTAATCCCTCATTCGAATCAAAGACTATCCATTTATTATCAGGCGACCAGCGAGGATGCATAGCATCGTAATTGACGTTTTGCATCAATTGGGTCTCTTCGCTTCCATCAAGATTCATCAACCAAATCTGGTTATAACCAGTAATTTTGTCTTTGCGGGAGAAAAGGATTTTCTTGCGGTCAGGACTTATTTGTGGATTTTCGCCCTCACGTAATTGTGTTGGCAGGTCCCCATTTCTTCCGATTAACCAGACTTGCGGCTCTTCGGCATTTGGAGGGTTTGAAGTATAGGCAATAAAATTAGAATCAGTCGAAACTGATGGTGAGTAATCCTCGGCGGAAGAATTTGTGATAACAGTAATCCCGGCTCCAACATCTGTGCGGATTCTCCATAAGGTAAGGTTAGTACTTGTTCTATTTGAGCTGAATATGATAAATCGGCCGTCAGGCTCAAAAGACGGGAATAGGTCTAACCATTTGCCGTAAGTAACCCTTGTTTTTCCAAACGAACCTATAGGAGTCTTCCAAATATTGCTGTAAGATGAATGGTTTTCCTCTTGAACCATTGTGCTGTATATCAGCAGATCCTCGGCAGGAGATAAAATTGGAGCGCTGATTTGGTAATTTCGGTCTTCATTATTTGTAACACGTGTAACGCTTTTTACATTTGGAGAGCGTTCAATTACCTCAAGGTACGCTAGTGTTGGTTTACGTACAAGAGCTAATTTTACACCTTTTTCGGTTTTCTGAGGTTCGACAGAAACCACATCAACAGATACTGTTTCAATTTTCTTTAACACTCCAGCAGGATAATCCTTTCGAGATTCTGGCTCAAATGAAATAGATATCATTTTGTCCTCATATCCTTCCTTCTTAACCAAAACCTCATACTTATCCGTCTCAACAAACGAAAGCTTCTTTTGTAATGGTGTTGTTCCTACAATTAGACCATCTATTTCGACGGAAGCCCCTTCTGGTACACTGGTTATAGTTACTGTTTTTTCAAGTGGCGGTAGAACAATATTATATTCGGTCTGGTCTGCCGGCACATATTGCACTGAAACCGTAGCAGGCTTGTGCCCCTTTTTTTCCGCTGTTACTGCATATGCCTCTTGTTTTTTAAAGCTCAGTACTTTTGTAAATGGCGTTTTACCGCTTTGCTCACCATTTATGTAGAGCGAAGCGTGATTGGGGTCACTTGTGATACAAACTAATTTGTGGTTGAGACAACCAGCACCCAATTCCAGTATCAGAGCGACCAGACAAATTCTCGAAATGACTCTCTTCATTTTCGTGTTCCTTAATATTAGCTGACATTTTCCATATTTATCCGCCTCTGGCGGATTAAATGCTTGGCTACACAACCAAGCCTTCGATTCCGCAATAATATCAAAATCTTCTTTGAATTGCGATAATTTTTTAATGGCCAAAGTTAATCCGCCGAAGGCGGACAAGTGGCGGGGTAAATAGTCGCAAGTCACTTGGCGTTAGAAGTAACCCCCGAATAAATTCGGGGGCTAAATTTTAAGTTCTGAATAAATAAAATGGTGTCGCCGGATTTCGATGGGAAATAAAATATAAAAAATAAAAGATAAAAAATGGAGAACAAATAACGGCGGCTGTCCCTATTTGTTCGTTCTAAGGAGCGGGAATCCATTTCCAGGAAAATAAATCAAGCTCATTAAAGCGGATTTTTAAAACTTTACGCTCAGTTGAGGCCCAATCCTTAAAACGCCCATTCTTATTTTCGGGAAATACTCAATTGCTGTCTGAATTCCAAAATAAGCTGAATAGCTTACCTTGAATTTTACTCCCCCTTCAAGACTTGGCCCGGGAACGAACGATTGCGGCCCTGTTTCATCCGGGAAAAACGTTTTATCATTTAAATAATCGTCTATTATAATTCCTGGTCTGATATTGAAACTTACGTTCTCCATATTAAATTGCTGGTCCGCAAAAACTCTAAATCCAGGCACATCCAGGCTTCTTTGATTCATTCCGCCGTGATATAGTTTCCACTCTTCGGATTCTTCTGAGACATCTCTGATACCAAAGCCGGGTCTCAAATCACCTTTTCCGAACAGCAAATCAAACTCTGTCCCGTATCCCTGCTTTATTGACAAATTTTTTCCGAACACTCCCGGAAAAGACGATAAAATTTTTGTCTCTATTTCAATTCCTTTAGTCGGAATTGTTTTATATCCGGTATTTCCCAAAGGAACATTTAATCCAAGCTGTACTTTTCTGCTGCTTATTCCATCGTAGATTGTATATGCCGGCGTGATTGCAAACTCATTTCCATTTCCCAGAGGAATTGCAAACTCAAGCTCTCCTATCAGTTCCGGCCTTATTTTGTCAATCCTTGCAATACCAACCCCGATACCCGGCCTTAGTGTTAAATATTCCAAGGAAATGTCCTTCTGCAGAAGCATTCCCACATCAAACATATAAATATTCTGCTGGCTTTTGTTGTATTCTGTAAAATCATAGCCTATTTTTAACGATGTTCTTAAGTCATCTATGCCTGCTAACGAGAATTTTTCAGACATAAGTCTTAATTCAAGTGCCTGGCCGTCATCAAGATTTGCTCTTTTTGCATCGTCTTTGTTTGACTGCTTTGGATTGGTTGTTCCGCCGTTTATTCCATGAATACCTTCTGTATTCCAGCCAAAAGCAGAGGTTCTTAAAGAAATATTTTTGAAAAATTCAAATTTTTGCTCCGGCACATTATTCGCCTCATTTTCCTGCGCAAGGGCGGCACTTGAAACTAAAATTGCCGCAAGCATTAATGTAACGGGTAATTTTTTGAATCGCATCCTGATAATAAAAGGGGACAACTTCATCTTTTTGAGCATGATTTTCCTTTAACACTTTCAAAAAATACTTTCCTGTCCTTCAGTATCACTATTATCTCGGAATTCTCTTTGAATTGCAATAAGATTAGACCTCTTCTTTTGCAGATTTCGCTGTTAAATCATCTCCATAGGCCATATAGTATCAAATCAGTACCAGATGCACTGATTAAGGAGCAATGATTTAATCCCTACGAGTATTCGCACCTTACTGATGAAGCTGTGAGTTCAAGTTAAACCCAGCCTTCGGCGGTCAAGGCATCGTGCAACTGGTCTGGGTGATGTCGGCAGCGGCTTTCAAACAGGCTGGCTTCGGCGTGGGCCTTGTTGTAGGGCCAGCCGGCAGCCATTCGATTTCGCTCGTGAAGTTCGTGGAGGAGGACGTAGCCGCGTTCGAGCTGTTCGATATCATTATCTATCCAGACTTCGTTATCCGGCACAAATTCATATACGTAGTCGTGTCCGCCGGCGGTAAAGTCGATATCGAAGACACTGCGAACGAGGCGGCCGTTGACAATCCAGACACTGATACCGTTTTCGAGTTTTTTCCAGAGTCGCTCGTGAACCTGCCTGCTGTCGGGCAGCTGCCGGCCTCGGTGAGTCAGCCGGTCCAGGTCACCTGCCCTGCGGCGTTCACGACGTTCGACGCGGTCGGCTTCGACGAGAGCCTTGTCGTAGGGGACACCCTTTGTCATAAGATGATATTCTGTCAGGAGATGGTCTATAAAAAACCGCAGCTCGTCGTTTTTGGCTTCACGGTCAATCCAGAACTCATTTTTCGGGATGTAGCGATACCTGTAATGCTGGCCAAAATTGGTAAACTCCTCATCGATATGGCCGCGAATGAAGCTGCCGTCGACAATCCATACCTGCAGGTCGTTGATTTGCTCGACCTTTTCAATGTACGGCGGTTTTGGCGATTGATTCACATTGGAGCTTTCCGTTTTTTTCATAAACCCAAAATCGCTATCTGAGATTTCCCATATTAAACCGCCCCGCCAGACAAAGGGCGGGTAAACCCGCCACAGGCGGGCAAGCTCCGGCGGATAAAATAATGTTTAGATTAGAGAATGTCCTAACAGCCGCTGATAGGCTGCTAAATACCCATCAATCATATTACTCAAGTCCCATTTACTCCGAGCTTCTTTCATTATTCTTTTTGCGAGCCTTTCCCATTCTTTAGGGTTTTCTCTGAAAAATCTGTGGTTGCGAACAGTTGTTTCCAGTCCCCACCACAATCCGCCGGAATCATAATTTATGAAAAGGACGCCATTGCCGTTATCTTCACGGGCGCTCAGCTTCTTAAGGGTCAGAGGCACAATCTTATCGTGATAACCACCCGTATCGCGGTTCGTTGCTGTCGCTCCAAAGAGGTTTCCTACCACGTCTATCTGTCCAAAAGGCTCATACAGAGAAGCACCGAAGATGTCACTTGCTGCTGCATATCCTAATATGCTGAGGTCGTCATTAAAGGGACAGTACGCAATTTTGCCTCCGGAAACGCAGGCAATTCTTCCAAGTATCTCTGCGTGAGTCCTGTCGCTTCCTATGGGACTGCCGACAATACCTATCTGGACATCCGGATGCTCTATTACAAATTTTAATGCAATATCTTCGAGAAGCTCAACGCCTTTTTGAACCGGGTCCAATCGTGACGGCCAATATAAAAGTATCGCCTCAGGATTGACCTGCAGACCGGTTTTCTTCTGAAATTTGATTAAATTAAGCTTTTTTGCTTTTATGACGTCATCGCTTACTCCATATTTTTTTGCAAGACCCGGCTTATCAAACTGCGGGTTTTCAACCTGCTCTTCCGGGTATATTGCAGGTGAGATTCCGTTAGGTATTGCCAATACAGAACCGTATCGAAACTTGCTTTTGGTCTCCTGCCTGACGCTCCACGGAATTACGGGTCTGTCCATAAAATAGTCATTTATCGTTTCTTCGAGAAATCTCCTGCCCACATAATTGACCAGGGTCGCACTTTTTATGGCCGCTGCCTGACAGTCCACGCACTCCTTCCCGCTGTCGATTGAGATGTACAGGTTGTCCCAAAGCTCTCCTAAACTAACTCCATAAAACATTTCCAACGGTATGTGACCGGTATGAGTATTGTGGACCGTATGCAGCAAAGGGACATTACTCAATTTGGCATAAGCCGGTATAATGCCCCCGGCCATCCAGTCATGTGTGTGAAGAATCCCTTCCCCTTCGTGTTTTGAAATTATTTCCCTTATAAAAGACTGGATTATTCTCTTCTGGAACTCAGCGGCCGTCAGCCGCGGGTCGCCATCGTAAGGACTCATATAATTTTCAAACAAGGCCGAATCAATCATCTTAATATGGTCGTGAGGCACATGAAATATTTCTTCTATATACTCGTCTTCCCTTATTCCGGATTTTTCCATAAACCTTCTTTTTAGGTTCAGCGTGATGACATAAGTAGGGACTCCTCTCTCCCAAAGGCCCGCACATAAAGCAGCGACCACCTCACCCATCCCTCCGCTTTTGCCCGTAACATACTTTGCGAATTCACCCATCCCCTCGGTTGGCAGTTTATCCGTCTCAGGACTTATGATTATGACCGGTGTTCTTTGGGCTTTTTTTAGTATTTGGAAATCATCTACTAACTTTTCTATCCCCCATATCTTGTCTGTTATGATTCTGACTGCTTCTCCTACCGAGCCGTAAGGGCTGAAATACGAGTGCACTGCATGGTCTGAGCCTGTGCTCTCGTGAACGAAATAAAGCTGGTCGGAGGTTGTCAAGTATCTCCATTTCGTTAATAGTTTCCCGCCGGCCTTTTTAACTTTCCTCTCAAGGTTTTCGAGGCGGGCAAATAGCTCCTGCTGCGTTCTGTTTCCCAACCAGCCGAAAGTGTTTTTTGTCGTGTCCGCCCAGGAAGAGGTTGATAAACCGTGAATATCCGCAACAGGACAATCAGCATCTTTAAATAGTTCCGCCACCTCGCTGGGATTTGCGATTTTTATGCCGGCGTGCTGCTCTAACTCCTCCGGCAAAGCCTTCCAAAACTCAAATATGCCTTTATCTTCCCATATATGCTCCCCGATATGCTCATAGTCATATCCCAGCAGGACCGCTTCTCCGTCAATCTTCGCTATGTTCCGTGCATACTGCCTGGCTGAAACAGGCGTATGCGGAAATCGGTATGCAATGTCGTCGCTTAATTCTCTGTTTCTGGGAATGACAATCAGATTACTTCCTTTTGCCCGAAATATTGCGTTGGGGGATATGGCCTTGCCGTCCTTTATACCGTACATATCATCTCTCTTTTCACACAGCATCGCTTTAAATCCCATCTCCGCAACAACGTCTGCAATCTCATTATTGTACATAAGCTCAGTGTTTCGCAGGGAAGTCGGTCCTGTCCCAAAAATCTCGGCCATTATCGTCCGGTGCAGACGGACCTGCTCCCTGAATTCCAGTCTTTGCGGGTCTGCAAATAAACCTGCAAGGGAATGATAATATGTCTCTACCAGAAACTCGACCTGGTTGCGGGCTTTGCCGGCATCGAGTAATTGCTGCAGACACCAGATTACTTCCGGTTCATACATCTGGGCCTGCTCGAGGAATGTGCCGGACATACTTAACGTAATCTTAAATCCGGGATTATGTGCTACCAGCTCGGTGAACATTTTTGTGGCAGGCAGATAGTTCTTTTCTGAGACCTTTTCAAATACCTCCTTATTTATATCGTCCCAAAAGAACTTGTCCCTGTCGGGATGCAGCCTGAATGGCTGATGCAGCTGAAAGTAAAACGTCGCTACGGGCATTTTTCAATAAACCCTTGGAATTGAAATTATTTGATTAAAAGGGCATCTCAGCCCTCGGTTCTACGACCTTAACTTCTGTTCGACATTTCCCATATTAATCCGCCATAGGCGGACAAGTCCGCCCCGCCTACGGCGGGTAAACCCGCCAGACAAAAGGCGGGCAAGCTGCGGCGGATAAATCCACCAGAGGCGGATAAAACGCTTTGCTACGCAGACAAGTTCCTTCAATGCCAAAATAATATCAAAATCTTCCTCAAATTACAATAGTCCCGGATTTCTTATTTTATATTTTAAGGGCTTGCCCTCTATTTTCCCCATTTTACCCATTTCCCCCTATTTCCCCGGTATAGTGTCACCAGATTTCGATGGGAAATAAAATATAAAAAATGGAGAACGAATAACGGTGGCTGTTCCTATTTGTTCTATTTGTTCTTACGCAGCCATATCGGGGTAACAACAAACCATACAATAGTTCCGGCGAGAATAAAGGAGCGGTTGGTATCGGGTAAAATCCTCCCGCCGGCACACAACACAGCACTTACCAGAAGAAGCGCCAGAGCCGAAAAGGAAATAAATCTTAATAAATTACTCATTTATAACCTGCTTCGATTTAAGTGGTTTCTGCATTATTTTACTGAGTGCCAGATAGATAACGCCTGAGGCCAGCCAGCCTGGCAGACACAGAAAGAATTCCTGTATTCCCGCAAAGTACCAGAGCAGCACACAGACCAGCAGTGAGCAAACCCATGCAAGAACAGGCGGCCAATAGACATGTTTGCCGGCCTTTTCCGCATAAAATTTCACAAGACCAATCTTCCTGACTAAATAGTGGTCAGCGAAGATAACGGCCCCCATCGGCATCAGAATCAGGCCGTAAAGCATCGCTACGCTGAGAAATCTATTACAGAAACCCGGGAAGGCCGCTACGACACAGGCCAAAGCGCCGGCAACGAACGTTACCCAGACGCGTGACCATTTCGGTCGAATCGCCTGAAAAGCCAGACCTGCCCGGTAAATGACGGGGTTAGCAGTTGTCCAGCCGGCCAGTAATACCAACAGAATTCCGGAATAGCCGGCAACGCGGCTGGCCAACGGACCGGGGACTACACTGGTATCAGCCGGATTGCGCTGTAACTGGACGGCATAAAGAAAAGCTGCCGTTATCCATGCGATATAGTGTCCCAGATACATCCCCGCTGCTGAGGCCAGTCCATAGCGAGCCTTGCGGGCATACCGGAAAATAGACAAGTCTCCCATACCAATGTGCCATGCCATATTACCGAACCAGGCGAAACAAACTATATGCCAGAATGTAAATTTTATGGCACCAGCAGCGGGTACCCCTGTCCAGACCACGTTATTAGCCACGTGCCAGAAACCGCTGAATGATTTGACGCCAAGTTCCGGTAAAGCTGAAAAACCAAAGATAATAAACATTACAGCCATCCAGGGAGAAGCAATGTTGGCAAAATGTGCTATGGTATCATAACCTTTTGCGGCCATATAGACGAACACGACTCCCACGGCGGCGATAACAACCACCATACCTGCGTTTTTTGGCGCCCAATCCGTAATAGCAGGTGTCGGTATATTAAACGGCACGAACAGAGCTGTTGCCGAAACGTAGATAAAGGCCCCGCCCAGACAACACCAGAGAAAACCGTTTGCGGCATTATATATTTTGATAATGGCCGGCCCGCCGATTTTTTCCAATTGATAGTACAGTGTCAGCCGGTTTTTCACGGCGATAGGGGCCGTCAGAAATGTCCAACTCGTTACAGCGAGAAAATTACCGACCAGCAGACCTACCAAAACACTAAATGCACTGGCCCCCGCAGCAACGAACAGCGGGCCAATCAACAATTCAGTTGCAGCCACGTGTTCGCCGGCGAACAGCCCGACGAAACTTTTCAAGCCCTTGGTTTTAGTTTCAGGAACAGGCTCGCGTTCATATTCATTGACAGCAAAGCCGCTATCTTCACTCGCAGAGTTTGTTACAGCTTCCTGCTTTTCCACTTCACTCATACGGATAAATCCTTTTGCATAAAATCGAAGACATCTATTTTACCATCGCCGAACTCGTTCTAATACATCTTTTTGTTCGTTTGGTTCCGCAGGGACCCAGAGCATTATCCCTGCTGGGTCGACTTTCTTGGTAAATTCGTCAAGCTCGTGCATTTTCAAGTCCACGATTACACTTTTTCCGGCTTCCCGGATTTTTTTAATTAAAGGAATCCACTGCATAATTGGTTCATTTACACCATATCCCTGCACCCATTGCACAGCGTGCAGGTTAGGCAGAGTAAGGACGGCCTCAATGTGCCGGGCAACTCCCACACCATCCATATGAAACACATTGTGCCTGAAAAGTTTTGCCTCTTTGCATAAAACCGGCATACAGAATTGAGCGAAATGCTGTGGTGAAATATTGGTCGCAAAGTCGCAAGCCAATACATTGAACGTCTCGAAGCTCGGCAAATTCATCCAGGTCACAGATAATTGATTATGCTCTTTCAGGATTCGGTCAAAATGATTGTATACCTTCGGGTACTCCTCGAATACCGTGTCAATCAAACGTTTAAGCGGCCCAGGATGTAATATCAGGTCGAGGCAGAACTGTTCCGTTCCTCTTAACATAGCAGCGCAGTCAATCCCTGCATACATATCCGTATAACCCACCAGGAATTTTCCCTCCGCACAGTCCAATGCCCGCTGAGTCATTGCTTCAATTGTTTTAAAGTATTTACCGTCCCACTGAACCTTCAGCGCAGCAAAATTTTCCAGGTCCTCAATACAGGGACGAGTCCACGCTGTCACATCATCAAAAACAGCTTCCTGTCCCAGGAACAGATTATAGACTAACGCACTCAAATTCGGCCAGTAGACAGGAAAGGTCTCGCCAAGAAATTCGGTCTTTTCCAGCGAATTCATAAACGTCCCAACCTGAAAGTCTACATCCATCCATCGCTGCTCAGCCGTTTTCCAGGGTCCTTTTACCGTGCGATGTTTCTCATATTCGACGTTGTGATGATGAAACCGCACCGGGGGACGGTCAATTATTCGCTGCTCATACCACGCATAGATTCTCGATATGCATTCATCAAAATCAGGCTTATATTGAAAAAAATGTGAAGGAATTCCACTTGCCGAAACTGTCATTTTCTTATCGTTTTACAAATACATTAAATCCGAGATTTCCCATATTAATCCGCCGCAGGCGGATTAAACGCCTGCGAAATAAAGTTCGGATAGCAGGTGAGCGTTTGCCGGCCGCCTCTGCTGCATCAACTTAACGGCAGATGAATAGTCCGGCTTATTTGCCTTTATCTTTGTCCCTGCCTTTATCCTTGTCTTTGGTGTCGCCGACTTTCTGTCGCTCTTTGTCCGGGCCTTTATCCTTGTCCTTAGCGTCATCGACCTGCTGTCGCTCTTTGTCCGGCTTAGGCGGCGGGCCGACTTTCGACTTACTCGAATCGACAGACTCGCCGACGATAGGCGACTTGGGAATCTTGACCTTCTCCGACTTAGTCGCCCGGACCTCACGCGGCGAAACAAACGCAGGCGTGCGGTCGGCGGGTTGAGTAACAGAACCTTTGTGCTCCATAGGGGCAGATACCGGCTCCTTATGCTCAGAGGGCTGCGTTACAGGGCCCTTGCGTTCCACAGGGGCAGATACCGGCTCTTTATGTTCAGATGGCTGTGTTACAAGGCCTTTGTGTTCCACAGGCGCAGGCACTGGCTCCTTATGTTCAAAGGGCTGCGTTACAGGGGCTTTGCGTTCCACAGGGGCAGATACCGGCTCCTTATGTTCAGAGGGCTGCATTACAGGGCCTCTGTGTTCCACAGGCACAGATACAGGCTCTTTATGTTCAGGGGGTTGTGTCAGACCTTTGTGTTCTTTGGCCGGCTGGGCTGTCTTCTGAGCAATTGGCGAGGACTCCCAGCGGTTGCGTTCATCGCGAAACTTGTATACCTCGGTTGCCTGTGCGGAAATATTCCGTTGTGTTTTGGGATTGATTTGCTCGAATCTCATTGTCGCCCTGCTTGCGACGACCTCAGTCAGCGGTCTGGCCATACGAATGTTCTTTCGCTGCTGTTCGGGCATCCTGGCCTGCCGGGTTTCCATCTCGTGATACGTCCTCGGCGGACGAAGGTCCCTGTCGGCACGGCGAAGATTGTACTCATTGCGCTCGTGGTCCTCCCAGCGAGGCTCGGTCCGGTGATTATGCCATCGGTCATACACATAGATAGGGTCGTACCAGGTGTGGAACCGCTCGCTCTCAAACCGCGGAAAGATGCCGACACGCAGGTAGACATCATCGTAGTAGTCGCCGAAGTAATAGTGGCTGTAACGCGGGCAGGTAAATAGATTCACCTGCAGCATTCCGATGCTGATGACGATATTGGGCGAGTATGAAAACCCTGCCCGAACGTATACTGACCGCGGGAAATAGACCGGCGCAAACAACATTCCGCGTCGTTCCAGCGAGTAGTCCCAATGACCCGGCGAGAAGACATATCCCCGCGGCGTCCAAATGTAGTGAGACGGCACCCACACCCACCCCTGCTGCGCTGCCAGCCAGTACCCCGGCCGCCTGACATAATGGTCATTGTGCCAGTATTGACATAATGGGACCCAAATGTAGTCTTCCGATGGCGGCGGACCCGGCGGCTGGATGTCTTCCAACGGCGGAGGGGCCGGTAGATACTCTATCTCCTGAATGCCGGACTGCGCCCAGAAACCGGCTACCCACTCCCAGCCTTCATCCACCCTGGCCCAGTATCCCGGTACCCAATACATATTCGGGGGAGCGGCCCGCCAGCATGCGCTGACCCAGATATAATCGTTTCTGTCCTCATCCCAGGACCAGTATCCCGGCACCAGGACGAATTGCTCTCCTGTCGGCCTTTGCGGCGGCGCAATTTCCACGATATTGGCAGGCGGCGGTTTCGGGGCCACCATCCCGGCCTGCACCTGGATGTTGACCGGTTCGGCAAAGGCTTCGTGAACCGGGCCGCGGGTCAAAACCTCAGGCTGCTCCTGCGATGGCACAGGCGGCGGCACGAGCTGCTCTTCGCCCGAAGGCTGGGACTGCACATCAGCGGCACTATATAGCGGATAAGCCCCCAGAACCAGCATTATCACTATCATAATTGAAGTTTTCATATCTTCTCCTTTTCTTAAAAACATAGTTATTGTATCTATTCAGCAAAACCAGCACAATTTAATAAAAGCCCCTTTCAATGCTACGATAATATCAAAATCTTCTTCGAATCAGAAGTGTTTTTTACGGATGGTGGATGAGGCACATAAAATTTGTTGTCAAATCCGGCAGAATCCCAAAATATATTCCAATAACAATAAACCGGGCCCCGATGTTTCGGGGCCCGGTTTTGTATGCTTAAACAATAGTTGAATTTGAGGATTTATTAGAAGCGTCTTCCTCCGCCACCGCCGTAGCCGCCGCCACCGCCGCCTCTGGGACCTCTGCCGCCGCCGCCGAAACCACCGCCGCCGCCGCGAGGACGCTCAACACGAGGCCGAGCCTCGTTGACGTTAGCGGCTCTACCTTTAATGTCCTTGCCGTTCATACCAGCGATAGCCGCTGCGGCCTCTTCCTTCGAAGGCATCTCGACAAAGCCGAATCCTTTCGATTCACCGCTAAACTTGTCCGTTATAACATTGGCGGATTCGACCTGGCCAAATGCTCCAAAAGCCTGACGTAAATCGTCGCCGGTAACGTCAGAGGACAAATTGCCTACATAAATGTTCATTCCAATCTCCTTTCAAAAAAAATAGATTACACCGGACACCCGGTGTTTATTTAATTCCTTTACCAAGCCTTTCAATCCACAGGATGGCTAACGCCATTTTGGGATAATACCAAAGTTTTCCTCGAATTGCAATAGTCCCGAATTTTTTATTTTATATTTTAAGGGTTTATCCGCCTCTGGCGGGCTGACCCCCTATTTCCCCAAATACCATTTAGCCGGGCTTGTTACGGGTCCTGAATATCAAAGGCAAAGGTCAATACTCTTCGAGGCGGCGATATTCGGCGTTTTTGAGCCATTTTTCAGGCCTCGTCACGAAATTGATAATTAAAATATTCAGGCTCATTGCCCTGTTTCCATTTTATGTTACAGCCTATACTGGGTTTTTGCTTTTCAGGGGCTTGTCTTCCTTCGAGGATGGCGTCGAGGGCGGCTTTTAGGTCTTTGCCGGTAACGGGAATATTATTTCCGGGTCTGCTGTCATCCATCTGGCCTCGATAGACCAGCGAACCAGCCTTGTCGAATAAAAAGAAGTCGGGGGTGCAGGCGGCACGATAGGCTAAAGCGGCCTTCTGAGTTTCATCATATAAAAAAGGAAAGGTAAGGCCTTTTTCTTTTGCCAGTTTGGCCATATTATCGGGACTATCTTCGGGATAGGCCTCGATGTCATTGGAATTGATGCCTACGACGGCCACGCCTTTTTTCTGATACTGCTTTACAAGTTTTGCAAGCTCATCGATGATGTGCTTTACGAACGGGCAGTGGTTGCACATAAAAATGACCAAAAGAGCGGAGGCATCTTTGAAGTCCGAAAGCGATACGGTTTTTCCCTTTGTGTCCGGCAGGGCGAAATCCGGCGCCTTAGTGCCTAAAGGCAGCATTGTTGAAACGGTCGCAACCATAATAAATTCCTTTCAAATTTTAGTTGTTTGTGTTTGACGGTTCAGAACGTTTATTCAAGAAAAATGTTTTTCTTGCCCCTAAACAAACCTATTTCTCATTTATGCGCAAATATTCTACTACAACTGTCAATTTTATGCAAGCAATAAATTTTTCAGCAGCCGACTGATTTTTACGTGAGGGCGGCAATGATTTGCCGCCGGAGTTTTTGCGAGGGCGCAGTTGCAAAGGCCTCGTTGCTATCGGTAAATATTTTCACCTGTGGGCCGATTGGGCAATATAAGGCCGGGTCGGTCGGGCCGAAAACGACAATTGTTTTGACGCCGAGAGCTGCGGCGAGGTGTGTGATACCGCTGTCGTTGCCAATGTAACCAGCCGAACAGCTTAAAAGCCCAATAACATCGGCCAAAGGCGGATTTTTCAGACACTTTGCAATCTTATCAATGCCCTTAACGGCGGTTTCAGTTAATCTATCCAGCTCGGCTGGGCCAAGAAGAAAAACGACGTTTATACCTTTTGCGAAAAGTTTTTTTGCCACAGCCAAAAAGTTATCCAAGTGCCAGCATTTGTGCGTCCCGCCGCTGCCGGGCTGAATGACCACCGGCTTTTCATCTCCGCCGATATCGAGGCTTTTTAACAACTGCCTGCCCCTGTTTATATCTGTTTTACCTGCCTTTATTAATCGTTTGCCTGACTGGGGTCGGTTGTAAGCTAACGGTATGTGGCACTGGCCGATGAATTGTTTTATGTAGAACTGTGTCAGATGCGATGAGTGTTCTGCGGCGGGTTTCATTTGCAGCGTTATGACATCGGCGCTGTGAGAACAATAAGCGGTGAAAATCAGATTTTTCTCGAAGCTGCTGTCCGGGGCCCCGAGAAACGTTATTATCCAGTCATAGTGTTCGAAGGTCTTTATCAGGGGGTCATTGGGTAGAAGTGAAAAACTTTTGTCATCGGTAAACAAGCGGTGCAGTTGTAATGAGTCCATTGAGAAGGCCCTATTTATGCAGGTCCTGGCCGGCAGTATATCGATGTATTCGCTGTGGCCGATTATGTCGATGGTGTCGAGAGTGAGAGATTCTTTCATAAATTCGGCAAGCGGCAGCGTCAGGATGCAGTCGCCGATGGCGCCCGGCTGCAATATCACACCGCTTTGGTTTTTTTGCGACGTTTGCATTACGTTACCCTGTCGATCCAGCCGCCGCCGATGACGTTCTTGTCCATATCATAAAAAACGGCAGCCTGCCCCGGCGTTATGGCACTGACCGGCTCATCGAACTCGACCGTAACTTCAGCGCTACCAGCGGCGGGTGTAACGGTACCTGCTGCTCCCCTGTGATTATACCTGATTTGGATTACGGCCCGAAACGGCCCGGCTGGTGCAGGGTCTGTCAGCCAGTTGACCCTGCGGGCGACAAGTCGTTTTTGCATCAGCTCCTCTCGTGTCCCCAGCACAACCGTATTGGTCATCTTGTCTAATCTGATTACATATATCGGCTCACCGGCTGCGATTCCCAATCCCCGCCGCTGGCCGATAGTGTATTGATAAATACCCGTATGGTCGCCGAGCTTCCTGCCTTGTGAATCGACGACATCTCCCGGCCTGCACACCTCCGGCGCCCGTTCCGCAACCAGCCGAGCGTAATTATTGTCCCCTATAAAACATATTTCCTGCGATTCGGGCTTGTCCCTTACGGGAAGATTCATTTTGGCCGCGAGCTGCCGCACCTGCTGTTTTGTGTATGAGCCGAGCGGCAGCAGAATGCGGTTCAGGTTTTGGCGTGGTATGTTAAACAGTGCATACGACTGGTCTTTATTTTTGTCGATGCCGCGTGCCAGGCGCATCTGCCCATTTGCGTTCACCACCTGTGCATAATGTCCGGTCGCCACATAGTCGGCATCGAGCGCCGAAGCGTATTTCAGAAGTTTGCCGAACTTGAGCAGGCTGTTGCATATTATACAGGGATTCGGCGTTCTGGCCTCTTTATACTCACTGACAAAATAGTCGATGATTTTTTCGAGGTCTTGTTTGAAATCCAGCACGGCAAATTTGATTCCGAACTGCCGGGCGACATCTTTTGCGTCCCTGGCATCGTCGGGACTGCAGCAGGCCCTGTGACTTTGGGACTTCCTGTCGGGCTGGCCGAAGCACATAAATACGCCGGTGCAGTCGTAACCAGCCTCCTTAAGGAGGCCCGCCGCTACGCTGCTGTCCACCCCGCCGCTCATCGCAACAAGAACCTTCTTTTTACCGACCATCTGGCTTATTTTCCGAAAAAACCTGCCAAAGACCGCATTTTTGGCCTAAATTCCCGTATAATCTACCAAAATCCTTACTCTTCGGCGAGGAATTTTGTTTAACCCTGCCGGACGGAATCTGCAGACCGGTTTAAAAAACTTGATTTCGAGACAATATAGTATATAATTAATTAAAAGCGTTTTCGCAGTTGTAGAGCATTTTAGGGTGAGGAAAGAAATGAAATCACGCTTTGGCCATAGAGTTTTTTCTCCGGCTGTCTTTGGGTTCCTGTTATTTGGATTTCTGCAGTCAGTCACCTGTCTTTACGGGCAACCGGAGTTTGTTGCTACCCAAATCTACAAAGGGGAGAAGGTTTATGGGCTGGCATGGGGAGAATTTGACCCCCTTCACAGCGGTGCCGAAGTTGCCTGTCTGACAGAGTCCGGCTCGGTCTTGCAGCTATCGCCCGGTTCTTCAGGCTGGGAGATAACTCTACGTCATGAGGGCCTCTCACCCATAGTTAGTATGTCACACCGACCCACCATCAGTATCGGCAATGTCAACGCTGGTCACCCCGGCAATGAAATCGTCATCTGCGCAGGTTCACTGGTTATGACGGTGTTTCCTTCCGAGGTTTTATTCGACAGCACAGGAATGGTCGGCCATAGTTGGGGGGCTCGGGCGGGTGATTACGACCCCGGTCGACCCGGTGACGAAATATTTCACATCTATGAGGGTGTAATGGATCAAAGCACAGGGACAATCTTTAGCGAGTCCAGCGGTTTTTGGGTCGAAAATTTGATTTACAATGAGGAAGTGGGTATGGACTCGGCCGCAGGTGATTTCAATCCGGATAACCCCGGCCCCGAGATTGTCGTTGTCACAGAAATGGACGTCACTTATGAAATTATTCCAAGTGACTTATGGCCCAAGCGGGCTATTTGGACCAGCTATGATAATGCCGCTTGGGTGGTGAAAATAGCCGACATTGACCCCTGTCATCCCGGCAATGAAATCGTCTATGGTACCCGTTACAACGACAGTATTATGATGTCGCGGCACAATGGTAATAATCAGCCCCACGTGCTGCAGATTCTGTTCACAGGCAGCGCTACGGGATTCACCCGCACTATGTGGGACATTGCCGTTGGGGATGTGCTGCCGGATGTTCAGGGGAAGGAAATCCTTGGCGTGGACCAGACAGGCTCAGTTTATCTCGTAAGCCGTATCGGAGACGGATGGCAGGGGCAGGTAATCTGGCAGAACCCAAACAGTCCGCTCTATGCCGTTATTGCCGGTGATTTTCTGCCCGACCATCCTGGCGACGAAATCCTTGTTGCAGGTGAGGCCGGAACCATCACATTGCTCACACTCAAGCTCAATCTCACAGGCGACCTTACCGGCGACAAGTTTGTCAACTTTGAGGACTTGGCGGTACTGGCGAGCCAGTGGTTACAGGCGCCGGTTACGCCTTCTGCCGATATTGCTCCCTCGCCAAATGGTGATGGCATAGTAGACTTTCTGGATCTTGCGGCCTTGACGGACTCCTGGATGGATTGCTTCGTAACACAGGCGACCAGCCCCAACCCCTCTGATAACGCCGCAGGCATCTCGGCCAATCCTGTTCTCGGCTGGTCAGCCGGTGACGGCGCGTTAAGTCATGATGTTTATCTTGGAACGGATGCCGATGCGGTGGCAGAGGCAAATCAACTGTCAGTTGAGTTTATGGACACCGTCTCACAAACAAGTTTTGCCCCATCTCCACTGGCGTTTAGTACCAAATATTACTGGCGTATCGATGAAATTGGTCCTTTGTGTATGGCCCAGGGTACGGTTTGGAGTTTTACAACAGTTCCCCCGCCGCCTGAGCAGGCGACTAATCCCGGCCCGGCTGATTTGGCAACGGGTGTCAGCGTAATTGCCGACCTTGGCTGGACAGCAGGTTCAGGCGCAACTTCGCACGATGTATATTTTGGAACGTTCAATCCCGGGAATTTCCAGCGAAACCAGACCGCAACGACTTTTGACCCGGGAACATTAGACAGCAACATAACTTATTATTGGCGAATTGATGAAAAGAATGCCGGCGGCACAACCATAGGTATTGTTTGGAGCTTTACTACCGAAGTTATTCTGCCAGGTCAGGCGACCAGTCCCAGCCCGGCTGATTTGGCAACGGGTGTCAGCGTAATTGCCGACCTTGGCTGGACAGCAGGTTCAAGCGCAACTTCGCACGATGTATATTTTGGAACATTTAGCCCCGGGAATTTCCAGCGAAATCAGACCGCAGCAACCTTTGACCCCGGAACATTAGATAGCAACGCAACTTATTATTGGCGCATTGATGAAAAGAATGCCAGTGGTACAACCACGGGGAACGTCTGGAGTTTTACAACAATTGCTGACCCAAATTTTGTCAGTTGGTGGAAGCTTGACGAGATAAGTGGAACAATAGCACACGATTCAGCCGGCGCTAATAACGGAACTGTTTATGGCGCTACCTGGACAACCGGAAAAATTAATGGTGCGTTGAGCTTTGATGGCGCAAGTGACTATGTTCTTGTGGGGGACAAGCTCAATCTTGAACCACAAAATCTTACTCTATCCTACTGGGCCAGGCTTAATAATCCCTCCGGAAGCCTTCAGGGTGGAATCGCAAAAGGGCGGATATTCGGAGATGCGACGATGTACTCCTACAAATTCGACTTTTCTGTAGGAAATGCCGGTGCCGCTGTAACAAATACGAGCGATGTTGGTTTTGGTGTTGGAGCTGCGATTGGAGATACCGATTGGCATATGTGGTCTATGACAGCCGGTGGCGGCAGCCTGTCAATCTATAAAGATGGGGCTGTGCAAAATACCGCAGGATATACTGGAACCATAGATTACACCAAGAGATATAATAGTTTTGTGATTGGTGCCAGGGAGAACGGCAATTATTCTTTCAACGGCAAGATTGACGACGTCCGTTTCTATAGCAGGGTCTTGTCCGCCTCTGAAATCCAGCAGCTTTATCAGAGCGGTTTGCCTTGACAAAAGCACCCGTTTTTAATCCTGCGGGTAGATAATTATCCGGTCGTGGACAATCGTTACCAAATCGTTTTTGCCATCGCCGGTAACATCGGCAATCCTTAATTCCCTCGGCTCAACGGTGGGTGTGCCGCCGCTCATCGCGACCAAAACTTTTTCTTTGTTGGTCATTTAGTCTATTCCCCGGAAAAACCTGCCAAAAGCCGCATTTTTGGCCTAAATTCCCGTATAATCTACCAAAATTCTTGCTCTTCGGCGAGGAATTTTGTTTGTTGGCAATAGCGTTTAGTCCATAAAGATTAAAAAATTTTGAATTTTTTTGAAAAAAGTGTAACAAATTCGGCCTGTGAACACACTATATACGGCGACAGGGAAGAAACTGCTGCCGGAAGTGAAATTTTTAGGCTGGGCGCAGGTATGAGCTTAAAGGTCAAAAAGACGGTTTTTTGGGGTAAAACGGCACATATTTTCCTTGCAATTGTCCCTTGTTATACGGTAGAATACCTATGGTGTCACTCGGAGGAAACCTAAATGTTAAGGAGTAAAGAAATGAGTAAGCGTGTAAATTCAGTCATCATAATAATGTTAATGTTCGCGTGGTCTTCGGCCAATGCGGGGGGTATCTGGGTCGAGCCGGGGAGTTTTGACGTAAACCTGCCGGAGGGATGCACCCATATAGAAAGCCTGACTATTGGAAACAATGGGACGGGGAATTTGAACTTTACCCTGCGCAGTCGCGAAGTGTCAGGCGGGGGGTTCAGCGGGTATTTGTCAGGAGGAGTGGCGGTAACGCCGGCGCAGGTTATCGAAGAAAATAGAATTGTTCTGGAATATGATTTTTCCGAGCCGGTTGTTTCCAAAGGTACAGAATATGATTCAGTACGAATAGGAGGTCTGGAGTCATACGAGCGAACAGGCGCTCCTGTCATTCCGGTTCGGCCGGTTACGGTTTTGATTCCCTTTGGCAGGGAAGTAGTATCTACTCGTGTGATTTCTTTGGATGAGCAAGAGCTGGCTGGTGTATACCGTTTACCACCAGCCCAGAAACCATATCCTCTCAGTTACGGAGGCAAGGTGGAGAAAACCGGGCCCAATCCGGCGATTTATGGTCAAACGAAACCATGGCCCGGCCTAAAACACGAGGCTGTCAGCACACAATCGAAACGGGGTTATAAACTATTTATTGCAAATCTGTTTCCGCTGCAATACACGCCTGCGACGGGCAAGATTATATATGCGAAAAAGATGCAACTGGAGATTAAGCTGGCGAGTTCCGGGCAGGCAAATGTGTTCAGGCCATCGAAAGAGACGAGAGCAGCATTAAGAAAAATAGTAGACAACCCGAAATCGCTGGAGACTTATCCTGCCGAGGATAAATCTGCACGGAAGCTTGAAGGGGCGGCAACACTACCGGGCGGCGGCCCGTATCAATATGTAATCATTACAAATCAATCGCTGGCGAATGCCGGGGGGTCGTGGAATTTTCAGAAGTTGAGAGATAACAAAATATCCAAAGGTATGACGGCGACAATCGTAACAACCGAGTGGATTTACGCTAACTATAGCGGAACACGGCCTGATGGCGGCAGCGACAATCAGACGCGGATACGCAACTTTCTGATTGACGCCTACCAAACCTGGGATACCCAATACGTTCTGCTGGGAGGCACCAACAGCATTGTTCCTGCTCGAAAACTTTGGGTCCAGGCCTATCCTGGCGGAGATATTGATTCAATTCCTTCCGATATGTATTACGGTTGCGTGGACCCTGCTGCATGCACCTTTGATTACGATGCGGACGGTAATTACGGCGAGCCGACCGACGGGGTGGGCGGCGGCGAGGTCGACCTTTATGCCGAGATATACGTGGGCCGGGCCCCTGTTGAAAACGCCACAGAACTTGGAAACTTCATCAAGAAAACATTAACATACGATTCCACTGTCAGCGATTACCTGCCGCTGATAACTATGGTGGGTGAATATCTGGGTTTTGGCGGGGTGGCGGAGTATGCTAAACCATCTATGGAGCAGATTCGTCTTGGCGGGAGTTATGACGGATATTTTACATACGGATTTGAGAACCATATTCAGCCGAGTTTTTACGATTTCGACACATCTGTAAATCTCTATGACACTGAAACTTATACCTGGCCGAAAAGCGAATTGATTAATCTAATGAATTCAGGCAAACATGTTTTCAACCACCTGGGGCATGCGAACTATACATACTGTATGAAGTTAAACAATTCCGACCTTGCTTCGCTGACAAATACGGATTATTTCTTTGCGTATTCGCAGGGCTGTATGCCGGGCGGGTTTGATACGGCGAATTGTTTTGCTGAAACCATCACGTCAATGGAACACGGAGCGTTTGCGGTGGTAATGAATGCCCGCTACGGATGGGGGACGTATAACAGCACAGATGGTCCCAGCCAGCGGTTTGACCGCCAGTACTGGGATGCGGTGTTAGGCGAAGGGAAGCTGGAGCTGGGCAGGGCAAACGCCGACAGCAAGGAAGACAACCTGTGGGACATCAACGGCGAGTGCATTCGGTGGTGTTATTATGAATTGAACCTGTTCGGCGACCCGCAGCAACAGTTCAGGTTTGAGGAGGCGTGCAGGTGGCTGGCTATTGAGCCGCAACAGGGGACGGTTGCTCCGGGAGATTCGTGCGACATAAACATAACCTTCAATACGTCAAATTTGACGGCAGGCGAATACGGGGCTGAGATTATAGTGTTGTCGGATGACCCCTACAGTCCCAATATAGTACCCGTAACATTGACGGTGAACCCGGACGACCTGCTGGTAACGCCTGCTGAAAACTTCGAGCCGAACGGGATGAGAGGCGGGCCTTTTGAGCCGGCTTCCAAGACCTACAGGCTTGAGAATATCGGGACGTCTCCGTTAATCTGGGGGACCTCAAACACCCAGGATTGGCTTGCGGTAGAACCTAACGGCGGAATTCTGGGTGCGGGAAATTCGGTAGATGTAACCGTAAGTATTTTACCTGACACGAACTCATTCGACCCGAATGTCTATACGGACACCATAATTTTCCTGAATGCAAACAGCGGGAGTATAAAGCAGCGTTCCGTTACACTTACTGTAAAACCGCCGGATTACTTCACAGAATTGTTTAATGCGAACGACAATGATTTAAGGTTTTTGTCCGTTGCTTTCAGTCCTGATGGCTCAAATTCCTATTACGAAGCCTGTGCGAAAAGAATATGGGGATTTTACACTGACCCCAACGGCGGCACGTTTGTTTCTCCCGGCGACAATGGTTTTGCCGAGGTTGTTTTAGGCAACAGCAAAAAGGTTCTTTTATATGGGCTGTTGTACGACCGGTTTTACATCGGCAGTAACGGATATATTACATTCGGACAGGGCGATAATAAATTTTCCGGGGCCCTTGCGGACCATTTCGGCCTGCCGCGAATCTCGGGTCTGTTTACCGATTTATCGCCGGCTTCACAGGACATTTCCTATAAACAGCTTGACGACAGGATTACTGTGACGTTCAAAGATGTCCCGATTCAAGGTGACGCAACGGCAAAAAATTCCTTCCAAATCGAGATGTTTTTTGCTGACGGGAGCATACGTGTTACGTGGCTGAATATGGCAGGGAAAAATGGTGTTGCGGGATTATCGGAAGGTTGCGGGTTCAGTCCGTCTTTCTTCCTGGAAAGCAATCTTAACGGATATACGCGGTGTCAGCCGCTTTGTGATTTTAATAAGACCTATTCGGTTGATTTCGTTGACTTTGCCGTTTTTGCTATGCACTGGCTGGATGAAGGCTGTGGCATCCCGTATTGGTGCGGGAAAAGCGACCTTGATTTCAGCAGTATAGTTGACCCGAACGACCTGGGCATTTTTGCAGACAACTGGCTCACAACGGACTATTGGTGGTTGGAGCCGATTTCTCACTGGAAGTTGGATGAAGGTATCGGAACAACAGTATATGATTCAGCCAGCACTAATAACGGAACCCTCTACGGAGCTGCCTGGACAACCGGCCGGATTGATGGTGCATTAAGCTTTGACGGCACCAATGACTATGTCGATTTTGGGGATATTGACGAATTTGAATTTGGAAGCAGCAATTTTTCTATCGCATTTTGGCTTTATACGCAGGGCACCCACGACCTCGGCGGCGACCAAAGCGGCTATGGTCAGATTATAAGCAAATATAATTATAGCACTGGGAGGCAGTGGCTCTTCGACCAAAATCCCGCCGGTAATATAAGTTTCTCTACTTATCCGACAGGAACCAGCGGCGAAGGATTAGTTTCCACAAATGGCTACAAATATCAATGGGTGCACTGTGTCGGCGTAAGGGACGGCACAACAAAACTTCTTTATATCAACGGCGTACTTGACAAAACAGGGACTACTCAAGGAGTCATTACAGGCAAAACTACGAAAGTATTTCTTGGCACAATTGAGGATTCTAGTCATAAATACCAGCTTTTCAACGGTAAGATTGATGATGTCCGAATTTACGACAGGGCGTTATCTGCTCAGGAGATTTTTGAACTTTACCAACTTGGCTTTGGCGGCAAAGCATTCAGTCCTTATCCCCCTGATGGGGCTACAGGAGCTGACCCAAATATCATCCTTAGCTGGTCGCCAGGGAAAGATGCTGTTTCACACGATGTTTATCTCGGTACGACTTACAGCGATGTAAATGACGGAACCGGAGATACCTATAAAGGCAACTATGACGCCAACAGCTATGACCCCAACGGCCTTGCTTTAGGAACTACCTACTACTGGCGAATTGATGAGAGAAACCCCTCCGACACAGTTAAAGGAAGCATCTGGAGTTTTAAGACATGGGTCGAACCCAATTTTGTCAGTTGGTGGAAGCTGGACGAAGGCAGCGGAATAGTAGTATACGATTCGGCCGGCTTCAATGATGGAACTATATATGGTGCTACCTGGACAACCGGCCAGATTGACGGTGCCTTGAGCTTTGACGGGGTTAACGACTACGTCGAAGGGTCAAGTTCGCCCTTTGATTTTGCAAATACTACTTTTACTGTTTCTGCATGGTTCAAAACAACGGGGGGCGAGGGGGTAATTGTAGGAGAAGGAGGCGACTATGGAGGATGGATGCTGCGCACAGCTGGTACCGGATTACTCATGGCTCAACTCAAGGCAAGTAATTCAAGTGATGCATACAGAGCTTGGACTACGACAAATTACAACAACAATAACTGGTATCATGTGGCCGCAGTTATTACAACAAACACATCAAACCCGGCAGGAAATCATGCGGATATTTATGTAGATGGCTTAATTGTCCCCACATCAGAAGTTAGACCTTTAAGTTATGCACCGGCTACACCCAATTGGCGAATCGGGGCACGTTACTATTCGCCGTACCCTATTTATTTCAACGGCAAAATTGACGATGTCCGCATCTATAACAGGGCATTATCTGCTGCAGAAATCATTGAACTTTATCAGCAGGGACTTGGCGGCAGGGCGTTCAACCCTTATCCATCTGATGGGGCAATCGGAGTTGACCCGAATGTCGTTCTTAGCTGGTCGCCGGGATACCAGGCTATTTCGCATGATGTATATTTCGGCACAACTAATCCTCCACCATTCCAGCATAATCAGACCGGCACTACCTTTGACCCCGGCACTATGGCCGTTAATACCACGTACTACTGGCGTATAGATGAAATCGGATGGAGCGGGACAACAACCGGTATTATCTGGAGTTTTACAACATCCAGCATCTCTGACCCTAACTTTATCGGTTGGTGGAAGCTTGACGAAGGTGGAGGAACGGTAGCTCACGACTCAGCCGATAGTTATAATGGAGCTATTTATAGTGCCACCTGGGCAACAGGGGAAATCGGAGGTGCCTTGAGCTTTGACGGCACCAATGACTATGTTGACTTTGGAGATGTAGATGAATTTGAATTTGGCAGCAGCAACTTTTCTATTGCGTTCTGGTTTTATACTCAGGGCACTCACGACCTCGGCGGCGACCATAGCGGATATGGTGATGTTATCAGCAAATATAATTATAGCGTCGGCAGACAATGGCTTTTCCAGCAAAGTCCCGCGGGTAATATAAATTTTGCCAGTTATACGTCGAGCGGTTCCGGCGAAGGTCTAACTTCTCACAATGGCTACCAATATCAATGGGTTCATTGTGTGGGTGTCAGAGAAGGTTCAACAAAACGCCTTTATATCAATGGAGATCTGGATAATACAGGGACTACTCAAGGCGTTGCAACAGGAAAAACCACGAAAGTATTTCTCGGCACAATTGAGGATACGAGTCATAAATACCAGCTTTTCAACGGCAAGATTGACGATGTCCGAGTTTACAACAGGGCATTATCTGCTCAGGAAGTTTTTGAACTTTATCAGCTTGGCGCTGCCGGCAGGGCATCTAATCCGTATCCGTCTAATGGTGCAGTCAGTGTTGACCCGAATGTCGTTCTCAGCTGGTCGCCGGGGAATCAGGCTGTTTCGCACGATGTGTATTTCGGTACAGCCAATCCGCCTGTGTTCCAGCGAAATCAGACCGCCACCACCTTTGACCCCGGCACTATGAATGCCAACACAACATACTACTGGCGTATAGATGAAATCGGACCGGGCGGGACGACAACCGGCACTATCTGGAGTTTTACAACTGGCGGCTCTGACCCTGACTTTATCAGTTGGTGGAAATTTGATGAGACAAGCGGGACAATAGCGTACGATTCAGCCGGCACCAATAACGGCACTGTTTATGGCGCCATCTGGACAACCGGCAAAATCGGCGGCGCATTGAGCTTTGATGGGGTAAATGATTATGTTCAGGTTAGTGATGCACCTTTCGATTTTGGAGCTACTACCGACTTCAGCTACTGTTTATGGGTGAAAACTACAAGTTCTTCATATAAAATTCTTGTGAACAAGTCGATGTCGAGTGGATATCCTTATACAGGCTTTGGGCTTTTTATCCTGTCGGGCAAGATTAGAACAGAGGTGATAGATTCTTCTGGTAACATACTCCAGTGCAATACCACCAGCATAATCTCCGATGGCCAGTGGCATTTTATTGCAGTGGTTGCGGACAGGAACGGCAATCTTGAAATATATAACAACGGCGTTCGGGAGGACTTTAAGCCGCTTTCGGGTGTCGGCAATATCAATAATAATATTCCCCTGGCGATAGGCAGAAGTATGGATTACAACGGCCTGTACTTTGGTGGTCTTGTTGACGATGTCCGCATATATAAGAGGGTTTTGTCTGCTTCTGAAATCCTGCAGCTTTATCAGAGCGGTTTGCCTTGACAGAAGCATCCGTTTTTAATCCTGCGGGTAGATAATTATCCGGTCGTGGACAATCGTTACCAAATCAGCTTTGCCATCGCCGGTAACATCGGCAATCCTTAATTCCCTCGGCTCAACGGTTGGCGGGCTGCCGCTTTTGCCGTCGCGATAACTTTTCTGCTCAAATACCTTGAACCGCATAGCCGGAACCGGCTTGCCTTGCGAATTAAGAGTAAGTATCTCAATGTGGTTTTGATTGTATTCCACCATAACAATATCGATTCGGCCGTCGTTGTTAATATCGCCGGATGTAAGATTGCCATACACGCCGTCTTTTATTTTTGTCTCGTAACTGAACTGCTGTTCCAGTGTCTGGGAAAGACTGTCTTGGCCGGGCGGCGTAACAAGTGCAAATTTCTCTCCGTCGAATATCAAAATGCTCCTGGTTTTGCTGCCGGTCAGCGGTTCAAACAGCATTTTCAAATGCGTTGCGTTGTTCCACTTTCCAACATTCAATTCTCTTTCAACACGATAGGTTTTATCCTCGCCGGCCTTAAGCATCTGAAGCTGTCCCTTTTGGCCGTCCAGCAGCAGAATATCCGGGCTGCTGCCGGCGGTTTTGTTGTTCTCAATATTGGAAAAAGCGGCGACAGCGGATATTTCGTTCTCTGTGCTTTTGGCATTATACTGGTCTATAATATTCCAACTCTCGCCTTTTGCGAAAACCAGACTCCTTGCAAAGTTTTTCTGCGCAACCAGCAGTTCCCCGCCATTTTTCCCATCCACATTGGCAACTGCTATTGAACGCAGAACGGCATCTTTAATCAAACTGGCCTGGCTGCCGGGCGAATCGACAATCTCGAATTTTTTCTTTTGTGTCTGGCGGACCAGTATCGGGCTTTCGTATTTGACAAAAATCAGGACGTCCTTCAGACCGTCCTGGTCGACATCCAGAATTTTTATCCCCTCCGGGTTCGAGGTGAGTTTTTTAAGTTCCAGGAGAGGCGGCGCTTCAGCCGGTTTTTCGGGTAGTCCGAACAGGCCTTTTTTGGCAGGCTTTGTTTCCCTGCCGCCGGCTGAATTAAGGTTATAAACAGCCCTTAAGGTCCTTATGTCATTGGCGTCCCGCGAGACGTAAAGGCAGTCAACGCTGCCGTCGTTATCTATATCGGCGATGTCCATTGCCACAGGCTCGCCGGTCAGCTTAATCGGCTGCGGGAAAGACAGCCTGTCATTTTGAAATTCGGCCTTGCCGATAACTTTTTCTTTAACGCTCAGAACAGCAATTTCGTTTTTGCCTTTACCATCCGTATCGATTGCGGACAGGCTCGTGATGTCGGAAAAGGCCGGAAACCTTACAGGCTCAATCAGCCCTGTGCCGGCTGTTTGTTTATAGAAAATAAGTTCTGCTGCGCCAGGGTCGCTTATTATAATGTCGGTCAGGCCGTCACCATCGAAATCGCCTGTAACCAAATCCCGTTCTGTGCTGCCTTCGCCCGAAACAAGGGGGTAAAAAAGAATCGGCCAATCTGCATCTTTATCTTTCTCGGCAGCAAGTTTGTAACACATAAGTCTGCCGCTGGTGTTGTCAACAGTGAGTATCTTATTGCCGGGCGTCCCGTTGATTTTTGCAAGGTCGAGAGCGAAAGGTTTTTCAATAAAAAACTGTTTTTCCGGCCCCAACTGTCCTGTCGGCAGACCGAACCGCACGTGAATCGGGTTTTCTCTTTCGTTTGTTATGATAACAAGGTCATTTATGTTGTCACCGTTCAGGTCGCCTGCTTCAATACCCAGTATTTGTGCAGAGACCGGATACTTTACCGGCTCTGATAATGAGCCGTCCTTTTTTTGCAGAACGATGTAGACCGCATCCCTGCCTGCCAGAATCAAGTCGTTAGCATCGTCGTTATTTATGTCGGCGCAGACCAGGCCGTTCGAGGTGAGCAGGCCGTCATCGATTTTGATTTTCTTTTTTGCCCGCCAGCTTAACGTTTTTGGCTTTCCCGCCTCGGTGTTGCCGGCTTTTTGGAGCATCACATACAACCCTTTCGGCTCGCCGCCGTAAAAAGCGATGTCGACCATCCCGTCCGAGTTTAAATCTCCGCAGACGAAACTGTATATTCTTTGTGAAACCGCGATGCTCTGTCTTTCGAAGCGGGTTGGCGGAACAATCTGGTTGACATCCACGTCCTGCGGGTCGACCGTAGCGGCTGCCTCGCTTGGGCCGACAGCCTCTTTTTGAATCAGCAGCTCTATCCTGGCGTTTGCATTATTGACGACAGCTATATCGTTTCGCCCGTCGCCGTCGAAATCGGCGATTCTCAGGTCTTTTATGTCCCAGTCCAGCTTGATTATCTCGATTTCGCCGAAGCCGTAATAAGCCGAAAGGTCGTTGGAATCTGCGCTTTCGGCATAAACGTTACAGAACGTCAGGCCTGAAAAAGCAGCTATTATAATTATTGTTCTGATTAGTCTCACAATAAAGTCCTCTCTGTAATAAGCAGCAATATACCTTTTTGCTGCGTGAACATCAATGCCGGATATATTTTTTCACTCCGCCGAAAAAATGTCCGGAAAAGATGCGGATTAAGCGGCGAAAACGACGACTTCCCGCACCTGTTTGAAAAAATTGCCCTGAGATTTTTGGCCTGCGTGCTTTTGTTTCTTATATTTTGTTTGCCGGAGTTTCCTACGGGGGGGACTCCGGCTTTCACCTTACACATCAAAATAAATTAAGGGGGTAAAAAATGCTTGAACTCGGAAACGTCCTCAGAACTAATTATGGCGCCTGGGTCATCAAAGGAGCTTATAGCGGTCTCGATGGTTTAGTAAAAGTGCCGGATGATGACAAGGCGGCCTCCACAATCCAAAATTTACTTCACGGCAAGGTCGACAAAAGCCAACAGGACATCCGCTATGCAAATAAAATTATTTCTGCTGCACAGGGAATTGCAGATGCGGCCAAGGAAATTAACCAGAATATGAAAGCGATGAAGGACCTTGCCAAAAAGGCCGCCAGCGGCAACTACTCGGAGCAGGAAGTGGCGGAAATGCAGAAAGAGTTTGAAAAGCTGGCCAAACAGGTCAACGATGCAGCTAACAATACCGAATATAACGGAAACAAATTATTTACCGCTGAAGGCAAAAATATCTCGATTTCCATCGGCAACGGCTCAAGTATCGATATCACTGCGAAAAACCTTACTTTCGATGCAAAAGGTCTGGATTTAACTAAAGACGCCAAAGGTGCGTTGTCAGCGGTGGAAGCGGCCTTGAGCAAATCCGATTATTATGCCGGATATATTAACACTCAAACAGAGCGGATTGGAGATGCCGTCAAGCTCATTGAGTATAAAATTAATAATGCCTTTGGTATTAAGGCCGAGGATTTCGATACCGGCTTTGCCAAGCAGGTGGCTGCTTATGCGGCGAACAAGAGCCTTGAAGATATGTCCGCACTTCTTGATGCCCAGGCAAATGTGGAACCCGCCAGGGCTTTACAACTGCTAAAAGAGGAAACATAGAATACAAGCCTGATACTTCAGCGAAAAAATCTTCCTGCCTGCTGCGCACCTGGCGCAGCAGGCACAAAATAAATCCCTGCTGATTCAAACAACGTCATTTCCGCCTGCTGCGACGGGCGCAGCACGGCGAGTAAAATACCTGCATTTATCACCTTCTTTTTACTACCGGATGCGTAAGCATTTTGGAAGGCAAAAAAGAGCAATTTCCCTATTTGAGATTATCGCAGAAGAGTTCATCATTAATGGCTGGAAGGCAGAGATGTTATCAGAGCCTGACAGATGGGGGATAAGTATATGCTCATTTAAATAAGCATTTCAAACTCTAATCTGACAGGTTTTGTTTCTTGATATGCGTTTCTTTTTAATGTGAAAGTAAAGTTACGTTCTGAAACAGTTTCAGGTTAATCGTTAATTTAATGAGAGGAGATAAGTATATGGATGCCAAAAAATTGTTTATTATAGCTGTCGTTTTAGCAGGACTTGTTGCGCTTCAAATAAGCTGCTGCGAAAAGCCGTGCGGCAAAAAACCGACACAGGCTGCTATGGCCCCTTGTGAATCTTCAAATATTTTTTACGGTTATTGCGGCAAGTCTACGCCGGAGGTGCATCAAGCCGCGATGCCCTGCATACGCACCGGAGAAAAATCCAGCTTTGCCCAGTCTTATCCGGTGAGTACTTACGGCGGAAATGTAATATGCCTGGAGAAAACGGCGCCGAAAGAGGTTATGGTTAACGAGCCTTTTGACTATCAAATAAAGGTAACAAATCTGACCGACAGGCAGTTGCGAAATGTGATAGTCTCAGACAAAATCGCACAAAACCTGACGCTTAAAAGCTCCACGCCGGATATGGAAAGAATGGGTGATGGCACTGTCCGCTGGATGCTTGGCACACTCGAACCGCGGGCCAACAGGATGATTAACGTTAACGCCGTTGCCGGCAGCAGAGGAGACATTACGAGTTGTGCGCAGGTTTCTTATGATTTTGCGACCTGCTCCACAATTCGTGCCCTTGAGTCGCAGTTGAAACTGGCAAAGTTTGCGCCTTCCGAGGTTCTTAAATGTGACCGGATACCTGTTAGATACGTTGTAACAAACAGCGGAGACGGTGCTGCCTGTGATATAAAGATTGAGGACAATTTACCACAGGGCCTTATGACATCGGATGGCAAAAATACCGTGATGTTCGAGCTTGCAACATTGGGGCCGGGTCAGTCGAAGGAATTCCAGACAATGGTCGATGCTTCCGGTAACGGCAGATACGCCAGCAGAGCGATGGCAAAGGCTCGCACAGGCGGCTCTGCCGAATCCGAAATGACCGAAACGGTCGTTAAACAGCCTATGCTGGCTGTGAACGAAAGCGGCCCTTCCGATATATATGTCGGTCGTTCGATGACTTATGAAATTACCGTCACCAACAGGGGGGATGGTGTAGCCAGAGATACCATAATAGAAGCAAGTGTCCCGGATGAAATCAGGTTCGAAAATGCCACGCTTGACGGACGCTTCACGCATCTTTCACCCGGCAAAGTTACCTGGAATCTTGGCGTCCTCGAACCGAACGCCTCGAAAAAAGTTACTATGACCTTAACGGGTGAGCAAATCGGCACAATGAAAACAACTGTTTTCGCCAAAGCTTACTGTTCGGAAACAGCATCTGCTTCCGCCGAGACCCTTGTTGCAGGCGCACCCGGCATTCACCTGGATGTGATAGACCTCATTGACCCGATTGAGGTGAGCAATAACGAAGTATACACTATCAAGGCGCTCAATCAGGGGCCGACGACCATTACCAATGTCAGAATATCCTGTATGCTGGAGGACAATATGCAGTATGTGTCTTCCACCGGCCCGACAACAGCCACCGTTGCCGGAAATGGAATTACTTTTGCCCCTCTGGCTACGATTGCACCAAAAGGCTCCGTAGAATGGCAGGTAACAGTAAAAGCTGTCCGCGAGGGCGATGTCCGGTTCAAGGTTACTATGAACAGCGACCAGCTTGGCAACCGTCCGGTCGAAGATGTAGAATCAACAACTTTTTATAAATAGTTGATTGTTCTGTAAATTTTTTTTGAGTCGGTAATCCTTTTTCAAAAAAGAACTTATGTATTGGAAAGAGGACGCAGTGAAGGGAGTCTGACAAAACTTTTCTTGCTTTTCCTCTGTATAATTTGTTACTTTGAGCTTTCTGCCTGACACCAGTTACTAAATAACAAATTAGCTGTAGGAAATAGCGGAGTGAGAGGAAAATCAGTTTTTGTCGCTTTTGTGTTAATGGGGGAAATCTGTTTTGCGCAAAATTTAGTTGGTCAGGAGGCTCCGCCGCTCGTTATTCGTCAATGGATAACTGAAAATCCGCCTGACGTAAATACTTTGTCGGGGCGGGTTTATGTCCTGGAATTCTGGGCCACCTGGTGCACGCCCTGCAAACAAAACATCCCGCACCTTATCGAATTTAACAAAAAGTACAAGGAAAACGGCGTGCAGCTTGTCGCACTTTCTCAGGATAAATCAGTTGATTTGGTAAGCCAGTTCGTTCGAGACAGAAAGGTTAATTATCCGGTAGCGGTCGATAACGGCACAGTCGACCGCTATGGCATAGAAGCCTATCCGACCATCGTAGTAATCAATCATCAGGGAAAAGTGGTTTGGAAGGGCTATCCCTGGGAGGCGGATTTTGAAAAGGCTGTTTCCAAAGCCGTGAAAGATATGCCGCCGCCCCTGCTGGCCGATGTCGACCTCGGCTCTTTCAGCCGATTCAAAAAGTATCTCTCCGGAGGTAGTGAATTTGCTCGCGTATACCACCAAATAGCCTTATACATAAACAGCAAAAGTGAGCCTCAAATTGCCCTGACGGCAAAAAGAATAGTTGAAACCATAAATGCAAGAATCTCCCACAGAATCAGCGAAGCCGATGTTCTTCGCAGCAGGAACCCTCTTGAGGCCTACTATATCTATGCAGACCTTGTAAGCAGGTATGACGGCATAGAGCCTGTCGCACCGGCCAAGCTGGCGTATTATGAGCTGAAAAATCTCAAATTGCTCAACAAGATTTAACCTTCGGGGCCGATTGAGAATTGTGTAAAATTGCGAGGGTCAGACTGTTTTATCAGCGAATTAATATCGTCTGTCGTTACCCCTTTAATCGCATTGATGTCGTCTTCGATAGTTCGATATTCCTGCAAGTATATCCAGTTGAAGCCCAAATCGACGAGCCTGCCCATCGGCAACTCGTTTTTGGTAACCAGCGCAGTCAATATTTTGTTTTTGGCCTTTTTTAATTCATCTTCTGTTACGCCGCTTTTCACCAGGCTATGAAAAATTCCTTCAACAACATCAAGCACTTTACCCGTATTTTCCCTGTTGCATAGGATATAGCTTTGAAAGACCCCTGTGTCGTCCATCGCTCCGAACTGCATCGTTGCGGCCTCTGCCAGCGCTTTGTCGACCAGCTCCCAGAAAAATCTCGACCCGACATCGTCGCCGATGATAGTCGCCAGAACCGACGATGCGAATCTTCGCGGGTCCTGAGCAGAAACCCCCGCACTCATCAGGCATATATGCTCACAGGTCAGGTTCGGTTTTGCAAGGCTGTCTTTTTTCTTTTCCCCATCGCAGGGCTTGAGCGTTCTGGCAATATTCTGCTGCTGCCATTTGCCGCACGCTTTTTCCGCGATATCGCAGATTTGTCCCCAGTCGAAATTGCCCGCACAGGCCAAAACCATGTTGTTTGGTGCATACCGGCTGGCAAAATAAGTCCGCATCTGCTCGCCGGCGAGGTTATCTATGGATTTTTCGCTGCCGAGAACGCTGTTGCCGCAGGGGTGTTTGCCGAAATACAGGTTTTTGCACCTTTCCATCACATCGTAGCTCGGCTGGTCTTTGTACATTGCGATTTCCTGCTTGATAACGTTCTTTTCAATATTAAAGTCTTCTTCCCTAAGCGCCGGCCTCATCAATTCAGTCCACAGCCCCGTTACCTCAGCGAGATATTCCGGCAGCACAGCGGCGTAATAGACGGTATTTTCTTCGCTGGTAAAGGCGTTGAACTGCGCCCCGGTTTTGTCGAAGGCCTCATTGACATCCGACCAGTTAAGCTTATCTGTCCCCTTGAACAGCATATGTTCGAGAAAGTGCGAGACCCCGCTTACCTGTCTGCTTTCGTCACGCGACCCGGTCTTGACAAAAAACCCGACCGCCGCCGATTTGGCGGATGTCTTAATCTCGCCGATAATGACCAGGCCGTTCGGCAGTATTTTTTTGTTAAATCCCATATCTAACCTATCTGACGGTTAACTGTTTCGGACCGATTGTTACCACGGTAAAATCCTTAAACCTGTTTTTCCGCAAAAACGCTAAAACCGACCTGACGGTGGTTTCGTCTATCCCGTTTTTTATTTCATCAAGGCTTCGAACTCTTCCAAGAATGTAATAATCACCGGCAATACTGCCTGCACGACTGCTCGATGATTCGCTCTGTAAAATCAAAGCGCTCTTCAAGCCGACCTTCGCACGCTGAAGTTCCTCTTCTTTTATCCCCTTACTGAGCCGGTTAAATTCCGCTATTATCAAATCGAGCGTTTCCTGGGCTTTTTCCGGCGTTGTCCCCGCATAGCAGGCTATGCCGGCAGCATCCTTAAGATTATGATACCTGGCCCCGACAGCGTAACACAGCCCTCGTTTTTCTCTTATCTCTGTAAATAATCTGGCACTCATTCCTCCCGAAAGAATCGACACTGCAATTCTGGCGTTGTAGTAGTCCTCATCGGCAGGCCTGACTGTCTCTGTCATCAGCCCTATATGCACCTGCGCGCTCTCTTTGTGTATATGCGAATACCTGTTGCCTTTTGAGCCGTGCCTGATTGGTTTGAGAGGTTTCTGCGGCCCCGTCTCGAACAATCTTTCCATTTGCCGGCAAATCACGTCGAAATCATATTTCCCCGCCACCGAAAATATTGTCTGCGAAAGATTGAAGTATTTTTCCACAATCTGCTTTGTCTTTTCGGCAGTCAACGCCTTAAGTTCGTCTACCTTCCCTTCGGTGCTTCTGCCTAAAGGATGAGGATAAAATTGCTCCCTGACCTTGGCCATTACCTTCTGCCTCGGCTCATCATCCAGTGCAAGCACCTCCTCAATTGCAAGTTGCCTAGCCGGCTCAAACTGGTCGTCCTTAAGGTGCGGCTTAAGTATTACATCCGCATACAATTCTATCGCTTCAGCAAGATTGCCGGCCTCCAGAACTGCTCCTACGCCCAAATGGGAGCTGTTCACCGAACTGTCACGGTTCAGTCCCAGGCCGTCTAATGCATCGCCGAGCTGCCTGCTGTTTCTGCTGCCGGCACCCCTGAAAATCCAGTCGACTATAACGTTGCCTGCCCCGCAGCAGCCTTCCGGCAGTATCGCCGCTCCCGCAGGAAGCATAAAATCGAATGCTACCGACCCGACCGCCTCCATCGGCTCGCCGAGGATAACCATCCCGTTCTTTAATACGTGCTTGTCCAATCTTTCAGCCATTTTCTCCGTCATTCCTGCACCAGGCAGGAATCCATACCGGAATTTTCATAATGATGAGAAAGTTAGATTCTACAAACAATCAGCGGGATTTTCAATTAAGAATTTCAGCAGACACTTAATAAAATGCCCCTGCTGGGTCACGAGCTGCCGGCGAAGAATTGAGCGCCTCGGCGCAGCGCCTCCGCGTTGACTGACAGTATCTGGTGATGCCGTTTGGCCAGCACCTCCGGCAGGCACTCAACCGCGGTATCAACTCCCAGAATTTTGCTCTTTTGCAGATAGGCGCCCAGCGCCACCATATTGGCCGCCCTGATATTGCCTAATTCCAGCGCCAGCTCGTCGGCAGGCACCGAAAGTATCTCGATTGATTCGGGCAGTTCCGGTTTTTCTTTAATCAGGGAGCTGTTCATCACCAGAACTCCGCTGTCTTTTATTGATTTGGCGAATTTGTTTGCCGATGCCTTGCTCATTGCGATTAGCGAGTCCGGCCTGCTTATAAGAGGGCAGGCAATGGGTCTGTCGGAAATGATGACCATGCAATTGGCCGTGCCGCCGCGGACCTCGGCGCCGTATGACGGCATACAGGTAACTTCTTTGCCGGCCTTCATAGCGGTCTGCGCCAGTAATCTGCCGGCTAATATAATTCCCTGCCCGCCGAAACCCGCTATAAGAACTTCTTCATAAAGACCGTTTATTGCCATTTGATTAACTCAAAACTAAAAACTTAGAACTCAAAACTCTTCAGCCTGCCCAGCGGAAACACCTTTGTCATTTCTGTTTCCATCCATTCCATCGCTTTCGCCGGACTCATTCGCCAATATGTCGGGCAGGGCGAAAGTATCTCGACAAGTGACAGGCCGGGTGCATTGTTAATCTGAAGCTCGAATGCGTGCCTGATAGCTTTTTTGGCATTCCGTATTTGCGCAGGATTATGTAATGAGCATCGCTCGATATAAATCGCGCCCGGCAGCACAGCCAGCAGTTCCGATATTTTCAGCGGGTAGCCCTCGCCGCTCGCCTGCCTGCCCTGCGGCGTTGTCGTCGTTACCTGTCCGAGCATCGTTGTTGGCGCCATCTGTCCGCCCGTCATCCCGAACACAGCATTATTTATAAAAATGACCGTGATTTGCTCGGCCCTGCTGGCTGCGTGAATAATCTCCGCCGTCCCTATCGCCGCAAGGTCGCCGTCGCCCTGGTATGAGAATATTATTTTGTCGGGATTGGTTCTTTTCATTCCTGTTGCCACCGCCGGCGCTCTGCCGTGCGCCACCTCAATTATGTCCACATCGAGATAATCGTATAACAGCACCGAGCATCCCACCGGCGCTATGCCGATAGTTCTGCCGCGTATATCCAGCTCATCAATCACCTCAGCCACCAGCCGATGTGCTATGCCGTGCCCGCATCCGGGACAATAATGCGTCGGCTTGTCTTTGAATGTAGGCGTTCGTTTAAATACTGTTTCCATTAGTTTCTCTTTTGCCCTTATGCCCTTATGCACTTACGCTCTTATGCACATTTTTCACTTCCGGCAGGGTAAGCTGTTCAATTCTTTCTAAGATTTCATCGACGCTCGGCACACCGCCGCCTGCCCGTCCGTAAAATACTACCGGCGCCTTGCCCGCTACGGCAAGTTTTACATCATCCACCATTTGCCCGCAGCTCAGCTCGACCACTAAAAATATTCGCATCTTCTCAGCGGCCCTGCTGATTTGCTCTGTCGGGAACGGCCACAATGTAATAGGCCGTATCCAGCCCGCTTTTATGCCTGCTGCCCTTGCCCTGTCTACCGCTGACCGCACAATCCTTGCCGCTATCCCATAAGCGACCACCACGATTTGGGCATCGTCAAGTTTGTATTGTTCGCACAGCACCTCGTTCTGCTGCACCTGTTTGTATTTTGCCTGAAGTTTATAGTTCAGCTTTTCCAAAGCGCCCTCGGCCAGCCACAGCGACCTGACAATATTTTGGCCTCTGTCTTTTGCGCCGGTCAGCGCCCAGTCTTTCGGCGGCAACTTTCGTTGCGGCTTTTTGTCCAACACTACCGGCTCCATCATCTGCCCCAAAATGCCGTCAGCCAGTATCAAAACGGTCATTCGATACTGGTCCGCCAAGTCAAATGCCAGCGGCATACAGTCTACTAATTCCTGCACGCCCGACGGCCCCAGCACAATAGTTCGGTAATCGCCGTGACCGCCGCCGCGGGTCGCCTGAAAATAATCTCCCTGTGCCGGCGATATATTGCCTAATCCCGGCCCGCCCCGCATAACGTTCACCACCACTGCCGGCAGTTCCGCACCCGCAAGATAACTCATTCCCTCCTGCATCAGGCTTATACCCGGGCTCGATGAGCTTGTCATTGCCCGCTTGCCGGTCGCAGAGGCGCCGAAAACCATATTTATTGCCGCCAGCTCGCTTTCGCTTTGGATAAATACCTTTCCCTCTTCCGGCAGGCGTCTGGCCATATATGCGGTGATTTCGTTTTGGGGGGTAATCGGGTAGCCGAAATATGCGTCTAATCCTGCAATGATGGCCGCCTCAGAAAGCGCCTCATTGCCGCTCATTAGAATCCTTTCATTCACGCCTTTTTCCTCTTTATTTAATCTATTCCTGCGGCAGCCTGCCGGCCTGTTATTCCTTGCCGGCACTGGTCTTGCAGGAATGATTTTGGACCGTTTTTTTGCCTTGTTTTACAGCTATTATATTTTTATCGCAGAGAACTTCAATCGCAGCGTCCGGGCAGATTATAGCGCAGACGGAGCAGCCGGTGCAGTCGGTATTTTGAGGTTCGGCGGGGAAATACCCGTTTTTGTTGGAATTCTTGGATATAGCAATGCCGCCTTTCGGACAAACCGTAACACACAGGCCGCAGCCTTTGCAACGCTCGGCATCTATTATTATTTTTCCCGCCATATACAGCAAAAATTCTACTCCGCTCCTCGCACTTTGTAAAGCAAAAACCATCACATACACCCCCCGCACCAACCGTTTACCACCCGTACAGAGCCGCGACAGTTATGGAGCGGTAATTACAGTGAGCGGTATATAAATCAGTTCCGCCAGAAAATTTAGATAATATGAAGGACACCCATCAAACGGTTATATTTGCACTTGACGAGAAAGCTGTCTCGGCTATGATTTACAAGGTCAATATATTGGAAGTATAAAATGAATTACTGGACATCGCTAAGTGTTGAATACGCTAATCAGAGAAATTATTTGGACGCCCTTTTTGCAATATATCCAACTATCCCCGAAAATATCAGAGAAGTTGACAAAATATTATGGGGCAACATTGAAACTGCCTTTGAAAAGAAAGATAACACAGAACTATTGAACCACTTGTTAAACTTGGACTTGTTTCCAATAAAAGATTCGTATGTTGCGTATTTGAAAAGAGATTCTTCGGCAATAAGCAGAAATCCTGCTACCGTGAAACGGTTGTGTGGCAGATTGTATGAGATGGGGCTGAATGAGCTTTACGAGAGGTGTTCTGAACCTAAAGAAACAAACAGGCAAATCGGCCCGCTATTTAGAAGATGGTTACAGAAAAAAACATTAGGGGTTGACCTCCTTGATGCAGATGAATTTGTCTCCACCAAAGAGAATGCTATTCTGGATGGCAGCGACAACGAACTAATGGATTTTGCAAAAGAGCATTTGAATTATTCACATGAAAAGGGTCTTGATTTCATCGCAAAGTTCAATGACAAATATGTAATCGGAGAAGCCAAGTTCCTTACTGACTTCGGAGGACATCAAAACGCACAGTTTAATGATGCCATAAATACCGTGAAATCAAGAAACGTATGTGCTTTAAAGATAGCTATTCTTGACGGTGTCTTATATATACCGGGCAAGAACAAAATGTATAGGTATCTGACGAAACATTCGCAGTATAATATAATGAGTGCTTTAGTTCTCAGGGAATTTTTATATCAAATCTAATTTTCGACTCTGCAAAAATGGAACTGACCTATAATAATAAACGTTCTGTTGAAGATATCTTAAAGCAAACCACACCGGCTTGCTTGGAAAAAGTTTGTATACAAGGAGTGGAGTGTAAAAACAAAATCATAAAAGGGGATAATATTAACGTGCTGCAGGCTCTGCTCCAATATTATGATATGCGCGGCAAGATAGACCTTGTCTATATAGACCCACCCTTTTCGACCAATAATGTTTTTAGGTATAGTGAAACCAGAACTTCTACGATTAGCTCCAGTAGTAGCGATGATGTTGCTTATTCGGACAAATTGAGAGGTACAGACTTCTTGGAGTTCATCAGAGAGCGATTGGTTTTTATCAGAGAATTAATGGCAAACCACGGCTCAATTTATCTCCATATTGATTATAAAATCGGCCATTATGTGAAAATAGTTATGGATGAGATATTCGGACAAAGCAATTTCCGTAATGACATTGCCAGAATAAAATGCAACCCCAAGAACTTTGACAGAAAAGGTTACAGCAATGTAAAAGACCTGATACTTTTTTATACTAAAAGCAGCGATTTCGTCTGGAATGAGCCTGCGCAGAAGCTTACCGGTCGGGACATTGGAAAGCTTTTCCCCAAAAAAGACAAAAGTGGACGCAGATATACGACCACTCCATTGCACGCACCCGGCGAAACAACGAACGGTAACACTGGGAAGGAATGGAAAGGGCTGATGCCGCCCAAAGGAAGACACTGGCGTTACGACCCTGCCGTGCTGGACGATATGGATAAAAATGGTTTGATAGAATGGTCAAATACTGGCAATCCGCGAAAAATCCTGTATGCAGACGAGGCTCTACTAAAAGGGAAGAGGTTACAGGATATATGGGAATTCAAAGACCCTCAGTATCCCGTATATCCTACAGAAAAGAATTTGGAGTTGTTAAAAACCATCATCAGGACATCTTCTGACCCCGGACAAATGGTTTTTGACTGTTTCTGTGGGTCAGGTACTACCCTATTGGCCGCACACGAATTGAGAAGAAACTGGATAGGAATCGACAACTCAAGTGCCGCCATAGAGGCAACAATTAAAAAACTTACCCCTGAGAAATACCTGTTTGATGTCGGCCCAAATTACGAATATTTGGAGCAGAAAACCACAAAAGAAATAGACGCTAAAATCTGCGTATGAAATCAATTGGAATATTGTTAGGCTCTGCCAATAGATTTGAGATAACTCTTTGCTTTATAAATCCCCAATCTGTATGCTTTTCTTTTGACTGCATAAAACGGCCTTCCTATTTTCCGGGCGATTTCTGCGCAGGACTTTTTGGGAAACTCATTTTTTAAAACTTGTATTTCTTTTTTCGACCAGAGACCTTTCTTAGCTTTTTTGTTCTTCGCCATTTTGTGGTTCCTTAATTTGAAACTGTTTGTTTAAGTTATCTCTTAACATCAGCAACCATTAATCAACTTATAATCTATAACAGTCTGTGTTCAGTATCAAGATGATTTTAATCAAAAAAGCGGTAACAAAGTCACGCAGACTGGCACTATACCCCACATTGCCCATATTTCCTGGTTTTCTACGAACTATGAACGATGAACTACTTCACTTTTCAATCAAAAACGCACCGTGCCTGGCCCCAAAATAAAATTCCTGCAAAAAATTTCTGTAGCGAAGCGTTAAATTAGGTAACTTAAAAACGGCGAAGCAATCCATGCCAATCGACAATCTCCTATCCGCTATCTTTAACTTCAATCAAATGCGCACCCCCTCTTCGCCAAATACGGGAAAAAATAAGATTTTTTTAAAATCCCCTTACTCCTTATCCCATAATAACTTACCTTCCTTCCTATCCCCTATACCCTATTCCTATACCCTGATTTTTCAGCCCAAACACGCAGGTTCCAACCATTATAGAGACAGACCCGGTGCTCTATATATTGGAGTAAAGTGTGTAGTTTATCCGCCACCCCCTTCGGTGAGGCGGAGGCAATGATTGTCTGCCTTGGGCGGAAAAATCAATCAAAAAGAGTTAATTATGCGAAACGAACCCAATTTTTCAAAAAGTCAAATGTTTATAACCTTAATAGCAACAACTAATTATAACAAAAAATGGCAAAAGGACACTTGGTCAAAACGAACCCAAACGAACCCAATTTTATCCGCCTATGGCGGGTTTATCCGCCGTCACCGCAGAGGTGTTTTGCGGCGCAATCTACGGATTGGCTTTGGGCGAGGGTGGGGTTTCGGTTTTGTCTGCTTTCGGCGGGGGTGGCGGGACAAGGACGGGCTTAAATTCGGGTTTTACGAAAATATAATACAATTTGCCTTCCTTGTAGGTCTGGCCGGCCAGTCGGCCTGCGGTTTCGCCCTGGCCCATATAAACGTCGCAACGGCCGGGGGCACGGATTGCGCCGCCGGTGTCCTGGTCGAGTGCAAAGGCATCATAAGGGTCTTGATAGATATTGCCGGTTACTTTTCTCGGCAGGGTGGTAGTGAGAAAGGCGAGGCAGGCGCGCGGGTAAATGGATTTATCTGTGGCGATGGTGCGGAGGGTCGTTACCGGCTCATTTATGCTGCCGCGAGGGGGGCCTTCTTCGAGGCGGAAAAATACGAAGCGGGGGTTCAGGCTGGTATAGCTCGATATTTCGCCGGGGTTGGTCCTGAAATAATCAATCATAGCGGAGAGGCTTAATTTTTCGCGGGGAATTTTTCCGGCTTTGACAAGCTCTTCGGAAATACTGTGGTAGTCGTAGCCATTTGTGGCGGCGTAGCCAGCGGTGACGAGTTTGCCGTCGGGGTATTTGAGTTTAGCTGAGCCCTGCACGTGGGCGATGTAGACCTCGAAGGGGTTGCCCATCCAGACCAGCTCTTTGCCTTTGAGCATATCGGAGTTTTCGAGTTCCGCTCGCGGCGGGAATTTGGTCATCCGGCCATCTGGGCCTTTTCTGCCGAGTATTTCGCCTTCAGGGCCTTTGACGAGGTCATCGGGCTGTTTGTAGAGCGGGTATTTGAATTTATCAGTGGGTGTGGGTGAGGCGTCAAATATGGGCGTGTAGTAGCCAGTGAAAAGGACGGTGCCGTTGTCATCGCAGCCGACCGAGACGTAGACATCAAACTGGTCGCGAATAGCACTGTTTAATTGGCGGCCGCGCAGGCCGGAGTCGAGCAGCTTTCTGAATGCCCTGAGGCTGTCCATCGCCTCCTGATGGGGGATGTCGCCGTAGGGGTAGTATTTTTTGCTTGAGGGCTTGTTGAGGTAGTGGATGCTGTTGTCGATGGCCATTGCGAGATTAGAGACATCCTGGCAGGCGGCGGTGAAGTCGGGGATTTCGGCGGGGTTGGTAATCTTTCGCAGGGCAAGCTGGCCGGGTGCGAGCTGCTTATCGTATTGAATCTTCTGAGGCTTTCGGCAGCCGGTGATTGATAATGCGATAAATAATAACGTTGAGACGAGAATCCTGGTTTTCATATAACGCTCCTGAAATGAAGGTTTTATTTCTTTAAACAAGAGTATTATCGGTATATGAGCGGGTTTTTCTAAAGCGATACCCCGATAAATCGGGGTAAATTTTTTCAGGCGGGCGGTTTTTTTAGCTCCTCGATTTTGGGCAAATCCTTAAGTGTGTTCAGGCCGAAAATTTCCAGAAATTTTTTGGTTGTTCCGTAGAGCATCGGTCTGCCGAGCACCTCTGCCCGGCCAGTGATTTTGACCAGACCTTTATACATAAGGCTGCGGATTAGCTCGCCGGCGGCAACGCCCCTGATGGCCTCGATGTCGGCCCTTATAACGGGCTGTTTGTAGGCGATTATGGCGAGTGTTTCGAGGGCGGCAGGACTCATTTTGCCGTCATCGCGGGCACGCAGGAGTTTCTTGAGCCAGTGGCCATAGCAGCTAAGAGTCATCATCTGGAAGCCGCCCGCGAGCTGGTTGATTCTGAAGGCATTGTTGTTGGCGGCGTATTTGTCGTTGAGGGTCTGGATGTGCTGCTTGATTTGCTTGGAGGTGGTTTCGGTGATGTCGGCCAGCTTGTCGGCGCTTAAAGGCTCATCGCTGGCGAACAGGACGGCCTCGACGACCGATTCGACGGTCGGCGGGATATCCGGTATCGGCTGAGGTAGTTCATCCTGCGGCTGCGGCTGCAAATCGGCAGTTTGTTCAGTTTCATTCAACAATTCTTTTTCTTCTTCGGTCATATATTTTTCCATTCAAACGGGTCAGCGTCTTTTTTGCTTGTCCTGATTTTTACCTGTTTTAACAGTTTTTGCAACTGTGCGGCAAATTTTTTCAGTATAAATCTTTCGGAAACGGTGTGGCTGAGGCAGATGCAGGTCAGGCCGGACTCCTGTGCGGCGAGGGCCTGATGGTGCTTCAACTCGCCGGTGAGGTAGCAGTCGACGCCGGCAGCGATGACGAGGTTGATGAGCTTTCCGCAGGCGCCTGCGCAGACGGCGGCTGTTTTTACGAGGCGATTTTTGCCGCCGACGATGCCGACGGCGCGTGCGCCGGTGCGTCTTTTTATTTTTTCGATTATTTTGTTTAGTCGCATCGGTTTTTCGAGTTCGCCGATTCTGCCTAAGCCGAATTTGCCTGTGCTGTCGTAAAGCCTTATTACGTCAAAGGCGGGCATCTCGTAAGGGTGTGCCTTTTTCATTGCTGTGATGCAGTCGGCCAGCCTGTCGCCCGGCACAATCGTCTCGAATCTCATTTCCTGCACTTTTTCCAGTTTGCCTTTTTTGCCGATGGCGGGTCTTGCGCCCTGCAGCGGCAGAAAACTTCCTGTCCCCTGACCTGTGAAGCCGCAATGACTGTAGTTTCCGATTGCGCCTGCGCCTGCGGCGAAAACCGCATTCGAGACTTTGGCAACTGAGGTTACAGGCACAAAGACGACTAATTTATAGTTATCGCCGGCGGGGTTATCGACGTAGTCGCCGATAGGTTTTGCGTTTTTTATGCCGATAATTTCCGCCAGGCCGTCATTTACGCCGCCTGTGGCTGCATCAAGGGCGGTATGCATCGAGAAGACCGCAATATCGCGGCGAATCAATTCGTAAACAATGTCATCGCGGGCGATTTTTTTCAGGCCGTCCCAGATGATGGGGTGATAACTTATAATCAGGTCGGTTTTTAATTTTTTGGCTTCTGCCAGGACAGCAGCGGTGATGTCGATTGTTATAAGGACGTTCTTTACGCTGCGGTTTGTATCACCGATGAGCAGGCCGACGTTGTCCCAGCCCTGTGCCAGTTTCAGCGGGGTCAGGGTTTCGATTTGCTCGGTAATATTTTTTATTTTCATTTGTCTTGTCCACATTTTTCTTTAACAAATTCTTTAAATAGTTTCCGCAGTTTTTCGGTTGTCTGGCCGACTTTGCCGTTTCCAACGGTGTGCTTTTCTATTCCGACAACCGGCATAATCTGCATAATGACGTTCGTCAGGAAAACTTCGTCGGCGTCCAGCAGGTCGTTTATATTAAGGTCTTTTTCGGCAACCTTGATGGAATTTTTTGAGGCGATTTCAAAAATTGTTCTGCGCATAATGCCCGGCAGGACGGGCGTGGTAGACAGCGGAGTGTAAAGCACTGAATTTTTTACAAGAAAGACATTGCTGATGCAGCCTTCGGCGAGGCGGTTGTCGGTAGTGAACCATAGCGCCTCGGCGGCATTTTTCTGGTGAGCGATGTTCAGGGTGAGTATGCGTGAAAAGTAGCTGGTAGTCTTGTGGCCGCAAAGAGGGTCAGCGGGGTTTTGCCTGAACGGGGACAGCACCACCAGGACGCCTTTTTTGTAATACTCTGCGGGGTAAGGCTGTAATTTTGTAGCCGCAATGATTACGGTGGGTTTGCGGTTTTCATCCGATTGACCCATCGGGCCGCCGGTAAGCGTCATTCTCAGGCGGGCATCGGTCAGTGAGTTTGCCTTGAGGACTGAATAAACGGCGTCGGCGAAGTATTTCTTGTCATAAGGATTATTTATTGATAATGCCTTTGCACTGGCAAACAGTCTATCGAGATGTGAATCGAGTTCGAATACGATGCCGTTGTAACTGCGCATTGTTTCAAACAGCCCTGCCCCATACAGCAGGCCGCTATCGGTGACAGGTATGTACGCCTTGTCGGCATCGACTAATTTATCGTTTAGAAAAACTTTTTCAGTCATTTGCCGCCTTTATGCCGGCTAATAATGCTCTTGCTTTTACGATGGTTTCGTACCATTCGGCGTTAGGGTCTGAGTCGGCGACTATTCCGCCGCCGGTCTGCACGTAGGCCTTTCCTTCGACCCGGCTCAGGACGGGTCGGCCAGTGATAATAACCGTTCGTATAGCGATATTCAAGCACGCATTACCGTCGATGCCGATAAAGCCGATGCTGCCCGTATATATGCCCCTTGCGGCGGGTTCTGTTTCGTCGATGATTTCCATCGAGCGGATTTTGGGTGCGCCGGTTATGGAGCCGCCGGGGAATATGGCCTTTAAAATGTCGCAGAATGAAACTTTGTTTCGCAATTGTCCCTCGACCGTTGCCACGGCGTGAAAAACCGTAGGGTAGGTTTCTATCGTTCGCGGCTGGGCCACCTTTATCGTGCCGTATTTGCAGACTTTTGTCAGGTCGTTTCGCTCAAGGTCGATTATCATATTCAATTCTGCTTGCTCTTTTTCGCTGCGGAGCAATTCGTTGAAATTTTTTTCATCGGCCTGTATATTCCCTGTTCTTGGCCGGGTTCCTTTGATAGGTTTGGTTTCGATGACCCCATCGGCGATTGTTATAAACATTTCAGGCGAGGCGCTGACGATATGAAAGCTGCCGCCATTGATGTAAGCTGCATAAGGGCTGGGGTTATAATGATTTTGCCAGTGATAAAGTTCCATCGGGCGGGCTTTATAATCACATTCGAACCGCTGCGAGAAATTGACCTGATAAACGTCGCCATCGTAAATATAACGTTTTATTTTTCCGATGGTTTCGAGGTAATAATCCCTGCTTATGTTGCACTTGATTCGGGCAAGGTCGATATTATCGATGTCGGCGGGGCAGGGGGGGTTAATCTGAATTTTGTCGGATTGCTCCAGCAATCTTTCAAGATGTGCTAATTTTTCCGCGGGCTCTTCGGTATCGTCCGGCAACTGTAAAGCAATCAGCAGGCAGTTATTTTCGGTATGGTCGCAGCATATAACTTTATCATAGAAACACAGCCGGATTAGCGGTATATCAATATCATCGGCGGCAGTATGCGGCAGTTTTTCGATATACCTGCCCAGCTCATAGCCGAAATACCCAATCCACCCGCCGCAGAAAATTCCCTTCGGCAGGTCATTGTTATTACCGCTGAGTTTATATTTGTTCAGGGTTTGTTTTAATTTTCCGAAAGGGTCTTTTTGGCCGATTTTGAATTCGAATATTTCTTTCGGTTCAGCGGCCCAATAGCTGAATCTGCCGGCAGCGGTGTTACCGCCGAGGATTGAGGCCGATTGCAGTTGTGCGAATGTTTCATTCAGGGCAGACAGGTTTACAGCCGTCTCAATTTTTTTATAGTGCAGTTTGCAGGCGATGCTTTTACGGTTCACGGCTGCGGTTGTTGTCATATTTGGCCTGCTCTAAACTGGTTGATAATTTCCACGCCGTGAGAAGTGCCTATTCTTTCTGCGCCTGCTGCCAGCATTTCGAGGGTCTGTTTTGCGGTTTTGATTCCGCCGGAAGCCTTTATTTTACAGTTTGGTGCGATTTGGCGGATTAGTTTTATGTCTTCAATTGTTGCGCCGCCTACCAGATGCGTTCCGGTGCTTGTCTTTATGAAATCGACGCCGCAGTTTTCTGCGATTTGGCATATAAACATTTTCTGGTTTGTATCCAGAGCTGCCGACTCGATTATCACCTTCAAGGGGACTGCCGGCCTCATCGACCTGCAGAGCTTCAGGACGGCGTGCAACTGGCCGGTCAAATATTTTGAGTCGCCCTGCATTATTGCTGCCAGGTCGGCGACCATATCAATCTCATCGGCCCCTGTCATAATAGCATCGTGGGCTGCGGCGACCTTGATTTTGGTTGAGTCGGCCCCGAGCGGGAAACTTACGACTGTGCAGACCTTTACCTTCGAGCCGTGCAACTGGTCGGCGGCAAGGCCGACCCATCGCGGATTTACGCATACGCAGTGAAAGCCGTATGCTTTCACATCCTCGCATAATTGTTTGATTTGTTCTTCCGCTGCCGTTGCGGTAAGCAGTGTATGCTCAATACACCCCGCCAGTTGTTTTTCATCTGTTATGTTTGTCATTTTTTGCCTTTTTTATTTTTCTTAAAGAATTCCACAGCGTTATCTACGCTGCTAAAAAATTTTGTTGCTGTCTGCATAACAAACACCGAGGGCGTCTGCTTGGCGGTCCAGATGACGTATACTTCTTTAGCGGCCTCGTGGGCGTGCTGAATTTCCCGTTCGACGCCGCTGGATATAGCCGCCCGGCCGTCGCCGAGTGTCGGGATAAAGCTGATTAACATATCCGCCTGGTCGATGAGCATAAAATCGCGTGCATAAGTCTGGCTGTTGATGTCGCGTTCGATTTGTATAACCTGCTGCAAATCCAGACGGGTCGTTTTGCCCATAGTTTTTATCTCGACGAAATCCTGCCCCGCCTGCATTGCCCGCTTTGCGTAACGCGGCAGGTATGATTCTTCGAGGTCGCCCGGGTCAAAGCAGATAAAAAGTTTTTTCATTACTCGCCGAAAATTATCGATTTCCTTTTTGACTTTTTCCATATCGGCAACGGCGGTTATGGGGAAACTGAGGTATGCTTTTTTTCTCGAATTGCCGAAAATCAGGTTATAGAACGCTTCGACCGTGTCTTTTCTGAAGCCGCGTGCCAGGCAATAGAACGGCGTTTTTTCGTTCACCCCTTTATAGAGCATTTCGGTGCAGATGATTTCCTCTTCCCGCCAGACTATCAGGTCTTTGAGGCTGTGTTCGATAGAATGTTCGTTTGTCATTCTTCTGTGCAGGGCAATCACATCGTCAATCAGGCAGATATACATATCGGCATTAAGCTGCCGCATCTGGTCGAAGTCGATTGCGGGAAACAGGCCGTGCCGCCAGCGGAACGTTGCGTGCGTATTGACAATCAAATTTGGCGTTCTTTTGGCCTTTGCGATAATGTCCTTGAAGACGCTCCGCCGGATTGAATTGAGCCTTCTCAGCGGTATGTCGAGGATTTTGCCCTTCGGGATATCAGGCGTCTCGGCATACATCATATCGCCGACGTTGCACAGCAGGATTTTTTTCCCCTTTTGCCCAGCGAATCGGCACACCTTTTGAAGGTAGCTTTTCTTGTCGATGCCGACCATTCCGGTGACAACTATTATCATTTATGCCTCGCGAGATGCGTCTTAAAGGTTCTGCAGTCTTTGCGATATTTCGTATTTTTTGAGCGCCTCGATAATTTCGCCCATATTTCCGGTCATTACTCTATCGAGATTATAGACCGACAAATTTATTCTGTGGTCCGTGATGCGGTTCTGCGGGAAGTTATACGTCCTGATTTTTTCGCTCCTGTCGCCTGAGCCAATCATAGTTTTTCGCCTTGAGGCCCGTTCAACTCTTTTTTGGCCCTGGTAGTGTTCGTAGATTCTGCTTTTGAGCAGTCGCCAGGCCTTTGCGCGGTTTTTGTGCTGGCTTTTGTCTTCCCGCATATTGACGGTGATGCCTGTTGGGACGTGTTCGAGCCTGATTGCGCTGCTGACCTTGTTGACGTTTTGCCCGCCGGGGCCGCCTGCCCTGCTGACGTGCTCCAGGACATCGTTCGGGTTTATTACGATGTCCACCTCTTCCGGCTCAGGCAGCACCGCCACGGTAGCGGCGGAGGTGTGAATTCTGCCCTGCGCTTCCGTCTCCGGCACCCGCTGGACACGGTGACATCCACCTTCGTAACCCAGCTCCGACCACACGCCGGGGCCTTTGATGCTGAATATGACTTCCTTGAATCCACCGTGCTCGGCGGTGCTGAAATCAATCGACTCGACCCGCCATTTTTTGCTGTCGGCATATTTTACGTACATATCGTAGAGGTCTCTTGCGAACAGGGCGGCCTCTTCGCCGCCGGTGCCGGCCCGTATCTCCATTATCACCGAATCAATGGCATCGTCGTCTGCCATCACAAGGGTATTTTGAATCTCTTCGAGCAGGCCGTCCCTTTGGCTTTCGAGACGCCGAACCTCTTCCTTGGCCATATCCTTAAGTTCTTTTTCTGCTGTGCTGTCATTGAGAATATGTTTTGCCTCTTCAAGACCGGTCGCTGTTTTCTTGTATTCGCGGTATTTTGCAACGATTGCCCGCAGCTTGCCCTGTTCTTTTGACAGTGCAATCAACTTCGCCGAGTCGCAGGCAATCGCAGGGTCAGCGATTTGCTGCTCGATTTGGCAGAAACGCTGCTCAATCTCATCGAGCTTGGCCAGTAAAGTGTTTTTTTGTTCGGTAACAGGCATAAATTTTCCCACAAATAAAAAAATAGCGAACAGCAATCACTGTATAGCAGTCATAAAGACCAGTATTATATACGCTATACGCTAAACGCTATACGCTATTTTTACGCTACTTTTTTTGCTCTTTTTCTTCTTTTTCGCCTTTTTTGAAGTAGTCGCTGCCGTATTTTTTCTGGAAGCGTTCGATTCTGCCTGCGGTATCGACGTATTTTTGCTTGCCGGTGTAGAACGGATGGCAGACTGAGCAGATTTCAGCGTGTATTTCCTTTGCGGTGCTGCGGGTCTCGAAGGTATTGCCGCATCCGCAGCGGACCACCACCTTACGGTATTCCGGATGTATCTCTTTTTTCATAAAAAGCTCTCCAAAGCCTAAAACCTAGTATTCTAATAGAATCCCCCGCCTTTTCAAGTAAATTTTTTCACAAATTTTACCGTAAATCCACCGTGGGCAGGTTATTCGGAGATTGGCATTAACCCTCCAAGTTGATTACTTTCGGCAGTTCGGCAACGAGATTATTCAAACGTTCCACCTCGCCGCGTATTTTTTGTATCAAGACAGCCCGCTTTGATTCATCATTTATATTTTCAGGCTTCAGTAGTTCCGACGCAGTTTGGGAAATGGATGTCAAAGGCTCCGGAAGCTCATAGGAGAATGTGGTCAAAATCAGATTTCTTAGACGTTCATTTTCAATCTTTGATTCTGCATCAAGGGCTGCCGCGGCAAGCTGCGCCCCCTCAACAGCCAGGGCGGTCTGGCTGACAAACATCTCTAAAAGATGAAACTGGTCGGGGTCTGCAAACTGTTTGTCATCATTGGGGAAAATTCCCATAACCCCGACGGTTTTTTCCTGTCCCATAAAAGGCAGATAAATCCCATTTGAGCCGGGCAAAGTGTCTGTACCCTTGCCTGCGGCTTTTTTATGTTCATACACCCAATGCGCAACAGCCTGCTCGCTTGTATTCAAATCCGGTCCTTGTGCTTCGCCAAAACGAATTGCAAGTTTTTTGTATGCGTCAGGCGTAAAGACAACTGCCCTGCATTTAAAAAACTCCTGAATATGTTTAATCGCAATCTTAAAAAGTTCATCCGGATAAGAGCTTTTTGACAAATCACGGCTTATGGCGTATAAAGCCTGCGTCCTGTCCTCGCGAAGCCTCATAGCCATAGTTTGCTGTCTAAGCTGTCCTGTCAGATGGGCTATGGCGAATCCCACCGTAAGCATTGCCATAAATGTTATGGCATACTCAATATTTGCCACCGCGAATGAAAGATACGGCGGCACGAAGAAAAAATCAAAAAACAAGACACTAAGAAATGATGCTATCATCGACATCCGGCGTCCATACCTGAAGGCGACAAATGTCACCCCGAGAAGATAAACCATTATCAAATTTACAGGGGCCAAATATGGAGATAGAATTCTGTCAACTATGGTGCAAAGAACAACTATGCCTATGGTCCAGGCAAGATTTCTCCAGGGGAAAATCGGGATAATCATCGGTTTGTATCTGACGGCCTGCTCTTTAGTGTCTCCGCTCAATAAATACAGGTCTATCTCGCCGCATTTGCGGGCCAATTTATCAATCATAGAACCGAAAATAATCTCGCGACATCTCGGTTTTCCCGGTTTTCCTATGATTATTTTTGTAATATTTTTTGTTCTGGCATAAGAAATCAATGTCTCCGCTATTTCCTGCCCGCTGAGCGTTGCCACCTCAGCGCCTAATTTTTCTGCGAAACGCATCATTTCGGATATCCTGTTTTTGTCCTCCTGGGGTAACGGGGAAGGGGTTTCAACGTATGCCACGACCCATTCCACCCCCAGCTCCGAGGCTATGCGTTTGCCTGACCTGATTAATTGTATGGCGCCGGGATTAGGACTTATACATACCAGAAAACGGTCCCGCACGCCCCAAACTTTCGAAACAGAATGTGCTTGTTTGTATGACAGTAATTTGTAATCCACGCTGCGTTCCGTATAACGCAAAGCAAGCTGACGCAGTGCAATCAAATTCCCCGGCTGAAAGAAGTGCTGAGCCGCCCGTTCAGCCTGCTCTCCGAGATAAACCTTTCCCTCCTTGAGACGCTTTAAAAGCTCATCGGTAGGAAGGTCCACAAGCTCTATTTCGTCTGCTTTTTCGACAAAAGTATCGGGAACAGTCTCACGAACTATTACCCCTGTGACCTGGGCCACTATATCGTTTGCGCTTTCGCAATGCTGGACATTTAACGTTGTGTAAACGTCAATCCCTGCATCGAGAATATCTTCGATGTCCTGCAGCCGTTTTACGTGTCGTGAGCCGGGGGCATTGGAATGCGCCAGTTCGTCAACCAAAATAAGACGGGGCCTTCTCTTTAAGGCGGCGTCAATGTCAAACTCACGCAGCTCAACGTTCTTATAGTTGATTATCTTCGGCGGCAGGACTTCCAGCCCTTCCAGAAGGGCCTCAGTTTCGGTCCGCTTATGAGTTTCAACGTAGCCGACGACAACGTCAACGCCTTCTTTTTTCCGGAGCCTGGCGGCCTCGAGCATTGTGTAGGTTTTTCCTACGCCCGCCACCGCCCCGAAAAAAATCTTGAGTTTGCCGCGGTGTGCATCCTCGGCTTTAACCCTTGCCAGGATTTCATCCGGATTAGGCCTTTCCATAATTTTATGTAATACCTTTTCTTTAGTTTTTACGCCACCTATTTTTTGTATTCGTCCAACGCCAGATTTAGTTCCAGCACATTTACCACCGGTTCCCCGAAAACTCCCAGGAACCGCCCCTCGATATGCTGGAGGACAATTTTCTCAACGATGCCCCGCTGTAATTTCCGCAGGCGCGACACGCGGGGGACCTGGTAATACGCTCCCGCCAGGCTGATATGCGGGTCCAGTCCACTCGCTGAAGAAGTGACAAGGTCGACTGGGACAGGTCTTGTGTTGTCAGGGTCAACTGCTTTATATGCCTTAATGCGGCTTTTTATCGTTTCAGCCAAAACAGGATTTGATGGTCCAAGATTGGAGCCTGATGATGCCGCCGCGTTAAACGCAGCAGGAGATGTTGCCGAAGGACGGCCCCAAAAATAATTGGGGTCGTCAAAAGGCTGCCCGATAAGCGATGACCCGGTTATTTTGCCGTTTTTATAAATCAGGCTGCCATTGGCCTGATTATGGAAAAACACCCTGGCAATGCCGGTAACAAAAAGCGGGTAAAGGACTCCCGTAATAATCGTTAACACCAGAAAAGAAAAAATCGCCGGTTTAATTTGTTCCCTGAACATTTTTCCACCTGTCAGACTAAATGCAATGCAACAAAAATCATATCAATCAGCTTTATCCCTATGAACGGGGCGATAATTCCGCCGAGGCCGTAAATCAAAAGATTGTTTTGTAAAAGGCGATTTGCCGGCATCGGCTTATAAGGCACGCCGTGCAGAGCCAGCGGGATAAGAAATATAATAATAAGAGCGTTAAAAATGACGGCGGACAAAATAGCGCTTGCCGGCGTGGCAAGATGCATAATATTAAGCGCCGCCAACGCCGGATATGTACCCACAAACGTTGCCGGTATAATAGCGAAATATTTCGAGACGTCATTTGCGATGCTGAAGGTTGTCAGCGAACCACGCGTCATAAGAAGCTGCTTGCCGATTTCGACGATTTCAATAAGTTTTGTCGGGTTGGAATCGAGGTCAACCATATTCCCCGCCTCTTTCGCAGCCTGCGTGCCGGTATTCATAGCAACGGCGACGTCGGCCTGCGCAAGCGCCGGGGCATCGTTGGTCCCGTCGCCTGTCATTGCGACCAGCCTGCCGCCTGCCTGCATTTCGCGGATAAGTTTAAGCTTGGTTTCAGGCGTGGCCTGCGCCAGGAAATTGTCCATACCGGCTTCCGCCGCTATCGCCGCCGCCGTCAGGGGATTGTCGCCTGTAATCATTATGGTCTTAATCCCCATCCGCCGCAACTCCGCAAAACGCTCCCTTATGCCGCCTTTTACAATGTCCTTCAGGTGAATAACACCAAGCACGCGCTTATGTTCGGCTACTACCAGCGGTGTGCCGCCGCTCTTTGATATTGATTCAACGGTCGACTTTAAATCTTCAGGTAATGTGCCGCCGGCATTTTTCACATAATCTTCAATTGCATCGACCGCTCCTTTTCTGATTTGCCTGCCGTCCCCTAAATCCACGCCGCTCATCCGCGTCTGGGCCGTAAAGGGGACAAATTTTGCCTCAAGTTCGTGAATACGGCGCTCCCTGATACCGTATTTTTCTTTGGCCAATACGACAATACTTCGTCCTTCCGGCGTCTCATCGGACAAAGAAGCAAGTTGCGCCGCGTCCGCCAATGATTCGACTGTCATCCCTTCAGCCGGTATAAAAGCCACCGCCTGCCTGTTGCCGAGCGTTATGGTCCCGGTCTTGTCCAAAAGCAGAACGTCCACGTCACCGGCCGCTTCCACCGCACGACCGGATGCCGCGATGACATTGGCCTGAATCATCCTGTCCATACCCGCTATGCCGATTGCCGGCAGCAGTCCTCCGATAGTGGTCGGAATAAGACATACCAGCAATGCGACCAGCACGGTTATGGTGACAGGCTCTCCCCTGCCGATTGCGTTTACGCTGTAAATCGAAAACGGCAGCAGCGTTACCGTCACCAGAAGAAATATAAGGGTAAATACCGCCAATAAAATGCTCAGCGCGATTTCATTGGGTGTTTTTTGTCTTTTGGCGCCCTCGACCATAGCTATCATATGGTCTAAAAACGTTTCGCCCGGATTCGAGCTGATGCGAACCACAAGCCAGTCTGAAAGAACTCGGGTCCCGCCGGTAACGGCGCTGCGGTCACCGCCGCTTTCCCGTATCACAGGTGCGCTTTCCCCGGTAATCGCACTTTCATCGACTGACGCCACGCCCTCGATGACTTCACCATCCATCGGAATCAAATCGCCTGCCTCGATGAGAACGACGTCCCCTTTTCGAAGCGTTGTAGCCGAAACCATCTCGTATCGGCTGCCGTATTTTGGCTTTGAAAGTTTTTTTGCGGGGGTATCTTTTCGGGCGCGACGCAGGCTCGCTGCCTGCGCTTTGCCGCGTCCCTCCGCCATCGCTTCGGAAAAATTGGCGAAAATTAGCGTAAACCATAACCATAATGATATGGCCAAGATAAAACCGGGAGGCGCCTCACCTTTGCCGACCAGCGACTGTACCCATAATCCGGTAGTCAATATACTTCCCACCAGAACCACGAACATCACGGGGTTCTTGATTTGGTGCCGCGGGTCCAGTTTTTTTATCGAGTCAACGATTGCCGGCCCGACGATGGACGGCTCAAACAAGGATTTAACTTTACGCGACTTGCTCATAGTAAACCTCTTTTAACCGCCTGCCTGCATCAGATGCTCGACTATCGGGCCCAGCGCCAGCGCCGGGAAAAAGGTAAGCGCGCCGACGATTAAGATAATAATAACCAAGAACAAGACAAAAAGCGTCGTATGCGTTGGTAATGTCCCCTGGCTTGCAGGAACGATTTTTTTCCTTGAAAGCGAACCTGCAATTGCCAGTATAGGTATTGCAAGCCAGTATCTCGCAAAAAACATCGCCAGTCCCAATGCAATGTTGTAAAAAAGATTATTTGTAGACAGACCTGCAAATGCGCTTCCGTTATTGTTCCCCGTGGAAGAAAAAGCATAAAGCACTTCGCTGAAACCGTGGGGCCCAGGATTAAAAATCGCCTTTTTCGCCGCCGGACAAACAACCGAAACCGCTGTTCCTGTAAGAACGAGTATCGGCGGAATCAAAATCATAAGAGATGCCATTTTCATTTCGTATGCCTCGATTTTTTTGCCCAAATATTCAGGCGTGCGCCCAATCATAAGGCCCGAAATAAATACCGCGATGATTACAAACGCTATCATCCCGTAAAGCCCCGACCCTACCCCGCCGAAAATAACCTCACCCAGTTGCATAAGCCACATCGGGACCAAACCCCCTAACGGCATATACGAATCGTGCATCGAATTAACCGACCCGTTCGACGCCGCCGTGGTCGCTGTCGCCCAGACAGCGGAACTCACGATGCCGAATCGTGTCTCCTTGCCCTCCATATTCCCGCCTGCCTGGAACACCGTTGTTTGCTGGTCGACGCCCAATTGCTCGAACAACGGGTTGCCTTTTTGCTCACTGTATATGCATATCAAAAGACACGGAATAAAAATAATCAGCATTGCCGCCAGCAGCGCCCAGCCCTGTCGCTTGTCCCTGACCATATACCCGAACGTATAGCACAAGGCCGCCGGTATCAGGAGTATCGCAAGTGTCTCTAACAAATTAGATAGTGCCGTCGGGTTTTCAAATGGATGCGCAGAATTAACGTTAAAAAAACCTCCGCCATTTGTCCCTAATTGCTTAATGGCTACCTGCGAAGCAGCAGGCCCCAACGCAATCTCCTGCCCTATTGTTTCTTTTCCACCTGTATCTTTTATCGGCTCAAGCAGCGAAACTTTCACGCTCGGCTCAAAAGTCTGGACAACCCCCTGCGACACCAGAATCAATGCCAGTATCAGCGCAAGAGGCAGCAAAATATAAAGAGTCGACCTGACCATATCCACCCAGAAGTTGCCGATAGTTTCTATTTGCTTTTGAACAAAGCCTCTGATTAAGGCGACGAGGATTGCCATACCTGTCGCTGCCGAAACGAAATTCTGCACCGTTAATGCCAGCATCTGCGTAAGATAACTCAGCGTTGTCTCTCCACCGTAACTTTGCCAGTTCGTATTCGTTGCAAAACTCATCGCAGTATTGAACGCCAAATCCGCCTGCACCGCCGGCATCGACATCGGGTTCGCAGGAAGATATTGCTGTAAACGCTGCATCGCATACACTGCTATTATCCCGATTATATTGAACGCCATCATCGCCCCGGCGTATCCCTTCCACGACATCCCCATCTCAGGCCTTACACCCGACAGCCGGTAAATCAGTCTTTCTACCGGCCCAAGCCATACGTTAAGACCCGCAGGCTCCCCTTCGTATATGCGCGCCATATAGCTGCCCAGCGGCTTGACCGACAAAAGCAGCACACCCAGGAAGATGCCCGCCTGGAATAGATTATTCAGGTTCACGAGAAAATCTCCGGCTTAAGAAGGGCCACCAGCAGGTAGATAAACAGCAAGAGTGCAATTACTCCGCCAATCCAATAGATTATAGTCATACAATGTCTCTCCTTACACCTTGTCGCACAATGCGATAAACGCAAACGAAATCGCCGCCAGCAGGGCTATTATTATCAGAAACAAACCGTCCATTTTTTTCCCAAAGAAATCACACCTTGCGTTTTTTCGTTACAGTAAAGGTTTAAATTCTACCCCCGAATCTTGCCGCAAAGCAAGTAACTTTTGGCCGGGGAAACCCCCGCAGTATAGTCAAAACCGCATAAAAACCCAAAATTCGTAGAATTTTTGTGGCTATGCTGTTCTTATCGACCAGTGGCTCGAAGGCGCTTTCTCATAATCGTCGTAAGTCCGCTGGGTGGTTTTTATCCTCTATGAATAAAATAGACCACTAAGTGGAGAGCTGCCCATATAGCTCCGGCACACCCTAATAGTATGACAGCATACCTGCGCCAATCGGCCATTGAGGCAGGCTTGCCTGTGCAGGTGGCGCCATCCCAGAGCTTTATGTCGAAGTATCTGACCACGATAAGAACTGTTGCGGTAATCCAGAAAATAGCGTCAGCAGTATGAAACCATCTACCCTGATACTGAAGAATAGATACGCCTGAAATCCCAAGAATTGCATTGCCCAGAAGCATCCAGAAAAGCCTTGCCAATAGGCCTGCTGCGCTGCTGTTTTTGATGGTGGTTTGGTTGTCAGGATTGGACATAGTTCGCCTCCTAAATAATCATATAACTTGATTAATTAGGTGGCGGCCCGACCACCCTGACCGTAACCTGCGAGGTCTCAACAACCTCACACCCTTATTGCTTACTACTATAACACCCGCCGGTTATATTGTAAAGTGTCTTGCAAAAAAATCTTGTTATAACCAAAACTAATTTCTTTCGACGGCACAGTCGATTTCAAAGACCTTGGCGGAGGAGGGATTTGAGGGAGCGGTAGTCGGGTTTTCCTGTGCCGAGGAGAGGGATTTCGGGGAGTTTTATGACCTTGCGGATGTTGTGGAGGCCTGACAGGCCGGCCTGTCGGATGCAGCGATTAGCCTGCTCGCGCTCGATATCGAGGGTGGTAAATAATACCAGTTCGGGGTGTTCGCCCTCGGCAGCTTCGACAGCGAGGACAGGGCCTTTGTCGGCGGCAGGGGGGTAATGCTGTTCGAGAACGGCTTCTATGGCGGGCAGGGAAATCATCTCACCGCCGAGTTTTACGAAACGTTTGAGGCGTCCGCAGAACGTGAGAACCCCGTTTGAATCTATGCTTACTATGTCACCTGTGCTGTACCAGCGGTGTCCCTTAATTTCGAGAAAAGGCGAAGTGCCTGTGTAGTTGAGGTAGCCGGAAAAGACGGACGGGCCTTTGACGAGGAGGATTCCTGTGCCGGGGCCATCGATGGGGGCGCCGGTCTGGGGGTCGGTGAGGAGGTATTGCAGGGACGGCAAAACTTTGCCAATAGTGAATGGCCGGGGGTTATTTTCATCGGCGAGGGATATGATGGGGGAGCATTCCGTAACGCCGTAGCCTTCAAGGATGACGGCGTTGGCGCATTGTTGTTTCAATAAGGCGTAGGTGTTTTCAGAGCATCTTTCGGCGCCGGTTATGGCCAGTCGCAGGGAAGAGAGCTGGTTTTTTTCAGCGATTCGGACGATGCCGTTAAGGAATGTGGGAGTGCCGATGAGCAGTGTTACGCGGTAGGCTTCTATTATGCGGGCGATTGAGCCTGCATCCATAGGATTGGGGTGATAGACGGTGGGGACGGCGCCGCAGAGAGGGACAAGAATGGTGCAGCTCAGGCCGAAAGAATGGAATGGGGGCAGGAAGCCGATGAGGCGGTCGTTTTGGCGGATGGTAATCACGTTGACCACATCCCACAGATTTAAAAGCGCGTTGTTGTGCGTCAGGGGGACGGCTTTGGGGATGGTTTCGGAGCCGCTGGTGAAGATTATTGCTGCGACGGGGGAGATTTTGGCTTTATACAGAGGCGCCCAGCTAATATAGGCGGCGAGAAATGCCCGAAGTTTGGCAAAGACTGAGATGGTTTGGGCGAGGGTTTCGATGAAAACGAAGCGGTCGCTTATTTCTGAAAGGTCGATACCCTGCGAGGAGATTTTCTGGACGAGGGTTTTGGATGTGAGGACTTTTTTGACTTCTGTCAGATTGAGTAACTCGATTATGTTGCGAGGGCCGGCGGTCCAGTTGACCATTACGGGGGTTTTTCCGGCGAAGAGCGCAGCAAGGTAGAGGGTGTCGGCGGCGACGGAGGCAGGCATCATTATTCCGAGACGGCTGCCTTCGAGGTTTTCGATGGGGCGTTTGAGGACGAGGCAGGCTGTAATCAGGTCTCGCCAGGATTTTGTGCCGCTTGTCTGGTCTGCGATGATGATTTTAGATGGTGACAAGGCGGCCTGTTTGAGAAAAATCTCCGGTATGGAATTACCTTCGGGCAGGGTAATTTTTTCGCTGCCGGTGTTCAGGAACCATCGTGAGCTTATGGGCTTGAGGTCGGCTGGGCCGGAGTAGACAAACTGGCCGCACGCAGCGAGCATTACGTCGGCTACGGTTTGTATCGCATCGACGTTTGCCTGCGGGAAGCCGAATTCTTTTTCAAGCCAGAGCGCCAGGTCTACGCGTGCGAGGCTGTCCAGGCCGAGGTCGCTGCCGAGGCGGTCGGTTTCATTGATTTCTGCAATGCCGGTCAGTTGCGACAGGTAGTTTAAGACCGTCTGACGGGTTGCCGGCGGTATCGATGCACCTGTGCTGTGAAGTACAGCGGAGGCAGGTTCGGGCAATGTAACCGTGCCGGACTTTTCCCATATCGTATACGGCACGTAAGTGTTGGGCGGGGCGTCGACATTGTAATATGTTTCGAGGAAGCGGTTTAGACTGTTACGGTCGGCGGTGCGCGGCAAATCGGCAGGTTCGTAAAATTCAACGGACACATTACGTTTTGGCGCGAAAAAAACGGCGCCGGCGAGCAAAGAAAAAAAGCCTTTAACGAGAACTTCCGTGACGTTTGGCTGTCGACCGGAAGAGCGGCTGAAACGGCTGCCCCATAAGCCTTTTGTCCGAACCAGCACTATTCGCACATCGGGGTATTGGCGGATAATGCGTTCTATCGAGCTGTTGGAGCCGAGATTTTCCAGGTGACTGCGGTAGATATGACCGGCGGGCCAGAGGAGGAGATTTTGTCCCTGTTTGAGTCCTTCGGCGGCTTCATCGAGTGTTTTTTCTATTTGGTCGCGGGCAGATGAGCCGTATTTGGTTATGTCGGGAATGGTGCGGATGCCGAAACGGCGGGCAAGGCGGCGAATTAAGAATCTGTCGACCTGGTCTTTGTCGGCGATAGCAGAAGGGGCAAACAGGGGGTGCAGACAGGCGAAAAGGATAATCGGGTCGATAAGGGCGGGGTGGTTGGGCAGAAAAAGGATGCCTCTTTTGCCTTTGGCGGCGATGGAATCAAGGCCGCTGATTTTGATGCGGTATCGCAGCGACAGAAGCAGTTTTGCAATTTTAATCAGGAGAAAATCAATCATTTGTTTAGACCGCCGAATTATATTTTTACTTTTTCAACACTGATTTTACACTGATTAACGCTATTTTAATAGTGGTAAAGCGGAAGTCTTTATGCGTGGCGGCCTTTAAGGCCGCCACGTTTTTTTTATGAACACTTTGTTATTCGGTTTGAGTTATCTGGAAATGAGTTTGGAAAGTCGCTCGGCCAGCTCGCTGTCCAATCCTTTGAGAATCTTATACTGCTGCATCGCAGAATTGCTGTCGACTGTAAGATAAATAACGCCCAGGTCGTAATGTGCCTTTGCGTAATTCGGCTCGATTTTTATGGCACGTTCGTAGACCTCTATCGCTTCCTGGTAACGGTGCAGCTTACTATATGCGACACCAAGATTACAGTATGCCTCGGCATAATCCGGCCTTATTTTAAGTGCCTCCTTGTATATAACTACGGCCTTTTCCCATAAATTGAGCCTGCCATAAGTAATGCCAAGATTATAATCCACTTCTGCATAATCAGGTTTGATTCTCAGTGCTTTTTTGTAGGCTTCTATCGCTTCGTTGTACCGCCCGGTTTCCCGGTAGGCATTGCCCAGATTGTAATGGGCATCTGCATAATCCGGTTTGATTTCTATCGCTTTTTTATACTGCTCTATAGCTTTTAACCATAGCCTTTGTTCGCCATAAACGCAGCCAAGGGTATTATGTGCCATTGGCAATAAATTCGGCTTGATTTTTATCGCCTGTTCACAGACATCTATTGCCTCGGCATACCGGCCCAGTTTGCTGTAAGCGTAAGCGAGATTGGTGTATGCATCAGTGTAATTTGGTCTTATCCTTAACGCCTGCTTACACTCCTCCACTTCCTCTGAGTAACGACCAACCTGACCGTAAGTGAAACCGAGAGTATTATGGGAGTATGGATTATTTGGGTCGAACTTTACAGCCATTTGGCACGCCTCTATCGCATCGTTGTAGCGACCAAGACTGTTATAACTATAACCGAGGCCCTGATGTAACAGCGCACTTTCCGGTGTTAGCCTAAGCATATATTTGAAAAAGTTTACAGGGTCGGACCAACGCGCCAAATATCGCCTGGTGCCGGCGATTTCCGCAACAGTCAATGCACCGATTGTGATTGTCAGCAATGTCAACATCAGATACCTGTAAGTTTTGCTGGAATCCGGAAGCCAGCGAATAAATGCCGCCAGTATCATCAAAAGGCCTATAGAAGGCAGGTAAGCATATTTATCGCACGCAATGACGGATGTGAACCCAATCACGCCTATTGTCGGGAAAATCGCAACAAAGAAAACAGAGAAGCCTGTTAACACCGCTCTTGTCCGACGAAGCGAAATTATCAGCACAGGTATCAGTATGCAGGTACCGATGACACCGGCTAAAACCATCGGGTGTAACAATCCTAATGGTTTGGGGAAGCCATAATAAATGGACAGATTAACCGGCCAGATTATTTTGTAGAGGTAGAAGATAATATTATGACACAATATAAGCAGCACACGTCCGGCCCCAATCTCGCCCGGCGACAGCGAACCTGCCGTTCGGCTTTGGGAGATGTAAGTTATAATCGCAAAGACGCCGCCCAATACAAAAAACGGGGCTTTCTCAAAAATCGTCCGTCGACTGAATCGTCGCAGCGGCCAATAATCCATCAAAAACATTACCGCCGGCAGCGGCACACTTGTGGGCTTGGACATCAATGCCAGCAAATAAGCAATGAGACTGCCGATGTAAAATCCCGTGACTCGTGACTTGTGACCCGTGACTCGTGGGTAAACGTAAAAAATCAGCGACCATAATGCAAAGAATGCCGCTAAAAGCGTTTTACGTTCGCTAATCCAGGGGACAGGCTCGACCGTCAAAGGATGAACCCCGAAAAGCAACCCAACCCCTGCTGCCACCCATATTTGGCCAAACAACAGATAAAGCAGCACAATTATCAAAGCCGTATTTGAAACGTGCAGTATAAGACTGGTGCGGTGGAACGGCAGCAGATTGCTCTCTCTTCCGCCGAGCGCATAATCAAACATCAGCGAAATCATCGCCAACGGCTGATAGTAACCCATAACAGTCGAAGGCTCTAATGCTTCGGTAAGAAATTTTCTGGCTGACGCCCAGCCGGGATTTTGAACCAATGCGTTACCGGTGAAATACTGGTGGTCATCTATCGAAATTGTTTTTGCAGACAGTACCGGCCAATAAGTTGCCGTCACCACGCCGCAAACAATAACAATCAGAACTGCTGCCAGACCGGTTTTGCGCAGTGATAACCCGCAAACTTCTTTTTGCAGCAAAGCGGCATCTTTTTGGCCGGGCGCATCGCCATTCTGCTGTTGCATCTTGCCTGCCGGCTTTCGGTGTGTTTTGCTCATATTGGGGATATTACATTATTTGGGGCTGTAAATCAACAAAAAGCAGGATGAGTGCATAAGGCGGATACTTTATACGCTGATGTGGCAAAGCACCGCAAGCGCCCAGACAAGGTCCTTTTTGGCAAAAACCTTTGGCTCGTATCTCTCGTTTATCGGAACAAGATGGACACCTGTTTCGGTGCTTCTTATAAGTTTGCAGGTAACTCCTATCTGATTTGTAACACGCGCTACGGCAATATGTCCCTCCGCAGCAGGCACCGACGGGCTTACTACCACAATATCGCCGTCGTTTATTCTCGGTGACATACTGTCTCCGTCTATTCTTAATGCGAAACTGTCCGGGAACAGCCTGTGAATCTCCTCGCACTGAATGAACTCAACTATTTGCTGGTCGCTCCTGTCACCGACCTGAATCAGGTTTGCCCGCTGCGTTTTGAAGCCTTCCACAAGCAGCCGTGCCTGCAAATCAATCAGGACGGCGCCATCCTGAGAGTCAATTATCGTTTTGCCGAGCTGTTTTTTTACCAACTCTTCAAGTTCAGTGATAACCTGTGCCGGATTAGTCAGCAGCGTCTGGTCCCAGGAGTAAACTATACCCGCGGCGGTTCTGCCGAGTATTGGAATCCAGCCGGGCCGCTGCGGCACAGTCGGCGAACTTTTGGATTGAGAGGTTTTTTCGACTCCCTTTTTTTCGCACAGCAATTCGATAAAAGCGGAAATCGGCTTAACCAAATCCGGGTTTTCTTCCAGCAGACCACCTATACTTCGCAAAAGCGTAATATCTTGTTTTGTCGAAGATTCTTCCTGTCCGGATGTCGATTTTTTTGTATCAGCAGGGTTTTTTTTGCCTGTAAGCAGCCAGTTCAGGTCGGTATTTGTAACCTCGCACATTTTCAGGAGGGTCTCAATCGGCGGAATGCGGTTATTCTCATAATAGCTGTAAGTAGAAAGACTTATGCCTAAAGCCTTAGCGAAGTTGCCTTTGCCGCGAGGGCCGGCATAACGGTTTCGCAAAGCCTTTATCCGCTCAATTACTGCTTTTTCATCAAAAACAAACATTTTTTACGTAAATGCGAAATTTTTCTTGCAATATTTCGCAAATGTGTTAATTTTTCGGCACAAGAAACCGACTTATATTATTGTGGATTGTAGAGTCGAACGTCAATTCAGTCAATAAGGAGATTGTAAAGAAATGGCGGAATACGGAAAAAACAAGGAAAAAATGGTAAAAAGGATGATTTCGGAAAAGGAGTTAAAGAGATTTTCCGACAAGAAGGCGAAATTAGCCGAATGCGTAAGCTGCCTTGCAGAACTGCACAAGCTTCAGGGAATATTGCTTGCACAGTTGAACAGGGAGATTCGGTAGCCATCGCGCCAGATACCTAATTACTGATTGAAAATTCAGATAGCTAAACCCAAATCTGGCTGCCGAAGTATCAGGGGACACAGATGGTTTTAAAAAATAGCGGAGGCCGGGGTTTGCCCGGCATCCGCATAGAAAGGGAAAAACATGAATAATCAAAGCCGTTAATTCGCTGACGCAGAGATAGACCATCCTCCATTCTTATTTTGTATGTCGGCGAAACAGAATAAGTATAGATGCACAAGAGCATAAGTGCATAAGAGCAAAAAATTCCGATGGCCCTGGGGCACAAGGCCATCGGATTGAAAGGGAAAAAATGAAACGCCACCTTGTAAATGCAGCATTTCGTAGGTCGCAGACGGATTCCCGTCCCTGTTTTTACAGGGGCGGCAACTTTCTTGTATGTTGTTCGTTAAGCATTTTTTGTACATTGAATTTCCCTCAGCACTGTTTATAGGATTGCGGCAGGTTTGAAAAGTAAAAGAGCACCGCCGCAATCGCGCCCAACCCAGGCCGGCTAGAGCCCTTGAGGAACGCGAAAGACAAGCGATGCTCCTTGTAGACCGGATTACACAGGGTACGATGTCTTGTGCGGTCAAAAGCACAAAGACATCGGTGCCCTTTGTATAAACAAAGAGCACCGAGCTTATCAAACGTTTCCTCAACAAACAAACCAGCCGTTCGGGTTGAAACGTCTGAAATCTCAGTGTTTCAGACTATCCGCCACACAGATGGCGGACAAGCTTTGGCTGTTGTCCTGTCAGCCGATATTTATATTACTGTTTATCGTCTGGATATGCAATAGGAAATTCAAATTTTTTTTAGAGACAGCGGCTGGCTTAGTGCGTTAGGGATTTGTATGCAAATAGAAATACCCTGCTTTCGGAGGGTTAAAATACAGCGAAACTTGACATAACAGGCCGGCGGTGCGACAATCTGCGGGAAATGTAAGGAGTGAAATGGAAATGAAGAAAATGGTTTTTATGCTGGCGGTTTTGGGATTTTTGGCCGGCTGTGCGAGTAATTCAAAGCCGGTTTTCAAGGTGGCGGTGCAGGGAGGAGAAGAAAAGACGCCGCCTTTGAATATAAAGGCTGAGCAGCAGATGCCGGTAGAGATTAAAACACCGATTGAGATAGAGGCCCGGCAGGGCAAGGTGCTGCCTGTTGAGGTCAAGACGCCTATCGAGATAAGGGCGCAGGCTGGGCGGAGATTGCCAGTAGATGTGAACATTCAGGGCGAAAAGGGATTGCCGGTGAAAAATGAGGCGTTACAGGTGTCTTTGAAAGAGCCACCATTGGCGGTAGTTACTTCTATTTTGGCTGTTGCGATTTCTCTTGCAGCAATGTTGGTGGCACTATCGGCCAAAAGAGCGGGGAAAATTAAAGAGCGAGGACCCTCATAATGGGTCGTTACCAAACTGACAGTTTGTTTGGGGCAACAGAGGACGAAAAAAGCTGCGGTCATATAATTCGGGTGGTGTTTGAGAGCGGGGCAGATAATGAGTTCAGCTACCTGATGCCGAATGAGCTTTGGCCGATAGAGGTGGGGCAGCGGGTGGAGGTACCGTTCGGAAAGAAAAATAAACTTGAAACGGGGTTTTGTGTTGGAATAGATTTAGCCACAGAGGCCACAGAGATAAACAAAAAAGGAACAAAGGGAAAAGAATATAGGTTCAGGTTGAAAAAAGTTTTGAGGGTGGTTGATAAAGAGCCACTGGTTAATGCTGAATTGATGGAGCTTGCGCGGTGGATTAGCAGCTATTATGTGTGTCCCCTTGGGGTAGTGCTGGCGGCGATGGTGCCGGCGGCGGTGAAAAAGGGAATCGGGGTCAAGACGGAGAAATACGTCTATCTTGCAGACGGCGGTTCGGAATTGAGAATTAAGGAATTAAAAAGTAAGAAGCAAAGACTAATTGCGGAATATCTGCAGAGCAAAGGGGCGGTTGGGGCGGAGACGGTGATAGAGATGCGGGAGCTGCTGGAGGCGGCGGGATGCGGGGAAGGGCCTGTGAAGAAACTGGCGCAGGGGCTGGTTGTGAAAATCACACAAAGGACGGTTTTTAAGTCGCTGCCGGCAATTCCGGCGGGGATGATACTGAGAGCGGAAAAGGTCATCCTCAATGAAGACCAGGAAAAGGCGCTGTCGCATATCAGCTCCAAAATCGACGCGGGGAATTTCGGCGTTACGCTTTTATACGGCGTTACGGACAGCGGCAAGACGGAACTTTATATCAGGGCAATCGAATACGTTTTGAAGAAGGGCAAGGGGGCCATTATGCTGCTGCCGGAGATTGCGCTTACGGCGCAGACGGTGCAGCGGTTCAGCAGCAGATTCAAGAGGATAGCGGTGATGCATTCGGGGCTGACGGACGCGCAGCGGAACGTGCAGTGGCAGAAGGTAAAGGCGGGCGAGGCGGACGTGGTAATCGGGGCGAGGTCGGCGGTATTTGCGCCGCTGCGAAAGCCGGGACTGATAGTTGTCGATGAGGAGCATGACCCCAGCTACAAGCAGGACTGCGCACCGAGGTATAACGGCAGGGACGTGGCGATAAAACGGGCGCAATTAGCAAATGCGCATTGTATTCTCGGAAGCGCAACGCCATCATTGGAGACGCTGCTGAACACGAGGGGCAAAAAGCATTTCGAAATGGTGAAGCTGACCAGGAGGGTAATGGACCTGCCGATGCCGGAGATGAGGCTTGTCAGTCTGCAGGATATGTATTCTGCGCAGAGGGGGCTTGAGCTGATAAGCGGGCCGCTGGCGGAACGGCTGAAGGAGGTGCTGGCGAGGAAAGAGCAGGCGATACTGCTTTTGAACAGGCGAGGGTACAGCAATTTTATATTCTGCCCATCGTGCAAGCATACGCTGCACTGCCGGAACTGCGATGTAACGCTTACTTTTCACAAATCGAGGGCCGGGGGCGGGCGGGGGATGCAGACGGTGATGGGCAGGCACATAGATTACGGCTATGCGGTGTGTCACTATTGCCTGGCGCAGACGCTTGTGCCTGAGAAGTGTCCGCTGTGCGGCAAGGGGATGGCGATGATAGGGATGGGCTCGCAGCGGCTCGAAGAGGAACTGGGAAAGAAATTTCCAGAGGCAAAAACTGCGAGGATTGACAGCGATTCGATGGCGGGGAAGGACTACTACCACGTGCTGAGGGACTTCAGCGAGGGACGGATTGATATACTGGCAGGGACGCAGATGCTTGCGAAGGGTCTGCATTTCCCGAACGTGACGCTGGTGGGGATTATCAGCGCCGATACGTGTCTTTATGTGCCTGATTTTCGAGCGAACGAGAGAACGTTTCAGTTGATTTCGCAGGTTGCCGGCAGGGCGGGGCGGTCTGCGAAAAAGGGGGTCGTGTTCGTGCAGACGTTTTTGCCCGACCAGCCGGCGATAAAATTTGCACTGAAGGGGGACTTCAGCGGGTTTGTGGAAGAGGAGCTGAAGCACCGCAAGGCGTGCAATCTGCCGCCGTTCTGGAGGCTGGCGGTTGTGGTGATGCAGGACATAAATTTTGAGAGGCTCCAGGCGGCGTGCAAACTGATGCGGGAACGGATAGATAATATTATCGAGCGGGACGGGTTGGAGTTGATTGTTCGGGGGCCGGTCGAGGCGGCAATAAACCGGATACAACGGTTTCACAGGATGCAGATAATTGTTCAAGGGCCGCAGGCGGAAAATATATTGCGGCTGTTTACGGCGCTGCGGTCGGAGAGACCGATTAGGCCTGCGGTAAAGGTCGCCGTGGATATGGACCCGGTGAATTTATTGTAACTTGCAAATGAAGGATTTGTGTGATAGACTATAAGTTTGACTTATCGGGGCGTAGCTCAGCTTGGATTAGAGCGCTGCGTTCGGGACGCAGAGGTCGGAGGTTCAAATCCTCTCGCCCCGATTTTTTGCTTATGACGGAGAAATTATTACGCCGATTTTTGAATATAAATTTTGTAAGGCGGGGGTCATAATCCTACCAATAATTCTTTAAGACGAATGCTTTCCTGAATTTTTCTGAATCTTTTTAATAGCTTCGAGCTGGATAATAGCTTCCCTGTCGTGCGGACGGTTGAGCAATTTCTTTGATTCTATAAGTGCATCGACTCTGAGGACGTTAAATTTAATACCTTCCATCTCTATGGTCTGGCTTGCCTGCAGGACCTTTTCAAAATCGCCTATTCCCTGCACAAAACTCAGACAATTGAGCTGGCCGGAGTCTGTGTCAAGATATAAGTTTTTCAGGTCTTTACAATTCTTTTTGGTTAAAGATAACTTTATTTTTTGAGGGGTCATTTGATGAACAGGATGCAACTTTGTCAAGGCGTCCTGTAATCGCAAAAGGTTATCGCAGGTAAACCGGCAGCAGATGTCAATATCCTGCGTTACAACAGTGCAGCCGTGCACAACCCCTGCGAATCCGCCTATTATTACGAATTTAACGCCGGTTTTTTTTAGCCGCACCAGTAAATCGAGATAATCTTGTTTCATAATTTTTTTGCATTACGAAGTTTTTGAAAAGTATCCAATGCAATCTGGTGTCGTCTGATACGCTCGGCTACAGACCGATTAAGATTGGCGATTATCGCCTGTATATCCACTCCATAGTCAACAGCGAAGGCCAGCTCCGGCATATTGGATGGAGTAGAAATCTTACCTATACCAGATTTTTGATGAAATTTTCTTTTGGCCATTTTTTACCCGGCTTTTTATGCCACAGGGATTGTATTAGCAACCTGTATGCCACAGGGATTGTATTAGCAACCTGGTGGAAAAGCAAGCATTGCCGTTTTTGCTCCAGCGGTTGATTTCTTTTTCCTTGCATTTCTCCGCTTTTTTATAGTATCCTACAGGGTTTATAGTGGTTATTAGGATTTACTAAAATGCCTATATTTGAGTATAAGTGCGGGAAGTGCGGCAGGACGAGCGAATTTCTGGAAACGGCGGGCGAAAAGGGTGTGAAGCGATGTGCTCACTGCGGCAGCGAGGATCTGAAAAAGCAGATTTCGGCGTTTGCGCCGAGGGTCAAGGAGGGAGCGTCAAAAAAGTGTCACGGGTGCAGCGATTTCAAATGCCCGCACGCCGGGAATTGATGATTGATAAATGGGAAACTCAAGATACGATTTCAACGTTATAGAAAAGAAGTGGCAGCAATACTGGGAACAAAATAAGACGTTCAAGGCTGCTGACTGTGATAAATCCAGGCCGAAATATTATGTGCTGGATATGTTCCCTTACCCTAGCGCACAGGGACTTCACGTTGGCCATCCGGAGGGTTATACCGCAAGCGATATAGTCTCGCGGTATAAGAGGATGAAGGGATTTAACGTTCTGCACCCAATGGGGTGGGACGCATTCGGACTGCCGGCGGAACAATATGCAATCAGCACCGGCACTGACCCGGCCATAACCACAAATAATAACATAGAGAATATACGCAGGCAGATAAAGGCGCTGGGGTTCAGCTACGACTGGGACAGGGAAGTCAATACCACCGACCCAGAGTACTACAAGTGGACACAGTGGATATTCCTGAAGTTTTTCAACAGCTACTTCAATGAAAAGGAGCAGAAGGCAAGGCCAATCGAGCAGTTGCCGATTCCCGAAGGTTTGAGTGAGGCCGAGAAGCAAAAATATATAGACGACCATCGGCTGGCTTATGAGGCGGAGGTTGCGGTGAACTGGTGTCCCGAACTGGGGACGGTATTGGCGAATGAGGAGGTCGTAGGCGGGGTGAGCGAGCGAGGCGGGTATCCGGTAATCAGGAAGCCGATGAGGCAGTGGATGCTGCGGATAACAAGTTATGCGGAGAAGCTGCTTAGCGATTTGGATGAGGTGGATTGGCCGGAATCGATAAAGAAACTGCAAACCGACTGGATTGGCAAAAGCGTCGGGGCGGAGGTGGATTTTAAGGTCGATGGTTTCGATGGGACAATTCGCATTTTTACCACGCGTCCCGATACGTTGTTCGGGGCTACGTATATGGTTTTGGCGCCGGAGCATAGGCTGGTTGATGTGATTACGAGCAAAGACAAAAAAACAGAGGTTCAAGAATATCGCGATAAGGCAGCCCGTAAAAGCGATTTGGACAGGACGGATTTGGCGAAGGAAAAGACAGGCGTGTTTGTGGGGGCTTATGCGATAAACCCGGTCAATGGCGAAAAGATACCGATATGGATAAGCGATTATGTGCTGATAAGCTACGGCACTGGGGCGATTATGGCGGTGCCGGCACACGATGAGCGGGACTTTGAGTTTGCGAAGAAATTCAATCTGCCGATTATACAGGTTGTCGAGCCGCCCGATGAGAAAGAGGCGGAATTGGCCAGGCAGGAAAAGTTGTGTTTTATCGGGGACGGCAAGGCAATTAACAGCGGGCAGTTCAGCGGTCTGCCGACGGTGAAGTTCAAGGAAGAGATTACAAAATGGCTTGAAGGCCGGGGGCTGGGCAAAAAGGCCATAAATTATAAGCTGCGGGACTGGCTTTTCAGCAGACAGCGATACTGGGGCGAGCCATTCCCGATTCTGCATATCGGCAATGAGCGGGTCATCGGGCTTACAGAACAGGATTTGCCGCTGCTGCCGCCGAAGACGAAGGACTACAAGCCGCCGGGGACGGGTGAGTCGCCGCTGGCGAAGATTAGCGAGTGGGTCGAGGTCAGCCTGCCTGACGGGACAAAGGCCAAACGGGAGACCAATACGATGCCGCAGTGGGCGGGGAGCTGCTGGTATTATCTGCGATATATAGACCCGGACAATGACAAGCGGGGCTGGGAGGCGGAAAAGGAAAAATATTGGATGCCGGTTGATTTATACATCGGCGGGGCTGAACATGCGGTGCTGCATCTTTTGTATTCGCGGTTCTGGCACAAACTGCTTTACGATTTGGGGTATGTCAGCACGAAGGAGCCTTTCAAGAAGCTGGTCAATCAGGGGATGATTCTGGGCGAGGACGGCCAGAAGATGAGCAAGTCTCGCGGCAATGTAATCAACCCGGATGATATTATTACCAATTACGGGGCCGATTCGATGCGACTTTACGAGATGTTTATGGGGCCGCTGGAGGCGACCAAGCCGTGGAGTATGCAGGGACTTGAGGGTGTATATCGATTTTTGCAGCGGGTATGGCGAATGATAATCGACGAAGACAGCGGCAACCTGTGCGAGGCGGTAAAAGATGCTAATGCGGACGAGCAGACGCTGCGGCTGCTGCATCAGACCATAAAGAAGGTTGGCAGTGACATTGAAACCTTCGGCTTTAACACGGCGATAAGCGCTATGATGATTTTTGTCAATCACCTCAGTAAAAAATTAGCCACAGAGGAAAAAGTAAATTTAGCCACAGAGGGCACAGAGAACACAGAGGAATCAATTATCAATTATCAATCATCAATGAAATCAGTCGTTGAAAAATTCGTTTTGATTTTGGCGCCGTTTGCGCCGCATATCGCAGAGGAGCTTTGGGCCAGATTGGGGCATAACAAAAGCCTGGCTTGCGAGAGTTGGCCGGAATATGATAAAGAACTTATCAAGGAAAAGGAGATTGAGCTTGCGGTGCAGGTCAACGGCAAGATAAGAGACAAGATAGTCGTGGCAGTGGAGGCGGATGAGGAGCAGATAAAACAAAAAGCATTAAGTTTACAAAAAGTAATCAGCGCTATGGGCGGCAAAGCGGCGAAGAAGGTCATTGTGATTAAGTCGCGATTAGTGAATATAGTGGTTTAATCTTACTATTGCTCTTTGAAAAGTTAAACGAACGCACAGTTAATATCCGATAATACGGGAATGAGACCCGTAGGAAGCCCTCAACAATTGGAGCAACGGCGGCGAAAAGCCATCTCGTTGCTGGAACAAG
>Ga0315282_10000510_pt1 | contig 76508 bp, 62 predicted proteins | sample YL17G07_20_MG_FD_203693 | JGI IMG/M metagenome (GOLD analysis project Ga0315282, IMG submission 203693) | Sediment microbial communities from Yellowstone Lake, YNP, Wyoming, USA - YL17G07_20 | ecosystem: Environmental > Aquatic > Freshwater > Lake > Sediment | place: USA: Wyoming | collected... | reverse complement strand
ATCCCATCTGTCCCGGCTCGCGGCTTCGACCGCGCCCAGCCGCCGGTTGTCAGATCCACAGGGACGCGTCCCGTCCCGAACGTCTTAACCACGCGGGCCTCGTCCGGTGGCTCAGACGCTTCCCGCCCCAAACCGACACCGAGGCGAAAATGAGAGTGAGCGAAAGCAGTCCGAATAATGTTTTTTTCATGTCAGATCCACCACTTCCAATTCATATTAGATCCGCCATACATCAGATCCGCCACAGATAGCTGATCTTGAAGAACAATCCGGTCCGCTTCTGGATGAAGCGATCGGTCGAGACGTATTCCGTCCCGCTCCATTCCGTCCGGTCGAGGGCCGACCCGTATCCCACGTAAAACACCGTCCCCGGGATGTAGGTGAAGGAGACGAGGCCGTCGGCCGTCAGCCTCTTGTGATAGAGGTTGTATTCGAAGATCGCCCGCACCAACAGGTACTTATTGATCTGGAACGTGTTGCGGTCGTAGAGGATGGTGTAGCCGTAGATTTTCTGATGGTCCGCCCGCCGGTAGAAATTCGTGTAAGTCAGGTCCAGCATGAAATCGAGCTTGTCGGCCGGCTGGTACCTGAGCCCGGAATCCGACGTGATCCCGTAGCCCTGGTACGGCGCCGCATCGTCGTAATAGATCTTCCCCCAGCGCCGGAGATAGCCGTAGGCGTAGAGTTGCTTGAAGATCTGGGTCTCCGTCCGGAGGCCGAAGCCGCTCCGGTCGAACCTCCCGCCGGCGAAAACCTCGTTGGCGGCGATGCCCTCGAACCGGGCCTGCGTGTTCCGGGGCAGGCGGAACCTCAGGACGAAGATGTTGAACGACTCCCACTTGTCATAGATCGTGTCGTAGATATGGTAGCCCCAGTAAAACGGTTCGATCTTCTGGATGAGCCCCGATTTCGGGTAGATCTGGTACTCGGCGAAAGCGCCGATCCGCCGCACCCCCGTCCGGGTCACGTAGCCGCTGTCGACCTGGAAGTTCTTGGAAATGTCCTGGTAGCCGATGTTGCCCGTCCATGTCCGAGACCTATATTCGTAGAGGACCGAGACCGCGTGGTCCTTGGTGGCCGGCGGGGCGGCGCTCTCACCTTCCGCGACGGCCTGTTTGCTCAGCGAGCCGAAGGCGTGGAACGAGACGACCGAGGACGCGCTCAGCCGGAAGCGGCCGTCGAAGCCGCCGACGCGGTTGTAGACGCTGCCTGCCTCGCGCCCGGTATAGAATGCGCCGACGTAGCTGTCGTCCTTCAGCGTGTGCCGCAGGCGGGCGATGGTGAAGTCGGGATGCTCGTCGACGGCGTCCCCCGGCAGGTTGTCGCGGGCATAGATGGCGGCCAGCGTGTCGCGGGGCGTGAGCTTGCCCGTCAGCCGGAAACCGTACTGCGGGTCGATGATCGTCCGCGTGTAGACGAGCGACTGGAGCGGCGAGTCCTCCATCGCGCCGCCGAAATGCCAGAGCTCCTGCCCCTCGAGGAAGAAGGGCCGCTTCTCCTCGTAGTAGTTGGCGTAACGGAGGTTGACGTCGACCTGGCCGGCGTCGGCCTCGACCTGGCTGAAGTCGGGATTCCAGGCGCCGTCGAAGATGAGGTCCGAGGTGACGCCGAGCTTGGTCGTCAGGCTGGGAACGTTTTTGGGCTTGGTCTCGTCGGTCTTGACCATCGCGCCTTCCTGATCGTCATGGACGACCCGGTAGGTCGCGGCGGGCAGGACCTCGAAAACCCGCTTGTAGCGAAGCCCGGAGACCTCGACGGGTTGGGCCTGGCCCATGACGCTGCCGCTGTTGGGGTTGATCGGGGGCGATGTCGCGGCCTCCGAAGTCCGGACGAACTGGCGCAGGAAGATGGCCCGCATCATTATGGTCTTCTTGTTCGGAAAGCGGATGCTCTGGAGCGGGACGCGGGCCTCGACCGACCAGCCCTGGTCGTCGATCAGGCCCTTGCTGTACCAGACCATGTCGAAGCCGCTGTCGGTGTTCCCCTGGACGTTCGTCATGCCGTCCGCCTGGATGCCCAGGGCGTTGAGCATGAAGGTGTAGCCGCCCTGCCGGTCGTCGAACGTGTCGAGGATGAAACCGATGAGGTCGTCGGCGTCGATCCCGTCGCGCTTGCTGACGGCGGCCTTGATCTTGGCCGGCTCCGCGTCGTAGCAGCGGACGGCGAAATAGAGATTGTCGGCGTCGTAGGCGAGATAGGCGACGGTCTTCTGGCTGGGGTCCTTGTCCACGTCGGGCCTGTAGGTCTTCCAGTTGTCGAACTTCAGCGCCGTGGCCCAGATCGCGTCGTCCAGGCGGCCGTCGATGACCGGCGGGCCTTCGGTGGCCCGGACGAGGACGATCTTGCCGGGTTCGGAAGGAGAGGGGGCGGAGGCGTCCGCCGCGGAAGCCGAAGCGTTGGCGGAAGGCGGATCGGGGAGGATAAAAAGGCCGACGGCCAAAAATGTCGCCGCGAGCGCGAGGGCGGCGGCTGATCCGGGGCGTCGGCACGGCATGGGCTTCTGTCTCTCACTTTTACTTACGCATCCCCCCGCCGAAAGGTTCCCCCTGAAAAAACAGTTGACCTGGGGAGAAATGAACCGGTATGATGGAAAAAAATGGGCCAGGCGCCTCGAGACTTCTACGAAATCCAGAAAGCCCAGCAGGCAAAAAGCCGCTTTCTCTTCGCCGCCGTCCTGGCCTTCCACTTTGTTGCCATCGGCCTTATCGCCCTGGCCGTCGCCCTGATGTTCGGCTTCCTCCTGGCCGGGCCGTCGTTTCTCACGCCCCGGTTCTGGGGACGTTTCCTTCTCTCCGTCCTGGCGGCCTCGAGCCTCGTCTCCGTTTTCCATTTCCTGGACGCCAGCCGGAACGGCCCCCGCTACATCCTCAGGCGCCTCCAGGCCGCGGTCCCCGACGTCGCCGACCGCTACCACAAGCAGTTCCTCGACACCCTCGACGAGATCCGGATCGCCGCCGGCCTGCCGCGCGTCAACGGCTACGTCCTCCCCTCGTCCGCCGTCAACTCGCTGGCCCTCATCGAGGCCGGCGGAACGCCCGCGGTCGCCGTCACCGAAGGCCTCCTGGCCGAGGGCACGCGCGACGAGCTCCAGGCCGTCGTCGCCCACGAACTGGCCCACATCGCCCGCGGCGACGCGTTCTACCTGACCCTCGTCTGCTCGCTGGCCAATATCTTCGAAAAGCTCCGCGAGGCCCTCGAGCCCGAGTCCGACGATTTCCGGGCGACCTCGGACGCCGGCAGCCGCCTCGGCTCATCGGCCGCGGGGGCCGGCCCCGCCCTGCTCTACGGCGCCGTGTGCCTCTCGTCCCTCGTCATGCACCTGCTGAGCATGCTCGTCAGCCGCGAGCGCGAGCTCCTGGCCGACGCGGCCGCCGTCGAGCTCTGCCGCTCCCCGGAATCCCTGGCCCGGGCCATCTACAAGGCGCAGGTCAAGAATTCCTTCATCGGCGATTTCTCACAAACCTACACTCCCCTCTTCATCGTCCCGCCCGACGCCCGCGACGTGCCGGACAATCTCGCCGGGCGCGTCTTCAACTCCCACCCGCCCCTCATGAAGCGGCTGAGGGCGCTCGCGGCCATGGCCCACAAGTCCCCCGCCGAGATCATCGCCGACGCCCGGGCCGCCGCGGGGGCGCGGACGCAGGCGCGCGGCGTCATCCATTCCTTCGACGAGATGCGCAAGCGCCAGCTCGATCTCTTCCCCGGATTCGCGGCCGGGCCGCACCCCTTGGCGGGCCACGTGTCCGTTTCCCGCTCCGCGCCGCCGCCGGCATCGGCGCCGGCAGGCGCGTCCGACACGCCCGCCTTCCCCACCGCGGCCCCCGGCCTGCCGCCCGACGAGGCCAGGATCTGGCTCCTCGCCTCCAACCTTCCCGGCCGCTGGGAGGGCCCGTTCACGACGGCCGAGCTCATCTGCCATCCCCGGTTCTCGCCCGTCATCATCGTCAAAAACACGCAGGAAGGCGTCGAGGCGAAAGCGCGGGAGTTCTCCCAGATCCGGATCGCCATGGGCAACCTGGCCCGCAAGAGGCCGCTCGAGCCGGCGCGCCGCAACCTCTGTCCCCGCTGCCGCGTGCCGCTCGTCGAGACCTTTTACGAGGGCGTCTCGGTGCGCGCCTGCCCGCGATGCGCGGGCAAGCTCGTGGATATGGCCGGCGTGGGAAGGATCGTCGCCCGCCGCGAAGTGACGTTCTCGGACGACCTCGTCGCCAAGGCCCGCGCCTTCCAGGAGAAAATCCAGCTCAATCCCGTCAAGCGGGGGAAAATCAACGCGTCCGTGACCGAAGAGCTCCCCTGCCCCGCCTGCGGCTACAGGATGGCCCCCCGGCCGTACAGCTACCAGGATTTCATCCCGGTGGACAAGTGCCTGTCGTGCTCGAAGATATGGTTCGACGCCGACGAGCTCGAGATTCTTCAGATCCTGATCGAAGAGCGCGGCGCGTAGCCCGCTCGGCCAGCCCTCATCGGGCCGTCAGCCCGCCCTTATTCGAAGATCTTTTCCAGCGCCTGGTACTTGGCGTGGATCTTCTGGACGGCCGCTTCGAGGGCCGCGCCGTCGGCGTTCGCTTCGAGGCCCGCCAGTTCGCCCGCCGCCTGGACGAGCTCGTTCGCGGCGCTCCGGAAGGCGTCCGTCTTCGGTTCGAGTCTCTTCGACAGCTTGGCCGCGGCGATCGCCTCGGCCTTGGCCTTCATCTCGGGCGCGGCCTTGCGGACCTCGCTCCAGTTCTTCTCGGGCAGGGCCTTGTGATAGACGACGTAGAGGACCTTGTGGAAGGCGTCCATTTCCGCCAGGACGGGGCGCATGGTCCGGACCAGCATCTCGTATCTCATGTGGAGCTTTTCGGCCGCGTCGAGCAAGGCCTGGTCGTCCGTCCCCTTGGCGGCCGCGTTGTAGGTGTCGACGGATTTCCGGAACTCCGCCAGTCCGGCCTGCCACTTGGCTTCCTTTTCCCTGAGGATGCCGGGAAGCTTGGCGCCGTAAATCTTGGCCGCCAGCTCGTTGATCTGCGGCACGAAGCCCTTCAGAGCGGCAATGTCCTTCTCGGGGTACGCCGTATGCCAGATCGGATAGATGATTTCGTGGAACGCGCTGAGCTCGGGGATGGTGCTCTCCGTCTCCTGGGCCAGGACGCCGGCCGCGGCCAGGAGCAGGAGAATCGAGAGGAACGCGAAGGAACGTCTCATCATGATGAAAACCTCCGAAGATGATGATCCCGGGGCCGTCCCCGGGGCATCCTTTTTACCACATCGCCGCCGCGCCGCGCAACTCAGGGCTATTACATTATGTCGAACGGGTCCTGTCGGCTCAGATCTCGAAGGCGCCGGTATCGATCCATTCCTTCTTGAGGATCGACCAGAAATCCTCGGCCAGGCCGAGCGTGACATACGCGTAGGGAAGCCAGCCGTACCCTTTCTCGCCCCAGCCCGGGCCCCAGGAGTTTCGGATGAGCAGGGCGCCCTTGGTCTCGCCGCCGGCGCCGCCCGTCTTGTTGCGGATCGTCATGTTGTCGTCATAGCCCATGGCGACCACGGCGTGGCCGCCCTCGATCTTCTCGCGGCCCGCGGGAAACGGGATCCGGCCCGAGGCCTCGGCCTGCTCGATGGAGCTGTAGACCGTGAAGCCGAACATGGCCGGATGTCCCGCGGCCAGGTAGGCCTTGAGCCGCTCGAGGACCCGAGCCCTTTCCGTCCCGGGCGGGTCGTGCCGATAGTACTTGATCGTCTTGTAGTTCTGGGCGAAGGCGTAGCAGAAGGCCGGCGGCTCCTTGTCGAACTCCCGCGCGTCGTCCGTGTACGGCCAGTACTGCTCGGGCGGCACACCGAACAGGACCATGGCCCCCATGGTCAGCCTGAGGTAGGCCCCGGTATCGCCTTTCATCTTCATCAGGTTCCGCGACACCTTGTAGAGGAACAGGCGCGAGGCCTCGACGTGCCGTCCGAACGATTTCCGCTCGTAATACTCGATGGCCCCGGCCCCCGCCTGGGCCGTGCACGAGCCGAGGCTTCCCTGGTCCTCGACGGCGGGCGCCCACTCCCTGAGATCGACGGCCGCCGGGACGGCGCGGGCTTTTTTCCCGCCCGGACGCGCGCCCCCGGCCGGCGGTACCCCGGCCGGCCCCAGGATCTCCCGGACCTCTTTCGCTTCCTCGGTGTAATCCCGGAAGTCAGGGAAATCCGGAATCCAGCCGAAACCTTTCCCGCAGGGTTTTATCATGAGTCAATCCCTCCCCTTCGACTGATCTCATTTTAACAAAAGCGCGGGCGCCGATCAAGGAGAAGATCTGAAGTGTCGTGCAGGAGGTAAAATGGCGGGGAAAAAGCGGATGATTTCGCCTCCTCGCGCCCCGGGGGGGAATATCCTCCTTGAAATCACCTCAAGGGGTGATTGACCGGAGCTGGGGGTGATGGAAAATTGACGTGCAAGGACAAAAAACAGGACCAGAGGCCGAGAAACAGGCATGAAGAAGATTCTTGTTATCGATTATGACCAAGCGTCCCTGGCGACGCTCAGCACGGCCCTCTCCTATGAAGGCTTCGAGGTGGTCACCGCCGGGGACGGCCAGGCCGGCTGGGAGAAGTACCAGAGGGAAAAGCCGGACCTCGTTCTCATGGAAGCCATGTTGTCCAAGATCCACGGCTTCGAGCTTTGCGACCGGATCACGAGCGACCAATCCGCCAAGGTGCCCGTCTTCATCATAACCGGCGTTTATAAGGATCGCGTGTACAGGACGGAGGCCCTCCGGACGTACGGCGCCTCGGAGTACTTCGAAAAGCCCCTCGACATGCCCAAGTTCATCGCCTCGGTCCACGCCGTCCTCACCGTGCCCGACATCAAGCCCGACCTCTCGGCCGAGCAGGCGGAGGAAACCAAGCCCGGCAACGGAGAGCCGGCCCCGGAGCCGGAGCCCGTGCCCGTCATCAATCCCGTCAGGGAAGTCCACCGCAGGTTCGAGCCCTCCGTCGAGGCCGCGCCGGCGAAGGCACCGGCCGCGCACCCGAAGCCGGGCCGCGACGCCGGGTTCCCGGGAGACGACGGCCTGAACCTTGAAACGATCCTCGGCACCCAGTTGGAATCCGACAAGGCCGCGACGCATAAGGCCAAGGCGGTCCACGATCACGCCGAGCCCGCCCCCGACATCCGGCTCGAGACGCTCCTCAACATCACGCCCGATAAAAGCGAGACGAAACATCACGATCACCCCAGGACGGAAGCCGAGGGCGCGGATATCGATCGGCTGCTGAAAACGACCCTGGCGGATTTCGGTCTCGAAACTGAAAAGAAAAAGCCCGTCAAGGCCCCGGTCCCCGCGCCGGCCGCGGCTTTCGCCAAACCCGTGACGCCTCCGCCCGCGCCGAAAGCGGAGCCCGTTCCGGCCAAGACCCAGGCCGCTCCCCCGGCCGCGACGCAGAAGTTCAAGCCCGCCGCGACGCCCGCTCCTCAGACCGTTATCCAGGAGCCCGCGAAACACGCGACGCCTCCGTCCATGCCGGCCGCGGTGGCGGAAAAGCCGAAGCCGCCCCAATCCAAGCCCGTGGTGCCTTCGCCCTTCCAGGCCCAGCCGCCGGCCGCGGCCAGGCCCGCCGCCAAGACCGCCGCGCCCCGCCCCGTGGCGGCTCCCCCCGCTCCGAAGCCCGCGAAGAAGGAGCCCGTCTCCGTTCCCGAGCCCGAGGCGGAGGTCGAGTCGCGGATCTTCAAGGACCTCGACGAAGTCGAAAAGAAAAAACCCCCCGTGCTCCTGATCGCCGCCGGGGTCATCGTGGTGGCGGTCGCGGGGTTCTTCATCCTCAAGCCCAAGCGCCCGGCCGCCGACATGACGGCCGTCCAGGCCGCCGTGACTCAGCCGGCCGCGCCCGAAAAGGCGCCGGAGCAAACCGTGCCGTCGCTGTCCGAGGAAAAACTCAAGGCCATGAACGCCAAGGCGGCCCAACCCACCAAGCCGGTGGAAGTCCTGCCGACGGCGCGCGAGGCCATCGTCCCGCCCCCGAGCCTGACCTTGCAGAAGGTGGCGGACAATCGGCCGGAGACGAAGCCATCCGGCCCCAAGGCGGCCGACGTCAAGCCCGCCGCGGAAACGCCGGTTTCCCAAAACCAGCCGGGAGCGAAAACGGAAGAGGCTCAGCCCCAAACGCAGGCCACCGCCGATAACGTCGCTTCCGCGCCGCCTGCGGGCGCCGAGCCCGCCGCGCCGCCCGCGGCCAAGGCCAACACCGGCGATCTCGTCGACCTCGTTTCGGTCGATGAGCAGCCCAAGATCGTCAAGTCCGTCGATCCGATCTATCCGACGCAGGCCGCGCGCTTCGGCAAGAGCGGATCGGTCACGGTCAACGCCCTCATCGACGAGCGCGGGAACGTCACGGACACAAGAATCCTCAAAGGCCTGAAGGACGACATGGGCCTGGAGAAGGCCGCCGAGTCGGCGGTCAGAAAATGGAGGTTCCGGCCGGCGATGAAGGACGGCGTGAACGTCAAGGTCTGGAAGCCGGTCGTCATCACCTTCAAGGCGGCGAGCTCCCGAAACGGTTGAGCCGCGCGAATGAAGAATAAGATGGACATCAACAAAAGGAGTCAGCCATGGGACTGAGCAAGGATCAAGAAGAACTCTACAAGCGGACGATGGGAGAGGTCAAAAGGCAGCTCGACAATCTCGATGACGAGGTCGAAAAGGAGCTCCAGAAGGTCCGCAGGCGCCTGGCCGACCTTCAGGAATCGAAGAAATCCCTGAAGATGGTCTACGAGGGCACCGCCAAGCTCCTGGGCATCGAAGTCGAGAGCGAGGACGAAGAGGCCGCAGACCAGGCCGCGGCCGCGGCCAAGATGTAAGCCGGCCGGCTTTCCCGGCCGCGACGCGCCTGACATGCCCGCCATGCCTTTTCCCGTCTGTTGACTTCCCTCCCGCCCTCCGTCCCCGTCCGTCCGTTCATTGACTCCGGGGTGGGGTTTTGCTATAAACGAAACGGTTATGTTTATCGCCCTCGGTATTCTCACGGGTTTGATCGCCTCTATCCCCCTGGGTCCCATCAACGTCTTCGTCGTCTCCCAGACCCTCAAGCGCGACTTCTTCCACGGCCTCCTGGCCGGCATCACGACCGCCGTCCTGGACATGGTCTACTGCCTCGTCACGCTGATGGGCTTTTTCCTGATCAAGTTCCGCATCGGCCAGCCCCTCATGAACGTCATGAAGGCCGTCGCCGGCTTGATCGTTCTCGCCATCGCCTATCGCCTCACGCGGCAGGCGAAGACCTTCGTCCTGCCGCAGAACGGCGATAAAATCCAAGCGGCCCCGCACCGGCCCATCCTCGGCGTCATCCTGCTCTACGTGACCAATCCCTCCCTCTACGTTTTCTGGATCTTCGTCGCCGGATACGTGACCAGCCACAACTTCGTTCCCAACAGCGGCTGGACTGCTGTCGCCTTCGCCGCGACCTGCGGGTTGAGCTCCTTTCTCTGGTATTTCGTGCTGGCCCGCTTCATCGCCCGGCGGCAGTCCAAGATCCGTCCCGGAACGTTCCGCAACATCCTCAACTACCTGGGCCTCGGGCTGGCCGCGCTCGGCATTTACACCATCGCCTCGATCTTCTTTTGATCTCCCATGACCAGGCCATGACCAAGCGCGAGCGGGTCGAAACGGCATGCGGTTTCGGCGTTTCCGACCGTCCCCCCTTCGTCCCCGCGGTCTATGAGCACAAGGCCGCGCTCGTCGGCCGGAGCCCGTCGGAGGTCTGCCGGAACGGAGCGCTCCTCCACGAGGCCCTTCTCCGGGAGCTCGAAATCTACGATCCGGATGTGCTGACGGCCGGCGTGGACGTCTATAATGTCGAGGCCGAGGCGCTCGGCTGTCCGGTCCGCTATTTCGAGGACTCGAACGACGTCCCGGCCGTCGCTTCTCCCCTCCTGCGGGAGGCCCGCGGCGTCGAGGCCTTCGAGATCCCCGATCCGGAAAGGGACGGCAGGATGCCTCTCTTCCTGGAGGCGGCGCGGCGCATCTTGAACGACAAGGGGAAGGACATCGTCGTCAGGGGGGCGCTGACCGGGCCGTTCTCGCTGGCCTGCGCCCTGCTCGGCACCGAGCAGGTCCTCATCGGCACGGCGGACGATCCCGCCGCGATTGCGCGGCTCCTGGAGTTCTGCGGCCGGGTGACGGTCGCCTACGGCAGGGCCTTCCAGGCCAGGGGGGCCGGCGTCGTCATCTTCGATTCCAAGGCCTCGCCGGGAGCGGCCTCGCCGCGGGTATTCCGCGATCTCGTCCTGCCCGTCTATCGGGATCTCGTCATGCCCTCCCTGGCCGCGGCGGGCGCGAAGCGCGTGCCCCTGATCATCGGCGGGGACACGACGTCGATTCTCGAGGACATGCTGCGGACCGGCGCCGGCCAGCTTCTCTGCGACGCGGGCGCGGACCTCGAGGCCTTCAAGAAGCGGTGCCGGGAGGAGAGGCGGCCGTTCCGGGTCAGCATGGACGCGCGTCTCGTCCATCGCGGGACGCCAGCGGAAATCAGGGCCGAGGCGGGCCGGCTCCTCGACGCGACGCGCGGCCAGCCCGGGCTCTTCTTCGGCTGCGGAGTGGTGGCCTACAACACCCCGCCGGAGAACGTCCTGGCCCTCCGCTTCGCCCTCGAGGAATTTTCGTCCAGCCGCTGATAAGGCGATCCCCGCCGGGCGACCAAGGAATATCCAACGGGACTGTCACTGAAGAAGGGACAGCCCCCTTTTATTTCAGATGTTCAGCGGATTTCTTCGTATTCGATTTGCTCGATATGAATGATGTCTTTATCGATCCTGACGAGATGCCGGCCGTCCAAGGTCTCATGGTCGTCCTTGAGAAAGTTAGTCCGGCGGCATTTCCGGGCCTTCGCCATGTCCCATCCTCCGTTCGGTCCCGGGCTTCGTGGCACGAGAAGCCCATAATCCGGCGCAGCAGAATAGAAAAATAGATGGCCGTCCTCGAGCCTCGCGAACGTTCCCCAGTTGTCGCGAGGATCGTTCGATCCCCATTTGAAAACGACTTTTCCGGAGCGCCATTCGATCACAGCGACGCCGAAGGAGAAGCGGAAATGCTCATAATCGGACGAATCCACGGAATTCAGGGAAACGACGACCCGGCTTCGGTCGAGAGGCTCTATCCTATTGATCCTGTCGCCGATGTCGTCGATCCTCCAAATATCTTGCCCCGGCTGAAGATAGGAGCGGAGGAAAATCGAGGTTCCGGCGGCGAGCAAATAAAATCCTCCCTCGCCGACGGGCAGAAAGCCGCAGGCGCCGAATGCATCGTGTCGGGTACACGGACACGCCGCCTCGAAACGGACTTTTTCCCTCCCGTCCTCGCCGTCGATGATCGAGAGCAGTTGGGTGCCCGGGTCGGTTATGGGACTATTGGGAACCCATAGGCCGATGTCCTTTCCGAGCAGGGCCGGGACAGGACTCCGCCAATCCGTTGACATCGCGAAGAGCTCGCGGCCGGATAAATCGAAGACCGTCATGTCGGACGTCGTTTCATAACGGCATTCCGTGAGGATGATCCGATCGTCCCGGGTCATCGATAGGAATCTGGGATTGCCGAACGCCAAGTCGCAGACAGGCCGGTTGGACCCATCGAAAACCAGAAGCCGCGACGAGAAGCGGCCCTTATAGGCATCCTCCGGCGAGACATTTTGCCAGATGATGAGGACTTTCGAGCCGTTTTCGGCCACGGCGGAATCCCGCAGATGCCAGCCCGGCGGAATCCGCCACTCGAAGACATCGGGAGTCTGGGCGAGCGACGCGGAAACGGTCAGGACAAAAATAAGGGCGAGAGCGAAAGATCGTCTTATGCTCGACAATTTTCCACTCGGATAGCCCGGGACAGGGCGCGGCCGTGGCGGCGGACCAGGCGCTCGGCGTTTTCGGCCGAGACTGCGGCCGTGGTTCCGACGCCGCCGCAGCAGGCGGCGCCGCAGGCCGAGGCGTAGACGAGGATGTCTTTCCAGTCCGCGACGGCCAGCGTCTCCGGCCCCTTGCCGGCGGCCAGGGCGCCGTGGATCTTGAGGATGAGGCCGGACGAGAAGGCGTCGCCGGCGCCGGTCGGGTCCGTCACCTTGACGGAAAAGCCGGGGACCCGGAAAATCGCTCCCGGCACCGCGGCCAGGACCCCCTTGTCCCCCATCGTCAGGAAGACGTGCCCGGCGCCGAGGCCCAGGATCTTCTTCAGGGCCTTGCGCGGGGCGCGCTCGCCCGTGAGCGAGGCTGCCTCGTCCGTGTTGCAGTGGAAGAAATCGGTCCAGGGCAGGGCCTTCCTCAGGAAATCCCATGACTGGCGGTAGGGGCTGACGACGTCGACGAAAGTCAGCGCGCCGAGCCCCCGGGCCTTTTTCAGCACGGCCGCGAGCCTGGCGTCCATGCGGTTGAGCAGACCCGTGCCGCCGGCGTAGAACAGGCGCGGCCGGTGCTTTTCGAGAAGGGCCATGACGCGCTCCGGCGGCATGATGATATTGGCCCCGGGATCGGCGTTGTAGCGGCGGTCCTCGCCGCGGGCGACGAGGATGAGGTCGAGCGACGTCGGCGCCTTGTCCGTCAGGAAGGGCTCGACGCGCAGGCCCTTGGCCTTCAGGCTATCGACGAGGTAGCGGCCGAACAGGTCGCGGCCGGCCGGAAACACGACACGGAGCCGCGGGGCGGGAAAGCCGAGCTGGACGAGGTCCACCGAGACGTTGCAGGCGTGCCCGCCGAGCGAAAAGCGGACCGAGCCAAAAACGAGCTCGCCCGGCCCGGCCACATGCTCGAGGCCGCTGGCGATCAGGTCGAAGACCGCGATGCCGCTGACGAGAATCATGCGCGCTCCTCTCGTGGCCCTTTTTATGCCTTCATCCCCGGCCCGTTCTTCAGGCGAGGTGCAGCTTGAGCTCTTCGATCCTCGCGCCGATGTCGACCCGGCCCCGGCAGGCGGCCCGGCACGAATCGCAGGAGGCGCAGGCGTCGAGGCCGCGGCCGGCGGGCATCGCGGCGAGCGTGTCACGGGCCTGAAAGACGTTGGGATAGCGGAGATACATGTGAGCCCGCATCAGGGTCGGCGTGTCCACTCCGGCCGGGCAGCCCTCGCGGCAGGCGCCGCACTGGAGGCAATGGGCCATGGCCAGCTTGATCTTCCGATCCGTCAGGAAGCGCTTCTCATCGGGCGTGAGCGTCAGGTCGCGGCCCACGGACACGTCCTCATCGAGCTGGTCGAAAGTCGTGAAGCCGGGCACCGCGCAATGGATGAACTCGTGATGGAGGACCCACTTGAGGACGGCGGTCTGGAGGATGGATCCTCCGTACAGGGCCTGCTGCTCGGCCGGGAGCCGGTCCCTGTACCACGACTGCATGCACTGGGTTTTCATGGCGATGAGACCGATGCCCTTGGCGGCCGCGTTTTCGAGGGAGCGGCGCAACAGGGCGTCGTCGGCCAGGGCGTAGTTGTAGGCGACGAGGATGACCTTGTAGAACCCCCCGCGGGCGGCTTCGTCGAGAACGGTCGCCATGTTCCGGTGGACCGATAAGCCGGCGAAGCGGATCTTCTTCTGGTCCTTGAGCTCGGTCAGGGCATCGACGAAGCCGGGCCGGTTGAGGTCCTCGATCCGGCTGGCGTCGTGGATGTAGAGCATGTCGACATAGTCCGTGCGCAGGCGCCGCAAACTGCCCTCGAAGACGTTGATGAACTTCGCCTTGAGTTCGGCCGGGGACAGGGATTCGCGCTCGGCGGGCGGGATATTGATCTTGGTGGCGATGACGGTCTTGTCGCGGGCCTTGAGCTCTTCCAGGACCCGGCCGACCATCTCTTCGTTGCGGCCCCGCTGGTAGCCGGCCGCCGTGTCGAAATGGCGGATGCCCAGCTCGTAGGCCCGGCGGACGAGCTCGGGGTTGTCGGCGTTCATGACGCCCATATTGACGACGGGAAGGGTGATCCCGGTTTTGCCCAGGGCCCGGGTGAGGAGCGGGCGGGCGTCCGGCAAAGCGGCCGAGCCTTGAGCCGCGGTCCGCGCCGCGAGGTCGTCGGGCTTCGTCAGACCGCCCAGGACCGCCGCCGCTCCCGCGCCGGCCAAAGCCTTGGAAAAGAATTCTCTACGGTCGATTGTTTTTCGCGAATCCGCCATGGTGTTGTCGCTCCTTCCGTCCTATTCTGTCCGACCGGTTTATTTTACCCGAATCCCCTCCGCCGTCAAAGAGCCAAACGCCGGACGGGTCCTGTCCCGGCGCGCCCCTTCCGTCCGGCAGTGAACTTTCCAGAAGCGTGGATCGTATAATATAGGCGAGAGGAGAAAGCGACATGACCAAGTTTCTGCTTTGGCTGGTCCTGCTGGTGATCTGCTGGCCGGTGGCCCTTCTCGCACTCGTCCTCTATCCGGTCGTCTGGCTCCTTCTCCTGCCTTTCCGGCTCCTCGGCATCACGGTCACGGCCGTCCTGGCCCTCTTCGCGGCCATGATCATGCTCCCGGCCCGCATCCTCCGCGGCCCGACGCGCGTCTGAGCCTGTTTGCTTTCCCCGCCGGCCTCTTCATATAATACGGGTCGTTATGGAAACCAGAGAACATTTCTATGCCGACGACCCCGCCACAGGCCCCGTTGACGCCAAGACGACCCTCGCCGGCGTCCAATACTTTTTCCTCGGCAACGGCCTGATCCAGGCGGCCGTCCAGGTCTCCGCCGCGCCCGGATCGACGCCGGCCGGTCTCCTGATCATGGACCCGGAACGGCTGGGGACGAAACGGAGCGCTCTGACGTTCGACGCCGACTCCGGCCTCTCGCCGACGCAGGTCAAGATCGTCGCGGGCCGGAACGCCTTCCGGCCGGCGGCGAAATCCGTCCGCGCCCGCTGGCTTCCCGGCAACGTTCCCTGCGTCGAACTCGCCTGGCGGAGCGGGCCTTTCATCGTCGGCGAGCTCTTCTTCTGCCCCGACGGAAAAAGCGCCCGCCTCAGCCGCCTCGTCACCGTGTCGCGCCCCGCCGGGGCCGGCCCGGCCCGGATCAGCGTCGCGACCGGGGCCGGAAAGCGCTCTCTCCGGAAAAGCCTGATTCTCCGCGGGCGGAAAAAGCGTTCCGTCCTTTTTGATTACGCGATCCAACGCTCCCCCGGCTCCCGCGGGGCCGGCCGTCGCCCACAGGCATGCCCTTCCGTTCGCGTTTCCGCGTCATCCGTTTCCGCCGCACCGGCGGACTTCCTTCGCTCCGCCGCTCTCGAAGCGGAGGGATACTGGAGCCGCACCGCCTCCTGCCGCTTTTCCGAGCCCGGTCTCGACCGTTTGTTCTCGGCGTCGAAGTCCGGTCTCCGGGCGGCCGTCGCCCGCTCCGGGAAGCTCGACGGCAGTATCTGGCAATACAACCTCGAATGGGTCCGCGACCAGGCCTTCGTCGCCCTGGCCCTGGCCATGACCGGCCAGTTCGCGCCGGCGCGGACCATCTTCGACCGCCTCCTCGACGAATTCATCAGCGCCGAAGGCGCGCCCATGGATTCGAGCCGTTTCCGGCCCTGGCGGGAAAGCGAGTTCGACCAGAACGGAGTCCTCCTCTCGGCCCTCGAGAGCTATATCGATTGGACCGGCGAAACGGGCATTCTTTCCCGCCACTGGGAGAAGATCGTCAAGACGGCCGAATTCCCCCTCCGCAGGAAGTTCCGCCATCCGGCTTCGGGCCTGCTGACGAACCGGCGGGAGTTCTGGGAACGCCACGGAGTGCACGGCATCCTGGACGGCATGGAGCTCGCCCACCAGCTCTACGTCGCCATGGGCCTCGATTCGGCCGGCCGGCTGGCCCTCCGCATGGGCAACGACCGGGAGGCCCGCGCCTGGCGGAAAGAATCGGAACGGCTGAAGAAAGCGATGCTCGGGCCGGGGCGTTTCTCGCTCGTCGAGAACGGCCGGATCATCAAGAGGCGCGAGATCTCCGGCCGGGTTCAGACGGACATTCGCCCCGGCGTCGGCTCCCTCCTGCCCGTGGAGGCGCCCCTCTTCGAAAAGGGCCGCCATCTGCTCAATCCCGACACCTCGGCCGCCCTCCCCGTCGCCTGGGAATTCATCGACCCGGCCGGGCGCCTCGCCCGCCGGACGTTGGCCTCGCTCGAGACCCTCTGGAACCAGCGCTGGACGGGAGGAGGTTACGGCCGTTACCACGTGACGTCCGAGGCGGATTCCCCGGGGCCCTGGCCTTTCGCCTCCCTCTTCGTGGCCCGGGCGGATTTCGAGGCGGGGAACGACGCCAGGGTCCGCCGCGTGCTCCGTTGGCTCGAGCGCCTGCCCGGCGCGCCGGCCGGCGCCTGGTTCGAATTCTATGGCCCGCGGCCCGTCCCCCCCTATCCCCAGGTCGGCGTCGTCCCCTGGGTCTGGGCCGAAATGGTTTTCCTTTTCGTCCACCACATGCTCGGCGTCCGGCCCGCGGAAAAAGTTCTGCGTCTTCGGCCGCGGCTGCTCGCCGGGCAGAAGTCGATGCAGGCCTCGCTGTGGATCCGCGGCGGCCGGCTCGAGCTGGCCGTACGCCGGGCTCGGCGCGGCGAACGCCCGGGCTATCGGATCGGCGACGACGGCGAATTCCGCCCCTATCGAAAAGCCGGCATCGAGATTCCGTTCCCGGCGGCAGGCCGAACCGTCAGAGTCGAGGAGGTGTTGCCGTAATGAAGGATATAAAGGGCAAATGCCAATCGGACTCGTTTCAGATATTTATCACTGGCGCGGTTTCGAGCTCTCAACCGCGCCGGTGCAGGTCGCTTCGGAGACTCCGCTCCCAGCCGGTGGCCCGGTGCCAGTTGCTGCCCGCCCGCAACGGAGCTCCGGCGCTCTGGCGCTGGAAAGCGAAGGGATGCCTTGGATGAGCTGGGCAACGCCCTGCAAAGATCATGGGAAGCCCGGATAAAGCGAAGCGTGTTATGGAGCCCATATCAAAGGGCGGGTATCTCAGAGCGACGCGAGGACGGACAGTAACGCACCGGGACAGGACCCGTTCGACCTTATTAATTTGAAAGATTGATTCGAGGAGAATGACGATGGCCCGCACAAAAATCCACCTGGTTTCCAACGCCCACCTGGATCCCGTCTGGCTCTGGGAATGGGAGGAAGGCGCCGGCGAAACGCTGTCCACGTTCCGCCAGGCGGCCAAGTTCTGCGAGACCCGCAAGGGATACGTCTTCTGCCACAACGAGGCCGTCCTCTACCGGTGGATCGAGGAATACGAGCCGGCCCTTTTCAAGCGGATCCGGAAGCTCGTCCGGGCCGGCAAGTGGCACGTCATGGGCGGCTGGTACCTTCAGCCCGACTGCAACATGCCGAGCGGCGAATCGTTCGTCCGCCAGATCATGCTCGGGAAAAGGTATTTCCGGGAAAAACTCGGCGTCGAGCCCGAGACGGCCGTCAACCTCGACCCCTTCGGCCATACGCGCGGGCTGGCCCAGATCCTGGCCAAGAGCGGCTACCGCTCCTACCTCTGCTGCCGGCCGAGCGACGCCTGGTGCCGGCTCCCCGCCGACGAATTCATCTGGGTCGGCTACGACGGCTCGGAGGTCCTGGTCAACAGGGCCTCGGCCCATTACTGCTCGATCGGCGGCAAGGAGCGCGAGCGGCTCGAGGAATGGCTGGCCAAGAACGCCGGCAAGGACCTCGTCATCCATCTCTGGGGCATCGGCAACCACGGCGGCGGGCCGTCGCGCAAGGACCTCGACGACCTTGACCGCCTGGCGGCCGAGCGGCCCGACCTCGAGCTCGTCCATTCGACGCCCGACGCCTATTTCCGGGAGCTCGAGAAAAGGCGCGCCTCCCTCCCCCGCCGCGCCGCGGACATCAATCCCTGGGCCGTCGGCTGTTACACGTCGATGAGCCGGGTCAAGCAGGGCCATCGCCGGCTTGAAAACGAGCTGTTCTCGGCAGAGAAGATGATCACCGCGGCTTGGTCGCAGAAGCTGATGGACTATCCCCGCGAGGATCTCGAGAAGGCCGCGGAGGACCTCGCCTTCACCGAGTTTCACGACATCCTGCCCGGCTCGGCCATCCCGGCCGCCGAGGACGCCGCCCTGCGCCGCATCGGCCACGGCCTCGAGATCCTGGCCAGGCTCAAGGCCCGGGCCTTCTTCGCGCTGGCCTCGGGCGAGCCCAAGGCCGCGGCGGGCGTGATGCCCATTTTCGTCCACAATCCCCATCCCTGGCCGGTCCGGACCATCGTTGAGTGCGAGTTCGAGCCGTGGGAGCCCAACTACGCCAAGTCCGATTTCTGGAATCCGCGTCTCACGGCCGGCGGGCGGGACGTGCCGTCCCAGGTCGAGAAGGAGGCCAGCAACCTCAGCCTCGAGTGGCGGAAGAAGGTCGTCTTCGAGGCCGAGCTCGCGCCCGGCAGGCTGAACCGCTTCGACTGCCGGCTCGAGCCGATCGCCGCGAAGCCCAAGGCCGAGGCGGCGGAGGACGCGGACGGATTCATCACCGTCCGGACGCCCGACCTCGTCGCCTCCGTCAATCCCCGCACCGGCCTCCTCGACCGGTTCGCGGTCCGCGGCGTCGAATACCTGAAGCCTGGCTCCTGCCTGCCGCTCGTTATGATGGACAACGCCGACCCCTGGGGGATGAAAGTCCGGAGCTTCAGGAAGCTCGCCGGCGAGTTCCGTCCGGCGACGCCGGAGGAGGCCGCGGCCTTCTCCGGCTTCACCGGCGGACGGCTGGCGCCGGTCCGGGTGATCGAGGACGGCGCCGTCCGGACGGTCGTGGAGTCCATCCTCGCCTACCGCGCGTCCATGGTCGCGCTCCGCTTCGGCATCCCCAAGCGCGGGACGCGGATCGAGGTCGAGGTCCGCGTCTTCTGGGCCGAAAAGGATAAGATGCTGAAGCTCCGTCTGTCCACCCCGCTCCGCGAGCCGCGTTTCATGGGCCAGGTCGCCTTCGGCGCGGACGAGCTCCCCTCGAACGGAGACGAGGCCGTCGCCCAGAAGTGGCTGGCCCTGGTCTCGGGGAAGGACGGGGCGGCGCTCACGGTCGTCAACGACGGCACCTACGGCTCGGATTCGAGCGACGGCGAGCTGCGGCTCTCGCTCATGCGGTCGCCCGCCTACGCGGCCGACATCTGGGAGGACAAGCTGGCCGTGGCCGAGGACCGCTTCATCCCCCGGCAGGACCAGGGGGAGCGCTCTTTCCGCTTCTGGCTCGAGGCCGGCCCGCTCGGCGAGCGCCTGGAGGCCGTCGACCGCGAGGCGCTGGCGCGAAACGAAAAGCCCTACGTTCTTGCCTTCTGCCCCTCCGGAGAGGGCCGGAAGGCGAAGCCCGGCGTCGTCGTCGACGGCCCCGCCGTCATCGTCTCGGCCTGCAAGAAGTCGGAGGACGGGAACGACGTCATCGTCCGCCTGTTCGAGCCCACCGGCCGGCCGCGGGCGGTGACGGTCGGCCTGCCCGCGTACGGCGTCCGGAAGAAAGTGCGGATGGGCGGCTTCGAGGTCAAGACGCTCCGCTTCGGCCCGCGGGCCAAGACCTGGGCCGAGACGGACCTCGTCGAGCGAAAGCCCGGACGGAAATGACCTCCAAGGAGCGAGTCGCCGCGGCCCTCGAAGGGCGGATTCCGGACAGGGTCCCTTACGGCGAGTTCGCCGTCGACTTCGACACCGTCGAGAAGATCATCGGCCACGAGACCTACCTCAGGGCCAAGGCGAAATCGCAGATCGCCTTCTGGGAGGGGCGCGGCGACGAGGTCGCCCAGAGCTGGCTCGAGGACCACATCGAGCTCCACCGCCGGCTCGACCTCGACATCGTCACCTTCCCCATGGCGACCTGGGAGATGCCGGCCGAGACCGGCGATCCGCCGCCGCGGCGCGTCGACGCCGCCACGTGGGAGGACAAATACGGCCGCGTCTGGAAATTCTCGGACATCACCCACGACATCACCTGCGTCCACGACCCCGTCAGGGACGCCAGGGTTTTCACGGCCGCCGAGTTCGAAAGGGAGCCCGAGCCGCCGCGGCGCGACGAGCGGTCCTGGCGGATCCTCGACGCCGTCATCCGGGAATTCAAGGGCGAAAAATTCATCTGCGGACCGTCGGGCGGCTCCATCGGCATCGTCCTGCTCGGCGGCATGGAGCGCGGCCTGCTCGAGATCGGCGAAAACCCGGACGTCGTGCGGGCGGCGGCAAAATATCTCGTGCGCGCCCAGAGCCTGGCCGACGAGGTCATGATCCATCCTGACTCGGACGCCGTCCTGTGGGCCGAGGACCTCGGCTACAACAAGGGGCCGTTCGTCAGCCCGGCGACGTTCCGCCGGATGTTCCTCGAAGCCAACAAGGCCCGGGCCCGGAACGTCCGGGAGAAGTTCGGCAAGAAGATCCTCAAGCACTGCTGCGGCAACGTCAACGCCCTGATGGACATGTTCGTCGAGATCGGCTTCGACGCCTACCAGTCCATCCAGCCCACGGCCGGCATGGACATCTGCGCCCTGAAGAGGGACTACGGCACGAAGATCACGCTGTGGGGCGGCGTCGCCGTCGAGAACCTCGTCGGCGGGACGGCCGGAGACGTCCGGCGCGACGTGCGGCGGGCCATGGCCTGCGCCAAGCCCGGCGGCCGGTTCATCCTCGGCGCGAGCCACAGCATCGCCGTGGGGACGAAGTACGACAACTACATGGCCATGCTGGACGAATACAGGAAACTGTGCGATTATGATGGTGGGTGAGGGTTGAAGGAGGCAAGCGTCCCATGGCCAAGTCCCCCGTATCCGTCGTTCTCGTCGGCATCGGCGGCATGGGGGCGGCCTATGTCCGGGAGCTGCTGGAGGCGAAAGAGCCGGAAGCGTTCCGGATAGCCGGCGCCGTCGACCCCGAGCCGGCCCGGTGCCCGGGGCTGGCCGAGCTCGAGGCCCTCGGCGTGCCGCTCTTCGCGAAGCTCGAGGATTTCTACGCGGCCCGGAAGGCCGACCTGGCCGTCATCTCCTCCCCCATCCAGTTCCACGAAGCGCAGACGCGGACCGCCCTGGCCGGGGGAAGCCACGTCCTCTGCGAGAAGCCGGCGGCGGGAACCATCGGCGAGGCGCGGGCCATGCTCGCGGCGGAGCGGGCGTCCGGCCGGTGGGTGGCCGTCGGCTACCAGTGGTCCTTCAGCGCGGCGGTGCAGAGCCTGAAGCGGGACATCCGGGACGGCCTGTACGGCAGGCCGAAGAGGCTGAAGTGCCTCTACCTCTGGCCGCGGGACGAAAATTACTACCGGCGGAACGATTGGGCGGGGAAGAAGCGCGACGCGGCGGGCGGCTGGATCCTCGACAGCCCGGCCCAGAACGCCATGGCCCACGACCTGCACAACATGTTCTACGTGCTGGGGAAAGAAACGGACGTGAGCGCCGTCCCGGTCGAGGTCGAGGCCGAGCTCTACCGGGCCAATCCCATCGAAAATTACGACACGGCGGCCCTGCGGGCGCGGACGAGCGAAGGCGTGGAGATCCTTTTCTACGCCACCCACGCCTCGCGCGGCGACAAGGGTCCCGTTTTCGCCTATGAATTCGAGAAGGGAGTCGTCCGGTGCGTGAGCCGGACCTCGGGCATCTGGGGCGAGCTCCCGGGCGACGAGCGCAAGGACTACGGCGTCGCCGACGCCGACGGCATGCGAAAGCTTTGGGACTCGATCCGGGCGGCGCGGACCGGCAAGCGGCCCGTCTGCGGCATAGAAGCGGCATCGAGCCAGACGCTGTGCATCAACGCCATGCAGGACTCCATGCCGGAGATCCGGGACTTCCCCGACAGCCTGCGGTACATCCTCGGGGAGGAAGGCGGCGGCCGGAGAGTCTGGATCGAGGGCCTGGACGCGGCGCTCGAGGCCTGCTACGACGCGAACGCCCTGCCGTCCGAGATGGACCTCCCGTGGAGCGCGCCCGGCCGCCGCGTCCTTTTGGGGACACAATACTCATTTCCGAATTCCGGGGGCAAGGCCGCAGCATAGAGGCTGACGCCGCCAGCATGTCCCAGATATTAAAAATCGAGAAAATCGTTTACCCCGGCCGGCGGCTGGCCTTCGACTCGGGCAAGGTCGTTTTCACGGACCTCGGGCTTCCCGGCGAAACGGTCGAGGTCGAGATCCTCCGCGACCGGAAGACGTTCGCCGAGGCGCGGACCGTGCGGATCGTCGAGGAATCGGCCGCAAGGGTCGCGCCGCGCTGCGGCCATTACCTCGCCTGCTCCGCCTACCAGGACATGGAGTACGGCGCCCAACTGGCCGTCAAGAAGGCCCAGGTCGAGGAGATCATCGGCCGCGAGCTGAAGCTCGAGTTCAAGGGCCTGACGATCACGCCCTCTCCGGAAATCTGGGGCTACAGGAACCGGATCAGGCTCGGCATCCACAGGGAGGACGGCCAGGCCCGCGCCTACTATCACGAGCCCGGCGAGGAGGCGGTTTTCCTTCCCGTGGACAGGTGTTATTTGGTCTCCGACCGGGTCAACGACCTCATCGCCGAGCTTCTCGGTTTCATCGGCCGCGAAGAGTGGGAGGCCGTCTCCGGCCTGGAGATCAGGGAGAGCCGGTCGCGCGGCAAGATGCTGGCCGTCTTCCACCTGGAGTCGCCGGCGCGGCTGGAGGAGATGGCCGCCAAGCTCTCCGGCCTCCACCGCCGTTTCCCGATCTCGGGACTTGTCGCCGTGGTGAAGGAGGGCAACAGGGTCCGCGAGGAAACGCTCGGCGGCGTGGCGCGGCTCGAGGAAACCGTCCGGGACATGACGTACCGGATCGGCGCCCGCTCGTTCTTCCAGATCAACGTGGGCATCCTGGACAAGGTCTTCGACGACATGGCGGCGGCCCTCAAGGATTATCCCGACGCCGGGATCATCGACCTCTACACGGGCCTGGGCACGTTCGGCATCTTCCTGGCGAGGAACGCCCGGGAGGTGTTCGGCGTCGAGTCGGAGCCGGCCAACATCCGCTGGCTGAAGAAGAACATCGAGCGCAACGGGGCCGGGAATTTCGCCATCTGCGAGGGGACGAGCGAGTCGTGGCTCGCGTCGCTCCTCGAAAGGGACATCGGCGCAGTCATCCTCGATCCGCCGCGAAAGGGCGCCGACCCGGGAATGCTCGCAGAGCTGGCCGTTTCGGAGGTGCCGCTCGTCCTCTATCTGTCCTGCAACCCGGCGACCCTCGCCCGCGACTTGAAGGCCCTCGTGCAGGCGTACGAAATCAAGGCCTTGAAGATCTACGACTTCTTCCCGCACACGCCGCACATCGAGACCCTGGCCGTCCTCTCCCGCCTTTAATTCGGGGACACAATACTCATTTCCGAATTTCCTGACGTCCATAAATGAGAACAAAGGGTTTTCCCATTCGTTAATTCCTCTAGAAGCCCCTGTCTGCGGGAGCATCATTCCATGCCAAGGATCGCTCGGGTCGTCATTCCAGGATGTCCCCATCACATCATTCAAAGGGGCAACAGGAAACAGCAAGTCTTTTTCTCTGATAACGATAAAGCTCTCTATATGGACCTTCTCAAGCGACAGATCGATAAGCACGGTCTTTCAATATGGGCTTATTGCCTGATGAACAATCATGTTCATTTAGTAGCCGTGCCGGCTGAAAAAGATAGTCTTGCTAGAGGCCTCGCCGAGGTTCATCGTAAATACACCTCTCTAATAAACATTCGCGAGGATTGGAAGGGATACCTGTGGCAGGGTCGATTTATTTCCTATCCGATGGATGATGCCTACTGCTACGCCGCTGTCCGCTATATCGAAAGAAACCCAGTCAGAGCTGGACTCGTCGGCAGGGCAGAAGAATATTCATGGTCGAGCGCGAGGCCGCATGCGCATAAGCTCGCCGACTCCCTGCTCTCACCCTCGCCTCTCGAATCGGCGATCGCAGACTGGTCATCCTACCTGGCAAGGGCTAATCCAGACGATGAGGTCCAGGCATTCATCGACCATGAACATACGGGGCGTCCTTTGGGAAGCAAAGATTTTATCAACAGGTTGGAAGATATGCTTGGCCGGACCCTAGCCCCGCGAAAAAGGGGCCGAAAAAAATCGGAAATGAGTATTGTGTCCCCGAATTAGGACGCGAGGAAGCGGCCGGCGAGCTGGCCGCAGGCGGCGAGGATTTCCTTTCCCTTGGACAGGCGCAGGGTGACGCGGACTTTGCGCTCCTCGAGCCAGCGCCGGAAGCGGGTGACGTCGGCCTCGGGCGGCGCCTCGAACGGCAGGGTCGCGACCGGGCTGTAGACGATCAGGTTGACCTTGGCCCGCAGGCGCCGGGCGATCCCCGCCAGCCCATCGGCGTCGTTGAGAGCGACGTTGACGTCCTTGATGAGGATGTATTCGAGCGTGATCATCCGCCCTCCCGAGCGGATGTAGTCCTCGCAGGCCGCGACGAGCTTCTCGAGGGGGTACGCCTTATTGATGGGCATGAGGCGGCTCCTCAGCCGGTCCGTCACGGCGTGGAGGGAGATGGAGAGGTTGACCTGGAGGTCGAGCCCCTTGAGCCGCTCGATGCCGGGCACGAATCCGGCCGTGGAGATCGTCATCCGGCGCGCCGCGATGCCCAGGCCCTCCGGGGCGTTCATGATCCGGATGGCCTTGACCAGGTTGCCGAAATTGTCCAGCGGCTCGCCCATGCCCATGAAGACGTAGTTGTTGACGACGACGCCGAGGGTCTTCTCCGCGTAGAGGACCTGGCCGACGATCTCGCCCGGGCTCAGGTTGCGCTTGAAGCCATGGAGCCCGCTGGCGCAAAAGCCGCAGGCGAACTTGCAGCCGACCTGGGTCGAGAGGCAGACCGTCGTCCGCCGGCCGGACGGGATGAGGACGGTTTCGATGGCCTGACCGGCGCCGAGCTTGAAGAGGAGCTTGGCCGTCCCGTCTCCCGCGTCCAGCCGGGATTCGAGCCGCGGACCGCCGATCGCGAAGCGTGCCGCGAGCTTGTCGCGCAGCTCCTTGGAGAGGCTGGTGAACGCGGCGAAATCGGAGGCCCCCTTGTGATAGAGCCAGTCGAAGATCTGGGCGGCGCGGAAGGGTTTCTCCCCCATCGCCGTGAGCTCCACCCGCAGCTCGTCGAGCGTCAGGTCGCGGATGTCCTTCTTATCAATTGGGGACACAATGCTCATTTCCGAATCTCGAGGTCGCTCTTCTCTTTTCGGGACATTCTTCTTCCGTATATTCCTGTCTTTCCGTATTATACATGGGCGGAGTGGTTTTTATTAAATTCGTGCTTGGAAAAGAAATGCGGCAAAGGCCACGATGTCCACCGTTACTCAGGGACGGCCGGGGGAATCAATTCGGAAATGAGTATTGTGTCCCCGATTTGTGCCCGATCTATGCCTTGTTTCTTTCAGAACAGGTTGATCTTGAGGCCGATCTTGAAACTGAAACCGCTGAGGTCGAGGCCGGCCTTATAAGGATCGGAATAGCTGTCCCACCCGTTTTGCATGTATTCAGGCTCGAGGCACATGATTGCCTGAACAAGCGTATCGCCTTCCGCGACCCGGAAATAATATATGAGGTCTCCCTCGTATGTATCGACATGGGTCTCGGCATAGCCCGAAGAGCCAAACTGATTGGCAATCATCGTCGAAGTCCCGCTCAATCTTTTAATCCTGACGGATCTCCATTGACCCTCCAGGATAACGGAAACGCTCTTCATGACGGCGCATTCCAGTCCGAGGCCGATATGGGGGCCAAAGCAATGCCCGCGCACATCGAAACGGTAATCGCCGGAGAGCGCGCTATAGGGAGAATAAATATATTCCCAGGCCCGTCTCATTTTCATCTCCGCCCGGTAATAGCCGATGCCGGCGCCGGCCACGGCTCTTACTCTCGAAACGATCGGCTGGGAATAATACAGGGTGAGCTGAACCGGGCGGTCCGTCCGGATTTCGGGCGCCCAGATTTCCCTCATGGTCGTCGTTTCCTCCGCGTCGGTCCACGAAATCGTCTTGTCGCTCGGTCCGCTGATGCGGGCGGGGGCCGTCAGCGCAAGGCCCAGGCTTAACCTGCCCAGATTCATTCTCAATTCGGCCTCGGCGTCCGAATAGCTTTTATCCAGGGCGCGGATGCTCCCGGAGGAGGTGCCCGAATTACGATCGTTCAAGGCCTGTAGAAATGCCTCTCGCTGGTTGAGCATGTTGTTCATGTGGCCGACGCCGATCGACCCCCAGCCTTCCTTGATGACGAGGCTGAACGAGGGCTTGACGCCGTCCTTCCCGGCCGCGGCGGCCGGGAAAACGCACAGACCCAATAAAACCGCCAAGGCACAGATCACACGTATTTGTTTCACCACTTCCCTCCTGCTTGCATGTGGCATATTTGTATATGCATGAATAGCTTATGCAAGAAACATGCCGATTCCCCTCCCCTGGGAAATAGGCGTCTAACGCGCATTTCCGTCCAAAAAAATGGACGCTTTCATCAAGAAGGGACAATGCGGAAGGGTTCCGGCGGAGCAGACTTTACTTGATATTGACCATGAGCCAGAGGAGGAAGACGATGAGGCCGACCAGGACCCAGCTCCCCAGGAAGCCGATGACGTCCGACTTGACGGGCTTCATGAATTCCCAGCTCGAGCCCGGTCGGAGCTTGCGCCGCTCGATCTCGTCGTAATGCTCGACGGCGTGCTCGAGGGCCCGCTTCTCCTCCTCGGGCGTACCCTGGATCGCGGTGTGGATCTTGGCGAAGAAGCGGTCCAGGTCTTTCTTCGGGATGGGCCTGGTCACGGCACTCAGCAGGAAGAGCAGGAGGAACGGGAAGAGGGCGTCGAAGCCGAAGCGGACGGCGTTCAGCTGGGCCTTGGAGAAGCCCGAGAAGTCGAAGCCGCACAGGCTCAGGAGCCAGATCTCCGCATGGAAGCGTCCGATGCCGACCCGAGGCGAGGCCGGATTGCCGGGATCGCTGAGGGCGACCTTTTCGAAAAAGATTCCGGTCGGCGGATTGACGTGCTGCTTGCGGATCATCTCGCCGACGGCCGCCGCCCGGCCGGCCCCGACGTCCTCGCGGAGGGCCTTGGTCGTGATGGTCAGGACCTGGGCCCTGGTCTCGCGGACGAAGCCCGGCCTCGTCCTGGCCCACTCCATCGACTGGAACAGATTGGGGATGACGGCGTAGACGGCGAAACAGATGAAAACCTGTACGATGACGGCCGGCTTCGTCACCTTGCGCCAGATGAAGCCCAGCCAGACCGCCGCGCCGAAGATCGCCGGCAGGGAGATGAAATACTTGAACATGTCCAGGAGGTTGCCGATGAACAGGGCTACGCCCACGCCGCCGACGAGCGTCACGGCGATGGCGACGCGGCCGACGTTGATGAGCTGGCGGTCCGTCTTGGGCTTGACGAACGGCTGGTAGAGGTTGCGGATGAAGAGGGCCGAGTAGGAGACGCTCGAGCCGGCCAGGGCCGACATCTTGGCCGAGAGGATGCCGGCCATCATCAGTCCGATGGCCCCCGGGAAGAGCAAGTCCATGGTCATGTGGCCCCAGATGAGGTCCGGGTCGTGCAGCCGGCCGGAGTACAGGGCAATGGCCAGGAGCCCGGTCAGCGCCCAGAAGATCATGATGAAGCGCTTGAAGAACATGCCGCCGATCATGCCCACACGGGCCGCGTTCTCGTTCTTGGCCGAGCCGGCCGTCTGCATGCCCGTGGAGACGGCGATGATGGAGACGAGGTTCGAGAGGACCATAGCCAGGATGGTGTACCAGGCGTACTCGCTCGTCGCGGCCGAGCCGAAGAGCCGGAACATGAAGTCCGGGATAGAGGCGTGGAGACCGGCGAAGCCGCCGACCCGCGACAGGGCGATGGGGATGAGCATGATGGAAAACGTGGTCAGGAGGAAGCCCTGGATGACGTCCGTGATGGCCGCGGCCATGAATCCTCCCATCATCGTATAGACGGCCACGATGACCGTGTAGAGGGAGTAGATGGCGGCCGGAGTCGTATACGAGATGAAAGACTTGAGCTCGTCCTTTTTCGCCCGCTCGGCGAGCTCGTTCAGGCGCGTGCCCTCGTCCGCCGTCAGCCCGGACTCCGCCTTCTGCTGGAGGGCCCGGTACTCGTGGAAGAGATCGACGCTGAGCTTTTCCGCGGCCGTGTATTTCGCGGCCGGCTTGGGGGTCAGGGCCATCATCGTCTTGGCGGCGACCATGTAGCCCGCGCCGTTGCCGAGGAAGGCCAGGAACAGCGTGAAGACGGCGAAGGCCGCGGCCAGGAACTTGCTCTTGAACCGCTCGTGAAAGAAATCGCCGATCGTCACCAGGCGGACGCGGCGGAAGAAGCCGGTCGTGAACCAGTAGAAGGGCGTCAGGAACAGGACCAGGTACTGGATCCACATCCCGCCGACGCCCTGGCGGTAGACCTCGCGGGAGACGACGATGGCCTGGTCGGCGTTGGTCGAGGTGCCGAGGTTGAGAAAGAACTGGTAGAACTTGCCGAGCCGCCGCCCGGCGACATAGAAGTCCTCGGCGCTCTTGGTCCGGCGGCCGGCCCGCCAGCCGAGCCAGAGCACGATCAGGACGAAGGCGACGACGATCGCGAAATCGATCCAGTGCAGGCCGAATATCGTCATCATCCCTCAAATCGGGGACACAATACTCATTTCCGAAATTCCCGTCTCGACATCTGCGTTTCTCGCCCGAGAAAATTCGGAAATGAGTATTGTGTCCCCATTAAGCATTCCGATTAAAAGGCTCCCGAATATTTCGTCCAGAGGTCGTCGGAGAGCTTCCAGTAGGCGGCCACGGCGCCCTCGGCCTGCTGGAGGCTGTATTTCGTCAGGAGATCCTTTGCCTTCTTCGGGTCCTTGTTGTAGAGCGCCAGGGCCTCCTCCTCGAACTTCGCCTGGCCCGAGAAAGCTTGGTCTTCGATGTTCTTCCAGACCTTCTCGATGTCCTTCGTCATCTCCTGCCAGCGGAACAGGGCCAGCTTGCTGACCGTCCGGTAGGCCCACCAGGCGCAATCGCGCCGGTAGGCCCGCCGCCCGTCGACCATGTAGGAGGCGGGCATGTGGTCGATGCCGATGTAGAAGGGCGTGTGCGGCGTCGTCGCCGGATTGTCATAACCGATCCAGACGATGCCGCCGATCGGCCCCGGCAGCCAGTCGCGCGACTGCGTGATCTGCAGGTAGGTCGCGGCTTGACAGCAGATCGTCCGCTCCCGCTTGATCCGGAGCAGTTCCCGGAGATCGTTGCTCATGAAGGGGCTGGCGATCGGGCTCTTGACGGTCTCCCCTTTCCGGTTGACCGCCATGAGCGTTCTGGTCATGTCATAGTCGGTCCCGTCGTAGGCGTCGCGGAAGATGGCCAGTAGGTCGCGCACCGTCACTTTCTTCTCGGGCTTGACCGAGAAGGGGTAATTCTCGGATTCGGGGTTGAGCTTCAGCCCCGGAGCGAGGAAGCTCAGGACGCGCCATTCCCGGCGCCGGCAGTAGAGGCTCGTCCGCGAGTCCGGGTTGTAGGCGTAGGTGAAATCGAACGCCTGCCCGCCGGTCTTCGACCAGAGCCCCATCTCCTCGGCTTGCGAGATGACGTTCGCCGAGGCCATGAAACGGTCCTTGTCGGCGAGGTCGAGCGCCCGGATGCGGCCGGAGTTGGCCGAGACGCCGATCTCGTCGTCCGGCACCCTCTGGGCCGCCCACACCGCGCCCTTCTTTCCCTTGCCGGGGCCGTAGATCTCGAACTGCCAGACCTCCTTCGTGTCGGCGAAGGTGAAGCACTCGCCCCAGTCGTCGTAGCCGTACTGGGCGGTCAGCTCGCCGGCGACGCGGATGGCTTCGCGCGCCGTCTTGGCCCGCTCGAGGCAGAGGCGGTAGAGCTCGGGAGCGTCGATGATGCCCGCGTCGCTCTTGAGCTCGCGCCGGCCGCCGATCGTCGTCTCGCCGATGGCCAGCTGGTGCTCATTCATGATCGGGTAAGCGGAGTTGAAGAAAGCGTATGTCTCCGCGACCTGCGGAATCTCGCCCGTTTCGATGCGGTCGGGATCGTCGGGCCCCTTCGTCAGCTTGGGCTCGAGATAGACCTTGGCCATTTCTCCGGGCTTGTGCTTCCGGTTGGGGACGATGTTGATCCAGGTCCGGTCGGAGCCCGAGTCGCAGGAATGCGACGTCATCGTCGAGCCGTCGGTCGAGGCCAGGCGGCCGACGAGAATGCTCGTACAGGAGTCGAATTCCGGCACCGGCGCGGACGCCTCGCGTTTCACGGTCGTTGCGGGAATGAAGGCCAGGGACAGGACGGCCAGGACGGCGGCCGCCGCGGACAGGAATGGGGCTTTTTTCATGGCGGGTCTCCTCGTTCGTTTCATCACGGCGCGATTTCTGTTTATAACACGCCGCTCCGCCGCCGGTCAACCCGAACCGCGGGGGACAGTCCCCTACGGGGGGGACTGTCTCTCTTGACAATCGCCGGCTTTTGACCGGGCGCCGTTTCTCTGCTATAAATGGTCATCATTTTCCCGGCCGCGGGGGAGATAAAGCCCGTGACATCGTTCTTCGATACGCTCAGCAACTTCCGCTCGCTCGGCGAGGTCCTGGCCATCGGCTCGGGGATCGTCTGGGCCGCGGCCGTCATCCTCTATCGAGTCAGCGGTCGGACCGTCCATCCCCTGGCGCTCAACCTGTTCAAGAACGTCGTCGCCCTGTTGTTCATGGTTCCCACCATGCTCCTCCTCGGCGAAGCGGTCTTCCCGCCCGTCCCGGCGAAGTCGATAGGAATTCTCCTCGTCAGCGGCTTCCTCGGAATCGCCGTCTCCGACACGCTTTTCTTCTACAGCCTCAACAAGCTCGGGGCGGGCCTGGTGGCCATCGTCGATTGCTTCTACTGCCCCTTCGTCATCGGGCTGTCCTTCGTCCTGCTCGGCGAACGCATGTCGGCCTGGCAGCTCACGGGGGTCGCTCTCATCATCGCCGCCGTCCTGGCCGCCTCGCGCTCCGACTCGGGCCAGCGGATCACGGGGAAGGACCTCGCCGTCGGCCTGATCCTCGGGGTCCTATCCCAGTTTTTCGTCGCCGTCGGCATCGTCATCGCCAAGCCCGTGCTGGCGACGTCCTCTGTCGTCTGGGCGACCCTGGTCAGGATCGTCGGCGGCACCGTCCCGCTCCTCCTCGGCGTGCCGCTTCTTCGCGGACGGCGGGCCCTTCTCAAGCCCCTCTTCAAGCCGGCCAACTGGAAGGCCATGGTCCCGGCGTCGTTCTTCGGCTCCTACCTGTCCCTCATCCTCTGGATGGGCGGCATGAAGTACGCCAAGGCCTCGGTCGCGGCGGCCCTCAACCAGCTCAACACGATCTTCATCGTCATCCTCGCCATCTTCTTCCTGAAAGAAAAGCTGACCGGATGGAAGTCTTTGGCCGTCGCCCTGGCCATCGCCGGCGCCTGCCTGGCCGCGAGCCCATTCTGATCCGGCGGCCTGGCTGCCCGACAAACTTCCTTCTTAGTTGTTTATGGAACGGGCGCCGCCCCGGCGGCGATGACGGCGAGCGCCCTCAGCGGATGTGATTCCAGGTCTCGAAAACAGCCGCCACGTTTTCCGGCCGGGCGCCGATGCCGAATTCGCACTGGGCGATAACGCCGCCGTTGTGGTTGAGGGCCTTCGCCGCCGACCGGACGGCCGCCGCGACCGTTTCCGGCGTGCCGTAGGGCAAAATGTGCTGGCGGTCGACCTCCCCCCAGAACGTGATCCGGCCGGCGAAGCGCCGTCCCAGCTCGGCGACGTCCATGCAGAAGATTTGCGAGTTGACGGCGTCGATGCCGATCTCGATGAGATCGGGGAAAATGTCCATGATGTATCCGTCGGAGTGCATGAAGATGTACTTGCCGTTGCGGTGGGCGATCTCGGCGAATTCCCGGTAGATGGGCTTGAAGATCTGGCGCCAGAGGGCGGGCGAGATGAGGAGTGACTTCTGACTGCCCCAATCGTCGGCGAAGAACAGGGCGTCGACCTCGGTCGAGGCCCATAGCTCGAGTTCCTCCTTGAAGAAGGCGCGCAGGCGCTCGATGAGGAGGAACAGCTCGTCCGGCCGCTCGGCCAGGTCGATGTAGAGCGCTTCGGGGCCGCGGATGAACTGGAGCCGCTCGAAGAGGTTGGCGGACGGCGCGGAACAGACGAAGGTGTCGGTCCCGAAGCAGAACTCGTCGACCTTGCCGATATCCACGCTCAGCCGCTCCCGAGGCAGGCGGAGCGAGCCCAGGTCCCGCCAGTCCTTGAGGAGAGGGACCTTGACCTCGCCGATGACCCCGGCCTGCTTGTTCTCGAAACGGCAGCCCCATTCGTCGATGTAGAAGCCGGGCTCATGTTCGCCGCCGGTCGTCGTGAGCGGGCTGGCGAGGCACGCCGGCGAGCGGACGATATCGTCGGGATATTTCTCACGGATGGCGGCGAGCTCGCGCGGGTAGGTCAGCTCCGCCCACGGCAGGAGCCAGAGCTGGCGGGGGACCCTGGGCGGGGACTGGAGCTCGAGCGTCCTGACGACGAGTTCTCGGGAGGTCATGTTCATCGCGGAACCGCCGATCACCGGAGGGCCGCCGCCCGCCGCCGGGGACGGGCCTCAGGCGTTGAGGAGCCTGGCCACGGCCTCGACGGCGCTGGCGGCGTCGGGCGCGAAGCCATGGGCCCGGATCTGTGTCGCGTACTCCTGCGTCACCGGCGCGCCGCCGATGATCACGGGGATCTTGAGGTCCGATTTCTCCAGGGCCTCGACGATATTCTTCATCTGGACCATGGTCGTCGTCAGCAGGGCGGAGCAGGCGACAATGCTGGCGTTGTTGGTCCTGGCCGCCTCGACGAATTTCTCGGGCGACACATCGATGCCCATGTCCACGATCTTGTAGCCGTTGCCGCGGAGCATCATGGCCACGAGGTTCTTGCCGATGTCGTGCAGGTCGCCCTTGACCGTCCCGATGACGACCACGCCCTTGGGCTGGACCTTGTCCTTGATCAGGTGGGGCTCGAGCTTGGCCAGGCCGGCGTTCATGGCCCGGGCGGCGACGAGGACCTCGGGAATGAAGACCTCGTTGTTCTTGAACAGCTCGCCGAGGCGTTCCATGCCCGGGATCAGTCCCTCGTTGAGTATTTGAGCGGCCGCGAGTCCGGAGCCGAGGGCCTTGTCCACGAGGGACTCGACATCGGCCTTGCGGCCCGCGATCAGGGCTTCCTGCATCTCTTTGTACATCTCGTCTCTCCTTGCGCGCTCCGTGGTTTTTCCTATCTCACAACAAATGTCCACGCTTGTCAAGAATTCGAAGACTCCGCTTACCGCCACTCATTGCCGGACGGGTCCTGTCCCGGTGCGTCCCTTCTGTCCTCACGTCGCTCTGAGATACCCGCCTTTTAATATAGGTTCCATAGCACGCTTCGCTCTATCCGGGCTTCCCATGATCCTTGTGGGGCGTTGCCCGGGTCATCCTCGGCATCCCTTCGCTTTCCAGCGCCAGAGCGCCCGAGCTCCGTTGCGGGCGGAAGGGACTGGCACCGTGCCACCCGCCCCTTACTGGGAAGTACAAGGGTTCCTCAAGGACTGCCGGGGCAACGCCCCACGAAAATCATGGCCGGGGGAACTCAGGGCGAAGTCCTTGTGCGTCGAGCGCACCAGGAGGGCGGGCGGGTTTGAGCGCCGACGCACAAGGACGAGCCCTCTATATAGCCAACGGCGGCGAAATTCTGTTATGATGGGGCCGAGGAGGAGGGAGCCCGATGAAGCCGTTCAAGGTCGGGATTGACAGCTACGGCCTCAAGCCGCTCGGCCTCTCCCCCTTCGAGCTCCTGGAGTGGGCCGTCATCAACGAGGCCGACGGCGTCCAGTTCTCCGAGGGAGGCGCCCCCGGGACCGCGGGGCCGGACAAGGGCCTGCTCGAGGACCTCCGGAGCTACGCCGCGGAAAACAGCCTCTACCTCGAATGGGGCGGGGGCCAGCACATCCCGCTCGACCTGGCCACGGGCAAGAAGAAGGACATCATGGCCGTCAACCGGCGGGCGGCCGCCGAGGCCCGCCTCCTGGGCGTCGACACCGTCCGCTCCTGCTCGGGCGGGCTGATGCGCTGGAAGAAAGACTCCCGCCCGACCGAAGAGCTTCTCCGCCTCGCGGCCGCGTCCCTCCGCGAGCAGAAATCGATGCTCCGCGAGCACGGCGTCATCCTGGCCGTCGAGACCCACTTCGAGTTCACCTCCTTCGAGCTCCTGAGGCTCTTCGACATGTGCGGGGCCGCGCCCGGCGAGTACCTCGGAGTCTGTCTCGACACCATGAACCTCCTGACGATGCTCGAGGACCCGCTGGCCGCCACGGAGCGCCTTCTCCCCTGGATCGTGACGACCCACATCAAGGACGGCGGACTGCTTCTCACCGAGGACGGCTTGGTGAGCTTCACGGCCGAGGCCGGGAGCGGGGTCATCGACCTGGCCGGCATCCTCGAAAAACTCTCCGCCTCGCCGAGGCATCTCGCTCTCTCGCTCGAGGACCACGGCGGCGACTTCCCGATCCCCATTTTCGACAAGGAGTTCCTGGCCCGCTTCCCCGATCTCACGGCCGCCGAGATGGCCCAGCTCCTCCGCCTCGCGGCCGCCACGCGCTCCCTGAAAGAGAGAGGCAAGATGGCCGTCCTCGACCGAGACCGCTGGCCGGAGAAATGCGAACGCCGGCTGAAGAACGGCCTGCGGGCCGTCCGCCGGCTCGTCGAAGAAAGGAGGGGATAAACCGCCATGGCCGCTCACGAAAAGTTTTCTTTCCGCGATCCGGCCCATCTTCGGGCGAAGATCGCGGACCTCGGTCTCGCCATCCCGTTCGATGACGATGTTTCCATCCTCCTCGAGCCCGTCACGGTCGCCGGCCGGCGGGTTTCCAACCGCCTGGCCGTCCTGCCGATGGAGGGGGCGGACGCCGCCCCCGACGGCGGGCCCTCCGAGTGGACCTCGCGCCGCTATCACAAGTACGCGACGGGCGGCGCGGGCATCATCTGGTTCGAGGCCTCGGCCGTCCGCCGGGACGGACGGTCCAACGCCCGCCAGCTCCTCCTCACCGACGAGACGGAAGACGCTTTCAAGAAGCTCGTCGCCGGAATCCGCGACGAGGCGGCCAGGGCCTTCGGCCCGGACCATCAGCCGCTCCTCGTCCTCCAGCTGACCCATTCCGGCCGCTTCGCCAAGCCGGAAGGGAAATCCGAGCCGAGCATCGTCCACCGCAGCCCCTTTCTCGACCCCCTGACCGCGCTTCCGGACGACTATCCCCTGCTCAGCGACGAATCCCTCGGCGAAATCCAGGACGATTTCGTCAACGCCGCCGACTTGGCCGCCTCGGCCGGCTTCGACGGCGTGGACGTCAAGGCCTGCCACGGCTACCTCGTTTCCGAGCTGCTGGCCGCCTTCACCCGGACCGCCAGCCGCTACGGCGGGTCCTTCGAAAACAGGACGCGCTTTCTCCTTGAAACCGTCCGCAGGATCCGGCAGGAGGTGCCGCGCCTTCTCGTCACCTGCCGGCTGAGCGTCGCCGACATGGTTCCTTTCCCCTACGGTTTCGGCATGGACCCGGACAAGCGCAAGACGCCCAACATCAAGGAGGTCAAGGAGCTCGTCGCCCGCCTGGAGAAGGAAGGCGTCCGTTTCCTGGCCCTGTCCATGGGCATTCCCGCCTGGAAACCACAGTACGGCCGGCCCTTCGACAAGCCCGTCCCCGGCGGCGCCGTCCCCGACGAGCATCCGCTGGAGGGCGTGGCCAGGAACCTGCGGGCCGCCGCGGATCTCCAGCGGAGCTTCCCGGGCTTGGCCGTCATCGGCTCCGGCTACTCATGGTTGAGGCAGTATTTCCCCAACGTCGCCGCGGCCATGGTCCGGTCGGGAAGGACGACCGTCGTCGGCCAGGGCCGGGGAGCCCTCGCCTACCCCGATTTTCCGAAGGACCTCAAGGACAAGGGCCGGCTCGTCATGCGGAAGACCTGCACGACGTGCTCGCTCTGCTCCCATCTCCTCCGCCAGCAGAGGAGGGTCGGCTGCGCCGTCCGGGACCCGGAATACCGGGAAGTCCGATAAGGCCGGTCGTTCGCGCTCAGCGTTTGACGGCGGACGGCGGGTTGGTGTACTTATGAGCGCGGACAAAAAGGAGAGGATGGCCGCGGCCATGAAGACAACCCGGCTCGAGATCGGCGGCGTATCCTATCCCGTCATTTCCCTGAACACCCTTGTCGTCGGCAGCGGCGCCGCCGGGCTCAACGCCGCCGCCCGGCTCCACGCCGAGGGCGTGAGCGACGTCGCCGTCGCCACGGACCGCTTCGGCGGCGGGACGTCCCGCAATTCCGGCTCCGACAAGCAGACCTACTACAAGCTGTCGCTGGCCGGCGGGCGGCCCGATTCGCCCCTGGACATGGCCCGCGACCTGGCCGCCGGCGGCTCGATGCACGGCGATATCGCCCTGTGCGAGGCCCAGAACTCGGCCGAAGCGTTTCTGCGCCTGGCCGCGCTCGGCGTCCCCTTCCCCCAGGACAAGTACGGGGCCTATGTCGGCTACAAGACCGACAACGACCCGCGCCAGCGGGCCACGTCGGCCGGCCCGCTGACATCACGGCTGATGTTCGAGGCCCTGGCCCGGGACGTCGAGGCCCGGGGCATCCCCATCCTCGACGGCCTCCAGGTCATCGGCCTACTCACCGAGGGCCGGGGGAAGAGGCCAAGGGTCATCGGGGCCGTCGCCCTGGACTCGAAGAAGACGACGGCGAAGCGCGCGCGTTTCGTTCTCTTCAACGCCGTCAACATCATCCTGGCCACCGGCGGGCCCGGGGGGATGTACAAGAGCTCGGTCTATCCCGAGGACCAGAGCGGCTCGCACGGCATCGCCTTCGAGGCCGGGGCCGTCGCCCACAACCTCACGGAATCCCAGTACGGGCTGGCCTCGATCAAATTCCGCTGGAACCTGTCGGGAACCTATCAGCAGGCCATCCCGGGATACATCTCGACGGACCGGACCGGCGGCGACGAGCGGGAGTTCTTGAGCGATCACTTCCCCGACGTGGGAAAGCTGGCGACGGCGATTTTTTTGAAAGGTTACGAATGGCCGTTCGATCCGGCGCGGGTGGGCGGCTGGGCGTCGTCGCTCGTCGATCTTCTCGTTTACGAGGAGACCGTCGTCAAGGGGCGGCGCGTGTTCCTGGACTACCGCCGCAATCCCGGCGGCGCGGAGGCCTTCGACTTCGGCTCGCTCGGGCCCGAGGCGCGCGACTATCTCGAAAAATCGGGCGCGCTCCTGGCGACACCGATCGCCCGCCTGCGCAAGATGAACGGGCCGGCCGTCGAGCTCTTCAAGGCCCACGGCATCGACCTCGGCCGCGAGCCGCTCGAGATCGCCGTCTGCGCCCAGCACAACAACGGCGGCTTCAAAGGGACGATCTGGTGGGAATCCAACGTCCGGCACCTGTTCCCCGTCGGCGAAGCCTGCGGCACGCACGGCGTCCGGCGGCCGGGAGGATCGGCCCTGAACGCGGGACAGGTCGGGAGCATGCGGGCGGCGCGTTTCATCATCAGAAGATACGCGGACGGGCCGCCGTCGCCACGCGAGTTCGCCCGGCTGGCCGGGCGGGCGATCGCCGGCAAGATCGCCTTGGCCCGCGGCCTCGTGGACAAGCCGGGCGGCGACCGCGCTCTTATCGTCAAGGCCCTGGCCGAGATCCGGGAGCGGATGTCGGCCTGCGCGGCCCACGTCAGGAATCCCGCCGACGTCGCCCGCGAGACGCCCCTGGCTTGGGAGCTCGTGGCGCGCCTGCGCCGGGATCTGCGCGTCGCCTCGCCGCGCGGGCTCGCCGCGGCCTTCAAGCTGCTCGACACGGCGCTGACGCACGCCGTCTATCTCGAGGCCGTCCGGGAATACCTCGGGCGCGGCGGAAAGAGCCGGGGCTCGTATCTCGTTCCCGAAGGCGGCGGCAGGGACGCTTGGGTCCGGCAGGACGGCTCCAGGGCCTTTCCGCTGGCCTCGCCGGACGACTTCGCCGGCCGGAAGATCCTCGAGATCGGCCTCGACGGCCGGGGGAAAGTGAAAATGTCCTGGGTTGACGTCCGGCCGGTTCCGGAAGCCGAGAGCTGGTTCGAGAACGTTTGGAACGATTGTCTCAATGACAGGATCGTCCGGGAGGAGGATTGACCGTGGCCAGAAAGAATCCAGCCAAAAAGCCCGTCGCCCTGATCACCGGCGCCGGCCAGGGAATCGGCCGGGCCATCGCCATCGAGCTCGCCCGCGAGGGCTTCGACATCGCCGGGTTCGACATCGCCTGCGACCCGAAGCATAAGGCCAGGGGTTTGTACGAGGTCAAGCGGCGGGTCGAGAAGCTGGGCCGGCGCTTCCTCCCCGTCCGCTGCGACATCGCGGCGCTCGCCGGCCACGACCGGGCCATCGAGGCCGTGATGGCCGGGCTCGGCCGCGTCGACATCCTCGTCAACAACGCCGGCGTCGCGCCGGAGAAGCGCCTGGACGTGCTGGAGACGACGCCGGCGAGCTTCGACCGGCTGATGGGCGTCAATGCCCGCGGCGCCTTCTTCCTGACCCAGAACGTGGCCCGGCGCATGGTCGCCCGGAGCCGCGGCGAGGACGTCGTCGCCCCGGCCGTCGTTTTCATCACCTCGATCAGCGCGGCCGTCTCCTCGACGAACCGGGCCGAGTACTGCCTGTCCAAGGCGGCCCTGAGCATGGCCGCGACGCTCTTCGCCGACGCCCTGGCCCCGCATGGCATCGCCGTCTACGAGGTCCGGCCGGGCATCATCGCCACCGACATGACCGCCCCGGCCAAGGCCAAGTACGACCGGCTGATCGCCGAGGGGCTCATCCCCCAGGGCCGCTGGGGCCTGCCGGAGGACGTCGCCCGGGCCGTCGCCGGCCTCGTCGGCGGGGCCTTCGGCTACTCGACGGGAGCGATCATCGAGGTCAGCGGCGGCATGAACATCCGCCGGCTGTAACGATCCGCGCCGATCTCCGTGCGGGCGGCGGTTGTGCGGCGGCGGGATATTTGATATCCTGGCGGCAGACGGAGGGAACAATGGGCGCATCAAAAGGATCTCAAAGCCGCATCTTCTGGGGACTGATCTTCATCGTCGTCGGCATCCTGGTCTTGTTCGACCAGATGGGACGGCTCGACATCGGCTACATCGTCAGCCGCTACTGGCCGGCGATCTTCATCATCGTCGGCGTCTCCATCCTCATCTCCAACGAGTTCAAGCATTCCGGCGCCGGTCTCTTCTTCATCCTCTTCGGCGCCTTCTTCCTTTTGATGGACATGAGGATCTTCGACCACCGGGTCTGGCACTATTTCTGGCCGATCCTCATCATAGGCCTCGGCATCTGGCTCCTCTTCAAGCCGGGACGGGCGGCCGCGGACAAAAAAAAAATCCCTGAGCTGACCGTCGACGAGCTGCGCATCTCGCAGGTCTTCTCCGGCACGTCGCGCCGCGTCGACTCCCCCGACTTCAAGGGCGGCTCGGCCGAGGTCGTTTTCGGCTCGGCCCAGATCGATCTCAGCGGCGCCGTCCTTGCGGGCGGCCAAGCGACGCTGGCCCTGTCGGCCGTCTTCGGCGGCATCGAGGTCCGCGTCCGGCCGGAATGGCAGGTCGTCATCCATGGGACCCCGATCCTCGGCTCGATCGACCAGAAAACGAGCCAGGCCGCCGGCGCGGCGAAGACGGGCACGCTCTACGTCAACGGTTCGGCCGTCTTCGGCTCCATCCTCATCAAGGACTGAATCCGGCCAGGGCAAGGGCGATGAAGAAAGCTCTCCTCTGGACCCTGGCCGCGGTCCTCACCCTGACTTCGGCCGCATATCAGCGGATCACGGGCCCGAGCCGGGCTCTCACCGTGAAGGCCGACGTCGGCGGCGCGGCCGTCCGCCTCAAGCTGCCCAGGAGCGCCGAGAACTCGCGGGACCTCAGGATCGCGCTCGCCGTCCCCGCCCCCGCCGAGGGCTGGCTGGAGTACAAGCGCTTCAAAACCGGCGATCCCTGGATTCGGGAGACGCTCGTGCGGCAGGACGGGGGACTCGCCGGATTCCTGCCGAAACAGCCGGCGGCCGGCAAGCTCGCCTACAGGGTCCACCTGGCGGCGGGCGACCGTGACGTCGTTCTCGGCGGCGGAGAGCCGGTCGTCGTCCGCTTCAAGGGCGCCGTCCCGCTCCCGCTTCTCATCGCCCATATCCTCGTCATGTTCGCGGGGATGCTCTTCTCCACGGCGGCGGGGCTGGCGGCGCTCGACAGGTCGAGGAGCCCGCGGCCCTTCGTTCTCTGGGCGACGGGCCTGATTTTCCTCGGCGGTTTCATCCTCGGGCCGCTCGTGCAGAAATGCGCCTTCGGCGTGTTCTGGAGCGGTTTCCCGTTCGGCATGGACCTGACGGACAACAAGACCGCGATCTCGTTCCTCTTCTGGATCGCGGCCCTCGCCGCCGGCCGGAAAGGGAAGCCGGCGAGAGCGGCGGTCATCGCCGCCTCGGTCATGACCCTCGCCGTCTTCCTCGTCCCCCACAGCCTGTTCGGCTCGGAATTCAAGTATACGAATCCCGGGTGACGGCCGGCCGGCGCCTCATGTCTTCATCTGGAACCTGACCGTCACCGTGAAGACGACGGGAGTCTTCTTGCCGTCGATGATCAGGGGCTCGTACTTCCACTGCTTGACGCAATCGATGGCCGCCTGGTTGAGGAGCGGGATGGACCTGAGGATCATGACGTCCTCCACGTGCCCGTCGGCGGCGGTCCTGACGGACAGGATGACGGTGCCTTGGACGAGGGCCAGCCTGGCATTGTCGGGATAGACCGGTTCCACGGCAAGAATGAGCAAGGGCGGCTTGATCGGCCCCTCGGCCTTGACCGCTCCGCGGGCGAACTTCTCGAGGAGCTTATCCCTGTCCGCCTGGGTCATCTGGAACCGCGCCGTCACGGTGAAAAGGATTTTCTGAGGCTTCCCGTTGATGAGGAGCGGTTCGTACTTCCATTGCTTGACGGCGGCGACGGCCGCGGCGTCGAGCGCCGGGATCGATCTCAGGATCCTGGCGTCCTCGACGTCGCCCTTCTCGCTCGCCCGCGCCTCGAGAATGACGGTGCCTTCTATCCCGGCTTTGGCGGCCTCGTCGGGATAGACAGGCTCGACCTGCTTGATGAGCTTCGGCGGCTTGATCTCGCCCACGGCCTTGACGGCGCCTTTTTCAAACGCCTGCCGCTCTTTGTCCTGCGCTCCGCCCGCGCCGCCACTCAGGACGCCGCCCACGACGCCCCCCTGGATTCCGCCCTCGACGCCACCTTTGATTCCGCTCTCGAGAGCCTCCTTCATCTTTGGGTCGGCCTCGATCCAGTCGATGGCCTTCATGTCCAAAACGCCGCTGGCGACGCCTCCCACCACGCCGGCCTGGGCGCCGGTGACGTTGCCGTCCTTGTCCCTGACCAACATGAACTGTATGGTCGCCGTAAGCACCGCCGGCCGCCGCTTGCCGTCGACGACGAGCGGCTCATACTCCCACTGCCTGACGGCCTCGACAGCGGCCTGCTCCAGAAGCGGGACCGACTTGATGACTTTGATATTCTCCACCTTTCCGTTGACGCCGATGCCGAGCTCGACGATGACGATGCCCGCAATTCCCGCTTTTTTCGCCGCCTCGGGATAGACCGGCTCGACCTGCTTGACGAGCTTCGGCGTCTGGATGTCGGGCGCGCGTTGGCCGGCTGTCGATCCGCTGTCCCCGAGGAGGGCTTCATCGGCGTACATCTTCGTCTGCCTCAGGGAAATGAAATAGGGCTTCCCCTGGCTGTTCTCGAAGCCGAGGATGGTGACGTTCTTCAGGCTCGACACCGTGATATTCGTGTCCAGGAGGCTGACCTGCTTCCCCGCCGGCGCGGCCTGACCCTCCGTCCTTTCGAGGACCTCGACGCCGAACGACTGGCCGGCGACGGAACCCGGCGTCCCCTTGAGATCGCCGCCCTTCACCCGGAGGAGGTATTCTTTCCCGTCGAGACGGAAGACGTAATCGACCTTGGCCGGATTCCCCATTTTCCAGTCCACCATGCCTTCCGTCAACAGCCGGGCTTCCTTGAGGTTGAAGATCCGCTTGACCTGGGCCTGCTCCTCGGCCAGGTTCTCGTCGGCCGGGAAGCTCGCCGCGAAGGCGTACTTGAGATAGGAGGATGTCACCACGGATGGGGCCGCCGCCACTCCCTCCTTGACCCCCTCGAAGATCCTGAGCTTCATCTCCCATTGGATGACCTTGTACTGTTTCGCGCCGGCGTCGCCGGCTTCACGGCCGAAGCCGAACAGGGCCATAAGGCCCAGGACCGCGGCCGCGAGACCGGCCGCCTTCAGGATGTTTTTCCTTTTGCCGACCATGATGAGGCCTCCTCTCCGGACAATAAATTCCTGTTTCATTCCGTGCTTCTCTCGGCCCAGACGATGATGATATCCGAGCCCTGCGGCCGGTAAACGTAAGCTTGGGCCGGCGCGCCGCCGACGCTGATATGGTTGATCTCGAAGCGGTCCGCGGGCACGACGAAGCCGGGTCCGGAGCCCTCCGGTCCGATGCCGCGAAGGAGCCAGAAGCTCGCGGCCGCGGTCAGGAGGAGGATCGCGACGCCCGCGGCCCATTCCCACCGCCGCAGGGACGGCGGCCTGGGCGCGGCCGGCCGCCCTTCCCCCGCCCCGAGCGCGAGCCTTCGGCCGAGCTCCGCCGCATCTTTCATATCCGCGGGCTTGATGAAAAGGGCCTCGGCTTCGCTCCGGCTGACGAGCCGGGCCTGGCAGCGGGCGCACTTTTCGACGTGCGCCCGGATGAGCAGGTCCCGGAACGGCCGGAGCGGCACCGCCGCGTAAAGAAGGTCAACCATTCTGCAGGACGCCATGACTTTTCTCCAGAAGCAGCTTGATTTTGCGCCGGGCGTTGAAGAGATGGACCCGGGCCGTGCCCGCCGAGCATTCGAGGACCTCGGCGATATCCCCGGCCGTATATCCCTCGTTCGCCCACAGGCAGAGAGCCGCCCGCTCCTTCGGCGAGAGCCGGTTCAAGAGGCCCGACGGGAGGGCCGGCGGATCGGCGGGGACCGGGTCCGGACGGGCGGCCGCGGCGGCCGACCCGGCGGCTCCGGCCCGGACGATGAACCGTGAAAAGCGGCCTTTTTTCCTGATCATGTCGAGCGCCCTCCGGTAGGTGATGGCCAGGAGCCAGGTCTTGAAGCTCCGCCCGGGATCGTAGCGGGGGAGGTTCTTGAAGACCCGCAGGAAAGTTTCCTGGAAGACATCTTCGGCGTCCTCCCTGTTCCCGAGGATGTTGACGGCCACGGCCAGCACCAGCGGCCCGTAGGCCTCGACCAGCCTTTGATAGGATCCGGCCGTTTCTTTCAAGCAGGCCGCGATGATCTCTTTCTCGTCCATGGAGCGGCGCCGTCTCCGTTCATCCCCGTTCATCAGAGAATACGCCGGCCGGGGGCCGGGCGTTTAGGGCCGAGAGAGAGGGGATGGTTCCCTCCGGGGGGACCGTCCCTCCTAATTTTTAATGGAGCGAAGGAGTTCCTCGGTTTTGTCTTTCAGGCCGGGGTGGGCCGCGGACTTGGCGGCCGCGGCGACGGCCTTATCCTTGACTCCCGCGTTGAACCAGGCGGCCGCGGCGTCGTACCAGGCCATGGCCTCCGTCAGCCGCAGGCGCTCGATCTGAAGCTCGCGCTTCCGGACGAGCCGCGCCCTCCGCTCCTCCGAGAAGGCCGAAGTCTTGATTTCATCGATCTTGGCCTTGATCGCGATTTCAAGGAGAGCCAAGGCCCTCCCCGCCTTCTCATAATAGCCGGCCGCTTCGGCCCAGAGGCCTTTCCGTCCGGCGATCGTGCCCAGCCCGAAGAGCGATTCGGCGTTGGCGGCATCGTATTTCAGCGATTCTAGGAAATCCTTTTCCGCCCGCCCGATCTCATTCAGCTCGAGGGCGATCGTCCCGGCCAATTCGAAGACCTCGGAGTTGGTCGGCAGCCGCCCTTTGGCTTCGTCGACGTGGCCGAGGGCCTCGGCCTCCCGCTTGAGGTCGTGGAGGTTCCAGGCGAGCCAGTAATTGGCCTCGCCGATGAGCCAGTAGCCGAGCTCCAGGATGCGGTTGAGAACGGCCATGGCTTCTTCGTGCCGTTCGAGGTAGGTCAGGCAGACGGCCTTGCCGAGCAGGGCGTCGCGGTACTCGGGCGAGATCTCGAGGGTCAGGTCGTAGAACCGGAGGCCCTTGTCGAACTCCTCGGTGGCGAAATAGATGCCGGCCAGCAGGATCTTGATCTGCGGCGATTCCGGGATGGCCTCACTGGCCTTGAGGAGATGGGTTTCGGCCTCGATCAGACGGCCGCGCTTGAGGATGAGGTCGCCCAGGTTGTAGTGGGCCTCGGCGAAACCGGGGTGGCGGGCCAGGAGATCTTCGAACGGCTGCGGCTCTCCCCCCCCGCCCAGGGCGGCCTCGTACTGCAGGAGCGGTGAATCGGGATAGGCTTTCAGGTATTCGGCCGGCTTGCCCCGGTTTCCCGCGATGGGGACGGCGTAAGCAGAGGACCAGGCCGCGAGCACGGCGGCCGAAAATTCGTTCGCCGGCCCGTTCTTGAGAAGCGTTTCCTCCGCGCTTTTGATGGTTTGGACGCGGGTCGTGTCCCATATGGTCGTCGTCCCGATGTCGCGCATGGTGCCGAGCGTCCGCACAGGCAAGGTCGATATGATGACGGCATAGGGCTCGAGACCGGCGAGCGCGCCGTTCTCGCGGATGAGCTTTTGGGCCGCGGCGAGGGTCGCGGGATTGTCGATGCCGATCTCCCTTTCCCTGAGCGCCAGGAGCAGGCAGGCTTCGGCGTACGGCGTCGCGATCCGCCGGCGCGCGCTCCGGTTCGCGTAGAGCTCTCCGTAGGTCCGGACGGCCTTCTTCAACGCAAGGTAGTGCCCCTCTCCGGCGAGACGATCGGCTTCGTCGGCCTGGAGGCCATGGTCCTTGTACTCGACGGTCACGACCCTTTTGGCGGGCGGACCGCAGAACGCCATAGCCAGGATCAGACCGGCTGCGAAAAAGCCTGGAGTCGCTCTTTTCATGCATTCACCCCCATAATCTCACGCGGGCATCTCCGACTAATATAGCAGGAAAGACGTCCGATGTTAAAAAGCGACGCCCGCCGGGATCGCCGGCAGGATGAATATGATTTTGGACAAGGACGCTGGCTGGCGAGGCGCCAAGGTTTCAAAGGAAAAGGAAGCGGGGCTAAGGAGGATCCCTCTCCAGCCAGCGATTGCATTATAGTGAACGCTCTTACTGAAAGTCAATGGGAAAAGTGAGAATTGCCGCAAGATCGCGGCCGGGGCGGATCGGCAGGGACGGAGAGGACTTCCAACGGAGCGCCGGAGGCCGATTTGACGGCTCCTCGCTCGTGTGGTACAAGGGTTTTTGGAACGCAGACGTGGACCTCGGCGTTCCCCTCCTGGCGTGGCTCTGATGTCCGTTAAGAAAATCAAGAAGACCGACAAGCAGTGGAAGGAAGTCCTGACCCCCGAGCAGTACAGGGTCATGCGGCAGGGCCTGACAGAGAGGCCGTTCGAGGGGGCGTACAACGACTTCTGGGAAGCCGGGCTGTACATCTGCGCCGGCTGCGGGGCTCATCTTTTCCGGTCGGAGTCAAAGTTCGACCAGGGGCTGGGCTGGCCCAGCTTCACGGCCCCCGTCGATGAAAAGAACATCGTCTACAGGGACGATTATTCGCTGATCGTGAAGCGCGTCGAGGTCCGCTGCGCCTCGTGCGGGGCCCACCTGGGGCACGTCTTCGACGACGGCCCGGAGCCGACTTACCTCCATTACTGCGTCAATTCGGCATCCCTTAATTTCCTGCCCGACGAGACCGCGGAATAAGTCTCGGCGCGAGAACTGTCCCCTTTTTGTGACAGCTCGTCCCTATATCCAGGGCCGCTAAAAAAGCCCACGGAGGGGGGAAACTTGGCACGAATCTTGGATGATTTTTTCCCAATTGAAAGCCAAACAACAACGGGTTGTGGCAGGCAAAAAAAGATGAAAAACTTCTTGACAGGGATGTTAAAAAGGTATAGGCTCACTTTTCCATACGCGAAAGCCTCACACTACGGGTGTGTAACGGTTAGGGCCTCGGCCTCGTTATTAAGAGAGGCGGAAGGCCGGAAAAGAGAAAAAAGACTCTTTACTCGTGCAACCGGACGCTTATATACGGAGTATTCCTATATAAATAGTATAAAAGGGAGCTAATCTGATGGCCACGCAATATAAACTTAAAAAAGAGGAGATCTTGAGCCTGATCCCCAAAGTCAGCTCGGACACCCTCTTCCCCGAGGAAGAGGAGACTTTTCGTGCGGCCGAACCCCACGACGCCTCCGACCGGTTCGACGGGACGAAAAACGTTTCTCCGTCGGCTGGGAAGGCCCTCGTTTCCCCCGAGGATATGGAGCAGACGGCCGATCTGGTGAAAATCTATCTCCGGGAGATGGGCAGCATCCTTCTGCTCTCCAGGGAAGAGGAAATCGCCCTGGCTAGGAGGATGGAGAAGGGCGACAGAACTATCTTCAAGGCCCTGGCCAAAACGCCCTACACCATGGAGGAAGTCCTGGCTTTCGAAACCACGATCAAGCAAAATCCTGAAACGTTGTTAAAATTCTTTACAATGTCCGAAGAGGACTTCTCTGAGGAGAACCTCGAGGCCAGGAAAGCCGACATCCTGGACCGGATCCGCCGGATCAAGGTTCTTTACGCCCGTCTGAGAAAGGTCCGTCCCCTTGTGCGCAACAGAATGGCCCGGGGGCGCCTGATCGTCAGGATGATCCAGCTGGGCCGGGGCCTGGACCTCAAGCCCGAGCAGAAGGACCGCTTCATCGAGCGCGTCCAGTCCCGCCTGAAGGAGCGCCTGGCCAAGTGCCCCAAGGGCGTCCGGAGGGGTATCCGGGCGACTCTGCAGACCGTCGCCGCCGGGAAGCGGGCCAAGGACAGGGCCAAGAACGAGCTCGTGTCCGCCAACCTCAGGCTTGTCGTCTCCATCGCCAAGAAGTACCAGGGCCGGGGCCTCCAGCTTCTCGACCTCATTCAGGAAGGCAATATCGGTCTGATGCGCGCCGCCGAGAAGTTCGACTACCGCCGCGGCCACAAATTTTCGACTTACGCCACCTGGTGGATCCGCCAGTCCATCACCCGAGCCATCGCCGACCAGGGCCGGACCATCCGCATCCCCGTCCACCTGACCGAGACCATCCACCGGCTGAAGAAGATCTCTCAGACGACCGTCCAGGAAAGCGGCAAGTCTGCTTCCCCCGAGGACCTGGCCCAGAAGATGAATCTGCCCGTCAACAAGGTCCTGGAGATGATGTACAGCTCCCAGGACCCCGTTTCGATCGAAACGCCGCTCGGCGAGAACGGCGAAGGCTCCCTGGGCGACCTGCTCGAGGACAAGTCCTTCCCCTCCCCGCCCGACACCGTCATCCACATCAACCTCCGGGAGCAGATCGAGGCCGCCCTCCGCACCCTGCCCGAGCGCGAGACCATGGTCCTGCGGATGCGCTACGGCCTGGGCGACGGCCGCGAGTACACGCTCGAAGAGGTCGGCCAGCACTTCAAGCTGACCCGGGAGCGGATCCGCCAGATCGAGCTCAAGGCCCTCAAGGCCATCCAGCTGTCGGTGCCCGGACAGAAGCTGAAGTCGTTCTGATCCCGGCCGGCGGGCGCCTGGATATCTGCTTTGTGTTCAACGGCTTACGGCTAAAAGCGCCCGGCCGTGAGATTCTCCCGGCCGGCGGGCGTCCTTGAAAAGCGGGTCCCTTTCTGGTACCCTATCTGCCATTCGCCCCGGGCTTGCCATGAGCTACGAAAAGATTGGGTTTATCGCTCCCTCCACCTGCCTGCCGCTCCATGAAAAGGCGACCCTCAGAAAAACGGCCAACCTGCTGAAGAAGGCCCTCGGCGTCAACGACGTCTACTTAAGCCCCCATCTCTACTCGAGCGACGAGGAGATCGACCACGTCACCGCCTCCGCCGAGGACCGGGCCGATGTCTTCAAGATGGCCGTCCGCGAGTTCGACCTGATCGTTTCGGTCGCCGGAGGCACGGGCGCCGAGGACATCCTCCGCCGGCTCGACAGGAAAGACTACCGCATCATCCGGGAGCGCCGCCCCATGTTCATCGGCTTCTCGGACTTCACCTTCCTCCTGAACGAGATCTATTACGTCACCCGCGTCCCGGCCGTCTACTTCCCTTCCCTCAAGCTCGGCAAGGGCAACTCCAAGAAGATCATCCCCCTGATCTCGGGCGAGGAGATCCACTACCAGGGTCGGGCCTGGCTGACGCCCCCGCCGCCGCGGAAGCTCTCGGGCATCCCGATCGGCGGCAATCTCTCCACCTTCGTCAATTTCCTCAACCGCAAGAAGCCCCCCCGCTTCAGCTGGCGGCGCCACATCCTGTTCATCGAGGACATCCAGGTGGACGTCGAGGACCTGCACCGGCTCCTGGCCGCCCTGCGGCGCCACAACGTCTTCAAGGGGATCAAGGGCATCGTCATCGGCTCACTCGACGCGACGAGCAAGAACTCCCACGCCCGCAGGCAGCAGAAAGAGGCCTTGAGGTTCGTCCGGACCTACCTCGACGACGTCATCCGGGACCGCCGGAAAAAGGGCTTCCCCCTGCCGATCCTGGCCGTTTCGAACTTCGGGCACAACATCCGGCGCAATCTCATGGCCGTTCCCATCGGCGGAAGGGTGACGATCTCCAAGGGAAAAAAGATCTCGTTCCGGATCAGGCGGCGGCCGGCCAAGAACGGCACGTCCGCCTGACGCAGGCCAAGCCCTCGTCGTCAAGAGGGATAGTCCCCTTCCCCCCGCTCCCCTCCCCGCGCTTATTTCCTCAGGTAGATCAGCGCCTGCATGGCGGCGATCGCGCCCTCTCCCGCCGCCGTCACAACCTGGAGCCCGCCGCCCGTGGCGTCCCCCGCGGCGAAGACGCCGGGAATGTTCGTCCGCTGATAGCGATCGACGGCGATGCACTGCCTGGCGTCCATGGTCAGGCCCGCCCGGCCGAGCAAAGGCCCCGCGGGGACGTCCCGGAAGACAAAAACGGCCGCGGCGGCGATTTCCTCCGTCCGTCCGTCTTTCCCGATCACGACCTTCTCCACGCGCCCCTCTCCGGCGATTTCCCTGACCTTGGCCTCCCAGCGGACGGCGATCCCCCGGGCTTCCATCCCCGCCGCGGCCTGGGCGGGAACGTCCGAACGAGGTTTCTCCGGGATCCAGACGACCCGGCACCCCATCTGGCGGAGCGCCAGGACGTCCTCCCCGGCCTCTTCGGAATAGCCGACGACGACCACCTCCGCGCCCCGGAACAGGGGGCCGTCGCAAGTGGCGCAGTAGCTGACGCCCTGGCCGAGGAGCCGCTCCTCGCCCGGGATCAGCCTCTCCCGGGGGATGGGCTTTCCCGTGGCCAGGATGACGGCCCCGGCCTCGATCAGGGCGTCCTTCGTCGTGGCGTACTTGGGGTCGGAGTCCAGGCCGAAGGCAATGGCGTCGCCGTCGAGGATCTCGGCGCCGAAATGGACCGCCTGGGCGCGGAACTTCTCCAGGAGTTCCCGGCTGCCGATGGAGAGGAAGCCGGGATAGTTCTCGATCGTGTAAAGGATGGCCATGCGGGACAAAGCCCGGCCGGCCAGGATGAGCGTTTTCCTGCCCCCCCGGGCGGCGTAGAGCCCGGCCGTCAGCCCGGCCGGGCCCGCCCCGACGACAAGGACGTCGGTCTTGAGATTGCGGATGGACATGCGCGCCGGCACGTCACTTCCTCAGCTGGCCGCTGTCGGCCACTTTCCATTGGCCGCCGAGCTCGATATAGAGCATGGTCCGCTCGATGTCCCGCTCCTTCTCGTTCCTGTATTTCAGGTCGACGAGCATCCAATCCTGGAGGCCGCGGTAGGCCATCTCCAGGACGGCCTCGTTGGCCCCGGCGAAGTTCGCCCCCCGGAACCTCTTGAGCACGGAGACGTTCCGGCCGTAGTTCCTGAGGTAGACCGGAAGAAGCCCCTTGGCCGCGGCGTCGTCCTTGATGTACTGCTCGATCAAATTCGTCGGCGCATAGTTCTGATCCAACATCACCCAGGCATATTCGTCCTGCGGCTTGGCGCGGCCGCCGGACATGGCCCGGATGCCGAAGTAGGCGCCGAGGGCGATGGCGTCGACGGCCAGGAAAATGGCCAGGATCTTGAGCGTCTTATTCATGCGGACCTCCAGATTTTACGGGCGGGGCCGGATTCTCCCCTTTCGTCCGGGACAGGGCCTCGACCTCGGACGCGAGCAGACGGAATCTGTCCGAAGGAACGGCGCGGGCCCGGGGCTTGCGGAAGATCGGCCGGGTCCGCCTCTCTTCCTGGCCCGAGGCGCCGCCGAAGACCTCCGCTTCCCGGCCTTCGGGATTCCGTTTGAAATATTCCTCGAATTTCGTGTCGGGCAGGAGTTCCAGGCCGCGGAGCGACCGGAGCATGGCCCGGGTGCTGACGCCGAAATAGCGCTTGAGGAACAGGACCTCCTCGAAGCCCAGGCTCCTCGCCCGGAAGTCCTTTTCGATGATCTCCCGGAGCTTGGACGGCGGGACAAGAAATGCGGCGGCGAAGGCCTGCGCGAACTGTTCCCGGGGCGGGTACAAAGACACGTATTCGTCGACGATGACGTCGGCGTTGTCGATGATGGGGCCCTCGGACCGGTCTTTGAGATAGTGGGCGTACTCGTGGGCGGCGATCAGGGCCTGGAGCCCCAGCGGCTCGGCGGCGTTGATGGCGGCGAAGGCCGCCCGGCGCTCCGCGTCGAAGACGAAGATGCCGGAAATCCGGGACTCTTCGGGAAAGGGATGGCGGACGATGCGGCAGCCGTTGACTTCGCAGAGGTTGAAGATGTCTCGGACAGGCTCGTTGCCGAGCCCCAGGCGCCGCCGCTCCTCCTCGGCCAGCCGCTCGGGCGAGATGCGGGAATACTGGGGGGCCAGGTCCAGGCGCCGGCCCGTCTCGTCCTCAAGCTCCAGGTACCGTTCGCAGTAGGCCCGGAACTTCAGGACCTCCCGGCGGGCCCGGTCGTCGACGGCCCCGGCCGCGAGCAGGGCGTCGAAGGCCGGCCGCGTCTCGCCGAAGAAGAAAGCGACGTCCTTGTTCAGGAAGGCGGCGATTTTCAGAAGCGTCTCGAAGCTCGGCGTTCGTTTTCCGGATTCGAGGAGCGAAATGTATTCCGAGGACAGGCGGAGGGCCTTGGCGAAGGCGCCCTGGCTCAAGTTGATCTCTTCCCTCGCTCTCTTCAGCCGGGTCCCGAGGATCTTGTCCATGGCTTCGCACCCCCTGGGCGGAGCCTAGGATAACACGAGGTTATGGGCACGGTCAACCGCGGCCTCGCCCGGGACGCGCGACGTTTGTTTTGACAAGCATCCGCTTCTCTGGTAAAAATGGGAACGACGGGTTGGGACCCGAGAGATCATCAAGAGGGTCAGGCTATGGGCGAAAGCAACATACTCGAATTCTTCTCGGGCGCCGCCAGGGGTTTCTGCAATCTGGTCCTGAACCAGATCCAGGACGGCGTGTCCTGCCTGGACAGGGATCGCAAGGTCATCTTCTGGAACAAGCCCGCCGAGCAGATGACGGGATTCGAAGCCTCAGAGATCCTCGGCAAGGTGTGCTTCGAGGATCTCGCCCTGTTCGTCAACCGGGAGGGCGAGAACATCTGCCAGGACAAGTGCCCGGTGGAGGCGACCCTCAGGGACGGCTCGGTCCGCACCCTCGATGTCTATCTCCGCCACAAGGACGGCTACCGCTTCCCGGCCCTGCTCCGCATCGTGCCCGTCTTCAAGGAGGACGGATCGATCCTCGGGATCGTCGAGACGTTCGCCGACGCCGCGCCCAAGATCCGGGTGCCCCTGAGCGTCGCGGAAATCGATAAGATGAGCCTGCTCGACGGCGACACGGGGGTTTCGAACAGGCAGTACCTCGAGATGACCCTCAGGAGCCGGCTGGACGAATTCCAGAAATTCGGCCTGGCGTTCGCCCTGATCTACGTCGATATCGACAATTTCGGCAAGACGCTCGAGAAACACGGCCGCTTCAACGCCAACAAGATCCTGCGGACGGTCGCCCGGACGCTCCACAAGAACATCCGCTACTTCGACATCGTCGGCCGCTGGAGCACGGACGAATTCCTCGTCGTCCTCCTCAACATCGACGAAAGCCGGCTCGACATCGTGGCCAACAAGCTGCGCCTGCTCGTCGCCGAATCCTACATCACGACCGAAACGGGCATGCTGAACGGGACCATCTCCATCGGGGCCAGCATCGTCCAGCGCTACGACTCGGTCGAATCCCTCCTCAAGCGGACCGAGCAGCTCATGCTCCACAGCAAGTGGCTGGGACGGAACCGCGTCAGCCTCAGCTTCACGCAGAAGGACATCGGCTGATCCGCGCACAGGCCCCTTCCTCCGGGGGGGTGCGGAAGAAGGGGTGAAATGAAGGAGGAGTTCAAAAAGACGCTGTTTTTCTGGTCTTGACGTCGCTCAGCTCGGCGCCGAAATCGACGTGGTTGTTGGCTCCGACCAGGGTGAGCCGGACCTCCGTGTCGCGGAGGACCCACTCCGAGCTGAACTCCACGTGGCCCTGGCTGAGGGCGATCCCCCAGCAGTCGTTCATGTGCTCGTAGGAGTGGTCCTGCCAGATCGCGCGATCGGCCCGCGGGCTGCCGGCCGCGGCCGTCAGGAATTCGCGGATCTTGTTGTAATCCCTGATGTAGTTGTTCTTGTCGGCGTAGTTCTCGAGCAGGCGGATGCGGGTCGCGACGAGGCCGCTCTCGTCGAAGACATATTCCAGCTGGCACTTCTTCCCGGCGACGTTCCGCCTGTAACCGAGGATTTCCGCGCCCTGCTCGGCCTCAATGCCATGGGGCTTGCCTTCGGCCCGGACGATCGCGTCCTTCGTCGTTCCCCAATCCGTGACCGGCCTGTAGGGGGCCTCCAGGTCGATCTCCGCCGGGTTGACGATCTCGTCCCCCGACGAAATCTGGATCACTTTAAGCGACGGATAGAGCTTCCGGACGCAGGACTCGTGGATGTATCCGGCCCGCGCGTTGCCGGACTGCAGGGAAGTGAAATAGACATAGAACCAGCAGGTCTTCGCCTTGACGGCGCTCGCCAGCGACAGGACGGCGCCCCGCTCCAGCGTTTCGACGGCCGGGCTCTTCTCTGAGGCGTCGAGCCGGACCACGGCCTTGTCCTCGGTGACCTGGAGCTTCTTGCCGTTGGCCGAGGCCGGCCGGCCGAGGAAGGCCGGAAGAAGCAGGGATAGGGCGGCGATCACCGCTGTCCGCTGGAGTCGTTTGGCGTTCTTCATTCTCTCGCTTCCGAAACGCGTCCCTGCGCCTGTCCTTTCTTTTGGTCCCATGGATCGTCACTACTATGGCCTGGGGGGTAAATTGCGGCAATGCTCTTCCGGGGTGATTTGGCGGAGGAACTCTCTCACCGCCGGGGGTGGGTAAAATCGCGAAATATCACCCTTTCAGTTCCTCAGCTGGAACCGGACGGTGACCGTGAAGATGACGGGCCGGGGACGGCCGTTGATGATCATCGGCTCGTACACCCATTGCCGGACCGCGTCGACCGCCGCCTGATCCAGGAGCGGAATCGACCGCAGGATCTTCACGTTCAGGACCCGCCCGTAGACGTCCGTCGTCGCCTCGATGATGACCGTGCCCTCGACCCGCGCCTGGCGCGCGATCTCGGGGTACACCGGTTCGACGGAATGGACGAGTTTCGGGGGCTTGATCTCGCCGATGGCCCGCACGGGCGCTTCGACTTCGCCGACGACGCCGCCCAGGACGCCTCCGACGACGCCTCCGAGCACGCCTCCGACGACGCCGCCCTCGACGCCGCCTTCAACGCCGCCCTCGACGCCGATGTCCGAGAGCTTCTCTTCGGCGATCTGGTCGGGGATCTCGACCGGGGCCACCAGGCGGCCCGGCTCGACGGGGGCCTGCGACTGGACCGGCTTGATCCGCGTCGTCCTGGCCACGGCCTTCTTCTTGGCCGGCGGCGGCGGTGGAGGAGGCGGCGGGGGCGGCGGCGCCAGGAAGGCGCTGTACACCTCAACCCTCGGCAGCTCGCCCGTCTTCATGAGAGGGATCATGATGAGAATAAGGATGATCATGACGTGGGCCGCCAGTGAAAGCGGGAAGACGGCGGCCTTCAGTCCCGTATTCCTGTCCGGACGGAAAAAGATATTTTCAAACACTTGGCCCTCCATGGCAGGGGATGCGGGAGCCCCGGCCTGCCGGCTCCGGATGCCGGCCTTGACGCGGCCGGCGAAGGAGGCCCAGTACTCCGCCTCTTGCGGAATGGAGGGGGACGTTCTCGGCAGCCCGTCGAGGGCCCGGAGAAACTCGAGGTCGCGGCGGCATTCGGCGCATGTCTCGAGATGCTTCTCCACGCGCGCGGCCTTCCGGCCCGTGAGCTCGCCGTCGTGCCAGGCGCCAAGGAGTTCCTGGAGTTTCCGGTGTCTCATGTCACGCCCTCCTCTCCAGGGAATCCGCCAGGAGCGCTTTGAGCTTCTGCCGGGCGCGGTTGAGCCGGGACATGACGGTGCCGTGCGGCACGCCCAGGGCCTTGGCGATCTCCTCGTAGCTCAGGCCCTCGTAGAACCTCAGGACGAAGACGCTCTTCTGCTCGCCTGGCAGGGACTCGACGGCCCGCCGGAATCTCTCCTCGAACTCGGCCTGCTCGAACTTCTCCTCGGGCCGCTCCCCGTCGGGACGGGAATCCCCGGCCGCCCGCCGCTCCAACGCGCCGTCCTCGAACGGCCTTTCCCGGCAGCGGGCTTTCAGGTAATTGAGGCTCGCGTTGACGGCGATCCTCCTCAGCCACGGATAGAAGGGCCACCGGGCGTCGAACCGGGGCAGGGCGAAGTAGGCCTTGATGAAGGTCTCCTGGGCGAGGTCGTCGGCCGACTGGTGCGCGCCCGTCAGGCGCCGGCAGAGGGCATAGATCATCTGCTGGTATTCCTTGACCAGGCTCTCGAAGGCGTCCACGTCTCCCTCTTGGGCTTTCCGGATCAGGACGGCATCCTCCGGATGCTCGTGCGGTCTGACCGGAGCTCCCATATCTTATTACACCTCGCCGAGGGATTTATTCCCCATCGTGACTCACGCGTAGCTGTGGAGGCCCGAGAGCAGATAATTCACGCCGAAATAAGTGAACAGCGCGGCCAGGAAGCCGACGATGGCGATGACGGCCGACTTCTTCCCTTTCCAGCCCATGACGATCCGCGTGTGGAGGTAGATGGCGAAGACGAGCCAGGTGATGAGGCTCCAGACCTCCTTGGGGTCCCAGCTCCAGTAGGCGCCCCAGGCCCGGTAGGCCCAGATCATGCCGAAGACGAGACCGCCCAGGGTGAACAACGGGAAGCCGACGGCCACGGCGCGGTAGCTCAGGGCGTCGAGCTTCTCCCTCTTCTCCTCCGAGTCGGCGGCGAGATAGAGCAGGCTCGAGACGAAGGCGACGGCGAAGAAGGCCTCGCCGAGGAGCGTCACCGAGACGTGGAGCCAGAGCCAGTAGGACTGCAGGGCGGGGATGAGCGGCGCGGCCTCCTTGGGCATCAGCGGCGAGGAGGCCAGGGCGACCAGGCCGACGGCGATGAGCATGAGGTAGGCGCCGACCCGGGGAAGCCGGGACTTGCGGTCGACAAAGATGAAGACCGCGACGACGGCCCAGGCCAGGAACGAAAGCGATTCGTACATGCTGGTGAATGGGGCGTGGCCGCTCGAGAGGACCCGGGCGACCAGCGCGGCCGTGTGGATGGCCAGCCCCGCTGCGGCCAGGACCAGGCCGGGCTTCGAGCCGGCGGCCTTCTTTGAAAACATGCCGAATAGATAGAACAGCGCCGCCAGCGCGTACAGGACGAACGCGGCCGTGAACAGGGTCGATTCCGCCATCAGCCTCTCCTCAGGGAATTGATGATGCCGTCGAGCTCGGCCGCGAACGCCTCGCGGTTCTTGGCCGCATGGCCCGCGGCGACGACCTCCGTCCGCTCGCGACCCTCTTCGAGGACGGCCCGGATCTCGCGCGGCGGCCAGTAGAAGGCCAGGAAGAGCCCGGTCAGGACGAAGAGACAGCCGGCCCAGATCAGCGGGGCCCCGGGATCCCGGGCCGCCTCGATGACCGAGTACTCGGAGGGCCGGAAGGCCGTCAGGCTGAAAACGAGGTCCGACGGCCGGCCCTCGTGCGCCCCGGCGAAGTCGGGGAAATTGGCGAAGAGCCAGCCGGAGAAAACCTTTTCGCTGGCCTTCCAGCCTTCGACGAGCGCGGCCGGGTTCTTCGGCTCATTGGACCTTGTCTGGACCTGGTTCCCTTCGCCGATGACGAAGTCGGGGACGAACCGCCTGACGAAGATGCGGGTCACGTCTTTGTCGTCGACCGCGGCTTCCTCCCCCACCCTGGGCCGGATGGCGCGGGTGAAGGCGGGGTCGCTTTTTTTCTTGATCGTGACCTCGACCGTCGCGTTGTTCCAGGTCGAGCCGTAGGCCGCCTGGTAGAAAGAGAAACCCCGGTACTCCAGGGGTTTATTGACGAGGATGAGCGAGCTCCTGACCTCGGCGCCGTTCTCGATGACCGTCACAGTGCTCTTCCAGGCCTTGACGCTTCCCTGGGGATAGTATTCCGTTTCGAAGCGGTCCAGGCGGAGCTCGAAGGGCGCCCGGGGCACCTTGGCCGTCTGGCCTTCCGAGAGATCGAGCTGGACACGGAAACCAGTCAGGCCGCTGACGATGCCTCCGGCGATGATGACCAGGAGGCCGAGATGGACGAAGTCCGAGCCGAAGAGGCCGGCGGTCCTTTTCCGGGCGAGGATGGAGATGCGCTTTTCCGAGGGCTTGGCGAGGACGCGGTAGCGATGAGCGCGGAGGATGGTCTCGAGGCGCGCCTTCGCCTCCGCGGCCGGGCCGTTCTTGCCGAAGCGGTGCGCGTTTTTCATCGCCGCGAGCTCGGTAGGCCCGGTCTCGATTTTAGGGTGGAATACGCGGCGACATTTCACCGGCAGGCGCGCGAGCGTGCAGACGATCGTGTTCGCGGCCAGGAAAAAGAGCAGGACCAGGTACCAGCCGGAATGATAAAGCTCCGTCAGCTGGAGGGTGGTGAAGACGCCGGCCAGGCGTCCGTAGCGGGCGGCGTAGGCAGCGGGCGGCAGGCCTTGCGGGATGAGCGTGCCGATGAGCGAGGCGACGGCGATGAGGATGAGCAGGACGATGGCCAGCTTGACGGAGGAGAAGAATTTCCAGACCGGTTTCATGTCAGGTTCCGCCGGAGCCGGGCGTCGGCCCGTGCCCCGCGTCGCCAATCATATCGGATTCAAAATGATCTGACAACTGCGCCGGCGCGGATGGCGGAAAGCTTGATGTCTCATTGACATCCTGTGTCCAATGAGCCGATAATTCCCATGGTCATAAATGCGAAAGGGAATCTTTCTGATATTCGTTTTTTGGGCTCTGCTGGATGTCCCGACCATCGCGGACATCCGGTCTTTCCAGACGACCGAAGCGCATCATAAACTCGGCAAATTCGAGATCGTCATAGTGCAGAAAGCGCTGCGTGTGATATCGTCACGGGGTGACGTCATCGTTGGTGCATGGCCGCACGCTTGTTCCGCCTCGGTTGAAATCAAGAAGAAGGTCAGGACGATCGACAAGCTCGATTTCGACATCAGGCCGACGGGCGGCCGCTATGGTCTCTTTCTACCGAAAAGACAGGAATCCCCGCGCCATTTCATTTTGGTGAAATTGGGCGATTATGATCCCAAAGTGATTGTCATAACCGACAAAGGGCGGAGATTCGTGCTTGGGGGGAGCGCATACCGTGTCTTCCGCGGCCGCTACCTGATCGCTCAAGGCGACTTGGCCGCGGATGCGCCGTATTTCACAATCTTCGATCTGATGAAAGACAAGATACTGTTGACCATCGATTGGGATTCCCGCGTCGCGCGGGTGACCGGTCCGCCTCTCCCTCCCAGCCAGGCGTATCTCATCAAGCTCTATAGCCGCGGGCCCGAGCTGTTCGCGATGGTCGATATGGTGGAATTCTCCACTTCCAAAACCTTCGGGCACGAGGGCCATGTCTATAGGATCGACCTCAATGCGGGCGATATTTTGGACGCCGCTTCCGACGAAAAAGGGCTCGATGAATTCCCCATCGATGATTCCAATATCGACGTGATAGATAACTGCCTTTGCCGGGAGACCTCAGTCAGGATCGTGCCGCCGGACCCTTAACGTCCATCGTGAAACCATCCCTTTTCGGTCCTGACGGAACTATTTGAACACGGGTGCATCGATTTCGACCGTGAAGAATTTGTAGTTCCGGTAGACGGCCTCCGTGATGGATTTGACGGCCTTATTCCCGTTTTTGTCGATGTAGGCCTCCGTGATGACGAACCGGCTGGGGAACCGGATGCCTTTTTTCTCGAAATCGTATTCGGTGACTTGCGTGATCTCCGGCGTTCGATGGAAATTCTTGGCGGTCTCCCTGATCTCGGGCGAGCTCTCCATCGATTTGACGTTCCAAGCGATCTTGAGGACGCCGCCGTCCTTCTCCCTGAGCCAGACCCGGCCGCCGTTGACGATCCGGGAAAGTCCGGGGACGGGAACGACGTTGACTACCCACGCGCTCTCTCCGTCGACGGCCTCCCGTCCGATCAGATCGTATCTGTAGAGGCTCTGCCTGGACTCGTCGAGCAGGTCGACCGCGCCGAAAAGGACGTTCTGAAAGAAGAAGTGGCGCGTGAGGAGGGCCGTCGGGCGATCGCGATCGTCCTTGATTTTCACGCCATCATGCTCGAGCAGCCTCCGTTGGTCGGCTTTTTTCCCGTTATTGGAGACGAATTGGTAGTCATAGAGGTACGTGTGATCGTCGGGCGTATCCCCAAAAACCGTGGAGGGCGACAGCGAGCCCCAATTCGGCACAAGGTAGAGCCGCCGGTCGACGGCCTTCTCCGAGATGTCCTCGAGACAGACGAAATCGAGAGAGGCGCTCGACAGCCTGACGCAATAAGCTTTCGCCTTCTTGAGCATGTCGGCCAACGCGCCGGAGTCGGCAGCCTTCTGAGCCGATTGAGGCGCGTCTTGAAAAGGCGGGTTTGAAAAAGCGGTCAAGAAAATAAAGAGCAGACCCGCGACCGCCGGGGTCGCCAGCTTGAAAGCTCGAATCATTCGTCCACCCCCTTGGTGTTTGATTCCAGCAGCCTCCATTACAGTCATCTTTTCTGCAATTTTCGTGCCGGGACAGTCAGGTTTCGGACCAATGCCGGAAAATGGATGATTCGCGACCGTTCTTTTTCTAAGCCGTTTATTTTTCAATGAGATGGACAGCATCAGAGCGTTGCCGATCCGAAGGGATGGCATAATTCCGCCGGGCGGCGTCTCTGCCGGGTGGCCTGGATCTTGTCGGATGCCCAGGTTCGGACTTCAAGATTGTAAAGAAAATGAACGCCGGGAGAACCGTTTCCAGACGGAAATAGCCGGCGCCCCGTGGCACGATTATTGCTCTTGAACCATGATTAATCTTGAGGTCAACGGCTAAAGGGTTGGAGGTGTGAATACGATGCGAAAGGTCATGTGGTTTTCCGCCGCGGCGATCCTGACGGCCCTGGCCGGGATGGCTACGGCCGCTCCCCAGGCCGACAACGTCAAGAATCTCGGCAAGGACTCGGCGGAGTTCAAGAACGACAGGGTTCACGCCGCCGTCGATTGGGCCTGCCTCGCCCAGCATCCCAAGGAGAGATGGACCTTCCTCGAGGTCTGGCTCATGCCGGCAAGCCGGAAACCCATCGGCATCCGGCGCGGGGACTTCAGTCTGGTCCTGCCCGACGGCTCCAGCCTCGTCGTTCCCGGGCGGGAGGAGCTCACGGCCGGCCTCCCCGACATCCGGCGGCTCCTGACCGCCACGTACGTGCCGCGGGAACGGACCTCGGGCGCTTTCTGGCCCCGCCGGTACACACGGAAATTCGGCTTCCATGAAGAATCGGGCACGCTGCGCCTCGCCTTCTATTCCTGCACCATCGATGATCAATCCGCGGCCTACGGCGAAATCTACTTCGAGAATCCGCTGGGGAGCTGGCCGGCGGGAACTTATATTCTCGAGATCAGGAACGGCGACATCGACATCGCCATCCCGTTTACCTTATGAAAGGGCCCGGCTCGATAGGTCCGACGCGCGGGGTTCGGATGGTGCCCGCACTGCCCCGAATTGGTGATCAGCTGCCCGTCAGTCCGGCCAGCGTCTTCCGGGCATCCTCGACTTCGGGATGGCCGAGGTCGGAGTCCTTCATACGGGTGAGGGACAATCAGAAACCATGGCCCGGATGAATTCTACCCCTGTCCGAATTTCATTGATCCCAGCGAGATTCTCCCGTTCATTTGGAAATAAAGGGAACAACAATGGCGATCAGGCCGAGAACGACGACAACGAGAATGAAGAGATTGTACCTTGTGTTGTAATTGGTCAGGAGTGAGGAATCATAGTAACCGTCCACGCCTTGGTCTTTGTACATCTTGATCAGCCCGCTGAGAAGCTTGGACCTGGTCTGCTTGCCTTTGAGGATACCTATGATGACCACGAAATTGACCACAATCGTCAGAGATACAAAAATGAGCATGATGATCGTGCGGCTGGCGCTCTTCCCTTGGGAGATACCCGAATTGACGGCCAGAGTCAAAAGGTTGAGGAAGATCGATGTGATGATAAAGATCGTATCGGTGCGCGTGTTCTGCTGAAGTTCTTCAATGATATGTTGGTGAACTCTCTCGATCATGATTTTTCTCTCCTTTCATTTGATGCCTTACCCTCCTTAACTCTATCCCTCAAAATCAATATCGGTACGAACCAGCAGGAAGTCAAGCGTCCAGGATAAAGCGAACGAACCAACTTTTGCTCACTTGAACCCGATTGAAGAATCCGAGTGTCCACTAAGATGTCCACTATTAGGTTGAAGATGCTGCATTACGGGGGGGCGGCTTCACCTGGGTCGTTGATCTATCGGGGGAAATGAATAGCGTGCCTGAGAGGATTCGAACCGCCGACCTTTGGATCCTGAGTTTTTCAAAGGAAATGAATCTGGATAAGCCCGTCGGACTAGGCTATTTTTCCAGGCCCATCTTCTTGAGTATTGCCTGGAATCGCGGATCTCCGCGAGCACCCTCAAAATCGGGATCAGATTTCAGCCCCCATAAATAGTAATATTTATCTTCGCAGGCTTTCTCAAGCCATTCGAAGCCTTCAGCTTTTTTCCCTAATAAAAAACACAACCTTGCTATTCCCCATGAATCTGGATATTGGGTCGGATTTTTAAGCATCTTGTTTAAAATTCGAAGTGCTTCCGATATTTTTCCCATCTTTATATAGGCGTAGCCAACATACGGTTGTCGATTTATCTTTTCATATAGGGCCAGAGCTTTTTCATAACTTCCTGCCTTAAGGTATGCACCTGCGAGTTGAGATTGAGCAGGCTCGAAATCCGGGTCCATTTCGAGGACTTTCTCGTAGCGCTCTATTCGCTGATCATCCGGCAGGAACCATCCCCATTGAGCAAGAATGATAAGTGAGAGAGGGTCGAGTTCTTGGGCTCTTCTATATTCTTGGAGAGCTTCATCAAGACTTCCCTGACCAAAATATAGATGACGACGATATAAATAATCTCCATACTCTTTATGAGCCTCTGAATCGTTCGGATTGAGAGCAAGAGCCGTCTTAAACTCTTTCTCCGCACCCTCCCTATCCCAATCGAAATAAAACTTCAATTGGGCCAAAGAGTCATGAGCTCCTGAGAAAGAAGGTTCAAGTTCCAACGCTCTATTGGCTGCCTCACGTGCTCTAGGAAAAGCATCCTTTCCAGGGAGAAAAGGCCACTGGGCCATCCTTATGAGACAATTGGCTAGATGAGCAAATGGCAGGGCATAACCCGGATCTTTGGCGATCGCGGCTTGGAAAAAAGTGACGGCTTTCTCTAAATTCTCTTTTCCCCTCTTAGCCTCGAAATAGAGGCCCTGCATATAGAAATCATAAGCCTCCCTATTATTCGTATACCGTTGAACGACTTGCGTTTCTCTCTCACCCAATAATCTTATCTTCAGAGCGTTGATGATCTTCTGTGCAATATCGTCTTGAATCGCGAAAATGTCCTGTGATGTCTTTTCATAAACCTCTGACCAGATTTGGAAGCCGTCCTCGGCACTACTGAGCCTAGCCGTTATTCGGAGCTTGTCGCCGAAGACCTGGACACTTCCTTCAAGCACATTCTTGACATTCAATTTTTGACCAATCGAGCGGACATCCATATCTTTGCCCTTCAGTGAAAAGGCAGACGTCCTGGCCGGGACTTTCAATCCCTGGATCGTGCTAAGGGCAGTGATCAGGGTATCGGCAATCCCGCTGCCGATGTATTCGTGCGTTTTGTCTTGGCTCAAGTCATCAAAGGGCATAATCGCAACCGAGGATTTTTCACCCAATTCAGAAATGGGCTTCTTTTTGGAAAAAAAGAGCACGGCCAGCACGATGACAGCGGCAAGGACGAGGAAAATCAGGACAGGCAGGGCAAGCTTTCTTATTCCACGAGTGATAGTGATTTCCTTCGAGGTGATCGGCTTTATCTCAGGAACGACCCGCTCGGTTGTTGGGATGCCCTTTTCGATCTTTTCAAGTTCGGAATGGACGTCGGAAGCGCTCATATATCGCTTCGCTTTATCCTTTTCCAAGCATTTCAGGATGACTCCGCTCAAGTCGTCGGGAATAAGAGGGTTGAACTGCTTTGGATTCTTGGGGACTTCCCCCTTGTGCTTCATCGCAATGCTGAGGGCCGTCTCCCCAGTGAACGGCACGTGGCTTGTCGCCATTTCATAAAGGATGATTCCTAGGGAATAGATATCAGAAAGATGGTCGACCTCCTTGGCTTCAGCCTGTTCGGGGCTCATATACTCGGGCGTCCCGATCATCACGCTGGGTCCGGTGATCCCCTTCTCCCGGACCAGTCGGGCGATGCCGAAATCCATGATCTTGGCGTTCCCGTTCCTGTCGATCATTATGTTCTGGGGTTTTAGGTCCCGGTGGACAACGCCCAGGCTGTGGGCTTCGGCCAGCCCGTCGCAGACCTGCTTTCCGACGCTCAGCAGCATGCCCACGCTCAGGCTCCCAGTCATGTGGATCATGCTCTTGAGGTCTTCTCCGTGGACGTATTCCATGGTGATGAAATGGGCCCCTTCGGCTTCGCCGATATCGAACATCCGGCAAACGTTCCGCTGGCTGATCTTCCGGGCGAGCCTCAACTCGTTGCCGAAGCGCTCAATGGTCTCCTTATCCGAGGCGATCTCGGGTTTGATGAGCTTGAGGGCGATCTTCTCTTTGATCTTGGTGTCGAAGACCTTATAGACCCGGCCCATCCCGCCGTGGCCGAGCTCCTCGATCACCTGGTAGCGACCGGCAAAGGTCGAGCCCGTGGTGAGTTCTCGGACGGGTGTTTGGAGGGTTTCCGTCATGACCGGAGAATGGCCTTGGGGAGGAGGCAGCTGGGTGCCGCATTCGCCGCAGAATTTCACGGTTTCGGGATTATCAGCGTGACAGGTCGGACACTTGTTAGCCAAGCGGGTTCCCCCTCTCTAGCTTGGCCTCAGATTAACAGAGGGGTGGGACGGAAGTCAAACGTGGCGTGCCTGAGAGGATTCGAACCTCCGACCTGCTGATTACGAACCAACTGGACTTGCAACTCAAATTACTGATAATTAATGTAATTAGGAGTAGAGAAAAATCGATTGTGCTCAGATTGTGCTCACCTGCGGCTCCGCTGGCACTCCCCTTCTGTCAAGCAAATTAGAAGGCACGCTTCACTTATCATGCCGGAATATTTGACCGTCTTTCATGACGAACAGGACTTTCTGAAGTACCGTGACATCCTGCAAGGGATCGCCTGCCACGGCCACGATGTCAGCCAGCATACCCGGGGCCAGATGACCTATCGAAGCGGACTGGCCGAGCAGTTCGGCTGCGACGGATGTTCCTGCTTTGATGGCATCCATGGGAGAAAAGCCGGCCTTCTTGACCAAGTACTCGAATTCCTTGGATTGGTTGACCGACCAGGGAAAGGAACCTGCATCCGTGCCGAGGGCGACCTTCATCCCTTTTTTGTAGGCGCTATTAAGTCCCTTGTATTCTATTGCAAGCAACTGTTTGTCAAGCGGGGACTGGCCGTGGTCAAAGGAGTATTCAAACACTGACAAGGTCGGGCACCAATAGACTCCCTGGGTCTTCGCTTGGTCGATTAAATCATCATCAAATCCGCTTCCGTGCTCGATACTCTCTACTCCGGCGTCGAGAGCCGCTTTGATTCCATTCCGGCTGATGGCATGAGCCGCAACCTTGCGCTCAAGTCTATGGGCTTCATTCACCATCGTCGCGAGTTCTTCGCGCGTGAAATTCGTCAGGCCCGATATGCCTCCATCTTTATCAATGGAGAACGGCCAATCCACATAGATCTTGATCCAATCCGCGCCATTAGCGACCTGCTCTCGAACCGCCTTGAGGCACTCATCAGTCCCCGTGACCATTTGAGCCCCCTTAGGAAGATCGAGTTCCCAGGTGTAATCGAAGGGCATGTAGCGTCCCAACGTGTTCAATCCGCGCGTCGAGACCCATAGCCGCGGACCTGGAATGATGCCCTTATCGATGGCTTTCTTCACGTCCACGCGGCGTACATGGCCCCTTCGGACTCCACGTCCCGCAAAGCCGTAAAGCCGTTCCAGAGAGCTTTGCGGACGTTGGCGACCGCGCGAATGGTCCGAAAGGGAGTCGAATTCTTGTAGAGATCGGCTCCATAATCAACGGGGCCATCCACCATGATATGGGTGTGGGAGTCGATGAATCCGGGAAGGACGGTTTTGTCGCTGAGATCGACAATGACGGCATCCTTGGGAATGGCGGCATTCTCGCCAAGCGCGGTAATCTTGTTCCCTTGGACGATGATGTTGACGTTGCGTCGCATCTCCGCACTCCGGCCATCGATAAGTCTTCCGGCTCTGATGACATAGGTCTGATCCGCCGAAGCAACGATGGCCAGAAAAAAGAGACCTCCTAGGATCAAGAAGCACTTCCCCGTTTTGCTCATATCACCCCTCCTCTTTGCCAGGATTCTCAGCACATCATATCTGTTTGCCCATCAGACCCGGCGCTTCCGACGGCCGGGGGATTGTTTCGGCGAGGGGAGATGCATGGTGCCGCCCCCCTCCCCCGCCGAACTTCACGGTTTCGGCATTCTCAGAATGACCGGTCGGGCACTTGATGGCCAACCGAGTTCCCCTTCTCGAACTTGACCTCAGATTAGCAGAGGGATGGACGGGAAGTCAACATGAGCCAAGGGAGGATTTGAAGTGCCTCTGGCCCAAGCGCAAAGTCCAGGTGTCCATTAAAATGTCCACTATTATGTTGAAATATGCGGATTTTGGGGGACTATAATGGAGAGCAAAGCCGAGCAGCACTACGCCCTAAGCGGCTGATTTTCTCGGGGAATATGAGTGGAGCCAGCGAGAGGAATTGAACCTCCGACCTGCTGATGACGAACCAACTCCGCTAGCGTTTCAACTTGCTGATAATAAAGGTAATTAGACTTGGGCCAAAATCGATAGTGCTCAGATTGTGCTCATCTGCGGCGCCGCTGACACTCCCCTTTTATCAAACAGGTTCGAAAGCACGCCTCATCAGGCAGGTCGACTCGTGTTCCAGATATCAACTTGGAGCTTCCACAGCTCCCCCATGGACTTCTTCCATATGACTAGATACTTGCCGAAATCCTTGATCGCTTCGTGTCCTTCTGGCTTAATGGTCAGATCATACTTCCCGATTTCACAGACCACGTCGCCTGTCCCGAGGACTTCAATTGTTGTCAGGACAGCATCCTTGATGCCCATTTGAAGTCCGCCCGTCCAAAAAGCCTTGATGCCTACCCTCCCTTGAATCATTTCGCTGTTTGGAGGCAAGAGCTTGGCGTCGTCTGTGTAAAGTGCAGCTATGGCGGCGCCGTCACCCCTGCGCACGGCGTCGCCAAACTGGCTATTCGCCCCTTCAATCGCTTGTCGGACTTTCGCCATATCCATCGTCCCTCCTCTTTTATCGCTGAGATATGGACTCCCTCTTGCAGGAGTCAGCCAATCCTAAGATCATTGCTCGATTAGTTGCCCTTCAGTCCGGCCAGCCGCTTCTTGGCGTCTTCAACCTCGGGCAGGCCCGGATCGGCGTCCTTCCAGAGGTCGAGGAAACGCTCGAAATTCTCTCGGGCTCTTATCTTTATGCCCTTTTCCTCATAGAGCTTCGCCAGTCGGTAGTAATATTTCGGGTGAATCAGAAACGGTGCTCCGCTTTTTGGATAAAAGGAGGTCAGTCGTTCATATTCGGCGACGGCCTTATCAATATTCCCGCTCTGCTCGTAAGCCCGAGCCAGCGTATCCTTAAGGAACGGAAGGTTGTAGAAAATCATATAGGGACCCCAGGAAAGTGAAATCAAGATCTTTGGCGGCGCCTTCTCGAGAAGAGGAATGGCCTCCTGAGGCTTTCCCTCGGCGATCAGAATCTCTCCGCTCAGATAATTGTAGTAATAATCTTCGTCAATTTTGGGCTTAGGAAAATCAGATCTCATCTCCGCTAGCTTTGATTTCGCGGAATCGATTCGTCCTAGTTTCAAGTCCAAGAGTCCATGATAAAAACTGCCAACGGCCTTATAGGGCTTACTAAGAGGGCCGGTTTTTACATATTCGGAATAATATTGGGCATAAAAATCTTCTGTACTCTTGAATGCATTCCGGCTTAGTTCGAGCTCTCCTCGATCATAATAAGCCCAGGCCTTAATCTCGTTGGCCAGGGAGTTCATTTCCTCATTCCCCAACCGGTCTGCTATAGCCGTGATAATTTCAAATTCAGCCGAGGCCTTTTCCATATTCCCCCGCCAAGCCCACAAGAACTCCTTTGGTAAACGCCCGAAGAAAGCACCGCCAGAGCCTCCTTCCTGCATTCCAGCAATTAACTGATCCAGCAGGCGGTCGGCCTCGGAATAGTCCTGTTTTAGAGCCGAGATATAATGGAGGGCCATCGTCGACCAGACAAAGTCCGGCCTGATTCTTAAGGCCTCATTGAATTTCGCTATGGCCTCATCAACTCGTCCCTCGCGAAAATAAAGATTGGCCAGGTTATCAATGGGGTTGGCTTGATTGGGGGAAACGGAGGCGTATATTTTGTTCAGCTCGAGGGCCTTAGCAAAATCTCCTCGATAGCGATAGTACAATAACAGCGATTGGAGCGCATCACCGTAATTGGGGTCGATGTCCAATGCCCTGTTCAATTCTTCGATGGCCTTATCTGATTCATCATAGCCATATGTGTTTGCCAGAGTGAGATAGGCCCTCTTCTCCTTCGGATATTTATCGATGAGTTGTCTCAAGCGCCGGATGGATTTCTGCGGATCCCTCTCGATATAGGCTGCATAATCGGCCTCGATATAGAGTCTTTCTTTTTCTGTCGCTTTCCGGGCATACAAAACGGCCTTCTCGATGGCTTCACGAAGGGCCTTTTCCTCAAACATCAAGTTGTACGCCCAGGCCAAATATTGATAGGCGGCGGCAAAAGTCGAATCGATTTCAACGGCCTTTTTAAAAGAAGCCAAAGCTTCGGGATAATAGAATATTTCCAGCTCTTCTTTCCCTCTTAAAAAATAATGATAGGCTTCCATCGAGGAAGTCGTGACTTCAGCGACCGGCAGCGGACTGGCCCGATTCTTTCCCGGCGTGGGGCTGATACCTTTTGAGATCTCCCTGCTCAGCTCATCGATCTGAATCCTAATGATGCTGTCAACGCCCTCGCCCCTGGAGCTCGCACTTTTGAGAAGCGTCTTGGTCTCCGCATCCAGGAGTTTGACGTCTGTAGCGAACATGTTTCCCGCTTTGGTAAAGGTTCCCAAAACGATGGTTTTGATCCCCTCCATGCGACAGAGCTCGAAACCCAGATTCCCGCTGATAACGTCGACATTTTCTCTTTTCAATTGCTTGAGAAGATCGTGCAGCCGTTCCCAGGTTGGGACATAGAGATTTCCGGTCTGTTCAAGGTTGGTAATTAAAAGATTGGGGATCGCCTTCTGGAGGTAATCATAGCTTTTATCGCCCGTCTGATTTTCGAAGTTGATGACCGCAACCGAGTTCTCGATTTTGAGCGCTGCAGGCGCTATTTTGTGGGGAGCGAATTGCCAGAGAACGGTGGCCGCGGCGGCCAATACGATGATGGCTGTCAAAGGCGCGGCTAGTTTTCGGAGATTGAACTTGACTGTGATCTCCCGCGAGGTGAAGGGTTTCCGTTTCGAGACGATGCGCTCAGTCGTTGGCAAGCCCTGCTCGACCTTTTCCAGGTCGGCGTGGAGTTCAGCTGCGGTCTGGTAGCGTTGTGCCTTCTCCTTCTCCAAGCACTTAAGGACCAAGCGGCCGAGGTCAACGGGGATCTGGGTATTAAGCTCCCTTGGGTTGCGCGGCGTTTCGCTCTTGTGCTTGACCCCGATCGTGAACGGGGTATCGCCCTCGAACGGCACCCGCCCGGTCAGCATCTCGTAGAGGATGATGCCGAACGAGTAGATATCCGAGCGCTGGTCAACCTCCTTGCCCTCGACCTGTTCAGGCGACATGTATTCGGGCGTCCCGATCATCACCCCGGCGCCCGTGATACCTTTCCCGCGGAGAGAGCGCGCAATACCGAAGTCCATGATCCGGACGTTCCCGTCCTCGTCTACCATAATGTTCTGGGGCTTCAGGTCCCTGTGGACGACGCCCAGATGATGAGCTTCTACCAGCCCTTCGCAGATCTGCTTGGCGATCGAGACGGCCCGGCCCGCCCCGAGCTGGCCGGATTTCCGGATGAACTTTTTCAGGTCCTCGCCGGGGACGAATTCCATCGTAATGAATGTTGTGCCCTCGGCCTTCCCCAGGTCGAACATCCGGCAAACGTTGTGATGGCTGATCTTGCGCGCGAACTTAAGCTCGTTCGAGAAACGCTCGATGGTCTCCTTATCTACGGCGATCTCAGACCGCAGCAGCTTAAGAGCGATCTTCTCCTTGATGTTGGTGTCGAAGACCTTATAGACCCGACCCATCCCGCCGTGGCCCAGCTCCTCGATGACCTGGTAGCGACCGGCGAATGTGGCGCCTGTGGTAAGCTCGCGGACGGGCGCCTGAAGCGTTTCAGTCACTACCGGAAGATTGCCTGGAGGCGGGGGAAGCTGAGTGCCGCACCCCCCGCAAAAGTGCTGGGTGTCAGGATTCTCAGAATGGCAGGTCGGACACTTGATGGCCATTGCTGGCCCCCTAATTTGGCTGTCCTAAGAATAGCCTGTGGGGGGACAGAAAGTCAATCTGTGGCTGGGGGCATAGGCAACGTTCTTTACGGAGGTCTCTTAATAGAAATGATGGCGAATGTTTTTGGAAATTTCTGCATAGCAGTCTGCGGATGTCGGGGGAATCGATGGAGCCAGCGAGAGGACTTGAACCTCCGACCTGCTGATTACGAACCAACTGACCTGGGGCTTCAACTTGCTGATAATAGTTACGTTAGATGGGCTGCAAAATCGATTGTGCTCAGATTGTGCTCATCCACGGCATCGCCCGAGACTGGCGATCAGCCGCCCTTCAGCCCGGCCAGCCGCCTCTTGGCATCCTCGACCTCGGACAGGCCGGGGTCGGCGTCATTCCAGAGGTTGAGGACTGTATAACAATTCTCTTAGGCCTCAGCAAATCTTGTGCTCTGACTCCATAAGATTAAGATCATCGGGAGGTCAAGATTGTCTTGAATTCTTCATCCATGGCCCTTACTTTTGCCCGAGCGCCCCACTTCTCATAGCCTTCACGCGCAGCCTGAAGCCATGTCGCGGCTTCGCCTTCCCGGCCTCGTTCGAGCTCAAAGCGACCCGCCAGCTCACTACTCAGAGTCGCATTGAGAAGGAATCCTGCGTTCCGGGCGCTCGCTACCGCGTCCTTGTACAGGCCTCGCGCGGCGGAGTCTTCGCCATTTACGCGGGCCAACTCTGCTTCCATGAGGAGTTGCTTGTGGGCAAAGTTTTCGGCACAGCAGCTCGCCCATTTCTTCATGAGTTTCAATTTCGTTGTGATATCTCGGCCGCGCCGGCGTTTCTCCCCTCTTCCGGCGCGGGCAATCCGCCGCACAGCAGTGAGAAAGGCATAAAAACAATGTTCGGCTAAAACGAACTGTCCCTGTGTAGGACCGATCCTCCTTTCGGATTCCTCCAGATATTCGAAGGCTTTCTCGTAAAATCCCATAACGAACAGGGATTTGAGCTTAAAAGCGAAGTAGAAGCCAATCGGTATCGGATCGTCTATTTCGATGAGATATTTGAGGAATTTATCTTCGTCGAATTCCTCATCATCAAAAGTTGAACCATTCTTCGTCAAACCAGACAGCTGCCGAAGCATTTGGCGCAACGCGGCGATTTCGGTGATGGTGTGAGGATTGTTGAGCCGGAGGAGAAAATCTTCATGTTTCTCCAAGAACTGGAACGTTTCATCTACCGAGCTCGAATACATGCACTGCTGCGTGATCGCGATATTGAGGTTAAACCCTGCAAAGAGCAAGTCGCCTGCTCTCATGCTCTTCCGATGACCTTCAAGCAGCAATTCCGTCATCTCTTTGAGCGGTCGCGTCCACGGGAAGACAAAGCCGGCCAGGATGAAGAGGCCGCTTCCCGAAGCTACAGGATCGTCATGCCTGCGCAAAAATTGAAGCGCCAGCTCGCCTATGCGGGAGCCAGCCTCCATATTGCCAAGGCCAGCCTGCATGATATGCGCATAGAGAGCCAAGGCGAAGGAGCCATTGGGATCATTGGTTGAAGTGGCCAAAAGCTGCACCATCTTGGTCACGTAGAACGCTAGCAGATTCTCCTGGTACGTCATGAAAGCAGGAGGTGTAGCGCTCAACAAAAGGGTAAACAAAACTTGTCTTTCCGGATTCTTCTGATCACGCAGAGCTATGAGATCGTTTACGGTCTTTCCTTTAATAGCGCGCTTCGCCCTCTCTAGCTCTAAACCGACTGACAACTTCCCCGGTCGGGCCGGATAGCGAGCTCCCAGGATCGATAGAGCCTCCCGGACTGCTGCCAGGGCCTGATGCAGCCGTCCGACTTGGTTCAAGGCTTCGATTTTGGCGATATAGGCCTCAACCTTTTCCACGCTCGTTCGTGCCCGCTCGACGTATAAAAGCCAATGTCTCTCTGCCTGCTCCAGGTCGTTGCCGAGGTACTCCACCTCCATAGACGCCTTACTGAGCGCGGAGATCCGGGCGTAGTCCGTCGACCACGAATCGGGTGGCAGCAATGCCAGGGCCGAACGAAAGTATTTTCCTGCCGCTTCGAAGGCCCCTTCTTTCTTTGACTTATACCCGGCCAGCTCGTTGTACTGGATGACCTTGTCCCGTTCTTCGGGCTGCAAAAAAGGGTCTGTGACGGAATTGTACTGGTCGACAATGTCGAAGACATGCTCCTCCAGCTCTCGTGCATAGACGGCTTCCATGGAGCGCGCCATCCTCAGGTGCAGGTTGGCACGAGCCCGGCCTTCCAGGTCTCCATAGACAATTTCCCTCAGTCGATCGTGGCTCGGACGAAAGAGAAGCCCCGGTCCTGGTACCTCCTGGGCCATCCGCCGCTCAACGAGCTGTGATAGGGCGCCATGAAAAGCCTCTAATTCGAGTTTGGACCCACGGACCAGGACGTCCGCTGCAGTTGGCCGTCCGCAGACCGCGAGTACTTCCAGCAGAGCGCGCTGGTCATCATCCAGCATCGCCGCCCGGCGTCGAAAGACCTCCGCCACGGTAGGCGGGATCTCGATTTCGCTGACGGCTTTTTTGATTTCCCAGGAATTTCCGGCGAGCTGGACCGCTCCCCGTTCGACGAGGGCCCGCATCAACTCCTCGACATAAAAGGGATTGCCGCCGGTTTCGCGAGTGATCCGATCCACGAACGCCTCGGGAGGTTCGCCGGCACCCAACATCGAGCCGAGCATCTCCCCCACAGCGTCTGCTCCTAACGGATCGATCTTCATCTCCTCGAGACGCCCCCCGGCTAGGAGCGTATCTCGAATCATCTCTACAGGATGTCCCGATACCTCCTCCTCCCTGTAGGCACCAAGAAGCGCGATCGGAACGGCCTCACCTTTGCGCTCGCCAATAGCGATGCGGCGGATGAGCTCAGCGAGCAGCTCGGCAAGACCGGAGAGAGCCCACTGCAGGTCGTCGATGAGAAGAACGAACGGAACGAGATCGGCAACCCTCATCAGGAAGTCCGTAACGGTCTCTTGGAGCCGGACGCGCTCTCTATTGATCTGCTCGAGAGGTGGGGATGGTTCGATTCCGTAAAGCTTTCCGAGACTCGGACATATCTTCACTAACTCCGGACCGTGCTCGCGGACGAGCTCTGTGCCGCCGAGTTTTTCGGCCCGCCGCGCCAGGAGCTCCAGAGTCGATACCAATGGGTGAAACTCGGAGAAACTCCCCTCGAAGCAGCGCCCCTGGCAAAATAGAATTTGTGAGAGCTGGGCATAGTGACGCACTTCCTGCATCAACCGGGACTTTCCGCTCCCGCTCTCTCCTCTGACCATCAGCATGGGCGGAAATCCGGGAGAACCCCGAGTCCGGCGGGTTATAAAATCACATATGCGGTCGTGCTCGGATTTTCTTCCAACGAAGCGGCTGGAAAAAATGTAACTCTCCTTGGTCTCGGACGTCTCCACTTCGTACGAGAGGCCCCCTAAGCGGTTGATGTCTTCGATGACCGCGTTGGCCGTGGGATAGCGATCGGCCGGATGCTTCGCACACAAGTGCTTGATGACCGATTGAACCCAGGAGGGAATTTCTTTCCATTCAGGTTCGTCGAAAACGAGTTTTTGGAACCGATGCATCCGAATGAGGTCGGAAATTGTTCGGGAACGGAAGGGGAGCTGTCGGCAGAACAGCTGGTAGGCCATAATGCCGAGCGAGTAGAGATCGGAACGATGGTCGACGAGGGCTTCGGGATCGCCCAGCTCGGGCGCCATGTAATCGGGAGTGCCGCCTCTCCACTCTCTTGGTCCGACAGTTTTAACGGCCGCGAGTCCGAAGTCGAGGACCTTCACTCGGTCCTCGTCATCAACCAAGACATTGCTGGGCTTAACATCGTAATGGATAAGCTTGCGGCTGTGGACGTAGGAGAGGGCCCGGCAGACTTGGATAAGAAGCGTGACGATCTGCTGCCAGCTCGCGCCTTCGGTTGCCCCGAAGATGTTGCGGCCAGCGACGAACTCCATCGTGAAGAAATAGTCCTCGCTCCCAGGCAGCGCCTCGAAGTCGTAGGCCGCTGCGACATTGGGATGCTGGAGAGAGGTCAAAACGCGGAACTCTGCTTTGAACCGGCCGATGAGCTCGGGCTTGGTCAGTTTGCGGCGGATGCTTTTGAGAGCGATTTGCCGGGTCGGATTCAAGGGATCGGACACCCGGTACACCACGCCCATGCCGCCCTCTCCCAATTCGTCTATGATTTCATATCGATTGGCAACGGTGGAACCCGGCGCAAATTCCTCCCTTGTTATTTCGATTGTCTTCGTGAAGGCGGGTGGAGGTTCGAGGGGCGCAGTCAGCTGAGTTCCGCAGTCACCGCAGAATCTTTTAGTTTCAGGATTTTCAGAATGGCAGGTCGGGCACTTGATGGCCAAGCGAGCTCCCCTACTCCAGCTTGGCCTCAGACTAACAGAGGGATGGGCGGGAAGTCAATGGAATCGTTGGAGCCAGCGAGAGGAATTGAACCTCCGACCTGCTGATTACGAATCAGCTGCTCTACCGACTGAGCTACGCTGGCTTCAAGGGGCCGGTGAAAGTATATAGAAATTAAACGATTTGGCCCGGCCTGTCAAGGCGCGGGTCCGCGAGAAGAGCGTCTGGGTCACCCTTATCCCCCGGGCCCCCGGGAACCAGTCCCGTCGGTTCCCCCGTCGAAAAGGCCGACGGGTCCCCCTCCGCTACGGGGGCTTTCGGACGACCCAGGCGCTCTTCTCTAATCCAGTTCTTGGCCACCGTCAGTGTTCTATTCATTCCTCGGGAACGATTAATAGATCTTATTTCAGCTCGAACCTCAGCGTGACGGTGAAGACGACGGCGCGCGGCCGGCCGTTGATGACCATCGGCTCGTATAGCCACTGCCGCACGGCCTCGACCGCGGCCTCGTCAAGGAGCGGAATCGATCGCAGGACCTTGACGGCCGCGACGCGACCGTGGATGTCCGTGGTCGCTTCGAGGATGACGGTTCCCTGGATGTGCGCCTGGCGGGGGATCTCGGGATAGACGGGCTCCACCCGCTTGAGGAGCCGCGGCATCCTCACCTCCCCCACCGCCCGGACCGGCGGCTCCGCCCGGTTGCCGACGATCTGCATCATGGCCGCGCCGAGGAGGTTCTTGGGATAGTCGCCGCCCGCGCCGTAATCGACGCCCCACTCGACTCCGTCGCCCGAGCCGCCCCAGTCGAGAGCCTCGTCGGCGATGACATCCGGGATGTTGACGGGCGCCACCAGGACGTTGGCGGCCCCCGCGCCCATGGGACGGACCGGCTTGATCCGCCTCGCCGCCGCGGCGCTCCTGCCCCTCGCCTTGGGGGGCGGAGGCGGCGGGACCGGCGGCGCCGGCGCCAGGAAGACGCCGGTCAGATCGACCCGCGGCAGGTCCCCGCTCCGCACGAGCGGCAGGGCCACGAGGAGAAGCGCCAGGAGCCCGTGAGCCAGGGCCACGAGCGGCAGGACCACGGCCTTCGTCCCGACGTTCCGTTCAGGAGCGAACAGTGCGTCTTGAAGCATGATCGCCTCCTTTCGCCAGGCTCGGGAAGCTTTCGCTTCCACTATTAATACAATCCCGCCCCGCCGAATATTCCCCTATGGAAAAATGATGGGTGGCACGGTGCCAGCCCCTTCCACCCGCAACGGAGCTCGCGCTCTGGCGCCTGGGAAGACAGGGGTCGCCGAGGATTGCCGGCGCAATGCGCCACGGGAATCACGGGAAGCCGAAATCAAGGGGCGCTGTTCTAATGATCCGAATAATTGAGTGCGGTGCCAGCGGAGCGACGTGAGGATGAAAGGGGCGCACCGGGACAGGACCCATCAGTCCTTATTCAGGAAATATCCCGAATTCATTTCCCCCTATTTGCAAACGATGGCGAATCGAATACAATAACACCCTGTTTCAGCCGCGGGGTTGAAGCCATTCTCCGGACGTGCCGCGAGTACCAGAACAATGAACATGATCATCAAGAAACTCGAATTGCAGGGATTCAAATCGTTCGCCGATAGGACCAAGATCGTCTTCCACCCCGGCATCACGGCCATCGTCGGCCCCAACGGCACCGGCAAGAGCAACCTCGTCGACGGCATGCTCTGGGTCCTCGGCGGCCACCGCCAGAAAAACGTCCGCGGCGACCGGACCGACGACGTCATCTTCAACGGCAACGCCCGCAAGCCGCCGCTGAGCATGGCCGACGCCGTCCTGACCCTGGGCAGCGACGACGAAGAGCTGACCATCTCCCACCGCGTCTTCCGCTCGGGCGAGAGTGAGTACCGGATGAACGGCAAGACGGTCCGCCTCAAGGACATCACGGACGAGCTCTGGAAGCACGCCATCGGCGAAAAGGAATACTTCGTCATCGAGCAGGGCTCCATCGGCACGTTCGTCACCTCCAAGCCGACCGAGAAGCGCGCCTTCATCGAGGAAGCGGCCGGGACGGCCTACTACAAGGACAAGAAGAAGCAGGCCCAGTCCAAGCTCGAATCGACCGAGCAGAACCTCATTCGGATCGAGGACATCATCATCGAGGTCGAGAAGGCCAAGAACTCCCTCCAGCGCCAGGCCCAGGCGGCCAACCGCTACCGGCGCCTGCGGGAGCGCATCCGCGAGCTGACCTCGTTCCATTACCAGAGGAAATTCTCCCATCTCGAGAAAGTCCAGAAAGAAGCCGCCGGCCTGTACGCCGACAGCCTCGCCCGGGAGCAAAGCTTCACCGGCCGGATCCGCGACGAGGAGAAGGTCCTGGCCGTCAAGCGCAACGAGCTCTGGGCCCTCGAAAAATCGCTCAAGGACAACCAGGAGCGCCTCTACGGTCTGAAGTCGCAGATCGCCCGCGCCGAAAGCGACATCGAACGCGAGTCCAAGCGGGTCGAGTTCTTCGACGAGCAGAGGAAACGCTCCGAGGCCGACCGGAACGAGCTCCTCGAGGACGTCCTGCGCCTGACCCAGGAGTTCGAGGAGGCGCGCGGCCGGCTGGAAGCCCTGGCGGGAGAACTCGAGACGAGCCGGGCCGAGGCCGGGCGGTCGGCGGAGGTCCTCGACCAGGCCCGCGCCGGGAAGGCCGCGCAGGAGAAGGAGATCGAATCGCTCCGCGAGTCCTATCTCCGCGCCCTCGAGGACACGACGGAAACGAAGAATGAGAACGTCAAGGCCGAAAAGGAGCTCGAGCTCCTGACCCGCCAGGAAGAAAAGCTGGCCGGCCAGCTTGACGAGCAGGCCCGGGAACTCGACGGGAACGCCGCCCGGACGGCGGGCCTCGAAAAAGAG